>Ga0255773_10000263_pt1 | contig 55834 bp, 53 predicted proteins | sample 011ome_17_FD_179971 | JGI IMG/M metagenome (GOLD analysis project Ga0255773, IMG submission 179971) | Coastal salt marsh microbial communities from the Groves Creek Marsh, Skidaway Island, Georgia - 011502XT metaG (version 2) | ecosystem: Environmental > Aquatic > Marine > Intertidal zone >... | reverse complement strand
CCACATCTGTAATGCGCAATAGGTAAGCAATCAGGCTATTGGCACCACTGCCGCGCCCCACATAGAAATAGCCCTTGCTGCGGGCGTAGCGCAGGATCTTCCAATTGATCAAGAAATAAGCGACAAAGCCTTTTTGACGAATGATTTCGCGCTCTTTTTTAAGGCGCTCGAGTACCTTTTGTTCGGGCTGCTCCCCAAAACGGTAGCGCAGTCCTTTTTTGATCAGCACATCGAGCAACTTTAGGTCCAAAGCGGGATTGTTGGTGTAGGTGCTTTGGTTTTTGGGTTTAGGATCCACGAGATCCATATCGATATGGCAGGACTCAAGGAGTTTTTGGGCGCGCTCGAGCAGTACCGGCATCCCAGCGTAGTACTCCTTTAATTGCTCGGGACTCAGCAGCAGATCTTCAGGGTGCCCTTGCTCGCTTTTACAGAGTTTGCTCAGCAGGGTATTGCCATCTATGGCCCGTAGGAGCCTGTGGGTATTAAAATCAGCCGACCCGCGGAAGCTTATGGTGTGCAGGGCAACAAAACACTCTGGAGGCTCTGTGCCAAAACGATAATAGACCTTGTTTAGATCGCGATGGTGCACTCCGATGTAGCTGTTTGGCCGTTGTAGCGCAGCAGTACTATGGCGCAGCGGGTCAAAGGGGTAAATCACCATAGTCTCGGGTAGCTCGGGGGCCATGACCTCAAAAGGCTTACCGCAGTGCAAATGCTCAGATAAATGACGGTTTATGGCGGCAAATCCCGCGCTGCTCTGAGCGAGCATAATGTATTGCTGCTGAGCGCCGTTGCGAAAATCTACCCCAATAGTGATCTTACAGCCGTATTTTGTGGCCAATTGCAACAGCTCTAAACTTGCCGAAGTGTTATTGATGTCGGTTACTGCACAGTAGGTAATGCCCAAAGCAGAGATTCTCTTAAGCAACACTCTAGGGAGCATGAGCCCGTAACGCAAACTAAAGGCGGTATGTGTGTTTAAATACATAATTGGGAATTATTCCAAAATTATGGAATTATTCCAAATACATCTTAGAACAAAAAGTGATTTTTATTAACAATGCAGGTCAAAATCGCTTATTTTTACGATTGTCTCTGTCATGTGTCAAAAGCACTTTCGCAACAGATCAGCGCAGTCCCTGATAAAACAGGGGCAGAGACAAAACTGAAAACCAACATCTAAATGAACCCAATAGTCCTGACCATAATTGCCGCAAATGTATTAATGTCTTTTAAAGGCTTTAACGACCGGTATTTTTTTGAGCGCTATAAGTTTCAGGTGGGGCCCATTAATGCAGGGCAGCGCATACGCCTGTTGAGCTCAGCTTTTTTACATGTGGACATCAGTCATTTGCTGTTCAATATGCTCACGCTCTATTTTTTTGCCGATGTGGTGCTTTGGGGTGTTGGTTCGTTTAATTTCATCTTGATTTACGCAGTCAGCCTATTCGCGGGTAATTGGTTTTCTTTAAAAAGACATAGTACCGAACCGTATTACAGTGCTGTAGGGGCTAGTGGTGCCGTGATGGGGGTGCTGTATGCAGCGATCATGCTCATGCCGCATATGGGCTTGTATTTATTTTTTATTCCCATCCCAATTCCGGCTTGGCTCTTTGGGATTCTTTATCTGCTTTATTCGATTTACGGCATGAAGCGCCAACTGGGCTCTATAGGTCACGACGCTCATATTGGAGGAGCTATAGGCGGTTATGCCCTTATGTTACTTTTGCGCCCAGAACTTTTAGTCACTGATTTGTGGCTGGTCCTGCTTATGACGTTACCTACAGGCTTGCTTTATTTACTCGAGAAAAAGGGGCTGATTTAACTAATCCTAATCATAGAGTATCACCGGCAATTGATCCACGCAATCGACTCCTGTGGGTTCAGCGGGAAGGGCGCAGGAAGAGACAATATTAAAATCAATATTGTACTGATTTTCTGCTTGGCGGTACTGTTCTACTAGATTTAAAAATCGATCCACGTCTATGGTTAGGGGATAGGCCAAATAGCCTTGGGGACCGCCACAAGCTTGGTTGCCATAGGGGGTGTATGCCCACTGTGCAGGATCTTCACAAGGAACGCTTTGGGCCAAAGCCAAAATCTGACTCCATTGATATTCCAAATCAGCCAAAGCCATGTCTTGTGGATCTCGCTCTTGCGGGCATCCGTAAAGCGCGAATAAGACCACAAAAAAGCCTAAAGTTCTCAAAGGGAACTTATGAATCCCATATATCGCGGGTCTATTTTGATCAAACATCTTTAATGAAATATAAAACCTTAAGGCGTCGGCATCAACGATTCAAGTGTGTTAACCAAAGCTTGTCCGCGTAGATCCTTGGCGATAACAATACCATTTTCGTCGAGTAAAAAGGTGGCAGGAATACTGCGCACCCCGTATGCACGAGCAATAGGCTCCTGCCAGAATTGCAAATTAGACACGTGGTACCAGTCCATATTGTCGTCTTCAATGGCTTTTAACCAGCGGTCCTTTTGGCCTTCGCGATCTAGAGAGACACTGATGATATTAAAACCGCGCTCATGATATTTGTTATAAGCGCGCACCACATTAGGGTTTTCCATTCGGCAAGGCTTGCACCATGAAGCCCAAAAATCAATCAGCGTGTATTTACCCATAGCGTCTTTTAAAGAAAGCATGTTCCCTTCAGGGGTAGGGGCCTCAAACGGCAAGGCCTCACCGCCGATGCCATTGGCACCAACGGCTTTAATCTGAGCACGTATCTTGGCGGTCATGGGATGCTCTTGAAACTTCGGGCTCAGCGCGTCTAAATAAGACGTAGCCTGAACTGTATTGATGGTTTCGCTATCCAAAAGCTCTGCGATCAGCATGAGTCCAAATAGACTATTACTGTTCTCAGCCACAAACTGTAAGGTGTAGTTTTGACGTAATTCATCAATGTTCTTGGCTTCTTTTTGTAGTTCACGGGCCAAAAGATCGTCCTGATACTCGTTGGCTTCACGAATGCGCTCTTCAAGTAACGCCTTTTGCTCGGCAAAACCCGCGGTAGCCCCTAAATAATCATAATAAGCCGTGTTGACAGCACCTCCAGCTACCTGAACATTAGACGCATCATCTTTATCTAAGGTAATCGTTAAATCTTGGTTCTCTACAAAAAACACCACATTGCGTCCTTGTTCGACTTGAATGTAATTGAGCGGCGAATGATCATCATAGGCATAAGTTCCAGAAAATTGATTGCCAAGCACTTCTAGTGTATCCTTTGGGAGGCTTTTGTTCTCCGCGTCCAATTCAAAAAGCACGAACTGCGTGCCGTCTTCATAACCAAGGGCCGTTCCTTTAATCTTGTATGTTCCGCCATCTCTACAACTGTTCAAACTGATCATGACCACGGCCAAAGGTAAAAGCGCTTTAAAAATTAAATTTCGAGAAATTGCTGTGTTTTGATTTTTCATATTTCTGTGTAACTCTTTAGTATTAAACACTGACCACAAAAATACTGAGTTTTTCGCTCATGCTGTTGTTAACAAGGTTATAAATTATGGATTCAAAATACTAGATCCACCATTATAGTTGGCGCGCTCAATGTTGTTTAACGATTTTATAATCTGTAACTTGGAAAAATTAGGACCAAAGGCCTACTTTTGCTCAAATTATCGATCACTTGACCCATTTAATCGACATATCCATTAAGGCGGCCCTAGATGCTGGTTCCACTATTTTAAAGGTCTACGCGACTGACTTTGACGTGGACTACAAAGTGGATGACTCGCCGCTAACGATCGCCGATCAAAAGGCCAATGCTGTGATCGAATCCTATCTCAAGACTACGGAGCTCCCCATAATAAGTGAGGAAACCAAGGCCTTGTCTTACCAGGAGCGCCAGAATTGGACCCGATGCTGGTTAGTGGATCCACTAGATGGGACCAAAGAATTTGTCAAACGCAATGGTGAGTTTACCGTCAACATTGCCCTAATAGAAAACGGTCAGCCTATTATGGGGGTGATTTATGCCCCTGTACTCGGCGATCTTTATTACACCGAGGATCATGCCGCCTATAAAGTATCCATTCAATCAGGATCCGAGCAGCAGGCACTGAGGGCTATTAATGAGCTCAAATCAAAGGCCCAAAAACTCCAGCCATCTCCTTGGGCGGACCTCATTAGGGTGGTAGGCAGTCGCTCCCACATGAACGAGGCTACACAAGATTTTGTCACGGCGCTTCAAAGCAACCATCAAACCGAAATGGTGTCTAAAGGAAGTTCACTAAAGTTTTGTTTGGTGGCTGAGGGCAGTGCCCATGTCTATCCGAGATTCGCACCCACTATGGAGTGGGATACCGGAGCAGGACAGGCCATTTGTGAAGCCGCGGGGCTTAAGGTGACCCGTCAGGACGATGGCGCGCCCCTGAGTTATAATAAAGAAAATCTGTTAAACCCTTATTTCTTGGTGCAAAGTGATGACCGCTAATTCTCGCGTAAGACATATTGCCAAAGCCATTACTTGGCGCCTGATCGGGACTTTAGACACAGTGCTGCTCTCATGGCTCATTACCGGAAGTGGAGTGACCGGGCTAAAAATTGGGTTTGCTGAAGTAGTGACCAAAATGCTGCTTTATTATTTTCATGAACGAGCGTGGTTTAATTTTAACTTAGGACCAGATGGAGTAACGATAGAGAGTAAAAAAAGACACCTTTTAAAAACATTTACCTGGCGCGTAGTGGGTACAGGAGACACCATGCTTTTGTCTTGGTTTATCTCTGGAAACCCGCTGACTGGCGTCAAAATAGGTATGGCGGAATGGATTACCAAAATGATTTTATATTATATTCATGAACGTGTATGGTATCGAGTAGATTTTGGTTTACCCGAGCGCCACAACTAATGAAAATAAACCCATGAGTAACATTGTCCGACAAGAATATCAAATCAGCAGTACCCAGCGCGCATTGCACATGGGGCACAAACCGCTACTTATTTGGTTTACCGGGCTATCAGGCTCTGGAAAGTCGACTTTGGCCAATGCCGTGGAGCAAAAATTGTATGCAGCGGGTATCAAGACCTATACCCTCGATGGGGATAATGTCCGCCATGGGCTGAATAAAGATTTAGGCTTTGGGCCAGAAGCGCGCACAGAAAATATTCGCCGTATTGCCGAAGTCGCTAATCTCATGCTCGACGCGGGGCTGGTGGTTTTGTCTGCTTTTGTATCGCCTTACTTAAAGGATCGCCAGTCGATCAAAGAGGTGGTGGGTAGTGAAGGCTTTATGGAAGTCTTTGTGGATACACCGCTTGAGGTCTGCGAACAGCGTGATGTTAAAGGATTGTATGCCAAAGCGCGTGCGGGTCAGATTTCCGATTTTACAGGAATTTCTGCGCCTTATCAGGCTCCAGAACGGCCAGATTTTAGGGTGGATACTTCAGTCACTGGTTTGGACGACAGTGCCAGTATACTGACTGAATTGATTTTGAAAAGAATAAAATAAGATTGAATCGTATAAAAGGGAAAGACAATAATGAGTAAGTATTATTTGAACTATCTGGATGAATTAGAATCCGAAGCCATTTATATCCTACGAGAGGTTTGGGCTCAGTTTGAGCGCCCGGTGATTTTGTTTTCAGGGGGTAAGGATTCTATTGTGGTGACCCACTTGGCCCAAAAAGCCTTTTATCCAGCTAAAATTCCTTTTGCGCTCATGCATGTGGATACCGGACATAATTTCCCCGAAACAATTGCTTTTAGAGATGATTTGATCAAAAAAATGGGAGCAGAGCTCATTGTCGGTTCCGTTCAAGAGTCTATTGACACGGGCCGTGTCGCCGAAGAGCGCGGTAAAAATGCCACACGTAACGCTTTACAGATTACTACGCTACTGGATGCCATAGAAGAACATAAAGTAGATTGTGCTATTGGTGGCGGACGCCGTGATGAGGAAAAAGCCCGCGCTAAGGAGCGTTTTTTCTCGCATAGAGATGACTTTGGTCAGTGGGATCCCAAAAACCAGCGACCAGAGCTTTGGAACCTGCTTAATGGGCGTCATTTTGAAGGCGAGCATTTTCGGGCTTTTCCGATCAGTAACTGGACGGAAATGGATGTTTGGAATTATATCTTAAGAGAAAACATTGATATCCCATCGCTTTATTTGGCCCATGAGCGTAAAGTGGTTTGGCGTCAAGATTCTTGGATACCGATGTCCGAGCATTTGATTTTGGAATCCCATGAACAAGTCGAGACCAAAACAATTCGCTTCCGCACCCTTGGGGATATAACCATTACCGGCGGAATCGAAAGTGACGCCGATACATTGGAGAAAATAGTTCAAGAAGTTGCTGCCATGAAGCAAACCGAGCGCGGAAATCGCAGTGACGACAAGCGCAGCGAGAGTGCCATGGAAGATCGAAAGCGTCAGGGTTATTTTTAACCCGGGCGAACCACATCCGTCGGCGAGCATAATAAGTTCGACGGCTAGCGCGAGCGATTCGCGGAGCAATATAAAATGAAGACTGGCCTTGGGTAATACCAAGACAAAAAATAGAATAAAAAGAATTAAATGGAACTGGAACAAAATCAGTTATTAAGATTTACAACCGCGGGGAGTGTAGACGACGGCAAAAGCACCTTGATCGGGCGATTGTTATACGACTCAAAGTCAATCTTTGAAGATCAGCTCCATGCGGTGGCTTCTACTAGCAAGCGCAAAGGTATGGACGGGGTGGATTTGGCCTTGTTTACCGATGGCTTGCGTGATGAGCGCGAGCAGGGGATTACCATTGACGTGGCTTACCGCTATTTTACCACACCAAAACGTAAATTTATTATCGCGGATACTCCGGGGCATATTCAATATACCCGCAATATGGTTACGGGAGCCTCTACCGCCAATGCGGCCCTAATTCTTGTGGATGCGCGCCACGGCGTGATTGAACAAACCAAACGCCATGCGTTTATCGCCTCATTGTTGCAAATCCCGCATCTTATTGTTTGCGTGAATAAAATGGACCTGGTGAATCACGAGGAATCCTATTACCAAAAGGTGGTGCAGCAAATGGAAGAGGTGGCCTCCAAGCTTCTAATCAAAGACATTCGTTTTATCCCCATTAGCGCACTAAACGGGGACAATGTAGTAAACCGCAGTGAGCACATGACTTGGTATCAAGGGGCGCCATTGCTTCATGTGCTGGAACACTTGCATATTTCGAGCGATTACAACAAAGTGGATGCGCGTTTTCCGGTACAGACCGTTTTGCGCCCACAGCGCGAGGGATTCATTGATTACCGCGGTTATGCAGGTCGGGTCGCTAGTGGAATTTTCCGTCCTGGGGATGGGGTAGTGGTCTTGCCTTCCGGATTTAGCTCTGCGATTAAGACAATAGAACAAAATGGCACAGAAATAGCGGAGGCCTTTGCGCCTATGTCTATTGCCATGACCTTGACCGATGATATAGACATCTCAAGAGGAGACATGATCGTGCGTGAGAACAATCAGCCTGAAGCGACTCAAGATTTTGACGCCATGATTTGCTGGCTAGACAGTGCCCCGGCACGCCCGCGAGCCAAATACAGCATTTTGCATTGTGGTAATGAACAAAAGGCGATGATTAAAGAAGTGGTGCATCAGATCGACATCAATACATTAAATCGCAATGAAGGCGATTCGAACCTAGTGATGAATGCTATAGCCAAAGTACAGGTGCGCACTACAAGACCACTTATGGTCGATGCGTACAGAGAAAATAGACAAACCGGAAGTTTTGTGCTGGTGGATGATGCCACCCACAATACGGTAGCGGCAGGAATGATACTATAAACAAAAAAAATCAGGATTGAATTTAACTTTAATTTTAATAATAGCATTGCTCTGCTCTTTTTTTGTAGGAAGTATAATTTTTCCTCTAATTATAAAAAGGAGTTTTAAAAAGAAATATTTTAAACAAGAGAACAAGCGTTCTATGCACAAGGGATTTGTCTCCACTTTGGGTGGGATTGGTATTTTTTCAGGTATTTTTATATCCTCGAGTTTTGTAAGTGCAGTAGTGCTAAACTATGGTTTGTATATTGTTTCGGGTATTTATTTTGTATTATTTCCACTAATTATTGTCTTTTTCCTTGGAATTTGGGATGACCTTGAAGATTTAATACCCAGTAAAAAGATATTGTTGCAGATCCTTTCGGGGGTTTGTCTTTTAATTCTAAATCCCCATTTGGTAATATTGGATTTAAGTACTCTATTCCCAATACCAGATTTACCTTATCTAGTAGGATTTACCCTTACCCTTTTATTGATATTTTTTCTAATCAATGCTGTTAACCTATTAGATGGGATTGATGGGCTTGTCGGCGGCCACCTTTTATTATCGAGTATTTTTATTCTCACCCTCGGTTTTATGCAATCAAATACTGAGCTCGTTGTTTTAACAGCATCGTGTATAGGAGTACTTTTAATTTATTTAAAGTATAATGTTTTTAATAAAAGAAAACTATTTATGGGTGATTCAGGATCACTTGTATTGGGTTTATTTCTTATATTTTTGGGTTTATCCTTACGGGAAATTATTCAGGAAAGTGACATGGAACTCAAGCATCAATTTTCATGGCTCTTTGTTTTATTGGCACTACCCATAGTTGATACTCTAAGGGTAATATACATTCGCCTGAAAAATAGGCGATCAATTGTAAAAGCCGATAAAAACCATCTACATCATAGATATATTGCTATTGGCCTCTCTCATTCTCAAACTTCTTTTATTCTAAATGTTTTTACCTTGGTCTTGTGGATGTTATGTTTTTATTTAGAATTTTTACCCGAGTTAATTCATTTTTTATTGATGTTATTAATGGCCCCTTTTCTATACCTTTTGCCCTTGATTGTTTTTAAAGAAGGAATGGAGACATGACGCTCATAAATAAAATATACAAGGCTAAAAAAATCTGGATTAAATATAAATCTAAAGAAATTATTATTTCAATTAGCCTGGGATTTATTGCTCTATTTAGTCAAGGAGTTAGTGCACAGGCATACGTGAAATTTAATGGAGCGACAGCGCTTGTGCTTGTTCCAAATCTCGGTGTGGAATTAGAAATAAATCCTAATTTATCGGCCCAGGTTGATGTTCTGGCCAGTTTTTGGGATAGTGTGGGTCCAGATAGAGATCCTTATCACATAAATCAAACTTTTTTAGAGGGACGATATTACACAAAAAATCATCTACAAGGATGGTTTATCGGACCGCATATTGGTTACGGCATGTTTACTATTCAAAAAACTAATGCGTTTGTAGTTTATGACCCATATCAAGATCCAAATACTTACAGTAACACCCCAGGTAGTTTTCAATCTGGGCGCGCTTCGTTTTATGGAATCTCAAGTGGTTTTAAAAAACAATTAAACAATAGATGGTCCATAGAAGCTTTCATCGGCGGTGGTCTTGTGCAGTCAAATTACAAAGGCTATCAAGGTTTTTATCGCATTGATGTATCTCCTGGTGACCCACGCGTTTTTAATAAAAGCGGGGAATGGGCAATATATCGTGGAGGGGTAATGATAATTTATAAACTTTTTCAGAAACTAAGTAGCTAACTATGATTAAAGGCACGCGCAACCTCATAATAACTCTTTTTCTGACAACTGCACTAATGCAAGGTCAATCAGAATATGTTGATTTGAACATTAACTGCAGTAGTGGAATGCCGGTAATTGTCAATTTAACCGATAAAGGCTCTTATTTAATAACCCAGTCTGATTCAACTTTTATACGTTATCCTGACGGTGGGTTATTTAAAATTGACAAGTCAGTATTGCAAAATGAATATACTCGGGATTTTACTTATACGTATATTTTGGATGATAAGTTGTATTTGATTCATTCAGGGGGTGGTGTTGTTTTAGAGTATGACAATAATCAGATCAGTCGAATTGATCAATCGTTTTATCATCAAAACCAATACGGAGCAATTGATTTTTCTTATGATAATCAACTGTTTTTATTTGGTGGGGTTGGATTATTTTCAACCAAAAATTTCATTACACGCTATGACTTTTTAACAAAGGAATGGTATTTGCAAAATACTTCAGGACAAGCACCATTGATTTCAAATAATGCTGCTGGAATTGTAATTGGGGATAATCTCTATGTTATGGCTCTGCCTTTGCAAGACTCTCAAAATAATATTCGATTTGATAATATTTTTGAAGTATATCAACTTGACCTAAAAACTTGGCAATGGAACACACTTGGGAAGTTATCAAAGGAATTGTCATTAAAAATTGATTTTCGAAAACATCTTGATATCGGGTTAATTAAAGACAATAAAATATTAGTTAATGCCTCATCAATGTTATTTGAAATTAACCCTTTGGATAACACCTATATTGCCTATGAGAACCAATACCCACTTAAACAGGCAAGAATTTTACGATCAAGTAAACCAGATCATTTCAAAATTGTTTATTGTGACAATCAAGCCAAAATAAAATTTCAGGATATTTCCTGGTCGTCTTTGGATGAAAAAATTATCCAAAGCGGCACATTATATACCTCTGATATAAGCCAATATTACAATAGCTTACTGCTCTTGTTTGTTTTGGTATTTGGGCTTTTTTTAGTCGTTGTTTTTATAAATGAGCTAAAAATAAACCCGAGAATAATCATTCGGTTAAAGGGCGGTGTGATATTATATAAACGCCGACAAATTGAAAGTTTTTCTAAAGAACAAGTTGAATTTTTAATTCGTTTGGCCATGAATCAAAAGATGACATATGCAGATCTCGAAAATCAAATTTGTTTAAACACAGATTCTCAAGCAGTGCGCACAAAAAAAAGAGAGGCTTTTATGGAGTCTTTAACAAATAAGCTTGCGGCAATTTACAATCATACAGCTGATTCAAAAGTGCATTACATAATGATAAAGCAAGATGAAACTGATCGAAGAATGCGCTTTTTTAACTTAAATAAGGAGTATTTTAAAGTCATGTAAATACTAGATCTAATAAATATTACAATTAGCTGAATTGATAAATATAATTCGATTAAATTTGTATTATGGAAATGCAAGAGTTAGTTGTTTTTATTGGGTCTGCTTTACTCTCTTATTTAGTTTACGGACCAATTCGCGCAATGTATTCTACCCTAAAAATAGTAGATACACCAGATTGGCGTAAAGTAAATTTTAGACCTGTTGCATTGGGAGCAGGCTTGGTACTGATGCTGGTAGTATTTAACGCTGTTGCGGGACTTTATGTCTTCGAGTATGACCAGCTTAATTTTTTCTCTGGTCTTGCCATTGGAATGATCACCCTATACATCGTTGGACTAGTAGATGATGTGTATCAGCTGCGGGCAAGTGTGAAATTTATAATACATGTCTTTATGGCTCTAATGACAACGCTTAGTTTAGATGTTGTTTTTTTTGACTTACATGGTCTTTTTGGTTTGGATGTGCTGCCTAATGGGTTGGCTATATTCCTTTCTTTTTTGGTGATTCTTGTTTTTATCAACATATTTAACCTTGTTGATGGTATTGATGGTTTAGCTATTGGAATTTCTATGATTGCCCTTATTATCGTCTATCCTACAAGTGTCATTGCACAAAATCAGAGCTTGTCTACATTTCTAATCGCCGTATCGGGTTGTATTGTTGTACTTTTTTCTCTGAATCATTCAAAAACAAAAATGTATTTAGGCGATAGTGGTTCAACCGCCTTAGGTTATCTTTTATCCTGTGTTGTACTTTATCAATTGACAAATGCGAAATTTACTTTTCCCCTGGTAGACTATACGCTTTATGGCCCTGTTTACTGTATGTGTATTTTCTGGTATCCCTTAGTTGATGTGACAAGGGTTATATTAATCCGCCTTAAACAGGGTAAGAGTATATTTTCTCCAGATCGCAATCACCTTCACCACATTTTAGTTGATTCAGGCTTATCTCATTTGCGCGTGAGTATTTTATTGATGTTAATCACTTTTGTTTTCTCGCTGCTAAGTTTTTATTTATCTAAGTTTTTATCGTTAAATATTTTATTCGCTGTCATGTTTTTATTGGCTTTAATATTAACTAAGGCCTTAATAGTATATTCAAGGACACACATTGAGGAAAAACTTAAATAACGAGCTAGGTGTTATGTTTTATGGACTTAAATTTTATTAATTTATTAAAACAATTGCAGTTCAAAACCCGAGAGGCTATGAAATTGTATCTTAATGCTGACCCATTTAATCAAAAAAGGCCATTACTTGTCTTTAAGGAAAATTAAAATGAGCCATGACCAACAAATGTTTTTTATCAAAACACGGCAGATGAAATTATTTAAAATATTAACAAGCAGGGTTAAATCAATAAATAAATCAGTGCTGAACCCAGCACGGATAATAGTTTTATTTTTTTTATGCTTAGGATCGTTTTATTCCTCTGCACAAACCCCTGAGCAGATAACTGCCGAGGCTAAATCCAGGGGAATAGCCTCACGGGCAGCTGCTATTAATGAGCTGGCTAAAAACGGAATTACCGTGAATCAGGCTCGCGAGATGGCCAGTTTAAAAGGCATGGATTTCGACGCCTTTTTAGATGATTATTTAGCCTCTCTATCGGGGGGTAGCACTGGGGTTACACAGGCCACCAGTACTTCTGCTGGAGAGAATCCCACCACTATTACCATAATCGAGGAAAACTCCGTGGTAGAGCCAGAGAGTACTCCGGTGGTTACGTCTTCAGATCCCAGTTATTTTGGCTATTCGATATTTGATAATAATCCCTTTGGCGATAAAGCCTATTTAGTGGGTAATATTGATGAAGGATATCTCTTAGCCCCGGGGGATGAACTGCGCATTAATGTTTTTGGAGACAATAACCTGCAACAGGTCTCAAAAATTGATCTTAACGGAAACATCTCCTTTCCAGGACTTGGCGTGTTTCAGGCGGCGGGATCTTCTTATGCCACCCTTAAAGACCGCCTTAAAATATTTCTAGGGCGTTTTTACAGCGGACTGCTCTCGAGTCCGCAGCGCTCGTTTATGGATGTTTCTCTGACCCAAATACGCCCGGTTAAAATCACCATTCTTGGTCAGGTAAATACTCCTGGGCCGCATCTGGTAAATGGCCTAGCGACTGTACTCAATGCCTTATATGCCAGCGGTGGGGTAAAAACCTCGGGGAGTCTGCGTGATATTAAAGTATATCGGGGAAATAAATTACTGCGCAGTTTTGACCTTTATGATTTTATCACTCAGGGTAAAATCGATCAGGATATTCGCCTGGCCAATAACGACATTATTTTTGTGGGCCCAAGACTCTCCTCAGTTACCCTTTCAGGGGCAGTAAAGCAGTCGGGAATCTATGAGCTAAAGCCGCAGGAAAACACCAGTGATTTATTTCGCTTTTCGGGTGGTCTTCCCCCGGGGGCGACCCTTGGGGCGGTGAATATCTCCCGCATTACCCCATTTGAAGGGCGAAGCCAAGAGCAGCTCTTTGATCGCTTTCTAACCACGGTGGATTTGACTCAAAATAAATCCTTTGCTCTTATCGATGGGGACAAGGTCTCGGTTCAAGGTATTCTGGATAGAGAGCGCTCAATAGTCACCCTGCAGGGGAGCGTTAATAAACCAGGATCATATTCTTTGCAGACCTATAAGGATTTAAAGGGACTGATCCAGGATGCTGGTATGGGCCTTTTAGAAAACACTTACATGAACAAGGTGGATCTCTACCGCCGGGATGAGCTGGGGAATTTGAGTTTCAAGACTTACAATTTGCAAAGCGTGCTCGAGGGTGATTTTAATGTGGCCCTTAATGACCGCGATAGGGTGGTGGTCTTTTCAGAGGCGGCTGTCCAGGGAGAGAAAAAAATCTCCATTACCGGATTTGTGCCAAGACCCAACGAGCTGTTTTGGGCTCAGGATTTGAACTTATTTGATGTGATATTCTCGGCCACCTCTTTTGAGGAGTTAGAGTATCAGTCTAAGGTTTTGACCTCCAGGGTAGATATCCGCCGCTTTGACCCCCAGAGTGGTCAGTACCGAATACTTACCTACTCTTTAGATAATTTGCCGGAGCTTAAAACCACGGCCTTAGAGCCGCGCGATCAGGTAGTGCTCTACACCCGCGGGGTAAGCCAGGATACAGAACTCTCGGTAAGTGTGCTGGGCAGTGTAAAAAGTGCAGGATCTAAACCACTAGCGGTGGACATGCTGGTAGAGGATGCGCTACTGGCCGCTGGGGGTTTTTCGGAGTTTGCCGATAAATCTAGGGTAGAGGTATTTCGTCGCAGTAATGACGCTCTAACTGGTAAATACTCAGACTACACCCAGTATGAGGTGGATTTAGATTATATGCTGGGTAAGACCAGGAGTCCTAAAAATCCATTTGTACTTGAAAACTATGATATTATCATAGCCCGCACCCCGAAAGATGCTGAGCTCACCCCAACGGTCAGTATCTCTGGGGAGGTAATTTATCCGGGCTCCCTTGTTTTGCAAAACTCAAAAACCACCGTTGAGGATCTTATCCGAGAATCTGGCGGGCTTACTGAGTTTGGTTATCTGCCGGGGTCTTATTTAGTAAGACAAGGAAAACCACTGGCCGCTGATTTAAAATCAAAAAGTAACAAAGTAACCCTTTTACCCGGAGATCAGATGGTGATTATTTCAGAAAAAGAGCCGGTAATCACAACTGGTAATGTAAAAGCTCCGACCACTTTTAAATGGCTTAAAAATCGCCGCGCGAAGTATTATATCAGAAACTCTGGAGGGACAGGGGAGCGCCCTGAGGATAAATTTGTGGTCTACCCCTCTGGAAAAACAAAGTCCATTGGCTGGTTTAAAAACCCAAGGGTCATGCCAGGCTCTCAGCTGGTGGTCACTCAAAGACCCGAAAAAGTTCAAAAGGAAGGGGGCGCCTTTATCGACAAGTTTATTCAGGTATTCTCCATTGCCACCGGGGCCTTAACCACATTGATACTGGCAACGCGCCTGTAAAATTTTTTAACCATGAGCCAAACACCAGCCACTTCCCCCATATCAGAAGATGAGATCTCCCTAGTGGATATCCTGCGCCCCCTTTGGCAAAACGGCAAGCTACTGTGGCGCTCAGGGGTAGTCGGGATTATTTTAGGGGTATTTGTAGCCCTACTGACCCCCAATGAGTACAGCGCTAATAGTGTTTTTGTCCCTAATTACGGCGGGCAGAGTGGGGGATCGAGCTCTTTAAAGGGACTGGCCTCTTTAGCGGGCTTTAATTTAGGGGGTTCAATTTCCGGAGCGAGTGAGCTCTCACCCATGCTCTATGGCCAGATCATCCAAGGGGTGACCTTTAACAAGCAACTTTTAAATTCAAAATTATTTATAAAAGGGGACTCTGTAAGTGTGCAGCAGTTTCTGTTAGATCGCCCAGGCTCGGCCATAGGATGGCTTACCTCCATCCCCTCAAAATTAATCGGTCTGTTTAAATCAGAAAAAGAGTCTTTAGCCTCTGGACTCACCGGCATCGAGACCCTAAGCCAAGAGGAGTCTGATTTAATAAAAAGCCTTTCAGGGATTATTAGTTTAAATGTAAACGACAAGGACGGCTATATAGAGCTCTCGGCCACCACGGGGGACGCCTCAGTCTCGGCTCAGCTCACAAGCATTGTTCAAGGCCTGCTGCAAGATCAGATCATTAAAATTAAAACCCAGAGTTCTAAGGAACTGGTGGAGTATTTAAATGAGCTGTTTTATGAGAAAAAAGCCCTGCTTAGCCAGGCGCAAGACCAGCTCTCTAATTTTAAGGACAAAAACAAAAACATCTCCAGCTTTAGTTTTTCTAATCAGCAGACTCGCCTAGAGACCGACCTGCAGATCGCTGCCGGGGTGTTTCAGTCCGTTAGTGGTCAGTTAGAGCAGGCCAAGCTGCAGCTAGAAAAAGACACCCCGGTGTTTTCTGTAATACGCCCAGTGTCGGTGCCGGTAGAAAAATCAGCCCCTAAACGATCCCTTATTGTGATGATTTGGGGATTTTTAGCCGTGTTGCTCTCGGCGGGTTTTGCCCTTACCAGAGGCCCGGTAAAAGAGCTCTTTAAAGAAATCAAGCAATAAGACTACTAACCCTAAATAAAAAACCCTAACCTACCAATGACTCCCGATCCTTTGACATTAAACTGCCATGAAGATTATAGCCTTTGGCATGTGGTCTACACCAGGCCCAATGGGGAGAAAAAAACAGCCATGAGTCTAGCAAAGCTAGGAGCACAGGTTTACTGCCCAGTGGTTGAGAAAATATCCTCTTGGTCGGATCGCAAAAAAAAGATTTTAAGACCGGCGCTACCCTCAATGATTCTGGTTGAAAAAGACTCTATCGCGGATGAGGATTTGTTTTTATGCCCAGGGACTTCCGGTTTTATGAGTTATAAGGGTAAACGCTCTGTGGTAAGAGGCCTTGAACTAAAAGCTCTTGATAATGTTATAAGGGGCAAACATAAAATTGAAAAGGGACTATCGTTAGGGCAGAGCATAACGGTGCCGGTGATACAAAAACAGGGTGTAGTAGAGCATTTTAACGCCTCAGAGTGCTGGGTGCGTCTTATAGAATCGGCCATGGCCGTGCGCTTTTCTTTAAGCTAGGAGTTTTTGCAAAAAAAGACTGCTTTTAGAAAGGTTGATTTAATAAAAATAAAAGAAATTAGCGGGTGGGACTCGCCATGGCGAAGCCGTGGAAAGACCTAAAGAAAAAATGAGTAAGACTTTTTATTCCAGCATTGAAAAGCAGATCCAGGAATTTGGGTTTAAGGTAGTGTCTCGGGATTTTGAGCGGCCCTGGGGGGCGTTTTTAGTGATCCATGAGGGGCAGGCCCAAAAGTTTGCGGATTATTTTTTCTCAGGCCTTGATGTAAAAGATCTTAAAATCAGCGGAAAACTCAGTCCCAAGATACTCATGGTAAGCCCGCATGCAAAGCTCTCCTGGCAGTATCATCATAGTCGTGCAGAGATATGGCAGGTGTACTGGGGCTCGGTTGGAGTAATTAAAAGTGACAATAACCAGCAAGGGGACATGCAAATCTTAAATCAGGGCGAAAGAGTAACTTTAGCACAAGGCGAGCGCCATAGGCTAATTGGCCTTGATGATTTTGGCGTGGTGGCGGAGATTTGGCAGCATACAGATAGCGTACCCTCTGATGAAAATGATATTGTGCGCTTAGAAGATGAGTATAACAGAGATTAAAATGAAAAAAAAGGCAATTATCGTATCGGGCTATTTTAACCCAATCCATAAAGGGCATCTGGAGTATTTTAACAATGCTAAGGCCCTAGCGGATGAGCTATTTGTGATAGTAAACAACGATCATCAAAGAGCGCTTAAAGGCAGTAAGGAGTTTCAAAAGGAGGATGAGCGTATGATAATTGTATCAAATATAAAAGCTGTGGATAAGGCTATTTTGTCGATTGATCAGGATCGCACGGTATGTAATACTATTGAGATGATCGCCAAGGAGTATGGAGATGAATATGAGCTAGGGTTTGCAAATGGTGGAGATCAAAATAACGATACGATTCCGGAGCGGGCTATTTGTGAAGAAATGAATGTGGCCTTAATTGATGGGCTGGGAGATAAAATACAGTCGAGTAGTTGGCTTTTAAAGAAATTATAGACCCTGAAAATGATTGCCCGGTTTCGGGCATATTAATAGTAAACAACAACGAAAAACAGGCACAGGAAATGTCTGTGAAATTAAATTGAAATATTGAAAATATGACAAAAAAAGTATATGTTGCCATGAGTGCTGATATTCTGCACATAGGTCACTTAAATATTATAACTCACGCAGCTTCACTCGGTGAGCTTACCGTTGGAATATTAACAGACGAGGCAATTGCTTCCTACAAGAGACTTCCAACTCTAAATTATGAGGTAAGAAGTAAGACAGTCGAGAGCATCAAAGGAGTTGTCAAAGTGATTCCTCAGCATACTTTAGACTACACAGATAATCTTAATTCTATTAAACCGGATATAGTGGTTCATGGAGATGATTGGAAATCTGGTGTTCAAGCCGGTGTTCGTCAAAAAGTACTTGACACAATATCTCAGTGGGGTGGTGAACTAGTAGAACCGTCATACACACAGGGTATATCTTCGACAATGATCAACGAATCATTAAAAGGTTTAGGCACTACGCCTAATGTTAGATTAGGACGATTACGTCGATTAATAGATGCTAAGCCTATTGTTAGAATTCTGGAATCCCATAGTGGGCTTACAGGATTGATTGTTGAGCATGCGAAACATCAAGAAGAAAACGGTATGGTTGCCGAGTTTGACGGGATGTGGTCAAGTTCTCTAACTGACTCAACCTCTAAAGGTAAGCCGGACATTGAACAAGTTGACCTTACCACTAGATTACACGGTATAAATGATATGTTGGAATGTACTACAAAACCAATGATCTATGATGGCGATACTGGGGGTAAACCGGAACATTTTCAATTTACGGTTAGAACTCTTGAGCGCTTAGGGATTTCAGCAGTTATTATTGAGGATAAAACGGGCCTTAAAAAGAACTCTTTGTTTGGAACTGAAGTTTCCCAAACCCGCGATACTATAGAAGCCTTTACTCACAAACTCAAAATGGGTAAACAGGCCCAAGTCACCGAGGATTTTATGATTATTGCTCGTATTGAAAGCTTTATCGTTGGTGATACACTTGATGATGCCATTATTCGAGCAAAGGCATATGTTGCTGCTGGAGCTGACGGGGTTATGATTCACAGTAAGGATAAATCTGGAGAAGACATTAAATCATTCTGCTTAAACTTCAGAACCTTCGATACAATCACTCCAATCATAGTAGTCCCGTCTTCATACAACCACATTACTGAAGGGGAGTTAAAAGAATGGGGAGCGAATGTTGTTATCTATGCTAATCATTTGTTAAGAGCATCATTTCCAGCAATGAATGAAGTGGCCACAACCATTCTCAAAAACAAAAGAAGTAAGGAGGTGGATCCAAATTGTATGTCTATCAAAGAGATTCTAGAATTAATACCAGGAACGAAATGATAAATCCAAAATCTTTTTACGAACACCTTTCAAATCATTCTGATTTTATCACAGGGGTCCCGGATTCGTTGCTAAAAGAGTTTAATGCTTGTGTGCTAAATGAACACCCTAAAAACAAGCATATTATTGCGCCAAATGAAGGAGTCTCAATAGGTTTAGCCATTGGAAACTATATCTCAACGGGTAAGGTTCCTGTTGTATATATGCAGAATTCTGGAATAGGTAATGCCGTTAACCCTTTGATGTCACTTGCTGATAAGGATGTTTATGGCGTACCAATGTTAGTTATCATTGGCTGGAGAGGCGAGCCAGGAGTAAAAGATGAGCCACAACATTTTAAGCAAGGACTCGTACAAGAAGATTTGTTGAAGGCTATGCAACTTGATTACAGAATCTTGGATTCCGAAAATCAATATTGGCCTGCATTACTTGATGATTTGTATTTGTCTGCTGTGAAGGATCAATGTCCAATGGTGTTATTGGTGAAAAAAGGAACGTTTGACTCTTATAAGTCTAACGCGTTAGAGCCACTTGAGCTTGAGTCTAGAGAATCTGCAATAAATACTGTAATCGATGGCCTAGGAAAGGACTCCATTTTCATTGGGACTACCGGTAAAGCTTCTAGAGAATTATTTGAATTGCGAGTTGCAAGGGGAGAGTCTCACGAGAATGATTTTCTTACCGTGGGAGGCATGGGGCATGCTTCCGCAATTGCGACAGGAATTTCAATGAACATAGCAAAGAGAGTTGTTTGTTTAGATGGAGATGGTGCTTTATTGATGCATATGGGCGGACTAGTCTCTACAGCACATTATGCAAGCCCTAACTTTGTTCATGTTGTGATTAATAATGGCGTGCATGAATCAGTTGGAGGACAACCAACTCTCATTAACAATGTAAACGTTAAGAATCTAGCTATTGCTAGTGGATATCAAAAAGCATATAGCGTTAAAACAGCTGCTGAGTTTATGCAGATTTGCGAATCCGATGGGCTTGGGAACGGAGCGGTATTCATAGAGTATGTAGTAAAACCAGGGGCTAGAAAGGATCTTGGTAGACCAACTCAAAGTCCAAAAGAGAATTTAAAACAACTAATGAGTGTCGTCTGTAAATAATCAACTTAAAGAATTTTTTTCGTCTAATTTAAAGTCAGATAAAAAGATAGTTGTGTCGAGTAGAGGCACTTCAAAGCGGCTTAATCTTAAAAGTTATCTTTCCTCAAAAGATCAATTATTTGATCATGTAGAGCCAAATCCAAATTTAACTCAATTGATTGACTTTTTTCATGCGGTCAAACTTGATTCAGAGACGACGGTAGTAGCAATAGGCGGTGGCTCGGTTATTGATTTTTCTAAATTGGTGTCTTTATTTTACGACATTAATATTGACGATGTAAGAATTCAAATAGAATCAGGTTCATATCGGTATCTAGATAACGCATTAAAATTAGTTGTAATACCGACTCTTTATGGATCTGGTGCCGAGCAAACACCTTTTGCTGTTTGTTATATTGGAAATAGAAAGTACTCGGTTTCAAGTCCAAAATTGCTACCGAAAACAATATATTATATTTCCACTTTCAGTGAAAGCATTCCAATTCCTGTAAAAGAAGAAAATATTCTAGACTGTTTTTGTCAAGCCTCAGAATCGCTAACCTCTGTTAATGCGAATGAGTTATCAAAAAGTTATGCGGTTAGAGCTATTAATTTGTTAGTTGAATATGGACTTGACTACGTCGGTATGAATAAGCATGTCAATGAAATAATGAAAGCTAGCGAATATTGTGGTAAGGCCATTGGTATTTCTAAAACGACCGGACCTCATGCGCTAAGTTATCATTTGACATCGGCACACGCCTTGCCTCATGGTAGGGCAGTGGGTTTGTCTTTTCTTTATTTCTTGCAATTATATTCTAGTCCAAAGTATAAAGAATTAAATCAGTTAATAGACTTTTTCGAACAGCTTAGTATTTCGTTTAACTGTGGTATTGAAGAGCTGATTGTTGTGATTCCTAAATTTTTTAACGACTTAGGATTAAATGCATCAGGTATTAAAAAATCCATTTCTTCGAGATTGGATTATGGGGACTGGTATAATTCTGTGAACTTAGAAAGGTTAGTTAATGGACCTCATATTGCGGAAGAGGATTTTAATGAAGCAACATTAAAATCATTTATAATCAATTAGTATGAAGGTATTAGTTGTGTTCATCGATATGTTACGAAATGACTTAATCGATAATAATAAGGTTTATTCTAAAAACATTTCATTAATGTTAGAAAGAATTGGCGGGATACGATACAATAATTGTTATACAGAAGCGCCAGACACTCCGAGATCATTAGCTACGTTTTGGAGTGGCAAACCACCAAGGCTAAATGGTTGTGATACAAGGCTAAAGTATCCTTATTTTTTTCTTAAAGACTCGTCTTTTTTGAACACTGCCCGTTCAAACAACTTTAAAATACATGTATTTGCAAATCCTAACAAACTGAAAAGCGGGATAATTCCATTAAATTTCAGTGAAATTCAAACTATAAGTGGTCCCGCTAAGGGAGGCATTAATGATTTTCTCAAAACAATTAATCATCAGAATAATACCTCAGATTTTATATTTATAGATCTTAGTGATTTACATTTTGCCAATGACGATTTAGCTCATAATTATATATCTGAGATTAAAGGAATAAAGGAGCTTAGTAAAGCATTACAAATCATTGAAGAGTATAGAAATCAAATGGATATTGATAAATACTTTTTATTTAGCGATCACGGACATCAATACGATTTTGAAAGAAAGAGATCTAAGACAGTTGATTTGTTAGATGATAACAGGACAAACGTATTTTTACAAATTTGGCAGGGTGAAGAAGGGCTAAGTGTAGACGATCGGCTTACGACAGTTTCTGAATTTGGCAAGAGTGTTAGAGCCGTCATTTCTGGAGACAAGAAAAATGTAGTACCTAATAGTGTCAAGAATATACGCATAGAAGATCATGAAAATTTTGATGTCAGCGTTGGTTTGCCGCTAAAAGTTTTTAGGCATATTTCTGGCGATTATGATGTTACTATTGACTTCAAAGGTGATCTAAAAGTTCATCGAGGAGTTTGCGATAAAAGTAAAGTTATTGACAATAGTCCAGGCTTAAGGGATTTCATTTTAGAATATAAAATTTTTCAAAAATATAAGGAAATGAAGAGAGTGGTTTCCCCATACAGCAACGGAAATCGACGTAGTTCAATTAATAAATTCCCAATTCTAAAATATGCTTACAGGATATTTGTACTACTTTCAGAACCCTTAATATTTAAAAAATAACAATTGAGAGAACTGATTTCAAAATCCTTCATTCAACTGCTAATTCAATTTGCAGTTATTGTGGTTCAGTTTCTCTATTTTAAGTTTTTAAATAAAGAGATAGAATTTGATTATTTCGGGCAAATATCGATTGTTGTGTCTATTACAACCGTAATGTCAGTTTTTATGAATAATAATCTATCCATATTGTGGCATAAAGGTGATGAGCATCAAAAGGGTGCCCTTACTGATTTACTGGGCCTCTTGCATTTAATTGGCAGTTTGGTGATAATTATGGTAATGTTTCTATTTGACCAAAACCAGTGGTTACCATGGATTTTAGTGGCTGTAGCATTTTATCTTGACTCATTCCATTTAAGAAATAAATGGCGGTTAGAAAAGGAGAAGCGTTTTAATAAAGTAAGCACTATAAATTCTATAGCGTTATTAGGCTCTTATTTTTTCATGTACAGTTCGATAAAATATTGGCCAAATAGTTTAGGTCTATCTCTAGTGATTCTTGTAGCTGCGATATTACGATTATTGTTGTTTAAGGCATATTTTAATTTTGTATTTCCTAATTTAAATTTGCTTAAGCCTTTTCTAAAAGAATATCGAGACCTTATTTTACTATCTGGATTGAATTCATTTATATGGAATATGGATAAGTGGATTGTTTTACGCTTATTTGGATATAATTTTTTAGGTGTGTATTCTCGTATTTTAGCGTTAGTTGAAATGCCTTTAAAAGCGTCCTCATCTGCTTTGTCAAAATTACGGTTAGTTTATTTTATCGATAACAGGGATAATCGTAGGGATTCAAATGCTATAATTGCTGCGAATATAGTGTTGAATTCAATTTTAATGGTTTGTTTATTAATTTATGCTGACGTAATACTCGCTATGGTTAATATACCTGGGGTCGAAGAAAACTTAAAGCTGTTCAAAACACTAATATGGATTTTCCCTATAAGGATTTTGATACGTGATCTCGACACATATTTTAAAAGCACTAACTCATTAATTTTGAGTATAATGCAGAAATTAATTGTAATAGTGTCTTTTGTTATAATTTATCTTATACACTATTTGCTAGTTTTGAATTCAATAAATCTAATGGTAATATCCATAGGTATATCTTCCTTATTATACCTGTTGGGTTACGTAATGGTGCAATTAAGGGATGGAGATTGATTTGCTTAAAACATGGGATTTTCCTTTTGTTTTAGATAGTGGTTCGTTGTTAGCGTTATATCGAGAAGGAAAATTTTTCGAACATGATGACGATATTGACTTGTTTTTAGATCATATTCATTTAGATAAAATGTTAAATTATTTTGAAGAAAATAATATCGAATATCGTGTGCAGTTTTTTAAAGATAATGTTGTAAAAGTAATAGTTCCGGCTTCAATAGAACACAAGAGAATAGATATTCATATTTTTACCCAGAATAATTCTGTCTACACATCTCCAGCATACCAATGGAAACATGAGTTGTCATTTTCGAGAAGATTAATCCGTAGAATATATTTTCTAATTCGTCCGTATTTGAAAAGTGAAAGGTTGGATGTGCTGGCGAGTTTTGGATTGATAGATTTTAAGGTTTGGACTTATCCAGTACATTTTTTCGAAAGTCAGTCGGAATTGCACGATTTGAAAGCCCCAGGAGATATTGAAGCATATTTAAGTTATAGATATGGCGAAGGATGGCGATTCCCTGCACCTAATTGGAATTATTGGCACCATGACAATGCTTTGTTAAATGAGTGATCGTTGTTTAGAGGCATTAAAGAGGAATGAAGATGTAGTTGACGCTGTTCTCATTGGCTCTAATTTGGATGAAACAGGCTTTAGTGATACAGATGTAGTAATATTACTGAAGGATTCAATCCGGAATACTTCAATTAGATACAAATATGATCGACATCGATTGTTATATAGGATGTTATCTAAAGATGTTCTTCAGCATCATGATTTTGTTTTCGAGGGTTTACGATCAGAGTGTTCACTACCATTATTTCTATGGTGGCCAGGAGGCATTGAAGAATTTAATAATATAAGAAATAATTCCTTGTTATCAAGTCATATACGTGGTTTAAAAGGCTTGGTTAAGTCAGAATGTAATGATGATTATTCGCTCAAGCTACTTGTTGCTTCTGTATTGTTACTCCCTCTAAGAATTCTTAATTCTAAAGGAGTATATTGCTCAAAAAAAGATTCGTTCAAATTGGTGAAAGAGCATGTTGAATATAAGAGTATATCAGATTTATTAGACATGTGCGAGAGTATTAGAATAAACTGGAAGCGTCCTACGCCCAAATTGCTACATATATTGGTTTTATTAATTTGGCCACGTTACCGTGTTAATCAGCTATTCTCTTTCTTGTATAGAATTAACTATGAATCATTTAAAATTGAATTAGAGATTATTCGAAATGAAATTAGGCATCTCAGAATCTGATTATTTTGATTGGAAAGAGAATTTTCTTTTCAGGTACAGTAAATATTGTATCGCTATATATGAACTTGGTAACATTAGTTATCCAGGCTTATCAGATATAGACATTTTGGTTATTCCAGGTATTAGAAATGGTTTCATCACTTTTGATGTGATGAAAGACAAGGAATTAAATAAGCTTCCTTTTTGCCTTCACAACCCGTTTATTGTTCCACATAATAGTGTTTCGATCTTAGAAAACGTCAATTTTGATAACCTTAACCAGATTTATGGACCAGTTTTTAATTTACCAAAATACAATCCAAATGCCGAGCGTGAGCTTTTACAGTTTATCGAAGGGGCATATTCGTTAATCGATTTTAGCTCTACGTTAGAAGTTCTTTCAGAGGAAGAACTAACTCGAATTCCCGTAATGTCGAGTTTAAGATTTACGTTAAAATATATAGATTCTTTATTCGACTCTAGTCATGCAATCGAGTATGCTAAAAAGTTTGATAGTTGTAGAAAAGAATATCTAATGGGTGTAGATAATTATTCGGAAATGAAAAGCCTTTTTGTTCAATTTATAGATTATATAACAACCTTCATAGTAGAAAAAAAAATTTCAAGAAGTCATTATGAAAATTTACTAATATATCGAGAAATGGGGCTTGATATCCCAGAGGTTTTGAGAATATTAACTTCAAAAATAGATTATATAAAATCTTTAGAGCGCGAAAATTATGACTTTGGCTCAGTTTTAAGGAGTTCATTCTTCCCTTTGAAGAAATTAGGTTTATCTAAAAGGCTGTATAGAAAGATTTTATGGGCTACACGATAAGCGTAATTATACCATTTGTTCATTTTGATGACAATATTAAGCGAACTGTTAATTCTGTGAGGCAATGGGCAGATGAAATAATTGCAATAAATGATGGAGTTGAAGAACTAGTCGAAGAATTACCAGGGGTTATTTTTTGTGAATATTCGGGAAATAAAGGTGTTTCGCACGCGCGAAATGTAGGGTTAGAGAGATCGACCTGTGATTATATCCTGTTTTTAGATTGTGGTGACATCGTGATTGATTACCCTCAAAAGTTAGGCGACAATGACATTTGTTTTTTTTTATACAGGCAAAATAATAAAGAGAATGGAACAATGTCAAGCCAAGCCGATATAAGGGAGGCTATCATTAGCGGAAATTCTCGATTTTGGATATGTTCGACTTTGTTTAAAAGAAATTTCTTAAATGAGTATTCTCTTCGGTTTGAGTTGGGTTTTAACTGGGCTGAAGACGTCACCTTTATTCTTGATGCTTTGGATAAATCTAGTACATATTATGTGTCAGATTTATTCTTAACAGAGAAAATAGAAAACGACAATTCCTTAACGAAAGACAACCACACCAACAATGTGTCTAATGTTTCACGATTTGTTTTGTTTCAAAATAAATTTGGTAAAAGATATTGGTCAAAACGTTTTTTAGTTAGAAATGCAACCCACTTGTTAGTCTTAAATTGTTCTAGTCGTTACTTAGATGAAAGATTTGAATTAAAATTAAGGAAATTCATTTTTCAAAATTTGCGGTTTCTGGGTTTTAAAAGTACACTGAAATTCGTTTATTATTTTTTTGCGAGAAAATGAAAACGTTTCGAAGGCTAATTTTATTTTTAGTAGTATTCAGCCCTCCTTTGAAATTCATTATTCTTACTCCATCTAAGTGGGCTTTGATTATAATGTTGATCGTTTTGTTTGAAAGGCTTGTTACGCGTAAGATGTTTACAAGGCGTACTTTGGCCATATCTGGAGTATGGCTTTTTTATTCTTTATTCAAGGTGGTCCTATCCGGAGAGTTTTCCTTCTTAATACAACATCTATTCTTTTATTTGGAATACTTATTAGTAGCTTTTTTGTTTGTTGAAATATTTTATGTTAAGAAATGTTTCATTGAGGTTGAGAAAGACATTGTTTGGGTAGGCCTATTACAAGCTGGATTTGTTTTAATTATGGCATTAAATGACGTATTCTATCAGGTTGTTATAAGTCTGTATAGGCAAGATTGGGTCAATTATGTCCGTGAATTGAACTCACGATATTTCGGTTTGAGAGGATTCGGGTTTAGTGGTTCTTTGACATATGACTTATCTATTGTTCTAGGGTTTTCTAATCTTGCTCTGCTCTCTTTATTCCGGCAAAATATCATTAGTTCTCGAAAAGTAGTAATAGGCACGGTGGTTTTTATCCTAGCGGGCTTATTCGTGGCTCGGAGTTATTTCATCGTGATGATAGTTATGGCTTTATTCATGTTGGATAATTCCAGAAAAATTATTTACACTAGTGCTTTAGCATTGCTAATAGCAGGATATATAATGCTCAACAGGGATAATATTCTAACCTTAGTATTAGGATCGAACAGATTATCATGGATCTTTGAAGGTTTGATATCAATATTAAACAAGGGTAGTTACGAAAGTGCGAGTACAGACGCACTCAAGTCCATGTACGACATAGATTATAAGAATCTTTTGGGCGACGGTATTTATACGAATAAAGAAGGAGGATATTATGGCCATACTGATGTTGGGTATCTACGGCACTATTTATTCGGTGGAGTTTTTGGGGTACTATTGATGCTTTTATTTTGGTTTAATTGGGCAAAGGGAGCATTAGATAACCGCCTTCTGATGTTTGTATTTATTTTGATGATTTTGATAAACTTCAAAGGCGATATCTTATTCGCATCAGGTCAAGCAATTCGAGTGATTTCAATATTTTTTCTGACATGGCGAAAGAAATAGTTTTTATAGTTAATGATCAAAATGTTGGTGGTATAAGAACTTTCCTAAAAAGTTTTGAAGTAAATTATCACGTTGTTTCTCTCGCCAATTCAAAGTTTTCGCTATGGCCGCTAAAGTTATTGTATGCGATCTGGCTGTGTTATAAGTTAAAGCCATCTACAGTTGTTTTAAACGACGATTTACCAGCACTATTAATAATTTTTTTAGTCGGTGAGCGTAGAATAGTCTTTTTACATAAAAATCCTGATTACATTCATAAGAGTAAATTTTGGTTTAATTATTATCGATTTGTTGCACGATTTTATAGTGTAAATTGGTTTGGAGTTTCTAAATCACAATCTTTGTCAATTTCGAGAATAATAAATAGAAAAGTTCATACGAGGTTCACATTGTATAATGTAGATTATTTACAGATAGAATATTGTCCGAAATATATAAATTTTATTTATTTGGGTAGGGTTGTCGAAGGAAAAGGAATTCAAGAATTGACAAACCTCTTAAGTAAAATAAGTAGTCTAACTGATAAAAAATTGGTGCTGAATATTGTTGGCCCTATTGATAATAAGAAGATGCTAAATAAAATTCAAGACTCGTGCGCGATAACTATACAAACGCATGGATCTCGAGAATTGGAGTATCTTGCTAGTTTTAAGAGTCTTTGTGCAATAAGTCTTTCGGATTCTGAAGGGTTTGGTTTAGCTAATTACGAGTTGTTAGGTGCTGGTGTGCCTTGTTTGGTAAAGGATGTGAATTATGGGCCTAGTGAATTGCTCATGAATAAACTTGAAGAAGGCGAAATAGGGTCGTTTTTGATAGATCGGAATTATCAAATTAATGAAGTTCTTGATTATTTAGCATTACTTTTTCACAATAAAGAAAATTACGACATAGCACGTCGCAAATCAAGAAAGCAATGGGAGGATTTTAATACTTTCGCTAAGGCAAACAATAAAAATCAGATTATAAAGCTATGCTTTTATTGATAAGTCAATTTAGTAATTTCGATAACATTCACAAATTATTGGACAGCATAAATTGGAATATTGCTGATTTAATTTTGGTGAACCAAAGTTCTGAAGACTTTACTTTCGATTTAGCACACGTGCTGAATGTTAAGGAATTGATGTCGTTATCTAGCAGTAGAAACATGGCTTTGTATTATGCCAATAAAGCATTGGATATTAATGCTTACACACATATAATGTTTCCTGATGATGATGCATATTTTTTGGCGGATTTTTGGGTTCTCTATAAAGATTTAGACCATACAAAAAGTTACGTGCTCAATGTGTTATACCGTGATGAGTTATTTTTTAGACCAATAAATTACCTGAATACGTGGAAAAATGTTATGTCCTCAAATTTAATGATTAAAACAAGCATTGAGGATAAAATATTTTTTCGAGAAGATCTTGGAGTAGGTACTGTGAATGGAAGCGGTGAGGATATTGACTTTTTTTGGAGATATATGTCGTCCGCGTCTTTCATAGAAACTGCATGTATTTGTCATCCTTTTAGCCGTAAAAATGTTAAATCGCTAGATTTACAAAAACACGATAAGTATTTCAAAGGCCATATTTACTTGTTAAAGGTTCACAAAAAGAGATATCTATTATTGTTTTCATTTCTTCGCCCTATCATAGAAATACTAAGTCTGAAAGATGTATGTATAAATAGTCAAATAGTTCGAAGGAGGTTGCGAATTTTAATTAATGATTAATATCATAATTACCGGTGGTGCTGGATTTATCGGTTCATACGTAGTTCGCCTGTTAGTGAGCAAGCAGAACCTCGAATGGAGTGAGCTGGAGGTGGGCGTGTTAGACCGCGGAACAGCGTGGTTGGATACGGGAACCTTCGCAAGCTTGCAGCAAGCGGGCCAATTCGTTGAGGCCATAGAGGAGCGTCAAGGGTTGAAAGTGGGGTGTATCGAAGAGATCGCCTATGAGCAAGGATTTATTGATGCAGCGCAGCTCGAACAAATTGCGCAGCCGCTCGTTAAGAGCGGATATGGTAAGTATCTCTTAAAGCTTTTGGATATATGAGCACATTCGGAGTAGGTCTTGTTGCCTTCAACATGAGACATTCTGATATTAAGGCTTTATCTACGTCTTTAAAAAATACAAATCCTATTTACCAGGTTGTTGTTGATAATAGTCCCTTGCCTCTTTCTAAAGAGATTTTTGAAGATTACAATTGGACATACATTCACAATCCAAATAATCCTGGTTTCGGTGCCTCTCACAATGTAATTTTTGATAAATTTTCAAATAGAGCAGATTATCATCTAATCGTCAACCCAGATATAACATTTTCAAATGACGTTGTTACAGAGTTGGTGAGCTTTCTTGACCAAAACATGCAAGCTGGGTGTGTAATGCCTAAGGTACATTATTCCGATGGGCGTATCCAGAGATTAGCGAAGCTGTTACCGAGTCCTAAAGATTGGATTATTAGGCGACTACCTTTTAGATCATTAAAAGAGCGTGTCAATCAACGACTTGAATTGCATCAGGCTGATTATGAATCTGGAATTTTCGAAGTTCCTTATGTAAGTGGATGCTTTTTATTGTTTCGTACTAGGATTATAGAAAAAATTGGGTTTTTTGATACTCGTTTTTTTATGTATACAGAGGACACAGATCTTTCTAGGCGTCTATGGATCAATGATACTAAGCCTTATTATTTTGGCAAAACCTTTGTAATTCACGGGTATGAAAAAGGAAGTTCAAAGAACATGAAGCTATTTAAAATACACATTGAATCAGCAATAAAGTACTTTAATAAGTGGGGTTGGATTGATAGGGAGAGACGAAAAATCAATGATGCGTGTTTGGAGCAGTTTAATTAAACTATATTTAAAGTAAAAAGAAAAGCCGGCTCAATGAGCCGGCTTTTTTCGTTGTTAATTACGGTGGGAAAACCAAGCCCATCTAAACTTGTATTTTTTTGACTTTGTGATTAAGATTGGAGTAAGAATCTTAAAAACAGAATGTTATGGGAAGGTCTACTTTGGAAACGCCGCTAAAGTCTAATTTTGAAGAACTGTCCTTTATTTGTGATCGGCCAAATTCTGATTCAAATCCTAAGGTAAAGGAAGAAACAGCAATTAATAAAGCGATATTTAGTTTAAAACAAATCGTGGCCAATACAGAATCAAATGCAGTAGGGCAGGGCATTTCTGAAAAGTCGCAAAAGCAATCATTAGAATGGATTAAGAATAATGTCTTTGATCCACGTTAAGACAAATCACTCCACCCGCAACACAAACCCTTTGTTGTGTACATTATCAATCTGAACCGTTGAATCGTCCTGCAGGTATTTTCTCAGGCGTGAGATAAAGACGTTTAGGCTCTTTTTATTGAAGTAGTCATTTTTTCCCCAAAGCGGCACTAAAATATCTTTATGGAACACGAGTTCATTAGGTTTTGCGGCTAAAAACCCCAGTAAATCACTTTCGCGTTTTGAGAGGGAATGTATTTGGCCGTCTCTGCGAAGTTCCTGTAGTCCCGGATCAAAAGTATAAGCCCCAATACGGATGAGTTTCACGTCTTTTGTATCGACAGCAGTGCTTTTGTTCGCACCTAAACGGCTCACTAAACTTCTTATGCGCACTACAAGTTCCTCTTCATCGATGGGCTTTTTGAGGTAATCTACAGCGCCAAGGGCAAAGCCTTTGAGTACATCCACTTTAAGAGAGCGTGCTGTTAAAAACAAAAAGGGTAGGCTAGGTTGGTGGGTCTGAATCGCTTTGGCCAGATCAAAACCATTGCCATCAGGGAGCATCACATCCAATACCGCGAGGTCAAAATAATCTTCTTGGACTTTTTCTAATGCCGAAGCTACATTCGTCACCAGCGTCACTTTAAAATCGTTCATCTGCAGGTATTCACGCAGCAAATACCCCAGATTGGGATCGTCTTCAATGACCAATAAATGGGTTGGTTTATCGCTCATAGGCCATCAAATATAAAGAAATCGTAGTCCCTTTGCCAAGGTCAGATTCCACTTTAATTCGGCCTTTTTGACCGCGCACAATATGCTGTACATAACTTAGCCCGAGGCCGTAGCCTTTGACCCGATGGGGGTCCTCTTGTCCGCCTCGATAATATTTATCAAACATGCGCTCTTGCTGTTCTGGACTCATTCCAGAGCCGTTATCGCTAATGCTAAATACCCAGTGCTTGCCTTGTCGCTGGGCACTAAAATGAATCTCGGGATCATTGGCGTATCGCCGGGCATTATCCCAAAGGTTATTTAAAGCATTAATCCAATGCCCCGAATCGACTTTGACCATAATAGGGCTATTGGGTAAAGCATAGTCAAATTTAAACCCTTCAAGGTCCGCGAGTTTTTTGTATCGTGCCATGAGCGTTTCGAGTTCAGGCTTAAAATCTATGAGGTACAAGGTATAGGGTTTACGACCAGATTCTAGGCGACTTAACTCCAGGACTTTATTGATATGGGTTTTCATGCGATCGGTTTCCTGCTGAATGAGTTCTACCACAGACTGCTCTGGTTCTGGGACCTTTTTCTGTAAGATTTTGGTGGCTAACCCTATGGAAAAGACGGGGGTTTTTAGCTCATGAGTCAGATTATTGATAAAATCATTGGTGGTGGTGATGATCCGACTTTGCCAGTAAAAAGAGCGCAGGACCCATACAATAACTACCAAAATGCCCACCATAAACAGCAGACTCGGAATGATCAGCCCATTGAGCTGAAACAGAAAATACCGATTTAAATCACGGAATTGTAATTCTAGCACCAGGCTTTTGGTCATGAGTTCAGGGAGATAACCCTTGAGCTCGATGGGATAGGAGAGTCGCTTATCTTTTTTGGCCGTGGGTTCTGCCGTCAGTGGACTGCTGAGATAATCCGTACTGTCTTTTGTTGACAAGCGATAGGTAAAATCAGTATCAATGCCTTGTTCCGCCAGTCTATAGGTGATAAAATCATTGAGAAAATGTCTGGACGCGTCCTGAATACTATCCATACTTAGGGTAAAATAGCCTTCATCGAGAGTGATGGCTTGCCCGATTAAAAACGTGAGTTGATTTTGGGTCGACAAGTCTTCTTTGATGCTTTGGGCCGCCTTGCTGATGTTTTTTTGAAACTGAACCCGCGCCAAGTTAAGCCCAATATTCAGATATTGGTATTGCACCACAAAGAGCCCCACCACGGAGACCACAAGTACTGCGATATAAACCTTGCGTTTGTTCATAAAGACAAAAATACATTAATCTTTTGTTAGACTTTTTTATTCCTTGTGATAATCTGAGGAGATACCACGAACCGTTAATTTTACCTCAGTTAGTAGTGGTTATCTTTTCATAAACATCAAACCGTCTTGGAGGAATTCGAGGCGGTTTTATGATTTAAGGTATTGCATGAATCTGATAAAATCTTAACTTTCCACAGGCGATATTCGGTAGTCCTAATGAACGCCTAGACCAATAAATAATAAAGCAATGAATGAAATCATCACTACCATTTTATTTTTGTTCGCGTAAGTTATTAGGTGTTGATGACCGATAATAATCTCTACACGTTTGAGCAGCAAGTGGTCACTACGGTCTTGGTCTTTGTCTTGATTGTTTTGACCTGTTTGCTATTACTCGCAGCCAATAAAGTCCAAGAAAAGGTGGGCGAATATGGGATTACCGTGGTCAGTAAAATTATGGGGCTCATCCTCGCGTCTTACGCTTTCCAAAGTATTTTGACCGGGCTTAAAGACTTTTTTGGGGCTTAGTGGTCCATTTTTAGTGCATTATTCGATCAGATATCGGGGTTCTTAATCCTTAAAAATTCATTCGTTAAACAATTATTTCCCAATACAAAAGTTCGCAAAAATATGCCTAAGCATGTCGTCGTTTGTGATGATTGACCTGATGGCTATTTTACTGGTTCAAAGTAAATAAATATGGATGCGCCGCCTTTAATCGAGCGCCAAGCCGTGTTGCGCCCTCTTTAGTAAAATGATTAAAATCAAAATAGAGTATTTCAGGCTTTTCAGGATCAACGATTTCGAATTCATTTAAATCAGTGCCTCCTTGAAGAGATAATAAATCTATAAACGAGATTGAAGTGTCTTGAACACGTGAATTAATGAACTTAATAATTGAATCATTTATTCTAAATTTCAAATCAGACTTCGCATAACTGTTAGCGTATTCATTTATTTCTTTCGGTGATTTTTTTTCTGATTGAGCAATAATGTCTGGTATATCCTTATTGTAGGTCATTTTTGGGCCAATAATGTAAATTGTTGCCCCTGATACAGAACGTATTCTTTGAATTACTTTGGATAATCCATTAAAATCATAATCAGGCCAATTGTCGTGGAGTAAAATTAACTCTGCATTTATCCAAGCCGGGTCTTTTAGATTTTTGTCAAGTTGCTTCTGACAAGTCTCAGCGTCGTTTTTAGAATTCGTTGATGCTCCAAAATTATAACACTTACCAAGGCTATTAAATCTTGTTATATTACCCTGAAAACCGTTTTCTTTGAGCATATAAATTAAATCAATGCTGTGCGAATTACCCATAATCACAACGTTCGAAGGATTTTCCTCACTTGCCTGAAAATTTTTTCCTTGATATTTTTTAAAATAACGCGTTTTGTTCAGGTCGATTTGTTCTTTGTCCAAGCTATAGATCATCTCTATTTCCTTTGGAAAACCATCATTATAACGAACCATCTGTGCTATGGACCAAATGAGAAACAAGGATAACGGAACATAAATCCAAACTATATCGAAAGATTTGTTTTTGGGTTTTTTATATCGGAAAGTATTTTCAATAAAGTGCCAGAACAAGAAGCCGAGAAACAATGACGAAAGAAATAAAACAGAGATATCTCCAAGCATAAGTTCGTCATTAGTCCACTGTTTATAAAACACGATTAATGGCCAGTGAACAAGATAGATCGAATAAGATGCCTTTCCGATGTATTCTAAAATTATATTACCCAACAAGACTTTTGAAAAACGGGCGTTACCGGCTACTATAACCAATGTTGTCCCTGCTATTGCCCAAAGAGAAATAAATCCCGGCATCAATGTACGGTCATCAAAAAAACAAGAACTAAATATTATGAGTCCTAATCCAGAAACAAATAAAGCTTCCAATAGTCCATTCCCATAGGTTTTGATTCTTTTCTCCAGAGAGATTGCCCAATAGCCAAATCCAAATTCAAAGACTCTAAACGGCAACATAAAAAATACGGCGATCGGGTGTTCGCTAATGAATAATTCAGCAAAAATTAATGAACCCACAAACAACAATGACAGCGCAATAAATCTTATGTTTTTAAAATATTTAAAAGACACAAAAAGTAAAAGAGGCCAAAGCAAATAAAATTGTTCCTCAACTGAAAGGGACCACATATGAAGTAATGGCTTGAGTTTTGAAGCCGTATCAAAGTAACCTGACTCAAAAAAGAAAAAGAAGTTAGATGCTGAAAATGCAGCATATTGAGTACTTTCAGCTAATCTCACAAAAAGATTGGCCGAGAGCATAAAATATCCGGCCAGCAAGGTCAATAATATGGTAACTATGAGTGCAGGAAATAGTCGTTTGAGTCGTTTTTGATAGAAACGTATAAAACCAAATAGGCCATTTTCGAGGTCATGAATAATATTTCTAGAAATAAAATAGCCGGATAAAACAAAAAATACGTCAACGCCTAAAAACCCTCCTTTGAACAAGGGAATGTCCAAATGAAAAAGAACCACAAGCAGTACTGCGATGGCTCTAAGGCCATTTAAATCAGCACGATAATTTTGGTTTGCTTTCATTTTTTTTATTCGAATTTATTTCCCAATACAAAAGTTCGCAAAAATATGCCCGAGCATGTCGTCGTTTGTGATGGCTCCGGTGATTTCCCCTAGGGCAAATAGGGCAGCGCGTAAGTCAATAGCCAGTAGATCGCCACTGAGCTCGGCATCGATCCCCTCCTGAACCTTATCCAAAGCCTCTAGGGCGCGTACTAAGGCATGATAATGACGACTATTGCTCACCACCGCGCTTTGCCCACTTAGAGCTCCCGTATCTACTAAATCAAGTAGGGCAGTTTTAAGCTGTTCGACGCCTTCTTTGTTTTTGGCGCTCATTTGTAGGAGTTCTGGATGAGTTTCCTTGATCTGGGTGAATTGTTCTGACTGAAGCAGATCGGTTTTATTGACAATTCCAATGCATTTTTTATCGCTATGGCTTTGCTGTAGCGCGGCCCAATCTTTAGAGATGGTTTCTAGTTCCGAGTCAGAGGACCAAAGTCTTATGACCACCTTGGCCGTATCCATAGTTTTATACGTGCGCTCGATGCCCATTCCTTCGACCATATCGCCTGTGTCGCGGATCCCTGCAGTATCAATCAGGCGAAATAGTACTCCGCCCAAACGCAATTCATCCTCCACAGTATCGCGTGTGGTTCCCGCAATATCACTGACCAAGGCTCGCTCTTCATTCACTAAAGCATTGAGCAAGGTTGATTTACCCACATTAGGCGCCCCGACTATGGCCACAGGTACCCCGTCTTTGATGACCTGACCCAGATTAAAGGAGTCAATGAGTAGTTTTAGCTCTTGAGTGATTTTTTGAACCAGTTTGATAAATTCCCCGCGATCGGCAAAGGCCACATCCTCTTCCGCAAAATCAAGCTCTAATTCAATCATTGAGGCAAAGTGCAGCAGTTCTTGACGTAGGCCCTCTATGGCGTGGGAAAAGCCCCCACGCATCTGATTTAAGGCCAACTCATGTGCTGCCCCCGAGTCTGAGGCAATGAGGTCTGCCACTGCTTCGGCTTGACTGAGGTCCATTTTCCCGCTTAGAAAGGCCCTAAGGGTAAACTCTCCGGGTTGTGCCATACGCGCTCCGGCATCTACAAAATACTTAATGATTTGTTGCTGAATAAAAGGGCTTCCGTGACAGGAGAGCTCCACCACATCATCGCTAGTATAACTTTTTGGCCCTACAAAAATCGTTGCCAGCACCTGATCAATCATGCGCTCACCTTGCTTTAAATCCGCAAGATGCACCGTATGACTGGGCTGGTCTTTAAACACCTTACCACTCACTAAAGACAAAGCGTCGCTAGCTAGGCTAATGGCTTCGGGGCCAGAAAGTCGAATTACGGCGATCGCGCCGCTTCCTGGAGCAGTCGCTAAAGCAATAATGGTGTCTTGGTGATTCATCGAGGCAAAAATAGAAATAATTCAGCCAGTACGGGGTTAAGGAAATATTTTAATAATTTTATGCCGCAACCAAACTATATCTCATGTACGCAGTAGACCCCTCTGGAAAGAAAATTGACACTCAAATGCTCATGATCACGCATTTAACCCAATTTTTGACCTGTATCACAGGTTTTGGGGGGCTGATCGTGCCTTTGGTTATTTGGTTGACCCAAAAAGATAAAATCGCAGACATGGACCTGCATGGCAAAAGCATCATTAACTTTCAGTTGTCGCTGATTGTTTGGGCCATTTTAAGCATTCCATTGATCTTATTGCTCGGGCTAGGAGTAGTCATGCTGGTTTTAATCGGCCTAGTGTCGATTATTTTCCCAGTCCTAAACGCCATTAAAGCGTCTAACGGGGAGGCTCCGTTTTACCGCTGGTCGTTTACTTTTATCAAATAACTACTGATTGAGCATCACCGGCATGACCAACATGGTCACTGCTTCGCCTTCATACAAACCATCGCTTGGAGTCAATATCCCCGCGCGATTCGGTATAGAAAGCTCCAAAGTCACAGAGTCGCATGTCAGGTTACTCAACATCTCCACTAAGAATCGGCTGTTAAACCCAATCTGAATATCGTCCCCCTGATAATCGCAGGTCAAACGCTCTTCTGCTTTGTTGCTGTAATCGATGTCTTCAGCAGAAATATTAAGCTCCGCTCCAGCAATACGCAAACGAATCTGGTGGGTGGTTTTATTACTAAAGATGCTCACACGCTTAATGCTGTTTAGAAACAGATTGCGGTCTATAGTGAGTTTATTCGGGTTTTCCTTGGGGATTACCGCCTCGTAATTGGGATATTTTCCATCCACTAGGCGGCAAATAAGTTCCATATTGTCAAATGAAAACTTCGCGTTGCTCTCGTTGTACTCGATGGTCACTTCTTCTTCACTGCCAGCCAGAATTCCTTTGAGTAAGTTCAAAGGTTTCTTTGGCATGATGAATTCTGCTGCCTGAGGGGCTGTAGCATCGGTTCTGGCATATTTAACCAGTTTGTGGGCATCAGTAGCCACAAATATAAGTCCGTCGCTCGCGAGTTGAAAAAACACGCCGCTCATTACAGGGCGCAAGTCATCGTTCCCCGCAGCAAAAATAGTTTTACTGATGGCGGTAGCCAAGACATCGCCTTGAACCGCCGCTGTACTGGGTTCTTTTAAAGTTACCGCAGAAGGGAAATCGCCACCTTCGGCATAGGCTAGGGCGTATTTTCCACTATTTGAACTGATTTCTATGGTATGGTTGTCTTCTACAGTAAAGGTGAGTGGTTGCTCAGGAAAAGTTTTTAGTGTGTCCAAAAGCAAACGGGCAGGGACACAGATCTGACCGGTAGAGTCGCTTTCGACATTTAACTGGGCCACAACGGTGGTTTCCAAATCCGAAGCCGAGACTTTAAGGGCTGAACCGCTTAGATCAAATAAAAAATGGTCTAATATGGGAAGGGTATTGTTATTGTTAATGATGCCTCCCAGCACTTGTAATTGTTTGAGTAAATAAGAGCTACTAACGATAAATTTCATAAGTTAAATGGTCTTTAAATGGCCGAAAAACGCCATTTTTAGTCTACACACAAATATATTTGAAATGCCTCGGCAAGGAAAACAAACTTATCAACAACTAGCGCGCGTATTTGCGATAGCGCGACCACTGCAAGAGCCCGCCAAAAATTCCAATAATCAGCAGCGGAAGCACTAAATTCAAGGCCAAAAAGCCGCTGCGCCATAGTGCGGTCCGTTCAGGGTCTAAAAAGGGCACATTGATTTGCTTGTTGCGGATGTTTATAAGTCCAGAGTCGCCCAATAGATAATTGACCGTGTTGAGTAAAAATTCTCTATTACCAAACTGTGCTTTGGTCCAAGAATCATATCCCAAAGGCAAGGCTTGACCCCGCTGAACTTTGTTTTGAATCACCGAGCCATCAGCGATAACCACCATTTTACTCGACGAACTTTCTTTGATCGGATTGTTTAGATCAAAAGGCAAGACCCGATTAGCAAATGCCGATTTAAAAGTGCCTTCAAGTAAAACCCCCATGGGCAGGGCTTCTTGATTAAACGCTGCTAAGCCAAAAGTCTGGCCAGTCTTATCGTCGGTCTGGCTTGCGTCCATATTGTCCGCACCCGCCTGTTGGATCATTTGAATTTGAGTGTCTATCTCACGATTCAGATCAATGACATAAGGCAGCCCTAAGGTTTTACTGCGCGGAGAACTCTGCAAGAGTATGGTCTTATTGGGTCCTGAAGCTAAGGTATCGATACTGCTTACATAGTCTAGTTTGACGGCATCTACATGAGCCATAATTGGATGAGTGCCTGAATCTTGCGCCAAAGGACTAAACCACCAAGGAAACTGCGTATAATCGCCAGCCACCTCGCCCGTGGCTAGGGTGATCGGCGCTGAAAACACATCCAGGACCAGATTTGGATTAATGCGAAGACCGTAAGCAAAGAGTAAATCAGTAAGTTCCAAGGATTGACCCATAGCAAGGGTTTGTCCGGTTTCGTCTAGCTCAGGCACTTGAGCACCATCGACAAGCCATAGGCTACGTCCTCCAGACATAATAAATTGATCCAGGACCAGTTTTTCTTCGGGCGTAAAGGCTTTTTTTGGATCAGCAAGGACGATCAAATCGTATCCTTTGAGGGCTTCTAGGGTCCCCGTAGGATTTTTGGCCACACTATCAAGGGTAAACGGCCCGACAAAATAATAGGGCTTAATGGCCTCGATAAACCCCGTAAGATTTTGATCTGCAGCCTCGGCATTCCCGCGCATTATAGCGACTTTCTTGAGTTTAGGTCGGCTGAGTTGAATCAGGGCATCAGTAAAGGCATATTCTAAGTGGCGCACCGATTCTGTGATGCGCTCTTGTATTTCAGCACCGAGCGTATTCTTGAGCAAAGGCACCGATACCGTGCGGCCGCCATAGGTCACCATGGCATAAGGATAGAGCAGGACTGACTCTTGACGCGCATTGCGCTGCACGGTGACTTGACTGGCCTGTATCCCAAATTCTGCAAGCTGATCCATGAGTTGCGGATCAGCGTTTGCCATTTGAGTTGGATCAAGTTCTGAAATTAATAGTTCATTATCTAAAGCATATCGATTCAGGAGTGAATGTGTTTCCTGAGTAAGCCGTTCAAAAGATAAGGGGAGGTCCCCCGCTAACAATATATCCACAAAAATTGGTTGATCTAACCCCTCTAAAACATCCCGAGTGGTCTCTGAAAGGGTAAATCTTTGGTCTTGAGTTAGGTCCCACTTTGGCATGTAATTAAGTCCCAATAAAGCGAAGACCAGTCCTCCTAATACGGGCTTTAACAGTACCGTCCAAGGCCGCTGATTCCCGCCATAACGCCCCAAATTACAACGACTCAGCCACAATAGTATAAAGCCAAGGCTCATTAAATAAGCAAATCCTGCCCCAGACCAAAGCCCCACAATGAATTCCAAATAAATGGCCTCCAGACCATATTGTCCCGGAACGATAAAGGTACCCGCACCGAGCAACAAAGTGAGCATAAAAGCCACTAAGGCATTTGAAGTAAAGATAGAGCACAAAAGCCCTAAGGTCATCCAAAACCCACCCAAAAGCAGTAAGCCGCTTAACCCACTCCAATAAACGCCCCAGTCAAAAGTATATGGCCCGGTAATCAAATATTCAAGGGTTAGGGGATAACAGAGTGTACTGAGCAAGAGTAAGCCCAGAACTGCATAGGCGCCCAGATATTTTCCGAGAACAATCGACCATAAAGAAACCGGGCGGGTAAGCAGCAAGGATAACGTTCCACTTTGACGCTCTGGACTAAACAGACGCATACTAAGAGCGGAGACCACCAAAAGCACACCCCAAGGCAATACCCGAAAAACTTGGGTCAAATCCCCAAATCCAGCATCAAATAAGTTTTGATCCCCCGGTAATACCCAAAAGTAAACCCCAACACCAAGCACAAAGATTCCCATAAGCAAGAGCGCCGCTGCTTGAGCGAAAAAACTACTGAAGGTTTGTTTAAGGATCGGGTTCATTTAATGTATGATCTAACTTACCGAAGGGTTATCGTGATATGGGAATTAAAAACTAACGGTAATGGAATCACGGTATTCCAATCCAAATAGGCTAGAGGCACTGCCCACCGAAGTCGGATTGCTTTTATAAATCGCTAATTCTAGAAATCCTGATGAATTCCAAATAGCCAGTTCTTTACCCGCTTCCTCGCGGCGATCTTTGGGCACGTCAAAATTAATGGCATCACTATAACGCTCATAAATATTTTTTATGCGGAATTTACGCACGGCGATAACCGGTGGGCGTCCTTTGGCCACGTCTTGAAAAAGTTGCCGCTGTATGTTAATGACCACATTTCCATAGTTGTCAATATAAATGACCGTGCCGATAATTTGGTTGCGTTCCAGATTGACCACAGGCTGAATCCCTTTGAGTTCCTTAAGGGCATTGATGGATTTACCGATAACTTCCAATGTCCCTCCTCGAGCGATATGGCATGCGGCGGCCACAAAAACATCGAGTACAGGAAAATTACTCTCCATATGCCCGTGTATATTGATCTCAACAATTTTCTCGGGTTTAATACTACTAGAGAGCAAAGCCAAAATCCCGTTATTGGCACAAATAAAGTAATGACCATCAAGTTTTACCGCAATATGTCGGTTTTCCGGAGTGAGCTCTCCGTCCACTCCAATAATGTGTATGCTCCCCTTTGGAAAACTCCGATAGGCGTTTTGAATCACATAAGCCGCCTCCACAATATGAAATGGAGAGATACCATGAGAGATATCAACAATGCGAACATTGTCTAAAGCGCTGTACATAGCGCCTTTAACCGCTCCTACATAAGGGTCTTTTTCGCCGAAATCAGTAGTAAGCGTAATGATAGGCAACGCCATGAATTGTTGATATTTTTTGTGAGAACCACAACAAAAATAAGGGACTTTTTTCAAGAGAAAAACTATATTAGCAATAACATTAACCCCTCTTTAAAAGGACCGCTTTTGAACGAAATCATACTGGAACTCACCGACGTTAGTGCCCGCGATTTTTTTGGGCATCAGAATGCACACATTGACCTGATCAAAAAGTATTATCCTAAGCTAAAAATCGTCGCAAGAGGCAACCGTATCGCGGCCTATGGGGATGAAGAAATTCTGGAAACTTTTGACCAGCAGATGACCACACTGCTCGAGCAGTTTGTCAAATACAACAGCATCGACGAAAACCTTATTGAACGCATTTTAACTAGTGAAAAAGGCACTAAGTTTGACTTGGACACCAGGAGTGACCGTATTTTGGTCCATGGCGTAAACGGTCGTCATATCAAGGCCCAAACCTTGAATCAAAAGAAAATCGTTTCTCAAATGAGTAAAAACGATTTGGTTTTTGCCATTGGGCCGGCCGGAACGGGTAAAACCTACACTGGGGTGGCTTTGGCGGTAAAAGCCCTCAAGGAAAAACAGGTCAAACGCATTATTTTGACGCGCCCAGCCGTGGAGGCCGGCGAAAACCTCGGATTTCTTCCAGGAGATCTAAAAGAAAAGCTAGATCCTTACATGCAACCGCTTTACGACGCATTGCGTGATATGATACCCGCGGAAAAACTAGCGGCCCATATCGAAAACGGCGTGATTCAAATTGCCCCTATGGCGTTTATGCGTGGACGCACCTTGGACAATGCCTTTGTAATTTTGGATGAGGCGCAAAATACGACCCATGCGCAAATGAAGATGTTTTTGACCCGTATGGGGAAACACGCCAAGTTTATGATCACGGGTGATCCTGGTCAGGTGGATTTACCGCGCCGCGTCACCTCAGGGCTTAAAGAGGCCTTACTTATTTTAAAAGATATAAAAGGAGTCGGTATGGTTTACTTAGACGATAAAGACGTCATCCGTCATAAGTTGGTTAAAGAAGTCATTGCCGCTTATAATTCAATCGAAAACCACCACGGGACCTAATATAATACATACAAGCAACGGGATAAATCAGAACTTAGTCCAAACAACCAAGTTGTCATAAAGTTTACCCGTGGTATAATCTAAATTCAATATTCTACCATACACAATGAGCCAAACGATAATAGATTCAAATTTTAATTTCCCCGGGCAAATTTCTGTTTACAAAGGAAAAGTGCGCGAAGTATACCGTCTAGAAGGGGATTTACTGGTTATGGTAGCCACCGATCGTTTGAGCGCTTTTGATGTCGTTTTGCCTAAAGGGATACCATACAAAGGCCAAATGCTGAACCAAATTGCCACCAAAATGATGGCAGATACACAGGATATTGTCCCGAATTGGCTGTTGGCCACACCAGATCCAAATGTTTCTGTAGGGATGGCCTGTGAACCTTTTAAAGTTGAAATGGTGATCAGAGGCTACCTCAGTGGACATGCAGCGCGTCAATACAAAGCAGGACACCGTTTACTATGCGGTGTGACTATGCCTGACGGCATGAAAGAAAACGATGCCTTCCCTGAGCCCATCATTACCCCAGCGACAAAGGCCGAAAAAGGAGATCATGATGAAGATATTTCTCGTGAAGATATATTAGCGCGCGGCATAGTTAGTCCGGAAGACTATGAAGTTTTGGAGAATTACACGCGGGCGCTGTTTGCTCGCGGGACCGAGATTGCTGCAAAGCGAGGGTTAATCTTAGTGGACACTAAATATGAGTTTGGCAAGACCACAGAGGGCAAGATTGTCTTGATCGACGAAATTCATACGCCCGATTCTTCGCGTTACTTCTATGCCGAAGGTTATGCTGAGCGCCAAGAGCGGGGAGAAGCCCAAAAGCAGCTCTCCAAGGAGTTCGTGCGCCAATGGCTGATTTCTAATGGTTTTCAGGGCTTAGAAGGACAAAGTGTGCCCTTTATGAGCGACGAGTACATAGACTCTGTCTCTGAGCGCTATATTGAGCTTTACGAAAACATTACAGGATCGCCTTTTGAGAAAGCTGAGGTTTCAGACATCGAAGCCCGTATTGACCGCAATGTTCGAGCGTATTTAGCGCAGCGATAATATCTGAGATTTAACCCTTAGAATTAAGCCTTACAATCACCCCAAAACTCAACTCCGTAAAATCGGCCTGACCTAGGTTCGCATTGAGATGGGCCCCAATAAAAGGGTTTACGGTGTGGTGTTTTTGTTTTGCGGAATCAGATCGTGTATCCCAGAGATAGTAGCGTATTCCGATTCGTGAGCTAATGTATTTTTTGAGTTGGTATTTGGTATTGTATTCTCCCAAAACCCAGTTAGGTGGGAGTTCGCGTGGCGGATAATCCCATCCTTCGTTGATGCGCCAATCTATGGCATAAGATGGTTTATAAAAGTTAAATCCTAATTGAGTACTAACGCCAAAATGTCCGAGTAAGACTTCACCATTAAGATGAACCCCAAAGTTTGAGGCGTAGCGCCACGGATTATCGCGAAACGCTTCGAATTCCTGCCCCGGACGCACTAAAGATTCATTACCCAAGATGTAATCGTGATAGTGCTGATAAAAACGATAAAACGCCCCAACGCCCCAACGCAGATAACCTTTATGGGTCTTTCCCCACGTGATTGAGACGGTGCGTACTGGGCGTAGATCATTAAACGCGAGGGCCAATACGTTTTGACCATAACCAAAGCGCGCTTCGAGATATTCTTGAGTTTTATATTGATCGGAGTCATTCAAATCTTCCTGCATATTCTTTTGTGATGATGGACCTACTGAATTAACTGCAGAGTACGATGTCGCCCGCTCAGATTGCGGCCATGCCCCTGATTCATCTGCTTTGTCATCATACAAGAGGCTGTGGCAGAGGTTTATATCCCAGTTTTGGCGTAGTGAAATCAAAAAGGAATTTAACCCTTGGTTGGGTAATTTGGTGTGACCATTGGATTGATGATTGTACACCAGCCCCAAGTCCATCAGGCCGTAGGCGTTCTGCCATAGTTTTTGATGAACACTTCCGCGAAAAGCCCAAGTAATGTCTGTGGTTACCGCTTGATTATAGAAATTAGTCTCGGGATCAAAACGTGTGTCAAAGTAAGCCCCGCCTAAACCAAATTCAAGACGGCTGCCCTTGATGTGTTTTCCGAACATTGGAAAAGAGACGTAGGGAATTAGGGCATAAGAATGGCCTAATAATTCAGTATTACCCAAATCAGTATACATGCCCAGCAGGCCGATAATCGGATTCTGGGCGGTTAATTTACCAGGGAGTTCTATAGTTTTTCCTATACCTAAAACAAGACTATACTGAGGGTCACGTTCGGGAAAAAAGTCATTGGCTTCAGCTGAAATTCCGTACAAAACCTCCGTAGATAATTTAAAGTTTTGTTTTACCTGAGCTTGTGTAACAGTCACATTACCAACACACAAAATCATAAAAATAAAAACTAAACTTAGGCGCATCATCACTACAGTTTTAAAGGACAAGCAATAGCTTTTTGGATCAATGGGCAACGATAAGAGGTTTGCCCATTTTAACCCAATTAATATTGAGGTGCTGATCTTTAATCAAAATAGCTGTAAGTATCCCCAGCCTTCATATTAAGCAATGAGTGATAAATCAGTTTAATGACATTTTCTACGTCTTCACGATGGACCATCTCCACAGTAGTATGCATATAACGTAGCGGTAATGAGATTAAAGCACTGGGCACACCGCCATTACTGTATGCAAAGGCATCAGTATCGGTTCCTGTGTAGCGCGAATTAGCGGCACGCTGGAACGGAATTTTTTCTTTCTCAGCAGCATCCACGATTAAATCGCGAAGTTTTTGCTGCACCGCCGGTGCATAAGCAATAACGGGTCCTTTACCAATTTTTGCGTAGCCTTGGGTTTTGGCATCAATCATCGGCGTAGTGGTGTCATGAGTCACATCAGTCACAATGGCCGCATGCGGTTTAATCCGCTCGGTGATCATTTCGGCACCACGCAGCCCGATTTCTTCTTGAACTGAGTTGGTGATATAGAGTCCAAAAGGCAATTTCTTTTTGTTTTTATGTAACAAACGTGCCACTTCAGCAATCATAAAGCCCCCCATGCGATTGTCCAAGGCACGACACACGAACTTGTCTTTGTTCATGATATGAAAGGTATCAGGGTAGGTAATCACACAGCCCACGTGTACGCCCATTTTTTCAACTTCTTTTTTATCCGCCGCACCGATATCGATAAATATATTGTCAAGTTGCGGAGTTTCTTCTTTACCCGCCTTTCGGGTATGAATAGCTGGCCATCCAAAGACTCCTTTTACGATACCTTTTTTAGTATGTATGTCCACTAATTTAGAGGGCGCAATTTGATGGTCACTGCCCCCGTTGCGAATCACGTAGATTAAACCATTGTCACTAATGTAGTTCACGTACCATGAGATTTCATCGGCATGCCCCTCTATAACCACGCGATAAGGCGCCTCTGGGTTAATCACTCCAACGGCAGTACCGTAAGCATCAGTGATGAACTCATCCACATAAGGACGCAAATAATCCATCCAAAGTTTTTGACCACCCCACTCGTAACCGGTAGGTGAGGCATTATTTAGGTAATTTTCTAAAAATTTTAATGATTCTTTTGTGTGCAATGATGCCGCCATAGTTTTATTTTTTGAGCCTTAAAATTAGCAAATTCTTCACAAGCAAACGGGCTTTAAATGCTTATTTTTGATCAGTGTTAAGGACTCAAAGTATCGATTTTATGCGGTTCACTGTACCAAACTTAAAAGGGAGGTTTTACAGACACATCTGGTTATTTCATGGTGTGCGACTAGGCTTTATACTACTTTTTGGCCTTGCGTTTTTTGTAACTCATGAGACTCAGGCGCAAATACAAATAGAATTTCCGGTCCACAAGTCTAAAAAGGATTCAATACCGAACCAAGATTATAAATTATCAGATTCGGCGCGCATCCCGCAGCGCAGTAACGATACCCTTGACCAAGAGCCTTTTTATTATGTCTTACAAGGCGATTCCCTGGTCCGAGAGTATATAGACCTTAACGAGGTGGTATTACTTAAAAGGCTTTCGTTTAAAGATATATCTGAACGCCGCAAGTATATTATACTGCGACGTCGCACGCTCAAAGTTTATCCTTATGCCAAACTAGCTGCTGAACGCTTAGCGGTAATGGAACAAAGACTGACTCAGATCAAAAGAAAAAGTAAGCGAAAAAAATATACCAAACAGGCCCAAAAGTATATGGAAGGGGAATTTTACGAGACTTTACGAAAATTTACCCGTGCCGAAGGACGAATCTTAGTAAAGCTTATTCATCGACAAACAGGACAAAGCACCTTTGATTTGATAAAGGATTATCGATCTGGGTGGCGCGCATTTTGGTATAATCAAACGGCACATTGGTTCGATATTGAACTAAAAAGTACTTATGTTCCATTTGAAAACAAGGAAGACTACTATATCGAAGACATACTGCAGCGTGGATTTCGTGACGGTTTGATCGAGCGACAAAAACCTTTTGAACCCATTGATATACTTGAGTTGGAGTCGAACTGGGCCCATAAAATAAAATAGTGGATCCACTTGTTTTCACTAATTTATTCTACTTGAATTTCTTTTGTCCTTAAATTTACCTCAGTTGAGTTTAGAAAAATAGCTAAAGTGGTTCTGGTTGTTGTACCCCAAAAATAATATCCAGACGAAAATGCCCGACGTGTTCGGGCATTTTTTATTTAATACAATAAAAAGCTACGGTGTATTTATATCAGATAACCGGCTAAAGCCCCAGCCAAGATCACCATAAGTTTAATCCGGTTAAATTGATGATCCTTGCTGCTTTCAAACAAAATAGTGGTGGCCACATGCAAAAACACCCCAACGGCCAAAGCATTGACAAAGTGTTTATGCGGGGTCAGTTCTGGAATGTATAAGGCCAATAGAGTACCCAGCGGGGTCATCAAACCAAATAGCAACAAGAATAAGAGTTGTTTGGGCGCGCTGAGGCTACTTTGGATTAAAAATAAAGACAAAATCAGCGTAATTGGAATTTTGTGAATTACCACACCCCAAAGTACATGTTCGGAATGCGCCACAGGAAACCCTTCGATAAGCGCATGAACCGAAAGGCTTATAAACAAGGCTAAAGGAAATTTTTCAGAAGATTTATCTTGATGAATATGTCCGTGCTCAGCCCCTTTGGAAAAATAGTCCAACGCAATTTGTAGCAACATCCCCAACATGAGTGCCGCCCCGATATGAGGCGCCCCTGAGGCAAATAACTCAGGAAGTAGCTCAAAGAATATGATAGACAGTAAGAATGCTCCAGAAAAGGCTAAAAGGTAATTCACCCCAGGAATCATGCGCTTCAAGGTGCGCGCAATGAAATAACCCAAGATGATCGCCAAAAAAGGAAGCAGCAACAAGACACTCATAACTCTGGCTAAAATAGGCTATTTTTGCCATCGATACGAATTGAATTATGGGAAAAAACTACCGCATGCTGGCTAAAACGCTCTTCGGGTTTGAAGAGTTACTCGCTCAGGAATTACGCGATTTAGGAGCGTCTAATGTAACTCAGGGGGTGCGTAATGTCTCTTTTGAAGGTGATTTGGGCTTCATGTACAAGGCCAATTTGGCTTGTCGCACCGCTATTAAAATTTTGAAACCCATTGTCTCATTCAATGTTTTTAAAGAAGAGGACCTTTACGATAAAGTCAAACAGGTACCATGGGAAGCCTATATGGACGCCGAAGGGACTCTAGCTGTTGATGCGACGGTGTTTTCCAAATACTTTACGCATTCTCAGTATGTCGCCTTAAAGACCAAAGATGCTATTGTAGATTGTTTTCGTGAATCTACAGGAGTACGCCCATCGGTCGATTTGGATCGTCCTGACCTGAGAATTAATATTCATATCGACCGCAACATCTGCACCTTGTCCTTAGATAGTTCAGGCGTTTCCTTGCACAAAAGGGGGTACCGTGTGGAAACAGCATTGGCGCCGATTAGTGAAGTGTTGGCCGCAGGACTCATTATGCTCAGTGGGTTTCACGGGCAAAGTGACTTTATGGATCCTATGTGCGGGAGTGGGACCATACTGATAGAAGCGGCAATGATCGCAGCAAATATTCCTGCAAACATCAATCGTGATGTTTTTGGTTTTGAAACTTGGCGGGACTTTGATGTAGAACTTTATGAAACCATTGAAGAGGCCTTAATTAAACGTATCCGAGAAGTTCCTGTAAAAATTATGGGCATGGATAAGGACGCTAGAACACTGAGTAAGGCCAAAACCAACATTAAGGAGGCCAATTTAAGCGAGTTTATTCAAGTGCAGCAGGGGGACTTCTTTGGTAGTGAAAAACCCAATGATGGCTATTGGCATTTGGTCTTTAACCCCCCATATGACGAGCGTCTGACTTTAGATGATGTCGCTGCCTTTTACGGCAATATTGGTAACACCTTGAAAAGAGGATATCCGGGCAGCCAAGCCTGGCTTATTACTTCAAATGAAGAAGCATTAAAATCTGTAGGACTAAGACCTTCCAAAAAAATAAAGGTTTTTAATGGAAAGTTGCCGGCAAAATTTGTTCAGTACAGCATGTATCAAGGCAGTAAAAAAGCCAGCAAGCAATAATCCTTCATAAAAGGGAATCAAAAGCTTAAGCCATTTTCGACATCCATGATCGAAAATTTAGTAACAACGTATAACTAAATCATCTGGCTACCGAAATAACTGATAGCTATCACTTGATCACGGGAATAAAGTAGGTGAGGGTATAGCCATAACCTACGCCAAAAGCACTGAAATCATTGGTTTTATTGAACCCAGGAATCACCAAGTTGGCAAAATTTCCTGGGGTGTCCTCATGTATTAAATGCTTTAATTGGACGTTCAGGGACAAAAAGAAATTCGACCACAATTCGGTTTTAACGGCCAAAATAAATTCAACCCAACCCGCGGTAAGTCCTGTATATTCGACATTGTCTTCACGAATACTGCTGGAATAAGTAGGGTTGGTGGTGTAAACGGGATAGCGCAATAGAGTATTACTAAAATTACTCAAGCCGTAACGCAAACCAGTGGTAATACCGTTGTTCATTCCCGTCCAGTTACGATAGGCATTAAAATCAGCCCCAAGCTTGATATAACTTCCATTGATTTGAGCCTCTAAATTTTGTTCCGACCAAAAACGCTCTTCATATCCCAATTCTACGGCAGCGTAAAATCGTTTACTAAAACGCAAATCACCCACAAGTTCAAACCCAGAGTAATTCTGATCGAAGGCCGTGCGTAAAAGCTTAGAAAGATCTCCACCAATCCTGAGTCCATAAGCCGTCAATTTTGTGGAATTCACGGCAGGTTTTAGGCCTTGGGTTAGGCTATCTAAGCCTTGCACTAAAATGGTCTGCTCTGAACCATTCTCTAGCCGTTCTTTTGGCAGGATACCCTCGTATACTGCTTCGGACTCCTGCGACTCAAAACTTTGCTGGTTCTCGAGCAACTGCTGTGGCGGCTCATTATCTGTACTTTGTGGCGGTTTTTGGCCCGAATTCTCCTCTAACTCTTGAGAAAAGGCTGATCCCCCAGACAGCAGACTAATGATAAATATACATGTGTACAGACGCATCTTCTACAGTTGGGGTGAGTAATTCTATATCGCGTATCCAGCTCAGTGGAGTATAATCAGATTCAAAAGCCATATTGTTATAAATGGTTTTAAAAGCACAAGCACGATTTACATATTGATCCTGGCGTCGATAAAATAAATCCAATTGGACAACGTCTAAGCTTTCTGCCGAGCTTGCTTGGTCAATTAAATAAAATAGACTTTGGTCACTCTCAGTATCTAAAGGCAAAGAAATCGTGACATCGGAGAGGCTTGTATACACCACGGTACTGTCTGCATTGCGCACTCTTACGGCCAGATCATTAGTCGATTTTGGGGTAATTCGGTCTGTATAATCTAATAACTCTATGGTCAGTAGAGGCGTGGTAGGCGTTTCACCGCTGCATAAATCGTCTTTAGAACAAGACCAAAGAGCAAAAAATATAAACGATAAGCCAAGCCAGCGCTTCATGGATTTGTGTTTTATTGGCAATTAACCGATTTTCTCTAAAAGTACAACATTTTCTACATGATGGGTCTGCGGAAACATATCGACCGCTCTTGATTTAACCACCCGATAATGCTCCTTCATTAATGCCAGATCACGTGCTTGGGTGGCACTGTTGCAGCTCACATAAACGATTCGTGGCGCTCCCAAAGCGAGGAGTTGTTCGACAACATTTTTGTGCATGCCGTCTCGTGGGGGGTCTGTAATCACCACATCAGCTTTGCCATGAGTCTGAATAAACTCATCGTTAAACAGCTCTTTCATGTCACCGACAAAAAAGCACACATTGTTGATGTTGTTGCGCTGTGCATTGGCTTTAGCGGCTTCAATGGCTTCAGGGACAGACTCAATCCCGACGACCCACTTGGCTTGCCTTGCGACGTACTGGGCAATTGTCCCAGTTCCAGTGTATAAATCATAGACGCCTTGATCTCCAGTTAAGCCGGCAAAATCTTTTACGATATTATAGAGTCCAATGGCTTGTTTAGAGTTGGTTTGATAAAAGGATTTGGCATTAATGTGAAAGCGAAGATCGCCCATAGCCTCGACGATATATTCTTTACCATGAAATACATGAATATCTTGATCATATAGCGTATCATTAGCTTTTTGATTGATCACATAGAGCAAAGAGTTTACTGCGGGAAAGGCCTCCACTATGGACTGGAGCAATTGGTCTCTAAGTGGGCCAGGATCCTCGTAAAACTGAATAAGGACCATCCATTGACCTCGCGTAGTATTGCGCAGCATCAGCGTGCGCAAATGACCATTCTGAGCCCGAGGGTCAAAAAACTCAAGGGCTAATTCCTGTGCTTTATGCTTTATAAATTCCCGTAGGTCGTTACCAAGGCTTTCTTGAAGATGACATTCTTTGAGATCTAATATTTTATCCCAATAGCCGGGGATATGAAATCCAAGGGCATTTCTATTGTCCACCACCTCATTTGACTCGATCTGCTCTCGTGTAAGCCATTTTTGATTGCTAAAAGAGTACTCCATTTTATTGCGATAATAAAATTGATCTGGAGCGCCCAAAATGGGTAATACTTCTTCCGCAGTAATTCCGCCAATATGCTGAAGATGGTCTTGAACCTCTTTGTTTTTGTAAAACAATTGTTTTTCGTAGTTCATGTGTTGCCACTTGCATCCCCCACAAACGCCAAAATGAGTACATAAGGGCGTGACGCGATCTTCAGAATACTTGTGAAACTGCGTCGCAGTGGCCTCAAAATAAGCGCGGCGTTGCTTGGTTGTTTGAACGGTGACTACATCCCCAGGGATGGCATTGTTGATAAACAATACGCGACCGTCTGGTGCTTTGGCTACAGCCTTTCCTTTGGCACCGGCGTCAAGAACCCGAACCTTTGAAAAAATTTTTCGATTTGAACGTTTACCCATGGCACAAAAGTACTCCCTTTCTAATAATTTCATCGCAAAATTCCTTATTTTGCAAGTCCAGTTTTTTCAAGAATACCGGTATTTTTCAACAATTAAAGCCCAAAATAATATGCAAGAACGCCAATCAAGCAGCGCCCAGAATTATATTGATTTAGAGGATCGTTATGGAGCTCATAATTATCATCCACTGCCTGTCGTTTTAGAGAAAGGCGAGGGGGTATATGTTTGGGATGTAGATGGGAAAAAGTATTATGATTTTCTTTCTGCGTATTCGGCAGTTAACCAGGGGCATTGCCACCCAAAAATAATTAAGGCTTTAACTGACCAAAGTGAGTTATTGACCCTTACGTCAAGGGCTTTTTATAACAATGTTCTTGGGCAGTATGAAAAGTATATGTCAGAATATTTTAAATTCGACATGATCCTTCCTATGAATACCGGGGCTGAAGCTGTGGAAACGGCCGTGAAAATAGCGCGTCGATGGGCTTATGAGAAAAAAGGTATCCCAGAGAATCATGCGCAGATTGTTGTTTGCAAGAACAATTTTCACGGGCGTACGACTACGGTTATATCTTTTTCCAATGATGAAGGCGCCAAGAAAAATTTTGGCCCATTTACTGCTGGATTTATTCAAGTGCCTTATAGTGATGAAGCTGCTATGGAGGAAGTATTTAAAGCCAACCCTAACATCGCAGCATTTCTAGTGGAACCCATTCAAGGGGAAGCCGGAGTTTTTGTGCCCGCTGAAGGATTTTTAGCAAAGGCCCGTGTCTTATGTGATACCTATAACGTTTTAATGATTTGTGATGAGATTCAAACGGGTATTGCCCGAACAGGAAAATTATTAGCAAGCTGCGGCAATTGTACTTGTCCTAATCGCGATTGCTCAGAGACCCCTGAAGTAAAACCCGATGTATTGATTTTAGGGAAAGCCATAAGCGGAGGAGCATATCCTGTATCTGCTGTATTGGCTAATAAACGGATTATGGAGGTCATTACTCCTGGATCTCATGGTTCAACCTTCGGTGGTAACCCTGTAGCCGCCAAGGTCGCTATGGCAGCATTAGATGTGGTGAAAGAAGAGCGTCTGGCCGAAAATGCAGACAAACTAGGAAACTTGTTTAGAGCCTTGATGCAAGAATATATTAACGGATCTAATGTGGTGCGACTAGTCCGTGGAAAAGGTCTTTTAAATGCTATTGTCATTAATGACAGTGAAGAAAGCGATACTGCATGGAATATTTGTATGCGACTGAGAGATCACGGTTTGCTCGCCAAACCGACGCACGGCAATATAATTCGATTTGCCCCGCCACTGGTTATGAATGAGCAGCAACTTCGGGAATGTGTTGACATCATTGTAAAAACGCTCAAAGAATTTGAATAGTCTACAGGTAGACTGTGAGCACTTCGGCAAGTGATATATGATAAGCCTATGATTACATCAATTATGGCAGCAAAAAAGATTGAATTAGGGGATTTTGTATCAGCAATCAATGAGGCTGTTTCCGGTGTAGTAATCGCTATTGGAGAGGAAATAACCATAGAGTCTACAGAAGGTTTTCCGATTAAATTTGCTCCTGATGAGCTGGTTGTAGAACCCAAAAAATGGCTTGAAACCAAGGATTTCCATGGCCTTCACCATAAAAAAACTCAAGATAAAACCGCTACAATACGTCCAAAATACGCGGCAAGACCAAAGACAGGGACACCCCCGATCATCATTGACTTGCATATTGAAAAACTCACCAAAAACCACAATAAACTAGAGCCTTGGGAGATTTTAGATTTTCAAATGGAATCGGCTCGAAACCAATTAGAATGGGCCATAAATAAACGTAAACAACGAATAATCTTTATCCATGGTATCGGTGAAGGCGTGCTTAAGGCAGAATTAGAAACTCTTTTTAGGCGTTATGATAACATACGATTTTATCCGGCTAACGCAATGGAATTTGGGGCAGGAGCTATTGAAGTGTATCGACTTCAGAATTCGATTTAAAACAAAAACAGCGAACGAAGAAGAATAAAACCCGAGAGTCCTATAAATTACTCGTAACAGTAGATTACTGCGTGTAAAATCTTTTCGGTCTTAAAATTAATCGCGAATAGGCGTCTGAGTGACTGTAGTCGTTAAAAAACTCGGAATGGAACCCATAAATAAGACCTCTTTAATTATTTCGCGGCCAGAAGCCGTAAGGACCAAGTCTAAAAGCGTCAAATCAATACTGCTCACGACTTGATAATTATGCTCTCGGTAAGCGTCCTGTGGTGTACTTAAAAAGATATTTGCATTCAGATAATCCGGACCAATACTGGGTTCTGTAAAATCATTAGTCGGATCTAAATCGCCGTTCAAATCTTCGTCTATAGTTAAAACTCCGTCTCCATCATCATCAGGGTCTAAGTAATTCGGTATGCCGTCTTGATCCGTGTCTAATGGATTGGTAAGCGGGTTGTTGTCTCCATCGTTATTAAATACATCTAATTCAAATGCCGTTGGGATATTGTCACCATCATCATCAAAATCGATATAATCAAAGAGTCCATCGCCATCAGTATCCTGATCTAAAGGCAATTCATCATCTGCCGATAAACCATCTAGATCATCTTTATTAACGACAACAAGCATCTCGGCCCGACCAGAAGTTGCGACAAGTTCATCAATAACCATTGGACGTGTCGGCGGTATTGCTGAACAGAAATAGTCTGGATCAGCCGATGCGTCAAATATTCTGTAAGCAACATTGTTCGTATTTCCGGCGAGTTCATAACTCAAAACACCGGCACTGAGCAAATTGGCTAAATTCACCGTTAAATCGGCTAGCACAGCCTCTGTGCCAGAACTATTACGCACATAAAAAAGTATACTTTGGTCATTATCGCAATAAGACAGTGACTGATCTTCAAAATCAAAGGACTGAACGGCCACATCACCATCATCACATGAGCTAAAAACCGCCAATGATATAAGGATGTATATATAATATGTTGCGCTTATGTTTCTTTTCATTGAAACAAAGTAACAGAAAATGAATAAAATGATGATTGGTTATTGGGTGAATATTTTATTTTTGAAAATAAATAACAACTAATGCCAAAGGTTTATTTGGATAACGCAGCAACCACCGCGGTAAGACCAGAGGTGGTTGCCACCATGACCGAAGTTTTACAAAACGAATACGGTAATCCGTCTTCGACCCATAATATTGGTCAGTCTTCAAAAGCAATTTTAGAACAAAGCCGTAAGGATATTGCAAAAATGTTTAATGCGCACCCTGGTGAAATTATATTTACCTCGGGTGGAACGGAAGCCGATAACTTAGTGTTAAGGGCTGCCGTGCGGGACTTAAACACACAAGTGCTTATTACCAGTCCAATTGAACATCATGCCGTACTGCATACCGCCGAAGCACTTGCTCAGGAATATAGCGTTACCTTAGAACTCGTGAATATTGACAGCCAAGGCGCTGTGGATTTAACGCACTTAGAATCGCTACTTGATCAATATCAAGACAAAAAGGTTTTGGTAAGTTTGATGCATGTAAATAATGAAATTGGCGTGATTCTTCCTTTGAAAAAGGTAGC
>Ga0255773_10000262_pt1 | contig 55864 bp, 45 predicted proteins | sample 011ome_17_FD_179971 | JGI IMG/M metagenome (GOLD analysis project Ga0255773, IMG submission 179971) | Coastal salt marsh microbial communities from the Groves Creek Marsh, Skidaway Island, Georgia - 011502XT metaG (version 2) | ecosystem: Environmental > Aquatic > Marine > Intertidal zone >... | reverse complement strand
TGGTGCAAATTTAAACGAAAGTTTTTTGTAGAACAACTTTTCCTTAATTTTCTTCAAACCCTATTTGTTTAAGGCTATGATAATGCTATAGTAAACGTTTTCTCTTACTTGATTTATGCTTACATTCGTTGTTCAAAATAAAAGCTTACTATGGACGATAAATTGTTTCGTTTTTGGAATCACAGTATCGGTTGGACCGTTTTTGCCATTGCCCTTTTTACATTCGGTAGTACTGTAGAACCCACTGCAAGCTTTTGGGATGCGGGTGAGTACATTTCTACCTCAGCCAAACTGCAAGTAGGACACCCCCCTGGAGCTCCATTATTTCAGATGATTGGTGCCTTTTTTGCACTTTTTGCGACCTCTGCTCAGAAAGTGGCATTGATGGTTAACTTTATGTCTGTATTTTCCTCTGCATTTACTGTATTGTTCCTCTTTTGGACCCTTACCCTTCTCCTTCAAAAATTACCCAACTTTAAAAATCTTGAAAATTTAACCAATAGAATTGGCTTTTTTGGAAGTGCTGCTGTGGGTGCATTAGCTTTTTGCTTTTCAGATAGTTTTTGGTTTAACGCAGTGGAAACCGAAGTTTACGCCATGGCAACCTTGATTTTATCATCACTGTTCTGGATGGGTCTTCGCTGGGAACAGGAAATGAATACACCCAGAGGTGATCGTTGGCTGTTAATGATTGCCTTTGTAATCGGACTGTCTTTTGGAGTTCATTTTATGGGTTTACTTACCATACCAGCCCTGGGGATGATTTACTATTTTAAAAATTATCAAAAGGTAACCTTCAAAGGTTTTGTTTACGCCAACCTTATTTCGGTAGCCATTCTACTTTTTATCTTTAAACTTTTACTCCCGCTGACCCTCTCTTTTTTTGGTAATGCAGAAGTATTTTTTGTAAACAGCATAGGACTCCCTTTTAACAGTGGAACGATAATCGCAGCTCTGGTTTTTATCTCTTTTTTCTATTTGAGTTTAAATTATACTCGTAAGAAAAAATGGGTAAATCTCAATACTGGGGTACTCGTTATTCTATTTGTCTTGGTTGGGTTTTCCTCTTGGATCATGATCCCGATACGTGCTAATGCCAATACAGTTATCAATGAAAATTCACCTTCTGATGCTCGTTTGCTTTTGGCCTATTACAATATGGAACAGTACCCAGAAACTAAGTTGTTTTACGGCCCTATGTTTTCTGATGTTTATGCAGGTCAAGATCCTGTAGAGCCTTTTATTGACGACAAACCCAAATACGAACGGGATTACAAAACGGGACGCTATAAAATCGTAAACTATTGGAAAGATGCCCGATTCAATTCCAACAGTGCACACAACGGAATTTTACCTCGACTCTGGAGTAGCGATCATGCAGCCAATTATATGAACTTTACCCAACCCCTCGAATTCAACATTAAATCAAGTTATCGATCCAATCCACAACTCCAACAACGTGTCCAAGAATTTAGAGAAGACGTGGAGGATGGAGCCGTCTCTGGAGATCAATACCATGAATTCCTTAAGAATTATAGTCCTTATTTGAATATTGAAAAACCGAGTTTTTTATCCAACTTGAAATTCTTTTTTGAATATCAAATCGGCTATATGTACTGGCGGTATTTGATGTGGAATTTTACCGGTAGACAAAATGATATTCAAGGAGAGTACAACGTACTGAATGGGAATTGGATAAGTGGTATTCCCATTTTAGATGAGTTGCGTTTGGGGAATCAGTCGGAATTGCCAGAGGATGCTTTAAACAACAAGGCAAGAAATACATATTATTTTCTCCCCTTTATACTGGGACTCATCGGTCTTTATTTTATCTATCAAAGAGATCCCAAACGTTTTTGGGTTCTACTCCTCTTTTTCCTCTTTACCGGATTGGCACTAAAGGTTTATTTAAATGAGCGTCCTTTTGAACCCAGAGAGCGCGATTATGCCTTGGTTGGATCTTATTATGTTTTTGCCTTGTGGATTGGATTGGGAAGTTGGGCAATAATTCAAAAATTACAAACCCTAATATCAAAGAAAATTGCGGGACCACTAGCAGTTGGACTTTGTTTGGTTTGTGTGCCTCTTCTGATGGCTTCACAAAATTGGGATGATCACGATCGCTCCAACCGATATACTGCACAGTCCATGGCAAAATCTTATCTTCAATCCATCCAAAAAGATAAGGGTGCCATCATTTTTACCATAGGTGATAACGATACTTTTGCCCTCTGGTATGCACAAGAAATAGAGGGGTTCAGAACCGATGTTCGAACGATAAACTCCAGCCTTCTTGGCACGGATTGGTATATCGATCAGATGAAACGAAAAACTTATGAAAGTGATCCTGTACCGTCTCAAATGACCCATGACCTTTACGCCTACGGTGTTCGAGATGTAATTCGTTACCAGCCCGTTTTAGACTCTGTACGATGGGACATTAAAGATTTATTAAATTGGATCGCCAGTGATCATCCGCGAACAAAACTTAAAGATTTACTCCAAAAAACAGGACAAGATCCCAACCAGCTTCCCGAAAGTCAACAGGAAGGTGTCTTTTATCCTACAAGGAAAATCCGTGTGCCCGTAAACAAAGAAAATGTATTGAAAAGCGGAATCGTAAAAGCAGAAGATGCGGACAAAATTCTTCCCTATATCGATATTGATCTTCCAGAAAGTGCCTTGTTAAAAAATCAGATGATGATGCTTGACATCCTAGCGAATAATGATTGGAAACGACCAATTTATTTCACTGGTGGAAGCTATTCAGACTCTGAATACTTATGGATGAAAAAGTACTTGCAACTGGAAGGGCTCGTCTATAAATTGGTTCCTATAGAAACCGACTTAGGGGACGAAAACCCGTATTTGATGGGTCGCATTGACAGCGATCTTATGTATGATATTGTAATGCAATGGGAATGGGGAAATTCGGAACGCCTTGATATTTATCACGACCCTGAAACCCGTAAAAACAGTATCTCATTTCGGAGTAATATGGCTCGGCTTGCTGAAACACTTATCAATGAAGGTAAAGCAGCTAAAGCTAAAGACATCCTTGATTTAGCCATAGAAAAAATGCCGCTGGATTATTTTGGATATTACAGCCTGCTGGTCCCTTTTGTCGATGGTTACTATCGTATAGGTGAAATTGATAAGGCTCGAGAATTATCGGAGAAAATCGCCGCAAAATACAGTGGAAGATTGAATTATTTCAGCAGCTTAGATGCTAATTTACAGTACAATTTAGGTGAAGAAATCATCACTGAAATTGAACGCTATCGCACGCTGGTAGAAGCCGACTTAAAGCATGGGGAATCCATTGAATTAGCACCAGTACTGAATCAATTTATGGAATCCATAGAACCCTTTAGATATCTTTACGGCGATTATGAATTTTACACTGGTCTCATCGATGTAGCAGAAGGCTACTTCCTCGATGGTCAAACAGCATTGGCAGAGGACTTGAGTACTAAAATCAGTGCTGAATATGATGAGCGTCTCGGTCTCTACAGTCAAATTTCTGAAGACAGCCAACTTCAACTTAGTTCAAGGATTCAAAGAGAACTCAACAATTTTAATTATGTTGTCCAAATCGTAAAAGCCTACGACAGCACTGCTTTTGGAGATCAAATTGAAGGCTTATTTAACAAAAATCTCAATTTGTTTTCTGCAATACTGAATTCAGAGGAATGAGCGCCCTAAACGTTAATATGGTCTTGTAAAAGGCTGATTAAGGTATTGGCATCTTGAACACCGCTTTGTCTCCAAACCATCTCACTAAACTTGTAAATCATAAAAGTAGGGAGAACCCGAACTCTAAGTGCTTCTGAGAGTTTTTGATTTTTATCGACGTCAATTTTGATTACTTTGCCTTTATCACCAAGGGCCGCGGCAACACCTTTTAGGGTGCGATCAATATCGATCATACCGCCCTCCTCTTGCTGGTAAAAAGCTAAGAGTATTGGGGTTTTTTCGTCTAATAATTCGCCAAATTTGGACATAACTATAAGGTATTATACAGCAAATGTAACAGAAATTGCTTAAACCGTAGCTTTCGCCTTTTTTAATGTGATGACACTGATCTCAGGCCACATCCCTACCCTTCCTGGATAGGCTAGGTATCCAAATCCGCGATTGACATTTAAACGTTGTTTTGCCTGTTCGTAAATACCAGCCCATTGTTTGTAACGCCACTTTACTGGACTCCACTTTATCCAGCCTGGAATTTCAATTCCAAACTGCATACCGTGTGTATGACCACTTAGAGTTAAATGAACAGTATAAGGATGAGGCAGTACTTTAGCCTCCCAATGCGATGGGTCATGAGAAAGTAATACTTTAAAGTCTTCAGCGGATACATTTTCTAATGCTTTATCAAGATCTCCCGCCTGTTTAAAACCACTCCCCCAGTTTTCTACTCCAACAATTGCCAAACGCTGACCCTCCTTTTCTATAATGCGGGACTCGTTTAAAAGTAAGTCCCAGCCCATATCCTTTTGTGCTTGATATAAAGCTTCAATATTCTGTGTTTTTTCTTCTGGAGTTTCCCATCGCGTATAATCCCCGTAATCGTGATTACCCAAGACCGAGTACACGCCATAAGGTGCATTGATTTTTCCAAAATTAGGTATCCAAGGAAGGACTTCTGAAGTTTTGTTGTTGACTAAATCTCCCGTAAAAAGAATGACATCGCTTTGTTGTTTGTTGATCAAATCAATGCCGTAATTAACCATTTTTACATTGTCAAAGCTTCCGCTGTGAATGTCTGAAATCTGTGTTATTGTAAAACCATCAAAGGCATCAGGTAAGTCATCGTATTCAAGTTCATAAGCTAAAACCTTAAAGTTGTACTTTCCTTTATACATACCATACAACAGAGAGGTCAATGGAATTGCTGCCAATCCTAAGGCAATTTTTGATATAAAAGAGCGGCGAGATGGAACGAATTGAACCTGGCCTGGGAGTTTGGTAAGGTAACTGTACACTGCTTGTGGAATTCGAAAGATATCTTCAGTGACCAATACTAAGGCAATTACAGCCTGAAATACAAAAAGTGAAATAAAGAATCCGATAGCATACATCAATCGAGGTTCTGTAGTAGGGGTTCTTTCTAAATAGAGAGTATGGAGTAAAAGATTACCAATAATAAGAACGACCAAAACGATATAAATAATCCAAATCCATTTATTGGTTGTAACAGTCTTGATGCCCTGAAAACTATACCATTGAAAAATAAGTAGGAGTCCTATGGTGATGATCCACCTCATATAATTTTTTTGGTAAAGTTAATCAGTTCAAAGGGAAGAAACTAATGGTTTTAACTACCCATATCTTGTGCCATCCGAAGCGCCTTACCATCAGATAGACTTGCAATAAAACAACTGACATTGAGCAAAGTTTCATAAAGTGTCTTTCCCTCTATAGGTGTACCTTCAGGTACTAGGGAGAGAATTAATTTATCAAACGTATGGGCATCCCCTCGCCATTTTTGAACCGCTGCATGAGTATAATGCTCAAGTAATACCGTTATGGCTCGATGTCCAATAACCTCTTTCTGAATGACTTCTTTAGACTGATAAATATTACGAACACTCAAACTGATAATATCTTCTATCTGTGCTTTGTATTGACTTTTATCTAAAAGAGCTGCATCGAAAGTACCTTCTAAAATAGCTGCTTCATTTTCTATAAATATCTTAACAGCATCCTGAATCAAACTATTAATTGCTAAAGCTCTGAGGTAACTCAAGCGCTGGGGCTTGTATTCCAACTGAGCATACTTTTTAGAATCAATTCGATCACGAACCAAGTTGATTAAATATTCCAAAGCGTAATCTTCTGAAATCCATCCCAGATTGATTCCGTCCTCAAAGTCAATAATGGTGTAGCAGATATCATCAGCAGCCTCTACCAAATATGCTAGAGGATGTCTCAAATAAGTATCTCCATCATTAAGCGTCAACTCATCAGCCAGGGCTTTAAAAAAAGTTGCCTGAGCTTGAAAATAACCGTACTTCTTATCGGCAACATGAAAAGTAGGCTTGATGGGTAAACTGGCCTTTGGATATTTAACAAATGCCCCAAGCGTAGCATAGCTTAATCTCAAACCTCCCTCTGTACCGGGCAAGGAATCTGTTAAAATTTTTAATCCGTTCGCATTTCCCTCAAAATCACACAAGTCCTGAAACTCTGTTTCTGAAAGTTCGGCTTTGTATTTCAAGCCTTTACCCGAAGAAAAAAAATGACCAATTGCCTTTTCTCCACTGTGCCCAAAAGGAGGGTTTCCAATATCGTGAGCCAATGAGGCTGCTGCAGTAATGGCTCCAAAATCATTCGGTTGATAGCCCAATACCGTTTGCAAGTGAGGATGCTTTTCAAGAATAGCTTTACCTGCGAGCCTTCCAATACTTCTTCCTACCACCGAGACCTCTAAACTGTGAGTCAAACGGGTATGAACAAAGTCTGTCTTTGAAAAAGGGATGACTTGAGTCTTGTCTTGTAAACTACGAAAAGGATTTGAAAACACGATACGGTCATAATCTACCTCAAAACCCAATCGAAGATTGTCTTGCTCAGCCCTTAACCGCTTATTTGTGTCTCCAAAGCGCTTTAAAGACAATAAAGATTCCCAATTCATTTAGTCATTGTTATCAAATGGTTATGAAGCTAAAAGCTAAATTAATATTGTTTTAAACTTAGGTAGATCACAGTTAACAATTAACTAAAAGACCAAGCCTTTTTGTCTAATACATTTGTTTCAAATTTAATTCATATAAATAAAATAAAATGACAAAATTCAAATTCATTACATTATTTGCTGCATTAGCAGTATTTATTTCTTGTTCTGAGGAAGAACCTGTAATTGAGTATGTAACTGTGACAGAAACAGTAGTTGAAACTCAAACAGAAACTGTAGAAGTAGAAGTAGATCCTTATGCGGATTCAACATTAGAAGGAAATATTTCTTCCGATACAACATTAGACGCATCAAAAATATGGTTGCTAAAAGGAAGAGTATCCGTAGAAGATGGAGTAACTCTAACTATTCCTGCTGGAACTATAATTAAAGCTGCTTCTGGAACTGGCGCTGATGCATCAACTCTTATCATTGCAAGAGGAGGTACAATCATCGCTGACGGTACAGCTGACGCACCTATAGTAATGACATCAATTTCCGATAACATTGAAGTAGGGGGAACTTATCCATCAAGTGGTCCTGCCCTTAATGTAGATACAAGAGGTTTGTGGGGAGGATTATTAATTCTTGGAAAGGCTCCATCTTCTTTTTCAGGAGACGTTACCGAGCTCCAGATTGAAGGAATTCCTACCTCTGATACCAATGGCCTTTATGGTGGTGCTGACGCAGCTGACGATTCTGGTTCTATACAATATTTATCAATCCGCCATGGTGGTGCTGAAATTGGTGAAGGAAACGAAATCAATGGACTTACCTTAGGAGGTGTTGGATCTGGAACTACTATCAACCATATTGAAGTTTTAGGTAATGTTGACGATGGTATTGAATTTTTTGGAGGAACAGTAAATGCTTCTAACCTTTTAGTATGGGGACAAGGAGATGATGCAATTGACATCGATCAAGCTTATGCAGGTACTATCGACGGAGCCATGGTCATATTAACTTCGGCTTCTGATCACGGTTTTGAAATTGACGGTCCAGAAGGAGCTGCAGCAGGTAGGTTCACATTGAAAAATGCTACTGTTATTGGAGCTACGGATGACTGTGATGCTGAAGGAGTAGACGGTGAAATGGCAGACTTTAGAAAAGGTGCTACTGGAGATGTAATGAATGTGTTATTTAAAGATTTTGCTGGAGGAAAAGATGTTGAGTTGGATGCCAGTGCTGATGCAGCAACTTACACTGCGGGGACTTTAACTTTTGAAAATATCGATATCATGCATCCATTAGATGACGATGGAGTAGTTTGTTCAGACGTTGAAACTCTTGATAAAATTTTCGATGATAAATCAGACGAAAGTACTTTTGAATCAGATGCTTCGACATTTGCAGAAATTGTAACTGCTCAACAAGAAGGAAATGGTGTTGATGCATCCATATTTTCTTGGACATTTTACGCTAACAATTAATACCTAAAAAGTATAACTTTTTAATAACATGGGCTAGGCATTTTGCCTAGCCCATTTTTGTTACTTTCGTTCGTTTTTTAATTCTATAGATGAAAATATCACATTTCTACCTCTGCGTTTTTACATTATTTACCAGCTATATCGCACTCGCACAAATAGGAATTACCGGTACTGTTATTGATGGTGATTTTAACGAACCCCTGCCTTTTGCCAATATTTTGGTTCAAGAAACCGGAACTGGGGTCACTTCTGACTTTGACGGAAAATACTCTTTTGAGCTTCCAGCAGGGACCTATTCAATCCAGTTTTCCTTTGTTGGTTATGAAACAAAAATCATTACTGAAATTGAGGTTGGTGGTGATGAATATACAATCACTGATGTTGTACTAAATTCAGCAGCTGAAGGTTTGGAAGAAGTTGTAGTTACTGTAGAAGCTAGAAGAAATACAGAAGCTTCAGTACTGGAAATACAGAGAAAATCAGCAAGTCTTCTTGATGGAATCTCTGCACAAGCATTCAAAAAAATTGGAGCAAGTAATATTGCTGCTGCGGTTAAAAGTGTTCCAGGTGTCTCTGTACAAGGAGGCAAGTATGTCTATGTTCGGGGATTGGGAGATCGCTATTCTAAATCCATCCTCAATGGGGTAGATATTCCTGGATTAGACCCAGATCGAAATACCATCCAAATGGACCTTTTTCCTACTTCCATGCTTTCCAATGTGTTGGTTATTAAATCAGCACGAGCAGATCTTCCTGCAGATTTTACTGGTGGTGTAATCGATATCATCACTAAGGATTTTCCAAGTAAAGAAGAATTTTCTATTTCTTTAAATACAGCTTACAATCCCGATATGCATTTCAATGATAATTATTTGAGTTATACAGGAGGGAGTACTGACTTTTTAGGATTTGACGACGGATCTAGAAAAAATACTATTGCAAATAGTTTTCTCGGAAATACGTTTGATCCAAGATTGAATCCTTCAGAATCAGGACTTGGTCTAGTCTACAGAATAAGCAATCAATTCAATCCTCAAATGGCTCCACAAATTTCAAATAGCGGAATGAACTTTGGGTTTGGAGTTACTTATGGCAATCAATTTAATTTTGAAAACGGTCATTCTTTTGGAGTCTTAGGTTCTATATCATACAAAAACCAACAGACTGTTTACGAAGATACACAAGACAACATTTACAATTTCAACCCAATTAAGAGCGAATTCTCTTTTGAAGAAAACCGAATACAATCTGGAACTATAGGTGGTCAAAATATTATTGCAAGTGGTCTCTTTGGACTAACTTATAAAACAACGACCTCAAAATATAAATTCAACGGACTACATATACAAAATGGACAGAGTACCTCGGGTAGTTTTAGACAGCTAACTCGTTTTTCTGATTTTATCGACTTTAATAAATTTAACTTAGAATACAACGAGCGAAGCATTTCCAACGCCATGCTCTCTGGTTTACACAACTTTGAGGAATCCAATCTAAAACTTGAATGGACCCTCTCTGGCACCTTGGCAAAGGTGCACGATAAAGACGTAAGAAACACGACCTTTCAAGATGAGGAAGGAATTTATAGTTTCCAAGAAAATACAGAACCCAAAAGAATTTGGCGTACCCTGGATGAAAACAACCTTGTTGCAAAAATTGATTTTACAAAAAGATTTGAATTTCTAGGTTCAGACGCCGTATTAAAATTCGGTGTATTTGGTTCAAGAAAAGAGCGTGATTTTTCCATTGCCCAATATTCTGTCAGTTCTAATTTCACCTCTGAAAGTGATTGGGATAATTACGGTGGTGACCCAAACCAGCTTTTTAATCCTGTTAATTTAATTGGCCCAAATAACAATGAGGGAACCTATATCAATCCTCAAACAACCATAAGACAAGACGCTAATATCTTCAATGCAAAACAACAAAATTTTGCTGGGTACATTTCCAATGAGTTTAACTTTTCTGAAAGACTTAAGTCAATTATCGGGTTGCGTTTTGAAAATTATCAGGTTTTCTATACAGGAGAAAATAGCCAATTGGGTCAGGTTTATGATAATGAAAATATTATCAATAAAAACAATGTTTTCCCTTCTTTAAATTTCATTTACAGTTTGAAAGAGAATCAAAACTTGAGACTGGCCTATTCACTAACCACAGCAAGACCTAGTTTTAAAGAAGCCTCTATAGCAGAAATATATGATCCCCTATCCAATTTGTTCTTTATTGGAAATATTAATATCAAACCTACCTATATTGACAATTTTGATATTCGTTATGAAGCTTACGGAGAAAACGCGCAGCTTTTTGCGGTAAGTGCATTTTATAAAAGTTTGACTGATCCTATAGAAATAGGTTTTGTTGCTGCCTCTACATCAAATTACAAGCCTTTAAACTTAGAAAATGCAAACGTTTTCGGGCTGGAACTGGAACTTAGAAAAAATCTAAGCGGTTGGTTTAGTAGCTTGACAAACTGGAATTTAAATCTTAATGGTTCCTATATCATTTCAGATGAAAAGTTTAGTAAGGACGAGCTAAAACTCAGACAACTTGGTTTAAGAGATGGACAAGAGCTTGGTGATTCAAGACCACTTCAAGGGCAATCCCCTTATTTAATCAATGCAGGTCTAGAATATAATAATCAAGAAAAGGGAATTCAAGGCGGCCTGTTTTTCAATGTCCAAGGAAAAACACTACAAGTTGTAGGGGACGGATTTTATCCAGATGTATACACCATGCCATTTAATAACCTTAACTTTAACTTGATAAAACAACTAAAAAAGAACAGAACCCTGACATTTAAAGTTACCAATATACTAGACGATGCTCGGGAAAGCCAATTTATTGGGTTTAATGAGGAAAGTGAATATTTTAGTCTTCGGAATATTGGACGTACCTTTTCATTGAATTATGCAGTTCGATTTTAATATTTAATATTTTTTTGGAAAACATTTACCTCTACATCATCATCTTATTAGGTATCCTTGCTATAGGTGACCTAATTGTAGGAGTCAGTAATGATGCTGTAAATTTTCTGAATTCAGCTATTGGTTCAAAGGCGATTTCATATAGAAACATCATGATCTTAGCAAGTTTGGGAATTGCTTTTGGAGCCGTTTCTTCAAGTGGAATGATGGAGGTTGCTCGGAAAGGTATTTTTAATCCCAGTGCTTTTTTCTTTGATGAGATCATCTACATCTTTATGGCAGTGATGATGACCGACATCTTACTGCTAGACTTTTTCAATACCTTAGGACTTCCAACATCAACAACAGTATCAATTGTTTTTGAACTGCTTGGTGCCGCTGTAGTAATGGCAGCAGTTAAAATTATCAATGGTGGAGGAACCCTCGTTGAGCTTTCGAATTATATCAATACAGAAAAAGCTTCTCAAATTATTTTAGGAATCTTACTATCCATATTTATTGCATTTACAATTGGTGCCTTCTCCCAATGGATATCAAGACTGATCTACAGTTATCAATACGATAAAAAATCAGCCTCCCTGAATGCCCTTTTTGGCGGCTTGGCACTAGCCTCAATTTTTAACTTTATTCTAATTAAGGGTATTAAGAGTACGCCATACGCCGACCTAAAATTTGAGTTTCTCTCCGGGTTAACCATCAATGGATTTATTGAAAACAACACTTTGTTGGTCAATTTATTAAGTTTTGTCTTTTGGTATTTGATTTCTTTAATCATCATCCGCTTTTTAAAAGGAGATATTTTTAAAATTATTATTGGAGTTGGAACATTTGCACTTGCATTAGCCTTTGCAGGCAACGATTTGGTCAATTTTATCGGAGTTCCAATTGCAGCCTTTCAGTCTTATGAAGCATGGGTCAGTTCAGGTTTAGCCGCAAATGAGTTTAGTATGGGTGTCTTGAGTGACAAAGTAGCTACCCCAACCTTGTTCATATTACTCTCGGGTTTTGTAATGATTTTGACACTTGTTTTTTCATCAAAAGCTAAAAAGGTGGTGAAAACATCATTGGATTTATCCAATCAATTTGAAACTCGTGAACGGTTTAAGCCCAATGCATTGTCTCGATATTTGGTTCGTTTTTTTATTGGAGCAAATCATTTATTTAGAAAATTATTATCCAAAGACCAACTCTTTTCTTTAGGTAAAACCTTTACACCCGTTGCCCGTGAAAATAATGGGATTGGAGCCCCAGCTTTTGATAAATTAAGGGCGAGTATCAATTTGGTTATTGCAGCCATTTTAATAGCTATTGCCACTTCATACAAACTCCCCCTGTCCACTACCTATGTGGCATTTATGGTTACTATGGGAACTTCTCTCGCTGATAGAGCTTGGGGGTCTGATAGCGCAGTCTTCCGTGTGGCAGGAGTATTAAATGTTATTGGAGGATGGTTTCTTACTGCGATAAGTGCTTTCACAGTTGGTGGTGTTATCGTTTATTTACTTTACATCGGAGGGGTACAAGTGATTGCTGTGATTATATTTATTATTCTACTTCTCGTTGGTAAAAACTATATTCAACACAAAAAAGAAAATAAAGCTATTCGAGAAGAAGAAATAGCATTAATAGTGGAAAGTAATTCTTTTCAAGGAGTTATTGAAGAAACTGGGACTACTATAGAAGCTGTAATGGGCAAAAGTTTCGATATTTTTAGATTTATTATTGCTGGACTCTCCACTAACGATATTAAATCACTTGAGAAAGCTCGGAAAAAATCCAATAAATTAGCTGATGAAATAGAGGGATTGGATAACCGCCTCTTTTACTTTATTCGGAACTTGGAGGACAGTTCAATAGCAGCAAGTAACTTTTATATCGAACTACTGCAGTATTTACATGATCTATCGGAAGATCTCAGTTATCTTTCAAAAATCAGTTACAACCACCTCAATAACAATCATAGAAAATTAAAATTGGCTCAAATAAGAGAGCTGATGTTTATTGAAACCAACTTAAAAAACACCTTTAAAGAAGCACGAGAAGCCTTCCAACAAAAGCAAAATATAAAAGAGTTCCAAGACGTACTTCTCGAAAAAAGCAAGATTTTTGAATTAATTGATGATAAAATCAACACCCAAATAGAACGAACTCGCGCAGAAGAAACTAGTCCCAGAAGTACAGCACTCTACTTTAACTTTCTGATACGGACAAAAGAACTTATTACACACAAGTTCGAGTTAATCGACAAATATTATACTGTAGTAAGGAAATTATAAGGCTATTCCTCCAGTTCTTTGGATGCCAAAACTTCTGACTTATCCCATTGTATCGCTTGTTGAACGGTATTGTCTTTATAGGTAACCTCTATTAAAATTGATTCGTTCCAGAAGAACCAAGCGTCAACTTTTTTTCCATTTTTAAAAATCCCTTCAGACTTTTTTGTTCCATCCTGATTAAAACTAGTCCAGAGTCCGTGATTCTTCCCGTTGAGAAAGAAACCTGTTTGGGCAATTTGACCATTCTTATAAAACTCCGTGTACTTTATTTGATCTCCTTGTTGAACATATGTTTTAGATAATCCATCTTCTTGAGCAATAAGTGGCATTGCCATGAAGAAAAGAATGAAGATGAAACTTTTAATTTGTACTAGTGTTTTCATAAGTCCTATAGTTTAGGTTTAATACAAAGTTAACAATAAAAACATATCTGCATAACATTTTAGTAACATTTTGGTAACATTCGGTTTTAAGTTGCTGTTTTACAGTAGGTTATACAAACAAAAAAGCCCTTTATAAAAGGGCTTTTTTTATGAAATTAAATAAATTTCTTTAGGATCCGCACATCAGACAATCGTCATCTTCATTGTCTTTCGCCTGTGCGAGCATCTGCTTGAGTTCCTGCGGACTTAAAGGTTCTACAGGTACAGATGAAGGAGCCGAACCTGCTGTAGTTACTGCAGCAGCAGTTGTAGCATCTGCTACTTCTTCAACTTTTGGGGTTTCCGCTTTAGCCTTGTTGTCCAAGGTAAACTTGATCGCATCTACCGCAGATTTGGTTCTGAGATAATACATTCCAGTTTTTAGTCCAGATTTCCATCCATAAAAATGCATGGATGTCAACTTTGCCATAGTAGCACCCTCCATAAAGAGATTTAAAGACTGTGATTGGTCGATAAAGTATCCGCGTTGGCGTGACATATCAATAATGTCCTTCATACTCATCTCCCATACGGTACGGTAAAGTTCTTTTAAGTCTTCAGGAATACCCTCGATATTTTGAACAGATCCATTATTACGCATCAATTCTTGCTTCATATCCTCATTCCATAACCCACGATCTACTAGATCTTCAAGCAAGTGCTTGTTGACTACAATAAATTCACCAGAAAGTACTCTTCGGGTGTAGATATTCGAAGTGTAGGGTTCAAAACATTCGTTGTTTCCAAGAATTTGAGAGGTACTAGCTGTAGGCATTGGAGCCACTAGTAAAGAATTTCGAACTCCTTGCTTTTTGACTGTTTTACGCAACTTTGCCCAATCCCAACGTCCACTGAGTTCTTCGTCTTTAATTCCCCAAAGATTGTGTTGGAATTCTCCTTTTGATATTGGAGATCCTTTGTAGGTTTGGTAAGGTCCGTCATTTTTAGCTTCCTCTGCTGACGCCGTTACAGCAGCATAATACAAAGTCTCGAAAATGTCTTGATTGAGCTGCTTCGCCTCCTCTGAGGTAAACGGAAGTCTCAACATAATAAAAGCATCAGCTAATCCTTGAACTCCTAAGCCCACAGGTCGGTGTCTAAAGTTGGAATTTTCAGCCTCTTTTACAGGATAAAAGTTGCGATCAATCACTCGATTCAAATTTTTAGTTACTCGAACAGTTACATCGAATAATGCTTGGTGATCAAAGGCTCCATCCTTTATAAACATGGGTAAAGCAATTGAAGCAAGATTACATACTGCAACCTCATCGGGTGAAGTGTATTCAAGTATCTCCGTACAGAGGTTTGAAGAACGTATGGTTCCCAAGTTTTTTTGATTCGACTTTCTATTGGCAGCATCCTTATACAACATATAGGGAGTTCCCGTTTCAATTTGAGACTCTAAGATTTTTTCCCAAAGTTCTCTTGCTTTGATTGTTTTGCGCCCCTTACCTTCTTTTTCGTATTGAGTGTAAAGTGCTTCAAACTCCTCACCGTGAACATTGAAAAGGTTTGGACATTCGTTTGGACACATCAGCGTCCACTCTGCATTTTCCTCAACTCTTTTCATAAAAAGGTCGGGAGTCCACATAGCGTAAAACAAATCACGCGCACGCATTTCCTCTTTACCGTGATTCTTTTTTAACTCCAAAAAGTCAAAGATATCTGCATGCCATGGCTCAACGTATATTGCAAAGGATCCCTTACGCTTTCCTCCTCCTTGATCAACATAACGAGCGGTATCGTTAAAGACTCGTAACATGGGAACTATACCGTTTGAAGTACCATTGGTCCCTGCTATATAAGAGCCCGTAGCTCTAACATTGTGAATTGATAATCCTATCCCTCCTGCTGACTGCGAAATTTTTGCAGTTTGCTTTAAGGTGTCGTAAATACCATCTATACTATCGTCCTTCATAGTTAACAAAAAGCAAGAAGACATTTGCGGTTTCGGAGTACCTGAGTTGAACAGAGTCGGGGTAGCGTGAGTAAAGTATCGCTTCGACATCAATTCATAAGTTTCTAATGCCGCATCTATATCGTCTAAGTGAATTCCTATGGAGACACGCATCAACATATGCTGCGGACGTTCAACTATATTTCCGTTGAGCTTTAATAAGTAAGAACGCTCTAAGGTCTTAAATCCAAAAAAGTCATATCCAAAGTCACGGTTATAGATGATACTCGAGTCCAGCTTATCCGCATTCTTTTGTATGATTTTATAGACCTCATCAGAAAGTAGTGGCGCCTTTTTTCCTGTTCTAGGATTTACGTATTTGTAAAGGTCGGTCATGGTCTCTGAAAAGGACTTTTTGGTATTCTTATGTAAGTTAGAAACCGAAATCCTCGCTGCAAGTTTTGCATAATCTGGATGTGTTGTAGTCATGGTTGCGGCAATCTCTGCTGCTAAATTGTCCAACTCAGAGGTGGTTACTCCATCATACAATCCTTCAATTACACGCATGGCTACTCTTACCGGATCAACCAGAGGATTCAGTCCATAATTGAGTTTACGGATTCTAGCGGTAATTTTATCGAACATGATGGGCTCTTTCCTGCCATCTCTTTTAACTACAAACATACTTTTGACTTTAAATTTTTACTAATTCGGTTATTCTTGGATTACGGTCTAATTCTGATTTTGACTAAAAGTCTGCGTCAAAACTAATTTTGGTCTCGTTGTTCTCGTTGTTCAGGACCCCTGCTTTTTGGTATTCTCCAACTCTTTTCTCGAAGAAGTTGGTTTTTCCTTGTAGGGAAATCATGTCCATAAAATCAAATGGATTGGTCACATTGAATTCTTTTTCAAGACCTAACTCAATCAACAAGCGATCCGTTACAAATTCGAGATACTGAGTCATCAACTTTGAATTCATTCCAATCAAACTGATAGGTAAGGATTCAGTAATGAATTCGCGCTCAATATTTAGGGCATCTAATAAAATTTCCTTGATGCGAGCTGGAGGAACCTTATTGACCAAGTGGTTGTTGTGAAGGTGAACTGCGAAGTCACAATGCACACCCTCATCTCTTGAAATCAATTCATTAGAAAAAGTTAGTCCTGGCATAAGACCTCTTTTCTTTAACCAGTAGATCGAGCAAAATGCGCCTGAAAAGAAAATGCCTTCAACAGCAGCAAAAGCTATTAGTCGTTCTGCAAACGAATCAGAATCGATCCATTTCAAAGCCCAGTCTGCTTTTTTCTTAATTGCTGGAAAAACTTCTATTGCTTTAAACAATTTATCTTTTTCCACATCGTCTTTCACATATGTATCAATCAATAACGAATAGGTTTCGGAGTGTATGTTTTCCATCATGATCTGAAAACCGTAGAAAAATTTAGCCTCAGAATACTGTACCTCATTGACAAAATTTTCAGCAAGGTTTTCATTTACAATGCCGTCAGATGCGGCAAAGAACGCCAAGATATGTTTGATAAAATATCTTTCATCATCATTTAACTTAGAATTCCAATCAGTAAGGTCTTGGTGTAAATCAATTTCTTCAGCGGTCCAAAAACTAGCCTCCATCTTTTTGTACCATTCCCATATGTCATGGTGTTGAATAGGAAAAATTACAAATCGGTTTTCATTTTCTTGGAGAATAGGTTCTACAGCTGCCATCGTTATCGTGTTTATTTTGATTAAATATTGATAGATTATTTGTCTTACAAAGATTCTAAAATGAAGTCAGATTTGAAAGGTGAACTTTTCCACAATGGACACTAGTTTTTAACAAAATGCTGTTTTTTTGTCCACATTTCAAAAAATAGAATTTTGCTTAAAATGCTTAAATTCAATAAGTTATGTGCTGAAATCGGCTTGAAACCCTTGAAAATACTAGGGCGTCAATTTGAGGTCTTTTTAGCATAGGCTTCTAAAGCGTCAAACCAAGCTTGTCCAAATTTGCGAATTAGGGCTGCTTTGACAAATTGATAGACAGGAATTTTTAAGGCGTTTCCAAAACTACAAGCATCAGAACAAACAGACCAACTGTGATAATTTACTGCTACCATTTTCTCATACGATTGAACTCTTACCGGATATAAATGACAAGAAATAGGCTTTTGAAAATCAATCACTCCCTGTTTATAAGCATTTTCAATCCCACATGAAGCAACACCGGTGTCGGAAAAAACAGTGTAAGCGCATTCCTCTCCTTTTACGAGAGGGGTTTCAAAGTCGCCGTCAGCTCCTTTTACAAAAACTCCCTGTTCCTCTATGGATTTGATTCCTTTAGCATTGAGAAAAGGCTTGATTTTGACGTAGTTTTTTTGAAGGTAAGTTGTTTCCTCAGCTTCCAAGGGAGCACCTGCTTCTCCAGCAACGCAGCATTCACCTTTACATTTTGAAATATTACATACAAAGTTTTCTGAAATAAGTTCATCGGAGACTAGGGTGTTTTCAATAGACAGCATTTCGCAATTTTTCTTAAAATTACGGATAATTAGCTTTCCAGTAATCAGAATGAAATTACATTTGCAAAAAAAATGAATCGTGTTTAATTTTAAAGAATTAATAACCGCCAGCCTTGTGTTATTTGCCGTAATAGATATTATTGGTAATATCCCTTTAATTATCAACCTGCGATCAAAGGTTGGTCATATACAATCTGAAAAAGCGTCCCTAGTAGCCGCAGTTATCATGATAGGTTTTCTGTTCCTAGGAGAAGAGATTCTAAAACTGATTGGAATAGACATCAACTCTTTTGCAGTAGCAGGTTCTTTTGTAATTCTCTTTCTCGCTTTAGAGATGATTTTAGGAATAACACTTTACAAAGATGACATTCCCGAGACAGCATCCATTGTTCCGCTGGCTTTTCCTATGATAGCAGGTGCGGGAACCATGACCTCCTTACTCTCTCTGCGTGCAGAGTACCATGTGCTGAATATCATTTTGGCAATTCTGATCAATATATTGTTTGTCTATATCGTGCTTAAGTCGTCTAAACATATCGAACGGTTTTTGGGGGCTTCAGGAATTAATATTATCAGAAAAGTCTTTGGAATAGTCTTGCTCGCAATTGCGGTAAAACTTTTTACCTCTAACATCGGTCAACTTATATAAATGTTTACTTTTATTCCATGAAAGTTGCCCTACCCATTTTTATGATTCTCGCTTTAGGAATGTGCATTTTTAATCTTACTCAAATGGATTGGAGTAATCCATTAGAAGGGAATAGCAGCATTGCACTTATCGGTGCTATGGCTTCCGCAAGCGCATTTTTATTGATCCTGATCCTGATCCTTTCTAAAAAAGTGCAAAAGAAATTAAAGAAGTAAATTATTCTTTATCCATTTCACTTAGTGTCCTTAAAATAAATGGATCGCCTTGATTGACAATTCGGGTGTATAGATTTTCGTCAAAAAGCTGGATGGCGATAAAGGCTTTGATTGAGTTGAGCAAACTCTCTTCATTCTCTATTTCTATCGGGTAATTGTTTTGCTCACAATATTCCTTAAAAGCAGCTATAAAATCTTCCTTGTATGGCAATTCCTCATTGAAAAATTGAGCCACATTATCAAAGTTATATTTGTTGATGTTTTTATCTAGCTCTAAAAAAACAAATCGATCAACGAGGTTTGATTGCATGATATAAGAGTTCCAAATGTCTTCAGGGGTCTCCTCGTTTGAAATGTAAATATCTGGCGTAATACCACCCCCGCCGTATACCTTCCTGCCTTTTGGTGTAATGAACTCAAGTGTGTCATTAGTCGGAATGTTTGCTGGATCTTTCATTTCACCTGATTTAAAACGTCGCTGAACCTCAGCATAGTAATCGTCCCTACTTGAACTGTCATAAGGTCGCTGTATGGATCTCCCTGTTGGAGTAAAATAACGTGCAGTCGTAAGTCGAATTTGGTCTCCTTGTCCTAAGGGCATTTGCTGCTGTACCAATCCTTTACCAAAGGTCCGTCTTCCAATTATCCAACCTCGATCATTGTCTTGAATAGCTCCTGCAACTACCTCACTGGCTGAAGCAGAATCTTCATCTACCAGTACGTAAATATTTCCGTTTTCATACATACCATTGGACGAAGCAACTGTTCGTTCCCGCTTCCCATTATTACCCTCAACAATTACTATAGGCTTACCGGCTGATAAAAATTCATTCAAAATTTGCTTTGCTGGCAATAAATATCCTCCTGGATTTCCCCTTAAATCCAATATAAAATTATCCATCTCCTGATTCACAAGATTTCGAAGTGCCTTTTCAAATTCTTGATAAGTTGTCTGTGAAAATCGATTAATCTTAAGGTATCCTACTCCCTCTCTTAACATGTAGGAGGAAGAAACACTGGGCAAAGGCACAGGACCTCGCTCAAGATCAAATTTATAGATAGAATCTATTTTTTTTCTGTAAACTGTCAATTGAACTGGGTCTCCAGAGGGTCCCTTGAGTCGACTGATGATATCTTGATTGGATTTCCCCTTAGCGTGTAGCGTGTCTTGATCAGCCATAAGGATCCGATCCCCAGATTTAAGCCCTGCCTTTTCACTAGGCCCACCTTCCAAAACCCGGACTACTGCTATAGTGTCTCTATGCATAAAAAACTGAACTCCTATACCTTCAAAATTACCCTGCATACTTTCAGAGAGTGCCTGACGCTGTTGGGCAGGAATGTATACAGAATGTGGATCAAGTTCGTCAACGATATCCTCTATCACGGTACTGACCAAACTATCTGTATTGATTTTATCTACATAATCTTCTGTCAGATAAGTCATCAATTTATTGAGCTTTTGGATGCTTGGGTGAGCAAAACCAACAGTTACTCTTTCGGGTAATTGACGTGACCCAAAAAGAAAACCTATAGCCGCTGAGAGCAATACAATTAAAAATAAAAAAACAGTATTTCGTTTCATTTTACTTTTCTATAGGGAAACACATTCCAGTTCAACTCCTGCTTTTTCTAAAAAATCTAATCCACTGGTATCCTTATAAGCTTTTGAATAAACCACACGAACAATTCCAGATTGGTGTATCAATTTACTACATTCTTGACAAGGAGACAAAGTAATATAAAGTGTAGCTCCTTTACACGATTGAGTAGAAGAAGCAACCTTTAAAATAGCATTGGCTTCGGCGTGAAGTACGTACCATTTGGTGTAGTGCTCTTCATCTTCACAAACATTTTCAAAACCTGAAGGAGTTCCATTATAACCGTCAGAGATAATCATCCTATCTTTGACTATAAGTGCTCCTACTTTTTTTCGCTCACAATAAGACAATTGACCCCAGGTCTGCGCCATCTGAAGGTAGGCTTTGTCGTATTTAATTTGTTTGCTGTTTGCCATAGTGGCGAAGATAGTATTTGTAGGGTAAACTCCTTATTTAAATTCTTTCAAATATCATGGCCAATGCTTGAGAAAGCACCATGGCTCCAACTAAAAATTCCCATTTGTGCTTTGATCTTTTCATTAAACCGACCACTAAAAAGTTTAAAACCAACACGCCTAAAACAATCACTAACTGAGCAAGTTCTACACCAACGGCAAAAGAAAAAAGAGAAAGACCTACAGCTTCTTCTGGTATCAGCATACTGAAATAACGCCCAAACCCTAATCCGTGTATTACACCAAACAAAACCGTCAAGGTTGGAAAAACAACTAAATTCTTCTTGCCCAGATAAGTACTTTTATAAAATAGCAGGGAAACTGCACTAAAAGCGATAGTAATTGGAATAAGCAACTCAATCCAGTAGGATGAAAAGTCAATTTCAGCATAAAAATTACCAATGAGTGAAAGCGTATGCCCTAAAGTAAACAAGGTGACCCACCAGATCAACTTTTTACTTTGTTTAAAGCCAAAGGGAGCTGCTAGTGTAATGATAAAATAAAGATGATCCAAGCCTGCAAGGTCCATTACATGCCAAAAACCCAAATCAATATAAAACCATAACGTATCCATCACAATCCTCTTTCTTTTTGAATGGCCTCATAGGCTTCTTGAACTTTTAGAAATTTCTCTTGTGCTCCCTTAATCAAAGCAGGGTCTTTAGACTGTAATTTATCTGGGTGGTATTTTTTTGCCATTGTTCGATACGCTTTTTTAACCTCATCATCAGAAGCAGAGGAAGAAATTTCCAAAATTTTGTAGGCGCTGTCTGTAGCCTTGACAAACATGGCCTTAATACTTTCCATATCACTCGGACGGATACCCAAAGCAGCGGCAATTTGTTCTACTTTACTCAATTCAGTTTGCGAAATGGATCCATCAGCATTCGCTACTCCAAATAAAAAATGCAGAATCTGCAATCGGGTTTCATAGGGAGCACGATGATTAAAAATTTGCGTCAATTCAGGGATATTTTGTCTTTCCTTTTTAACTTCTTCATTGAACTTCTCAAAAATTGTACTAGCCATTTGTGAACCGTAATTCGTTATGAAAAAGTTACGTACAAATTGAAGCTCTTGCTGCTTTACTGATCCATCAGCCTTTATTACTGTTGCAGCTAAAGCCAAAAGATTGAGCTGAAAAGCAGCAGTAGTAGGTCTTTGAGAACCAACCTCAGACCACCTGCTCGAAGAACTGAAAAAACGCTCCACTACTCCTCCGATTATAAAACCTAGTAAAGCTCCAGGAAATCTGAAAAAAGAATAGCCCAAAAAGGCAGCAATCCATTTGATCATAGATAAATCTTTCAGCTGCAAATTTGAAAAATAAAAACGGGGTGTCAAAACCTATTGAGATGCATTACTTTATTATATTTGAAAAAAATATTGAAAATGTATCCAGCTGAATTAGTAAAACCCATGCGAGAAGAACTGACCAATATCGGTTTTGTTGAACTCCAGTCCTCAGAAGATGTTTCAAATGCCCTTGAAAAGTCTGGTACAACCTTGGTTGTCGTGAATTCCGTTTGCGGCTGTGCTGCTGCAAATGCGCGCCCGGGAGTTTTTTATTCTCTTCAGAACGAAAAGACACCTGATCATTTAGTAACTGTGTTTGCTGGTGTTGATGCAGAAGCAACAAAAAGTGCTCGAGACATGATGGTTCCTTTTCCTCCCTCTTCTCCAAGTATTGCATTGTTTAAAGACGGTGAATTGGTTCATATGGTTGAGCGTCATCATATTGAGGGCCGACCAGCAGATCTAATTGCTGAAAATTTAAAGGCTGCGTATCAAGATCATTGCTAATTAGCAAGCATTCCCAAATTAAGGCATGAAAAAACTACTTGCCTATCCACTTAGTGTTTTGTATTACTTCAGCTTTGGAAGCTTTCTTATCGTTTTTCACGGCTTACAATGGCTGGCTTTTTACGGTCTAGGCTATACCGCACATAAGTCTACCTTAGATTTACTAAACTTTTTTATACTGAGATGTCTCAATCTTTTGGGGACAAGAATCGTGTTTGACCTCAAAGCGGAACTACCAGTTCGGCGATCCATTATCTTTGTAGTTAATCATCAAAGCACTTATGACATCCCTCCTATCATCTGGCATCTCAGAAAATTCCATCCAAAATTTATCAGTAAAATAGAATTAGGCAAAGGAATTCCAAGTGTGTCCTTTAACCTGAGACACGGTGGCTCAGTCTTAATCGATAGAAAAAAACCCAAGTTAGCACTCAACCAAATTAAGGCATTTGGTAAGCGACTTTATAAAAAAAATCACAGTGCAGTTATATTCCCGGAGGGAACACGTAGTAAAAATGGGAAACCAAAAAAATTTCAAAAATCAGGATTACTCTGCCTTTTTGAGACTATGCCAGAGGCAGTTGTTGTTCCAATAAGTGTTGGAAATTCTTGGAAGTTTGGTACTCATAACTACTTCCCTATGCCCCTGGGAGTAAAGCTTCATCTTACTGTACATGGACCACACCAAATTGACCACGAAAATCCATTAGATTTTATAGAACGATTAGAAAAAGAGATTCATCAAGAGGTCACAAAAAAACAATTGAACTAGTCCAATTTCTTCGGAAGTACAATTGAAAAAGTAGTTCCCTTATCCTGGGTAGAAACAAAACTTATTTTACCGCTATGCGACTTAATGATATTTTTAACGATACCCAGACCGAGGCCCATGCCTGCTGTTTTGGTAGTAAATTTCGGTTCAAAAATCTTACTTTTTAATTTGTCTGGAATACCGCTTCCGTTATCTGTTATAGAAATGATTGTTTCTGTGGGCTCTGAAACGATCTGAACACCAATTTGAGGTTTTTTCTTTTTTGAAACAGAGTGCAACGCATTCTGAAGAAGATTTGTAATTACTCTTATCCATTGGGTTCGATCCATTTTGTGATAGATATGAGCCTCATTTGAGGAAAAGACGATATATTCATGCTGAAAAATATTAATTGCCATTTGAGTAACCTCAACCAAATCGCAATCTTTCATGGTGGGTTTCGGCAATGCAGCAAAATCAGAAAAAGCCTCTGCTACCTCACTCATGGTATCGATTTGTTGAATTAACAATTTTGAAAATTCTTTGAGTTTTTGGTTGCTATCGGGATCGTCAGGATTAAAGGTGTGTTCAAAGCTTTGAATGGTAAGTCGCATTGGAGTCAAAGGATTTTTGATTTCATGAGCAACTTGACGTGCCATCTCCTGCCAAGCGCTCTCTCGTTCACTTCTTGCGAGCTTTTCAGCACTTTCAGCCAGATCGTCAACCATCTTGTTGTAAGAGTTTACTAAGCTGTCTATTTCACGAGTAGCATTTTTTAGGTGAATCTTTTCATTCTTTTTTTCCAATCCCATTTTGCCCATTTTTACGCGAATGGTTTCCAAAGAACGGGTTACAAATTTTGAAAGGAAGTAGGCGATAAAAATAACCCCTACTAGTAGTAATATATATATCTGATAGAGATTCTGTAAAAACGTATTCAACTCATTTTCAGAAAATGAAACATCTTCAAAATATGGAAAGAATAAAATGGCATAAGGCCGCTGAAAACGGTCTTTTAAAAGTCGGTAAGAGGCATGAAACTTATCAATATCAGAGTCGTAATGTTCCAGATATCGCCCTTCTGGACTTGAAAAGATTTTATTTAACAATATAGGGTCAAGTATATAGTCATTGGCTATAACTTCTAGAGGGGAATGATAAATTAACAAAGGGCTACCGTCAATACTAAATAGAGAATATTGAACGTTGTGAATGTCATTTATTTTTTTAAAATCTGAAGCGTAGCTTTCCCAAACGCTTTCCGATTGATCAAGTAGTTCGTGTTTGTTCACCAAATAATCAATATGTCGTTTTATTTGAATTTCCTTTCTATTTAAACGCCCTAAGTGGTAGTTTTCTCTTTGGGATTCATACTGTATACTGGTCGTTCCCAGAATCAATAGTCCAGCGACTAACAGCATGACTATCATCACCACAAACAATCGGGTTCGAAATGAAAATTTACTGGGAATTTTAAACGACTTTATCATACCCCTTTACGTGTTTTCTTATACAATTTAATTCCTAGAAAAAGAACTACACCCAAACCAATAAATCCTAAAACTCCAGAAATCCAGTGAAGGCTGTCTTTGAGGATAACAAGAAAAACAATTGCAAACAATAAAAGCGTAGCGCCTTCATTCCAAATTCGCATAAACATACTGCTGTACTTTACCTCATCACGCTGGAATTGGAGAACCATTTTATGTGTTTTAAGATGATATACAAACAACAAAAAAACAAAAAATAACTTTAAATGCATCCAAGGCTGGGCCAACCACTCGGGCATCAATACCAACAACCAAATAGCAAATAAAATACTCAAAATAGCAGAAGGCCAAGTGATGATATACCACAGTCTTTTTTGCATGATTTTAAACTGAGCAGTTAATATAGCTGCCTCATTTTTCGATTTCTTTAGGCCTTCGATGTGATAAATAAAAAGCCTTGGAATATAAAATAGACCAGCAAACCAGGTAATTACAAAAATAAGGTGCAAAGCTTTTATATAATTGTAATACAAAATCGCTCTATTTAAGGGTTAAATAATCCAAATTTAATTTGGCAAAAGCTGTGTTAAAAGCCTCTAAATCTTCTGAAATTAATTTGTTATAATGTTCCATTTGTTTCTCAACTTCAGCCGTAAGCTCGATTCGGACTGCCTCATCTTGTGCTGTTGGAGGAAAATCATTAATGGTAACCAATCGATTTAAATGCCCTAATTTATTGGTCAAGCGAATAGGAAAGTTCAATGGATCTTGATTGCTCCTGTTTTGGGTTTGATACAATGCTTTTTCTATATCGGAAAACTCCTTTTTAAGCGCTTTTACCTCAGCCAACAATTCTTTGGTCTCTCCCATATCACCATAATTTTTTTCAAAATCAGCAAGCTTAGTGTTGATGCTTCTGATGTTTTTTATGGCTTTGTGTGCTTCGTCAACCGTGGTGTTGACTTTATTGACAAAGTCAAACTGCTGTTTCATTTCAGCGAGCTCAACCTCAGCTCGGGGGTCTTTTAGTATGGTAAACTCTTTTGATTGTTGCTGCCCATTGAATTCAAGCGAAACAGTATAGTTTCCAGGTATTGCTTTTGCTCCTGAGAAAGAGGCTGACCAGAAAATCATACCATCGAGTGTTTCTGCCCCATCATAGCGTGTATTCCAAACAAACTTATTTCCTCCTTCAGTTACTGCTAAAGTATTGTCTTCAGACGCTGTACTGTAAGTTTTGATTAGGGTTCCATCTTTTTCTTTAAAGTGAATCAGAACGGTGTCTTTTGCTTTTTCGTAGCTCTTAAGATTAAAATGCACTATTACTCCATTAGGTAAATTGGTTCCCTGAGTTAAAGAAGAACCTCCTGACCTCCCCTGTGTTCGATAGCTGTCTTTTGGTTTAAATAAGGTCATGGCGGCATTTGAAGTACTGGAATTTAACTGATGTAAAACCGTTAAATCATCCAACATCCATAAACTACGCCCTTGAGTAGCTACAATTAAGCTGTTGTTCTTAATAGCTAAGTCGGTAATGGGTACTATAGGCAAGTTCATTTGGAATGGACTCCAACTTGACCCGTCATCAAAAGAGACATACATGCCTGTTTCAGTTCCAGCATAAAGCAAACCTTCCTTTGAAGGGTCAGCTCTTAATACTCTTGTAAAATGCTCATTGTCAATACCATTTGTGATTTTTTTCCAAGTTTTTCCGTAATCAGCTGTTTTGTATAAATAAGGCTGAAAATCTCCAGTTTTGTATAGTGTTCCTGCCACATAACAAACTGCTGGATCAAAAGGAGAAGGCTCAATACTATTAATCATCAGCCATTTCGGCATTTGTGATGGTGTACTATTTTCCCAATTTGCTCCACCATCACGAGTCAAGTGAATCAAGCCATCATCACTACCCACCCACATAAGTCCTTCCTCTAGAGGAGATTCATTTGCGGCAAATATGGTACAGTAATATTCTACTCCAGTATTGTCTTGGGTAATGGGTCCGCCTGATGATCTTAATTTTTCAGGATCATTTCGAGTAAGGTCTGGACTGATAATTTCCCAACTCTGACCTTCGTTTTCTGATACGTGCACGTGATTAGAAAAAGTATATAATTTTTTAGGATTGTGTTTGCTGAACTGTATTGGGAAGTTCCACTGAAAACGGTATTTCATTCCCTCAGCCCCGTAACCCATTGGATTGTCAGGCCAAACATTAATCCCTCTTACGGTATTCGAAGCGTGATTGACACGAGTTAAAAAACCGCCGTAGCTTCCCCCATAGACAATCTCATTGTTTAAAGGATCAACTGCTATATGTGCAGATTCACCTCCTGCGGTGGGTTCCCAATCCTCCTCAGAAATTCCTCTACCACTTGAGCGATGGCGTACTCTTAATGTAGAGTTGTCTTGCTGAGCAACATAGATTCTATAGGGAAAAGAATTATCAGTCGTGACTCTATAAAACTGTGCAGTAGGCTGGTTGTAATAAGTACTCCACGTCTCACCTCCATTAAACGAAACCTGTGCACCTCCGTCATCTGCAATTATCATACGCTGATTATCTTCAGGAGCTATCCATAAATCGTGATGATCTCCGTGAGGTGCATTGTTACTCTGAAAAGTTTTCCCTCCATCTTTTGATTTGTGATAAGAGACATTCATTACATAAACAATATCTTCATCTTGGGTATCCGCATAGATTTTTGAATAATACCACGCACGCTGTCTCAACGCTCTACTATCGTTAATATGATTCCAAGTTGTTCCTCCATCTTCAGAGAGGTAGACTCCACCTTCATCTTTATTTTCAACTATTGCCCAAACTTTTTGAGGGTTGATTGGTGAGACCGTAACTCCCATGATACCGAGTATTCCTGAAGCAAAACCTTGATTTAAGCTAATTTCTTCCCAGTTTTGACCTTCATCTGTACTTTTCCACAAGGCAGAGCCTTCTCCACCACTGTTTAAACTATAAGGAGTTCTATTGACTCGCCAAGTTGAGGCGAATAATACTCGTGGATTGGTAGGATCCATCACCAACTCTACAGCTCCTGAGTCAGCGTTAGAAAACAATACTCTTTTCCAGTTTTTCCCTCCGTCTGTACTTTTATACACCCCCCTTTCTGCAGTAGGTTTGTATATATTCCCCAGTACTGCAGCATAAACAATATCCGGGTTTGTTGGATGAATGACTATTCTAGGGATATGTCGAGATTTTGGTAAACCGGAAAAATCCCAAGTTTTACCTGCATCAACAGACTTCCAAAGTCCATATCCTGAAGAAACATTTCCTCTAAGCGTTACTTCTCCTCCACCAACATAAATGACATTAGGATCACTAGGAGATACAGCTACAGAACCAATACTTCCTCCAAAATAACCATCAGAAATATTCTCATACGTTTGTCCACCATCTTCTGTTTTCCAGACACCTCCCCCAGTTGCCCCGAAATAATAAAGGTTTGGCTTGCCTGGAACTCCGGTAACCGCCGCCGAACGACCTCCTCTATGAGGCCCAATTGAGCGATATTGAAGTGAGGCGTAAGTTTCTTGGGAATAAACTTGCGTATTCTTATCCTGATTTCTCTTTTTCCTTTGCGCCAAAGATGGCTGTACTACAAAAAGTAGCAATAAGGTGAATAGAAATAATTTGGCTGTGTGAAATCGGTTCATTTGCATGAGTATTTTGTTATGATTAAAATTATAAAATTAATTACTATTAACTAACGGGTAACAGCATGTTCTAGGTTGAGATTAAACAAAAAGCTCTTTTCGTACTGCCCTATTGAGGAAGTAGGCAGTAACAACAGTAGATATTACATCTGCAATAGGAAACGCTAGCCAAACTCCAATGACTCCGTAATAATGTGACAGGACAAATAATAATGGAATAAAAATCAGACCCTGTCTGCTAAGCGTTAAGAGCAAAGCTGGTAATGCTTTACCTACGGCTTGAAAATAAGCTGCTCCTATCAGTTGGATTCCTACTACTGGTAATGCTGCAAAAACATATTTTAATGCCGCTGGTGTTTGTGCATTGACCACAGCATCCTTTGAAAATAGTGTGGGTATTTGATCTGCAAAAAACAATATGAATAATAAAACAAACGTAGCCAAAGCACTGGCATAACCTATGGAAATATTGATAACTTTTCTTACCCGCTTCCAATTTTTCGCTCCGTAATTATAGCCTGCAATAGGCAAAAACCCTTGTGTAATGCCAAATATTGGAAAGGTTGCAAACATTAACATTCTACTCAGTATGGCATAGACTGCAATAGTCGATTCTCCTCCAAATGAAAAAAGAATATTGTTGACCAAAAGAACGGTTAAGCTGACCATGGCCTGACGAACTAAAGTTACTGAACCCAAGGATGAAATTTCTTTTACAATTTTAGAGTCTAGAATAAAGTCCTCCCACTTAGGTCGAAGCATGGATTTTTTTGAAAGAAAGAAATAGATAATATAAGAAGCACATACTCCATAAGAGAGTGTCGTTGCCCATGCTGCACCAAACATCCCCCAATCAAAAACACGGATAAAAATATAATCCAACAATAAATTTGAAACAGAAGGTAAAAGCATGGCATACATCGCATTCTTTGGTTTGCCTTCTGCTCGAATAGCAGCATTTGACATCATGCAAAAAGCCAGTACTGGAACTCCATACATCACGATGACATAATAGGTTTTAGCTAAAGAAAACAGGCTGCCTTTTCCTCCAAAAAGCGGAAGGATTTCATTGACATAAAGTAAACCAAATACAACTACAAAAACTGTTAAAAGTAATGTCAATGTAATTTGGTTGGCAAAGGTTCGCTCAGCTTTTGGACGCATACCTTCACCCAAGGCTCTAGAAATAATTGAAGCACCTCCTACTCCTATAGACATTCCTAAGGCTGCAATAAAAAATGATACTGGAAGCACCACATTGATAGCTGCTATCGCATTGGAACCTATCCACTGCCCTACAAAAATAGTATCGATTAGTATGTTCAACGACATTACTAGGATACCGATGGATGCAGGAACCGCTTGTTGGATTAATAATTTGGGTATGGGTTTACTTCCAAGTGCTTCGGTTGACTTAAAACTCATTCAGCAGCTTCTTTAAGCGCCCATTCGTCTATCCATCGACTCATTACGTTTACCCAATCATCCCTATCGTTTATACAAGGAATAACATGTAGCTTTTTACCCCCATTTTCTTCAAAATCTTCAGCAGCTTCCATTCCGATTTCCTCTAAAGTTTCAAGGCAATCAGATACAAATGCAGGAGTAGCAATGGCCAATTCTTTAGTCCCGTTTTTGGCAAAAGCCTCAACAGTTTTATCCGTGTAAGGTTTTAACCATGAGCCTAAAATTGAAACTCGAGACTGGAAGCTAGTAGAATAAGTACCTTCTTTTAATTCCAAATACTCAGCTACGTTTTTGGTTGTCATTTCGCATTGATGACGGTAGCAATAGGCATGAGCCGGAGAATCTTCAAAACAGCATTTCCCGTCCATTTTACAATGTGATTTTGTAATATCAGACTTTCGAATATGACGCTCAGGAACCCCATGATAGGAAAACAAAAGATGTTCCCAGTCTTTGCCTTTTAAAGACTCTTGAATTGAATTTGACAAAACACGAACGTAATCAGGGTGATTGTAAAATGGCGGCAGGGAAGTAAATTCCATTTGCGGAAAGTGTTTACTTCTAATCTCTTCCGCCAGTACCAGTATCGTTTCAGTGGTAGCCATCGCAAATTGCGGGTAAAGTGGGATCAGAAGAACCTCGGTAACCCCTTGTTTTGCCAACTCTTCTAATCCAAAATGTATTGAAGGATTTCCATACCGCATCGCCAAAGAAACAGGGGTTGAAACCTTTTTTTGAATTTTTTCTTGAAGACGTTCTGATAACACAATTAAGGGTGATCCTTCTTCCCACCAAATTTTTCTATATGCTTTAGCTGATTTTTTAGGTCGGGTATTTAAGATAATTCCCTTGACTAAAAAAGTTCTGAACCACTTGGGAAGATCTATGACCCTTCCATCCATTAAAAACTGATCTAAATACGACCTAACATCTTTTGTTTCGGTACTGTCTGGAGAACCCAGATTGACTAAAAGTACACCTTTCATCGACAATTTTTTTACGAAGATACTGAACCTAAATATTTCTTAGGAGTGGTTCCATATTTCTTTTTAAATGCAGCAATAAAATGACTTGCAGTACTGTAACCTAGCTTTAATCCCACTTCGTTGACATTGTATTTTTGCGAGTTCAACATCCTACGCGCTTCTTCCATTTTATGATCTAATAGATAGGCATAGATCGTATCGCCATAAAGTTCCTTAAAACCCTCTTTTAATTTTTTTAATGAGAGTCCAATTTCTACTGCAAGATTTTCTAAAGATGGAGGATCAGTCATTCGCTCTAGTACAATTTCTTTTGCCTTTCTAATCTTTCTTACGTTTTCCTCATCTACCAAAAAAGGGCATTGCTCAACCGATGGATCTTCGCTTTTATTAAAATACAAGCTCAGCAATTCATAAACCTTTCCTTTAATATATAACGCTTTGATACTGTCGTGAATTTTTGATTGAAGAACTTGACTTAATACCACCGCAATGGAAGAAGTAAACGGGAGGTTGTCGTAATATTTTTTTGCACTGTTCTCTGAACTCAAAAAAGGTATGTGATCTGCATCAGAAGAAAAAAGAGCATGAAATTTTGTAATGGAAATCAATATACTAACAAGCCAGGTATTAGGGCTGAGTTCAACATCTATAGGAAGCTCTTTGGCTGGATTGTAAAGCAATATGGAGTGATCTTCGTTTAAAGGAAAGGTATAACTGCCTTGATTGTACTTAAAATTCATTTGCCCCTTTAAACAAAAATGGAATTGAAGAAAATTCTGAGCGACAGTATGAGTAATATCCAAAGCCGCATCAGTATCGTTTTTTGCCCTCAAAACATAGCAACTAGGATCAATCTCGGTTAGCTCAAAGGAACTTTTGTCGTTATTTTTCTCTTTCATTAATTTTGATTTTGTTTAACCTTTTGGTTTAAAAAAATTAATTATTCCACAAAAATAAGCCTTTTACAAGAGTTTTAAGAATTCTGAGCAAAAAAACCTAAAGTGCTATTTTAAAACTTTATAGCGTTATTTTTTAGACCTGCTCTCTTTTATTTTTGTATCAAAATTTAAACAAATCCTTTTGACCAAAAGCAGAAGATTTTACGCTGTAGGTGTTAGCCATAAGACAGCTACCATAGACCATAGGGGTTATTTTAGCTTAAGTGACTCCCAGCTTCATGCTTTGTTTTTAGACGCCAAAGAAAAAGGAATTCAAGACTTATTACTCATTAATACCTGTAATCGTACAGAGATCTACGCATGGACTTTTTCAGACACTGAATTGGTCGAATTGCTTTGTACGCACTCTGAAGGAACCCAAGATAGCTTTAACAAGATCGGGTACTCATTCGAAGATGAAAAAGGAATTCATCACCTTTTTCGAGTGGGGACCGGACTAGAGAGTCAAATTCTAGGGGATTTTGAAATCATTGGTCAAATCAAGCAAAGTTTTTACCGATCGAAAAAAATGGGCCTTGCTCAGGGGAATTTAGAGCGATTGACAAACTCCGTCATTCAGGCTAGTAAAAGAATCAAAACCGAAACTCAAATTTCGAGTGGAGCTACATCGGTTGCTTTTGCATCAGTACAATACATTTTAAAAAATGTTAGGGATATCGCTCAAAAAAACATCTTGCTGTTTGGAACTGGGAAAATCGGAGCAAATACCTGTGAAAATTTGGTCAAACACAGTCAAAATGATCATATTGTTTTAATCAATCGGACCCAAGAAAAAGCTGAAAAGATTGCTGGAAAGTTTCCCGTTCAAGTCAAGCCTTTTGGAGAATTGACTGCCTCCATTTTAGAAAGTGATGTTCTTATTGTGGCTACAAGTTCTCAAAAACCGACTATTACAGCTGATCTTATTCATAACAACAAGCCCCTTTTAATATTAGACCTTTCGCTTCCCCGAAATGTTGACCCTTTACTTAAAGATCGACCCAATACCCAAGTGATACATTTGGATGAGCTTTCTCAAATTACCGATGCAACCTTTGAAAAAAGAAAAAAATTCATTCCCCAAGCAGAAGGCATACTCGATGAGGTTAAACTGGAATTTTTAGAGTGGTTAGAGCTTAGAAAATACGTCCCTACCTTAAAGGCTTTCAGAGAAAAAATCAAAGTCCCCAATCAAAATCTAGAACAAATTTCAAAGAAAGAATCTGAATACATGGCCCAAAAAATTATGGGACAAATAGCTGCATATCTCAGGTCAAATCCACACAAAGCTGAAGAAACTGTCCACTTGCTCAAGGATGTTTTTGAGTTAAACCCAGAGCGATATTCGGAAAAATGATACGGATAGGTACACGAAAAAGTGCTCTAGCACTTTGGCAAGCTAATCAGGTTAAAAGTCAGCTGGAGGCGCTCGGAGCCTCAGCAGTTTTAGTGCCCGTTGAAAGTGAAGGAGACCAAAATCTGACAGATCCACTCTACAAAATGGGAATTCAAGGTATCTTCACTAAGACACTTGATACCGCATTACTCAATAAAAAAATTGACATTGCTGTGCACAGTCTTAAAGATGTTCCAACAATTTTGGCAGAAGGAATCGAAATCAGTGCCGTATTATCACGCGGATCCAGTCAAGACGTGATTGCTTATCACCCTCAATATGCTGTCAACTCACAAAAGAAAATCATTGGTACAGGAAGTTTACGTAGAAAAGCACAATGGCTCAGAAAATATCCTGATTTTAAAGTTGAAAATCTTAGGGGTAATGTACAGAAACGGCTTGAAAAACTAGTGCATTCCTCATGGACAGGAGCGATTTTTGCCCAGGCAGGTGTTGAACGTTTGGGGCTTTTAGGATTCGACTTCAAACCCCTGACTTGGATGATTCCCGCCCCAGCACAAGGGGCTATAGGAATTGCAAGTCTAGATTCCAACACCTCAATTCAGCCATATCTAAAACAAATTAACTCAACTGATACAGCTCTTTGTACTGAGATTGAACGCACCTTTTTAAATACTCTGGAGGGAGGATGTACAGCACCTATTGGGGCAAATGCTAAAATCGAAGGAACTAAACTGATCTTTAACGCAGGACTTTTTTCCCTTGATGGAAAACAAGCTAAAGTGATCGAAGAAGAAATTCCAATTGATGATGCCAAAGGTTTTGGAATTCAAGCAGCAAATAAAATTCTCAATCAAGGAGGAGCTTCACTTATGGAAAAAATTAAATCCCAGATGAATAAATGAGATTGCTCGCAACAAAAAAACTCAGTCTTTCGTTAAAAGACCGGTTGATACAACATGGTTTTTCTGTTGTGGAACAGCCGTTTATTCAAATTGAACCTCTTGCGATCAATATTGATTCCACTAAAGACCACCTGATTTTTACTAGTCAGAATGCTGTAAAAATTGCCTTTTCAAATGCTCACATTAGACCGCTATTGGAAGGGAAAAAATATTTTTGTGTAGGCGAAAAGACAAAATCCATTTTAGAAGAAAATGGGCAAAAAGTGATCAAAACGGCTCAAAATTCGGCTAAATTGGTCGATTTTTTGAAAAAAACACTTAAAAATGAACGTTTTTCATTTTTTTGTGGAAAGCTTCGAAGACCTGAAATTGAGGATTTTTTTCAAGATAATCAGATCTCATATGACATCTTTGAAATTTACAACACTACCCTAACCCCCAAAGCGCTGGATACCACTTTTAACGGAATACTATTTTTTAGCCCCTCCGCTGTAAGTAGTTTTTTTAAAGCCAATTCATGGAAACCACAAACACAGGGTTTCTGTATTGGAAAAACTACGGCCTCAGCACTTAAAAAGTTTACTCCAAATTACAGTATTGCTAAAGAAGCAAGCGAAGCTCAACTCTTCTTATGCATTCATAACTATTATACTCGACACCATGCTGAAAAATGATTTGTTTTTAAAAGCCCTTAAAGGGGAAACTGTAACCAGACCTCCAGTTTGGATGATGCGTCAAGCAGGACGCTATCTGCCTGATTTCATGAAACTCAAGGAGCAATACGACTTTTTTACTCGTTGCCAGACTCCCGAATTAGCTACTGAAATCACGATTATGCCCATTGATCAGATCGGTCCAGATGCAGCCATACTCTTTAGCGATATTTTGGTTGTTTTGCAGGCTATGCAAGTTCCAGTAGAAATGAAAGAAGGAGTTGGCCCTTGGATTCCAAATCCTATTCGATCACAAGCAGACGTTGATCAAGCCATAGTTCCGGATATAAACGAACATCTGGGTTATGTTATGGACGCAATTAAAATGACTCAGGGAGAACTTTCAAACAGAGTGCCTCTGATTGGCTTTGCAGGATCACCCTGGACTTTGCTTTGTTACGCAGTTCAAGGACAAGGTTCAAAAACATTTGATAAGGCAAAAGCTTTTTGTTTTAGTCAGCCTGAAGCAGCACATGAGTTACTTCAAAAAATTACCGATACTACCATTGCCTATCTCAAAGAAAAAGTTGCCTCTGGGGTAAATGCAGTCCAGATTTTTGATTCTTGGGGAGGCTTATTATCCCCCGATGATTACAATATCTTTTCTTTGCCCTATATTCAACAAATCATTAATGCACTCAAGGACGAAATTCCCGTGATTGTATTTGGAAAAGGATGCTGGTTTGCCTTGCATGAAATGGGAAAATCAGGTGCTGCTGCCTTAGGAGTAGATTGGACTTGTTCAGCACGAAATGCTCGCTATCTGTCTGGAGGACAGGTAACCTTACAAGGAAATTTTGATCCTTCCCGTTTGCTTTCTCCCATTCCAGAAATAACCGAAGCAGTCTATAAAATGATCAACGAATTTGGTAAGGATCGCTATATCGTAAATCTAGGTCACGGCATACTTCCCAATATTCCTGTCGATCACGCAAAGGCATTTGTAGATGCTGTAAAATCGTATTATTAATCAAATAAAATTCCCCATGAAAGAGCAATTCTACACTTACATTCAAAACCTACAGAATCAGATTACCCAAGCTTTGGAAAAGGTAGATGGTAAAGCAAAATTTAAAGAAGACCGCTGGGACCGTCCTGAGGGAGGAGGTGGTCAAAGTCGTGTTATCGAAAACGGAGCTGTATTTGAAAAGGGAGGTGTTAATATTTCAGCAGTCCACGGTCCTCTTCCAAAAAGCATGCAAACCTATTTCGAAGTAGGCGAGGTTGACTTTTTTGCCTGTGGTTTAAGTTTGGTAATTCATCCTAAAAATCCAATGGCTCCTACAGTACACGCAAACTGGCGTTATTTTGAAATGTACGACAAGGATGGCGTTTTGGTTGACCAGTGGTTTGGTGGCGGACAAGACCTTACTCCCTATTACCTTTTTGAAGAAGATGCAATCCATTTTCATCAACAATGTAAAAAAGCATGTGATGCGCACCATGCTGATTTTTACAATGAGTTCAAAATTCACTGCGATCGGTATTTTTACAATGAACACCGAGATGAAGCCAGAGGTGTGGGAGGGTTGTTTTTTGACTACCTAAAAGCAGACAAGAGCTTTAGTATACAAGATCGCTATGATTTTGTTACTGAGGTGGGAGATGTTTTCTTAGATGCCTATTTGCCTATTATTAACAAAAGAAAAGACCTTTCATATACCCCAGCACATCGGGACTGGCAAGAGATTAGAAGAGGTCGTTATGTAGAATTTAATTTAATTCACGACAAGGGTACGCTCTTTGGGCTTAAAACCAAGGGACGCATTGAAAGCATTTTGATGAGTCTACCACCGCATGTTCAATGGAAGTATAACAACGAGCCCGAGACAGGAAGTGAGGAAGCTAAACTTTTAGACGTACTAAAAAATCCAAAGGAATGGATTTAAAAAACATCAAACTCCTTCCCAATTTTTGTAATTTAAACTCAAATTAAGATCCATGAATACCCTTATCATCTTATTTGTTTTTCCATTACTGATTATTTTTTCATATCTGTTTGATGCTTTTGCTCGAAAAACAAAATTCCCTGCTGTCATTTTATTGATTTTTACCGGTATCGTTGTTCGAGCAATTACATCAGCATACGGATACGACGACTTAGGCTTTTTGGATAACCTAATACCTGTTTTGGGGACCATTGGTTTGATTTTAATTGTTTTAGAAGGAGCTTTAGAACTGGAGATCAGTAAAGAAAAAAGTGTCCTTATTTTAAAAGGGTTTTTCGCTGCACTGATTATTTTGGTGCTCAATATTGCTGCCTTACAATGGGTTTTTGTCCAGCTATTTCAAATGGATACTCAGCTGGCAACTCTTTCCGCTATCCCACTGGCTATCATTAGTAGTGCAGTTGCAATTCCCTCTGCTGCGAGCTTACTCAATCATGACCGGGAGTTTGTAGTCTACGAATCTACTTTTTCAGACATCTTAGGGATTATGATTTTTAATTATGCACTACGGCAGTTTGAAGCACAACAAGACTTAATCGGTGCTACTCCTCTTGTTTCTCTTTTTCTTCAAATTCTTGGTGTAGTAGTTATTTCTCTCGCTATCACTTATGTGTTGTATCGCCTTATACGTCAAATTCATCATCACGTTAAATTTTTTCTCATCCTCGCCTTGTTAATCTTGGTTTATGCTTTTGGAAAACTATTCCACCTTCCCGCTTTGGTTACCATTTTTATTTTTGGAATTTTCTTGAGCAATGTTAAAAGTTTACTCCCCAATTTTTTAAAAACTTATTTGGACCTAGACCAGACTGAAAACGAGCTGCATGAATTTCATATCCTCACCGCAGAATCCACATTTATTGTACGGACATTCTTCTTTTTATTTTTTGGATTTTCCATTCAGCTTACTGATTTTAATTCTCTACAACCCCTTCTTTATGGTGTCCTAATAATCATAATCATGATGCTTCTACGCTATCTGTATTTTACGGTCACTACCTTTAAAGTCAAACCAAGCTCTTTGGTGTATATGTCGCCGAGAGGGTTGATTAGTATTCTCTTATTTATACAACTTAAAGAAGTTTCATTTATAGATTTGACAAATAGCCCCATAGACGAACGCGTCCTTTTGATTGTTATTTTAAGTTCTATGCTGATAATGCTCATTGGTACCCTAAAAAAATCCGAATCCATTGAATTGGATAACGATACTGAAGAGGAAGTTCCTCTTACTGTAGAAATGAAAGTTGAAAATTCAGAGTCTACAGAAAACGAAGCTGAAGATCCACTAAATTAATTCTCATGTATCCATTAAACCGCAACCGAAGACTTCGAAGTTCTTCCAGTTTAAGAAGTTTACTCCAAGAACATCATCTCACTCCTAACAATTTTATTGTTCCACTATTCATAGTAGAGGGCAAACAACTCAAAGAACCCATTCCTTCTATGCCTGGGTATTTTAGGTTTTCTCTAGACTTACTTGCTGAAAAAGCTAAAGTACTTTGGAAGAAAGAGATTAAAGCTGTACTGCTGTTTGTCAAAGTTGCTGATAAGCTTAAAGACAATAAAGGTACTGAGGCATTAAACTCCGATGGCTTGATGCAAAAGGCAATAAAAACGATAAAAACTGCAGTGCCTGACATGATTGTCATGACGGATGTCGCTTTGGATCCCTATTCTTCTTTCGGGCATGACGGTATCGTAGAAGAAGGAAAGGTTTTAAATGATCCAACAGTTGCTGTACTCGCTGAAATGGCATTATCTCATGCTCAAGCAGGAGCAGATGTAGTCGCTCCAAGCGATATGATGGACGGACGAGTGCTCAGTATCAGACAAGAACTTGAAGAAGCAAACTATCACGATACCCTGATCATGAGTTACAGCGCAAAATACGCTTCATCTTTTTACGGTCCCTTTAGAGATGCTTTAGATTCAGCTCCAGGATTTGGTGATAAAAAAACCTATCAAATGGACTTTGCAAATCGAGATGAAGCAATTGTTGAAACACAGCGAGATATTGAGGAAGGTGCAGATATCGTTATGGTAAAGCCAGGTCTTGCTTATTTAGACATCATACGTGATTTAAAAGACAACTTCCACACCCCAATTGCAGCTTATCAAGTAAGTGGAGAATACGCCATGCTCAAAGCTGCTGCAGCTCAAGGATGGTTAGATCACGATCAAGTAATGCTTGAACAATTAACGAGTTTTAAACGCGCGGGTGCTCAACTCATTGCAACCTATTTTGCTGAAGAAGCAGTAGAATTTCTTTAGAGAGTTTTTTTAATTTAAAGGAAAAATCTACCTTTAAATACTAATCTCCCCAAATTGTATAAAATTAAGCCCCTCATTTACATACTTTGTTTGCTGTTTTTTTCTTGTAGTGGAGTTGACTTAATCGATGATTATGTTCCTCCAACACTGAGAATATCTAATGCTATTGATGAACTTCCCATTGGCTCTTCCTTTGAACTTAGAGCCTCCTATTTTAACAATGTGGGTGAACTTATTGAAGAAGCTGCGATACAATGGGTCAGTTTAAATCCTGAAATCATTTCCATAGAGTCCAATGGAACTGCCACTCCAATTCAACAAGGAACTGCACAAATAGTTGCGCAAATTACAAGCGAGGAAGGAGTTTTACTCGAATCAATAGTTACCATTAAAGTAATAAGCAATGTGGTAATAGAAGAAAATCCAAATACTGAAGAAGTAGGTATGGAGGAAGATGAGAATACTCAAACTGTGACTCCTACCCTTGAAATTACGAATCTAATCTCTGAAATCTTTGAACAAACCAGTCACCAATTTGAAGTCAATTATCAAGATGGAAATCAAAATTCAACTCCTGAATTAAACTGGGTCAGCTCAGACGAAACTGTACTAGAGGTGGATGAGAATGGAGTCATCACTGCTGTAACTTCAGGTCTTGCCTCCATAACCGTTTCCGCGTTGGTATCTGATACCCTTATTAGTGCAGAAAATTCAATCCAAGTAATTGCATTGGTCATGGAAACAATAACTTCATATTCGGGAAATTTAGAAACCAAAAGTGGTTACACCTTAGAGGGTAGTTTTTCTTTGTCCAAAACAGAGGACGGACTACTACTTGAATTAAGTGAAGATTATATAGCTTCGAGTACCTTACCTGGTCTTTACGTCTATTTATCCAATAATACTAACACCACAGCACAGGCTTATGGAATTGGTGCTGTTAGTGTATTTAGTGGGGCTCATTCCTATCAATTACCCACTAACATAGGTTTAATGGATTACCAATATTTACTGTACTGGTGCAAACCGTTTAATGTAAAAGTAGGTTAAGCTAAAATTTACGATTGATGAAAAAAAACAGTATAATTTTAGTCGCTCTACTCCTGTTCACTTCTGTCCAAGGGCAATGGATCAATGAAAAGGGAAAAGGTTATTATAAGATTGGAAGTTGGTCTTTACTAGCCGATGAGCATTATACCGATCAAGGAATCGTTGATCCGAATGCTACCCGAGGACTTTTTATTAATAGCATATACGCACAATACGGTTTGTCAACAAAGATCAATCTTATTACATATATCCCGTTTTTAGTCAAAAATTATCAGTTCGCTCAAGTGTCTCAAACCAATGGAAAAGTTTATGAGCCAAGACAAGAATACAATGGTTTTGGCGATATCAATTTGGGATTAGAATACGGCCTAAAAACAGCTGGTAATTGGGTGTTTTCAACTACGCTCACTTTTGGAATCCCCTCTGGCAAGTCACAAGCTGGAAGTGATGGAAGTTACCAAACCGGTGATGGTGAATTTAATCAATTGCTCCAATTTAATTTCGGTAGTGGTTATGGAATAGGAAAACAAAACTTCTATCTAAAATCCTATTTTGGACTCAACAATAGAACCCAAGGATTTTCGGATGAAGTTCACAGTTATTTTGAAACAGGAACTCAAGTTTTAAAAAATAAGCTTTTACTCCTCACAAGAGTTCATTGGATTAAACCTCTGTATAACGGAACCTTAAGCGCCGAAAGTTCAAACGGTAGTATTTTTGCAAACAATATGGAAAGTATGATTCTTGGCGGTGAAATGGCATTCCAAATAGGGAAAAAATGGGGAGTTTCAGCGACACTTACCCAGCCTCTTTTTGGAAAAGTTATCTTTAAAGCAACGACTTATTCAGGAGGAATTTTCTTTAATCTTTAACTCCCATATTTTCGTTCTGGACTAAATTGATCAATCGCCATAGAAGTTTGTTGATTCGAAATCAATTCCGCAACTAATTTACCTGTAGCTGGTCCTAAACTCCACCCCATCATTGAATGTCCTGTAGCCAAGACTAAGTTCTTATAACTCGAGTGCCTACCGATAAAAGGTAAACCATCAGGCGAAAGTGGACGTAGGCCACATTTAACATCTTTCAATTCTTTTTGAGCTACATTTATATGAGGGTAATAGTCAGTAGCAGCTTGTCCTATCGCAGCAACTCTTTTGGTATTGATTTTATGATTGATACCTGAAAGCTCCATGGTTCCGCCAAAACGAGTAAATCCTTGCATGGGGGTAACAGCTACCTTAGCTTCCAACAACAACGCGGGTAATGTTATCCCTGTGGGTTGACTCGTGTTAATTCTATAGCCCTTTCCAGCCTGAACAGAAAGTTGAATTCCCAATGCTTTCAATAAAGGTTCTGACCAAGCTCCACTTGCTATGACAACCTCATCTGATTGAATCTCTTCTTGCAAAGTGCATACTGATGTAATGCTACTCCCTTTAGTTTTAAAATGGGATACTTCTTTTTCTAACAAGAAATTCACCCCTGCGTCCTTTAAAACACCGATCATGTTTTCCATAAATACTTCTGGTGTGCTATGAGCATCGCTTTCATACCAATAGGCTCCAGCAATATCCATAGGAGCTTGAGGCTGCTTTTTCAATACTTCCTTTGTGCTTAAATGATCTATTTTTAAACCTAGATCTTTTGCTTGAGCCACCACCTCTGCCTCTTCTTTCTCCGCTTGAGAAGTTTTATACGCCATTAATAATCCCTTAGTTTCCAAGTGAAAATCAAACTTGGAATGCTCTTGCATCTGGAGAAACAGTTGTTTACTCAAAAGGTTGATATTGAGTATCGCCTGCATGGATTGTTGTACATGAGTAGGTGTACAAGATTTCATAAATTTTATACCCCACCGAATCAAATCTTTATCGAATCTGGGTTTTATATAGAAAGGACTTGAGGATTTAAACATCCATCTAAATCCTTTAGAAACCATCCCTGGGGCAGCCAAAGGTATGATATGGCTAGGGGTAAGATAACCTGCATTAACATATGATGCTCCAGAATTGGGTTGTCCTTTGTCAACCACAGTAACTTCATGTCCCTCTTCACTTAAATAGTAAGCGGTACACAAACCCACTACACCTCCACCGATGATTACAATTTTTTTCTGGCTCATATTACAAAACTTGAAACCCTTTTAGGTAAGGATCTTCTGGATCTAAAATCAGTTGATTATAACCTGTAATACGAGCTCTTCCTTCTATACTTGGCAGAATACCTTCACAAGAACCAACCTTAGTTACCGCTTCAACTTTACCCTTAAAAATGGAACCTATAATACTTTCGTGAACAAAAGAATCTCCAAGTTTTAGTTTGTCCTTTGCAAACCATTGTGCCATACGCGCTGAAGTTCCTGTACCACATGGTGAGCGGTCAATGGCTTTATCTCCATAAAACACAGCATTGGATGCTGTGACTCCATTTTGGGTAGGCTCTCCTCCCCACAATACATGACTACAACCTTTAATCTTATCATCTAAAGGATGCATAAATTCATGTAAAGAATTGATTTGAGAACGAATCTCTCTACTCCATACTACTAGTTGTCCAGCGGTATAAGAATGAATTCCCTTAAAGTTATCTTGAATGTCTATAATCGCATAAAAATTACCCCCATAAGCTACATCAATGCTAAGGGCACCTATATCTGGACAGATTATTTCAATTGAGGAAGCTGCTAAAAAAGCAGGAACATTGGTAAATTTTACTGATTCAATTTTAGCACCCCTGCGATGGTAATTTGCAATTACCAAGCCTGCTGGAGTTTCAACTCTTACTTCTCCTTCTGTCTTGGGTTTAATCAGCTCTTCTTCTAATAGAATTGTTAAAGCTCCTATCAATCCATGTCCACACATCGGCAAACATCCACTGGTTTCTATAAATAAAATTCCAACATCATTGATTGGATCTTGAGGGCTGTAATAAAAACTTCCGCTCATCATATCATGTCCTCGGGGTTCAAACATCAAGGCGGTCCGAATCCAGTCGTATTCTTTGATAAAATGAATTCTCTTCTCACCCATATCCATACCGTTAAGATTCGGACTAGGTGACTTAACTAACCGAACTGGATTCCCAGCTGTATTCCCATCAATACAATCAAAAACAATCCGCTCAGTCTGTTTCATATAGCATCGGTAGTCAATTTACCATCAATTGTTCTGAGTATTCCCAATGGATTTTCATTTTGTAAAGCGGCTGGTAATAATTCGTTTGGGCAATCTTGAAAGGCTACGGGTCGCAACCAACGATAAACTGCATCAGTTCCAACGGAGGTAAATCGGCTGTCGGTAGTTGCAGGAAAAGGTCCCCCATGTTGCATGGCCTCAGTTACTGCTACCCCTGTAGGAACTCCTTGAAAAAGGATTCTACCTGCATTTGATTTCAATTTAGATAAGAGTTTTTTTGAAACTCCAGCATCTGAAGGTTCTCCTAAAATAGTTGCTGTCAATTGTCCCTCTATCGATGCCCCAACCGCTATAAGCTCTTCCTCATTTTTACATTCAACAACCAGTGTAAATGGTCCAAAAACTTCTTGCATCAGACTGTGATCACTCAAAAATCGAGTTGCGTTAACGCTTCCTATTGCTGCTGAACAAGTCTCGGATTTAAAAAAGGTATCGAGTTTATTGCTGGAATCAAAACTACTCAATTGTTCGTCATATTGGATTTGTATATTTTCGTGAACCATAGGTGGTAATTGTAAGCCTTCCATACGATCACTTATTTTTTTTGTCAAATCAAATTGCCCTGAAGGATCACAAACAACTATCAATCCGGGGTTGGTACAAAACTGTCCTGTGCCTAAAGTAACTGATTGAGCAATTGCTTCAGCTAAACTACGGTCTGATTTGAGCTTAGCTTCCAAGATAAAGATTGGATTGATACTCCCCATTTCTGCAAAAACTGGAATGGGTTCCTCTCTTTGCTGAGCCAAATCATAAAGTGCTTTTCCACCAGAAAAACTTCCAGTAAACCCAACTCCTTTCACCAGTGGGTTAGAAACGAGTTCGCTACCTATATCATGAGATTGACCTCCAAGATGAGAGAAAATTCCTTTGGGTAATTTACATTTTTCAACAGCTTTAGTAATGGCTTGTGCAACCAATTCGCTGGTCCCCGCATGATAGGGATGTGCCTTAACCACCACGGGGCAAGCTGCCGCAAAAGCAGAAATTGTATCTCCACCTGCTGTTGAAAAAGCCAATGGGAAATTACTTGCTCCAAATACTACTACAGGACCAATGGGATAAAGCATTTTTCTTAAGTCAGGACCCCCAGTATGAAGACTTGCTTTGACAAAATTCCCTTTTTGTAAAAGTTCGATAAACCGCTGAATTTGGTCCATCGTCCGTTGAAACTCTCCATTTGCTCTACCTTCAGCTAAAGCAGATTCCATTTGATAAGTAGCAATTATTTCGGATTGAATCAGTTGCATTTCTTTTTGAATGCACTCTAAAAAACGAATGCGATCTGTTAAACTAATTGCTGCTACTAATTCAAAACTCTCAGAAGCAGCCTCCAGCGCTCTTGAAATTTGATCAGAAGTTGCCTGCTGAAAATCAACTTCTAGAGCTTCCTGAGTTTTGGGATTAATTGTTTGAAATTTTATTGAATCTGATTGCGATTCCCAATTTCCAGCTACTAAATTCTTGCCGTTTATCATAAGTATTTTTTGTAATCGAGGTTTTGTGGTCTTGTCAGAAGAGCAGAGTCAATAATGTCTTGTACCTCTTTTTGAGCTTGACCGCTTAGGGGTACTCTAGGGGGTCGCACATGACCCGTTCCAAGACCTGTTGCTACTTCACATAATTTAATATTTTGAACTAATTGAGGGGAGATATCCAATTCTAAAAGCGGTAAAAACCACCTAAAAACTTTCCTTGCTTTTTCCCATTCACCCACCTTACAGTAGGTGTAAATTGCAACGGTTTCTTCTGGAAATGCGTCAACCAAACCAGCAACCCAACCCGTTGCTCCCATCATCAAACACTCCATAGCAATGGTATCAACCCCGCATAAAATTTTAAATCGATCTCTGAAACGATTGATCATTCTGGTAACATTAGTCGTATCACGAGTCGATTCTTTCACTGCATTGATATTAACGTATTTGGAAAGTTGTTCGAACATATCCAAAGTCACTTCAATTTTATAGTCCACAGGATTGTTGTAAATCATAATTGGTAAGGAAGTGCTTTCTGCTATAGAAGTAAAATACAGAACAGTTTCAGCATCTGTCGCTTTGTATCGCATGGGTGGCAACAACATCAATCCACTAGCCCCTTCAGCTTCCGCTTGCCTAGCAAGCTGAATGCCATCAGCAGTTGCTTGTTCTGCTATATTCATAATTACTGGAATTTTACCTTCCACTCTTTTTAGGGTTGTTTGCAATAAAAGACTGCGCTCCTCAGCTGAAATAGTACTCGCTTCTCCCAATGTTCCTCCCAATATAATTCCATGGACTCCAGCTTGAATCTGTGCGTCTAAATTGATTTGAAAAGCATTGAGATCTAGTTGATGACTCTCATTGAATTGGGTTGTAATTGCTGGCATTACACCTTCCCATTTAAAATCCTTCATAGCGGTTTGAATTTCTATATAATGTTTGAATATAAGTTTTTTTGAAATTTGAAAAGACATATTTAAAAAGATTTCTAACTTAAGTCAATTCAAAATTAAACGAGCTGCTCTACACAGATGATAAAAACCCATTTCTATCATAGTCCAATTGGATGGATAAAGTTTGAAGAAACAGAATCTGGCTTAATTTCTTTAAAGTTTTCAAAACCACCTTCAACTCCTCAATCAAATAGTCCTACAAAATTGATTAGTGATTTAGATTCATATTTTAAACACAGCATTACTGATTGGAACACTAAGTTGATCCCTGCTGGTACAGCTTTTCAAAAACGGACATGGGAAATTGTAAAAAGCATCCCAAAAGGACGCACAAAAACATATAAGGATATAGCCCTTGCCCTAGGAGATATCAAAGCTATCCGAGCTGTTGCCAATGCTATAGGCAAGAACCCTATACTTCTTTTTATCCCATGCCATAGGGTTATCGGGAGTGATGGATCGATGACTGGTTACGCTGGAGGTATTGAAAAGAAAAGATGGCTTCTTACCCATGAGGGAGTATCCATCCAAAAAACATTAGATTTGTAATTGCAGCTTAAAGTAACAAAACAGCACATTGGTTCATGAAGAAAACACTACAAAAACTAGGATTAACTATACTCGTCTTATTCGGTTTACTTTACGTTTCCAAGTACAAATACCTCTTAACTGCTATTTCAACTATTTACATGAAAGGACATACTACGGCTTATTTGTCTGATTATAAGAATTTTGACAACCGAGTTTTAGATCCCTCAGAAAACCCTCAGCCATGGCCTCTTCATTCCAATTTTAATACGGTTACTTTAAACCAAGCTCAAGAGCAAATCAATCGTGACAATAAAACGGTCGCTTTTTTATTGATTAAAAACGACAGTCTCTTTTTTGAAAAGTATTACGATGGATACGGTCTAGACTCAAAAAGCAATGCTTTTTCAATGGCAAAAAGCTATGTTGCAGCTCTTCTGGGAAAGGCTATAATGGATGGTTATATTAAAAGTTTGGATCAAGCTGTAAAGGATTTTTTTCCTGAGCTAAAAGGGACTTATGCCGATGAGGTCACTTTGGGAGATTTAGCAAGTATGGCCTCTGGTCAGCGCTGGGATGAGGCTTATTACTCTCCAGTTTCTGTAACAACTGCTGCTTATTTTGTAGAGGATTTAAAGAAGTTAATATTGGATCAACCCATTGATCAAGCCCCTGGTAAATCTTATATTTACAAGAGCGGAACAACCCAATTGCTGGCAATGGTAATCGTTAAAGCTACAGGCAAAAATCTGACAGATTATCTCTATGAAAGTTTTTGGAATCCTATGGGCGCTGAGCACCAAGCTTTATGGCAATTGGATAGTGAAGAAAAAGGACTGGAAAAAGCCTATTGTTGCATCGCATCAAATGCGAGGGATTTTGCACGGCTTTCAAAGTTGTACAAAAACCACGGTAAATGGGATGGGAAAATACTATTGGATTCCACCTTTATCGCAAAGTCTTTAACACCGCGTTTTGAAGATAGCCCACAATATGGATACAGTTGGTGGCTAAAAAATTACAAGGGATATAAAGTCTTTATGAATCGAGGACATTTAGGGCAGTATGTGATTACCATTCCAGAAGAGAATTTAATACTGGTGAGGTTAGGACACAGTAAGGGTCCAAAAGGTAAAACTGCTGACCCCTTTACTCCAGACATTTATCGCTACATGGATATTGCACTAGAACTCAACCCTGATGCTAGCGCACCTTAATCTAAATAAAATTCTTTTTCTCGATATAGAGACCGTACCTCTGTATCCAAATTTTGATCAAGTTCCCGATCAAGAAAAAAAATTCTTTGCTTAAAAAACAGCCTATCAACGAAAGGATGAATTCTCCCCAGAAGCTTTCTACGAACGAGCGAGTATTTGGGCTGAGTTTGGTAAAATAATATGTATTTCCGTAGGTTATTTTACTCCTACTGGCCCGAGGGAATTCAGGCTAAAGAGTTTTACAGGAGAGGAAATACAGCTATTGAAGGATTTTAAAAAACTTCTTGAGTTACATTTTAATGGTCCAAAACATCGCCTTTGTGGACACAATGCAAAAGAATTTGATTTTCCTTTTATTGCTAGACGCATGTTGATTCATCAAATTTCACTTCCACAAAGTCTCCAACTTTTTAATAAAAACCTTGGGAAGTACCCCATCTTGAAACACTTCATCTTTGGCGTTTTGGAGATTTTAAGCATTATACTTCTTTAAAGTTAATGGCCCATGTTTTAGGAATTCCCTCTCCAAAGGATGATATCGATGGAAGTCAAGTAGCTTCAGTATTTTACCAAGAGAAAAACTTAGAGCGGATTATTACCTATTGCGAAAAAGATGTGGTCACCGTGGCTCAGGTATTTCTAAAGCTTCGAAGTGAATCCCTTCTCAAAACTGAAGAAATTATTTTTAGCCAATAAAAATAGCTATATTAGAATCCAATAAAATTTTGAATTACAATGGAACAAAACTTCGATGCTATAGTAGTAGGAACTGGAATAAGTGGTGGATGGGCCGCCAAGGAACTTTGTGAAAACGGATTGAAAACATTGGTGCTGGAGAGAGGGCGAATGGTGAAACATCTGGAAGATTATCCTACCATGCACTTAGACCCTTGGGACATGAAAAATGGAGGTAGGACTTCACAAGAGGATTTAAAAAAATACAATAAGCAAAGAAGGTGGGGAGTCAATGAAGGAAACCGTCATTTTTACAACAACGACTCTGAATACGACTACGACGAAGACAAAACATTTGACTGGATACGTGGAACTCAAGTTGGAGGTCGTTCTTTGATTTGGGGGCGTCAAACTTACCGCTGGAGTGACGATGATTTTGAAGCCAATTTACGAGATGGTATAGCTATTGATTGGCCCGTTCGCTATAAAGATATTGCTCCGTGGTATTCCCATGTTGAAAAATTTATAGGTGTTAGTGGTGAGGCATTAAATCTTCCTCAGCTTCCTGACAGTGAATTTTTACCTCCTATGGAGTTAAATTGTGTTGAAAAAGAACTTCAATCTTCTATTGCAAATAACTACAACGATCGTATCATGACAGTAGGTCGTGTAGCCCATATTACACAAGGGACTAAATCAGACGGGGGAAGAACACAATGTCAATTCCGAAATCGCTGTGATAGAGGATGTCCTTTTGGATCCTATTTCAGCTCTAACTCATCAACACTTCCTGCTGCAGAAAGGACGGGTAATATGACCCTTCGTCCAAACTCTGTTGTTTCAGAAGTAATCTATGATGAAACAACCCAAAAAGCAAAAGGTGTTCGGATAGTTGATGCACTCACCAAAGAAGTATTGGAATTCAACTCAAAAGTGGTTTTCATTTGTGCTTCTTCTATGGCTTCAACTGCTATTCTATTAAACTCAAAATCTGAACGTTTTCCGAATGGACTAGGAAATGATTCTGGAGAACTAGGTCACAACATTATGGATCACCAGTTAGGTAGCGGTGCCTCTGGGTCTTTCGATGGGTTTGAAGATAAATATTACACTGGAAGACGCCCTAATGGATTCTATATCCCTCGTTTTAGAAATGTGGGTGGGAAGAAAAAAGACGTTGACTTTTTGAGAGGTTATGGCTATCAAGGAGGTGCAGGACGGGGAAATTGGTCAGATGCAGTCGCTGAATTTGCCTATGGAAGTGAATTTAAAAATGCCATACTGAAACCTGGAAAATGGAATGTCGGTATGGGTGGTTTTGGTGAAGTGTTGCCTTATCACGAAAACCGAATGTATTTGAATTATGACAAAATCGATCAATTTGGCTTACCCAAAATTGTATTTGATGCAGAATTCAAGGAGAACGAAAAGAAAATGAAGGAAGATTGGAAAGTTCAAGCAGCAGAAATGTTAGAAAATGCAGGCTGCAAAGATGTGAATATCTATGATTCCAATGCCCCAATAGGAAAAGGGATACACGAGATGGGAACCGCTCGTATGGGACGAGATCCGAAAACTTCAGTGTTGAATAAATACAATCAAGTACACTCAGTACCCAATGTATTCGTGACCGATGGTGCCTTTATGGCCTCCTCAGGGACTCAAAACCCCTCCCTGACCTATATGGCTTTTACAGCACGAGCCGTAAATCACGCGGTGTCTGAATTGAAGAAAATGAATCTCTAAAGGATAGTTTTTTCATGCCCAAACGTCCAATAAAAGTCAACAAACAAACTCCTTTGTTGGATGTCAAAAAGCTTTCGCTTGAAATTGAAGAAAAATCACTCTTATCTAATATTTCTTTAAAACTATCTGATAATGAGATTCTTGCCCTCGTTGGAGAATCAGGAAGTGGAAAATCATTATTTGCACTCTCCCTACTAGGCTTGCAACCAAAAAAAGCTCAACTTACAACAGATCATCTTCTTTTTGAGGGAGACTCACTCTTGAATATCGATGAAAAAAAATGGCAAAACTTACGGGGGAATAAAATAGGCATGGTTTTTCAGGAACCTCAATCGAGCCTAAATCCTTCCATGCGATGTGGAAAACAATTATTGGAAGTATTACAACGACATACTACCCTTTCTAAAAAAGAACAAAAAACAAAAATCATTGAGGCCTTGACAGAGGTTCAATTACCAGACCCTGTTCGGATTTATAAATCGTATCCACACCAAATCAGTGGAGGGCAAAAACAACGCGTTATGATTGCGATGGCCTTACTATGCCATCCCAAGTTATTGATTGCAGATGAACCTACTACTGCACTTGATGTAACCGTTCAAAAAGACATTATTGAACTCTTAAAAGGGCTGCAAAAAAAACGAAATATGAGTGTCCTTTTTATCTCACATGATTTGGCTCTTGTAAAACAACTTGCCGACCGAGTTGCGGTAATGTATCAAGGAAAAATCATTAAAGAAAATTCTACTCAACAATTATTTAATAAACCAACTGAGCCTTACACCAAAGGACTCCTTTTTGCACGACCTTCAACAACTAAAAGATTACACCCTCTCCCTACACTTGATGATTACCAAAGTGGCACCTTTGAAGCACAAAACCAAACTGCAAAGGAACGCTCAGATCAACATAAAAAATTATATTCTCAAACTCCTCTACTTGAAGTTAAAGAAATTGAAAAAGTATATCCCAGTCGATTTGGACTCTTTCAAAAAACAGCTGGTTTCCAAGCAGTAGCTCCGCTGAATTTTTCTCTTTATCCACAGGAGACACTGGGTCTCGTTGGTGAATCCGGTTGTGGAAAGTCGACCCTTGCTAGAGCATTGATCTATCTTGATCCGCCTTCCAATGGAGTGGTTTACTTTAAAGGAAAGCCAATCATCCAGGGTGACAAAAAACTAATGCGTAACATCAGACAAAAAATTCAATTTGTTTTTCAAGATCCCTATGCCTCATTACACCCGTTGAAAACTATCGGGAGTGCAATCCAAGAGGTATTGTCCTATTATGCTATAAAAACTGATCAAAAACTGATTAAAGACGAAGCCTTAAGTTTGCTCACTCAGGTAGGCTTAACTGATGAGTTTTTTAATCGTTTTCCTCATCAGCTTTCAGGGGGACAAAGGCAACGTGTAGTGATTGCGAGAGCTCTTGCCTCAAAACCAGAGCTCCTTATCTGCGATGAAAGTGTAGCTGCATTGGATATTTCTGTTCAGGCGCAAGTATTGAATTTACTCAATCAACTCAAAAAAGAATTGGGTCTGAGTTATCTGTTTATTTCACACGACTTAGCTGTGGTAAAATACATGTCTGATCGGGTCATGGTCATGAAAGACGGTAAACTGGTTGAACTTCAAGAAGCAGATAAACTATATGCCAAACCTCAAAGTCAGTACACCAAAAAGCTGATAGAGGCTATACCAAATTGAGTAAAAGATACGCTGCCTAGGTTGAAGGGTTTGGAATGGCTTCGTGGATCGAATTTATTTCTTCAAGAATTTCATCACTTAGACTAATGGAAGCTGTACCTATATTTTCTTTGAGTTGATCAAGATCAGTTGCTCCAATGATATTACTGGTCATAAAAGATCTGTCATTTACAAAAGCCAGTGCAAGTTGAGTTAGTGTTAAGTCATTTTTTTGAGCTAAATCATGATACATTTCCACTGCATTTTTACAAGGATCTGAACTGTATCTATCGTAATGTGGAAAAAGAGTAAGTCGCGCTTTATTAGGTTGCTTTCCTCCTCTGTACTTTCCTGATAATACGCCAAAAGCAAGGGGCGAATAGGCTAATAGTCCTACCTCTTCACGATGACAAACTTCTGCATTTCCAACTTCAAAAGTCCTGTTGAGCAGTGAATAAGGATTTTGTATGGTTCGAACCCGAGGCCGATCTGAATTTGAAGCTCTTAAAAAGCCCATGGTTCCCCAAGGGGTTTCATTTGACAATCCTATATAACGAATATTCCCTTTTTTCACATGAGTGTTTAATGCGTCCAAAACTTCTTCAAAGTTTTCTTCCCACACCTCACCGCGTTTATAGTCATAGCCTCTCTTCCCAAAATAATTTGTAGGCCTTTCTGGCCAATGCAATTGGTACAAATCGATATAATCGGTTTGAAGTCGTTTCAGACTTTTTTCAACAGCAGTGTCAATAGTTTCTTTAGTATAACTCTTATCCGTTCGAATATGCTGCGTAAAAGCTGCTGGTCCTGCGATTTTAGATGCTAGGATTATCTTATCTCTGAGTCCTGATTTTTTGAACCAAGTCCCTATAAAACGCTCAGTGTCTCCCTGCTCTTCTTGCCTTGGAGGAATAGGGTACAATTCAGCGGTATCAAAAAAATTGATCCCCTGCTCATGGGCATAATCCATTTGATCATGGCCTTGCTGTTCAGAGTTTTGTCTGCCCCAAGTCATGGTGCCTAAACATATTTTACTGACTTTTATCTGAGTTCCGGGTAATAAATTGTATTCCATTATTTTGATTCTAAAAGTGATGTGATTTCGTCAAGTGAAGGACTTAAAACAACTTCAATTCTTCGATTTGCTGCTCTGCCTTCTGCTGAACTGTTTGGGGCAATTGGGACAAATTCACTGCGCCCGGCAGCAGTTAAATTTTCGGCTAATATATTGTCATTCTCAAGAAGAATATTGACAACTGCTGTAGCTCTCTTAGTCGAAAGATCCCAATTGGATTCCAATTGTCCTTTGGGTGAAAAAGGAACATTATCTGTATGACCCTCAATTAAGATAGCAATGTCTGGATTCTCTTCCAAGACAGTAGCCAGTTCCTTTAGCGCTTCTTTCCCTTCGGGTTCGATATCCCAACGTCCTGATTTGAACAAGAGTTTATTTTCCATGGATACATAAACCTTTCCATTTCGTTGTTCCACAGTCAATCCTTTTCCTTCAAAATTTAACAAGGCATCCGACAGTCTTTCTTTGAGTTCATCTAGGGCTTGTTTTTGATTTTGGATCATTTGTTCCAATTGATCTACACGCTCTGAACGTGACTGCAATTCAGTTTTTCTCAACGCAATTTCTTTCAATAAAGCATTATTTGCCGCAATGCTATTTTGAATTTTTTCTTCGCTGTTTTCTTTTAAAAGTGTGTATTTATCTTCCCAATCTTTCAGTTCTTGAAGCCCTTTAGCAACACTGTCCCTAGATCTTGAGAGGTACATTTCAACTTCCCCGAGCTTGCTATTTATAAGGTCCCAGGATTGCTGGAGCGAATCTCGTGATTTTTCATAAGCGTTTCGCTCTTTTTTAACTACCGCATACCGAGCTTCTAAATCATTAAATACTTTGGTAGAAACACACGCATTAAAAGCGAAAAAAAGAAAGGCGTAAGTGACTATTAAAGAATATTTCATGTTTAAAATTTGAGTTCAAGTCCAACGGGACAATGGTCAGAATGTTTGGCTTCAGGTAAAATAAAAGATCGGCTGATATTTTTTTCTAAAGGAGTACTGACAAGGGCGTAATCGATACGCCAACCTTTGTTGTTGTTCCTTGCATTTGCCCGATAGCTCCACCACGAATACTGATGAGGCTCTGGGTTTAGATATCGAAAGGAATCAATAAAACCCGACTGCATAAAATTGTCCAACCACTCCCTTTCTTCAGGTAAAAATCCCGATACATTTTTATTTCGAACGGGGTCATGGATATCAATGGCTTTATGGCAAATATTATAATCTCCACAGATGATTAGATTTGGATATTCCGTTTTGAGCTGGTTTACGTACTCTTGGAATTCATCCATAAATTGAAATTTGTAATCCAATCTTGCTAAATTGGTTCCGGAGGGTAAATACAAACTCATGATGGAAACCTCATCAAAGTCTACTCTGAGAATTCGACCCTCAAAATCCATATGTTCAATGCCACTTCCGTAGCTAATATTATTTGGCTTTTGCTTTGAGAAAATTGCAACTCCACTATAGCCTTTTTTTTGTGCTGAAAACCAATAATGGTGATAACCTAGAGCTTCTAAAACAGTTGTATCGACTTGCGATTCTAGTGCTTTGGTCTCTTGGATACAAATAACATCAGCTTGGGTAGCTTCAAGCCAAGAGGCAAATCCTTTTTTAAGGGCAGCACGAATTCCGTTAACGTTGTATGAAAGTAATTTCAATTCTATTTTTTACGAATATAAAAAAACCAAACGGTAAGGGAAACTAATTATCAAACCTAGATTTTACTTCTTTTGTAAAAAGTGAAATTAAATTTGTTTCAACAAGGATGTTATTGAAACTTGAGCTTGTATGGTTGCTTTTAAATCTTGGATTGCAACTCGTTTTTGCTCCATAGAATCGCGTTCTCTTAGAGTGACTGTTTGGTCTTCCAAACTTTGGTGATCAACAGTAATACAAAAGGGAGTTCCCAAGGCATCTTGTCTTCTATAACGACGTCCAACAGCATCCTTTTCATCGTAAACCGTTTGAAAATCCCACTTTAAATCATCGACTATAGTTTTCGCTAATTCGGGCAGGCCGTCTTTTTTAACCAAGGGCAGAACTGCTGCCTTATTGGGTGCAAGAGCGAATGGAAACTTTAATACTGTTCGGGTTGCTCCTCCGTCTAACACTTCTTCGGTTAGCGAATTGGAAAAGACAGCTAAAAACATTCGGTCCAAACCAATGGAAGTTTCAACTACGTAAGGAGTGTAGTTTTCATTGCGTTCTGGATCGAAATATTGCAATTTCTTACCCGTAAATTTTTCATGACTAGACAGATCAAAATCAGTTCGAGAGTGTATTCCTTCAAGCTCTTTGAATCCAAAAGGAAAACGAAATTCGATATCCGAAGCCGCATCGGCATAATGGGCTAATTTTTCATGGTCGTGAAAACGGTACTTTTCTTCTCCCATTCCCAAAGCCAAATGCCATTTCATTCGATTTTCTTTCCATTGGGCATACCATTCCTTTTGCGTTCCAGGGGGAATAAAAAATTGCATCTCCATCTGCTCAAACTCCCGCATTCTAAAGATAAATTGGCGTGCAACAATTTCATTTCTAAATGCTTTTCCAGTCTGTGCTATCCCAAAAGGCAACTTCATTCTACCTGTTTTTTGCACATTTAAAAAGTTGACAAAAATTCCCTGTGCGGTCTCAGGTCTTAAATACAGATCCATTGCTGTTTCTGCTGAGGCACCAAGTTTTGTTCCAAACATCAGATTAAACTGCTTGACATCAGTCCATTCTCTAGAACCAGATTCTGGACATGAAATTTCAAGTTCTTCAATTAATGCTTTGACATCAGCCAAATCTTCTTTTTCAAGCGATTTCCCTAAACGCTTCAAAATGCTTTGCGCTTTTTCTTGATTGGCTAAAACTCGAGGATTAGT
>Ga0255773_10000252_pt1 | contig 56812 bp, 51 predicted proteins | sample 011ome_17_FD_179971 | JGI IMG/M metagenome (GOLD analysis project Ga0255773, IMG submission 179971) | Coastal salt marsh microbial communities from the Groves Creek Marsh, Skidaway Island, Georgia - 011502XT metaG (version 2) | ecosystem: Environmental > Aquatic > Marine > Intertidal zone >... | reverse complement strand
AAAGAACTTATCGAAGTAATTGGGAACTTAAAAGAATTTGAAGGGCCTCAGTTTCTTCATGTAATCACTAAAAAAGGTGCTGGTTTAGATCCAGCTGAGGCAGATCGTGTAGGCTTTCATGCTATTGGAAAGATTAAGAGTATTAAATCTGAATCTATTAAATTGCCTAAATATCAAGATATTTTTGGAGACTGGATAGTTGATATGGCTGCAGTTGATGAAAATTTAGTAGCTATAACCCCTGCAATGAGAGAGGGATCTGGATTGGTAAAATTCAGTAAAATTTATCCTGAAAGATACTTTGATGTTGCTATAGCTGAGCAACATTCGGTAACTTTTGCTGCTGGGCTTTCAATAAAAAAGAAAAAACCTGTTGTAGCAATCTATTCAACATTTCTTCAAAGGGCATATGACCAATTAATACATGATGTTGCTGTTCAAAATCTAGATGTGACATTTGCATTAGATCGCTCTGGTCTTGTGGGTGAAGATGGGCCAACCCACTCTGGGAATTATGATATTTCCTATCTAAGGTGTATTCCGAATATGATAATTATGACCCCATCTGATGAAAATGAGACTAGAAAACTTCTAACAACAGGATATCTATATAACGGTCCAGCGGCAGTGAGATACCCTAGGGGTACTGGGCCAAATGCTAATGTAGATAAAGAGCTTTCTCCTTTAGAAATTGGTAAGGCAAGAGTTATTAAAGACACTGGATCTAAGACAGTTTTTTTAAATTTTGGAGCGTTATTAGATGAAGCAATCATTGTTTCAGATGAGCTAAACATAACATTAATTGACATGAGATTCGTCAAGCCTTTGGATGAAGATCTATTAAAAGAATATTTAAGTGATGCTGATATGTTTATTTCTCTAGAAGATGGTGCCGTGATGGGTGGTGCAGGAAGTTCTGTTCAAGAGTTCTGTTCTGAGAATTCTATAAATATTAAATCAAAACTATTTGGGATTCCAGATAAATTTATTGATCATGCCTCTAGAAAAGAAATGATCGAGGAAGCAGGTTTAGTTTCTAGGAAAATACTAGAGTCATTAAAATAATTGTTATGGCTGCTGCAAATACCCCAGCAACCACATCATCCAGTACTATTCCAAGCCCACCTTTAACATTTTTATCTAAATAGGAAATTGGAAAAGGTTTTAAAATATCAAAAAACCTAAATAAAATAAAAGCTGATATTACAAAAATAACTCTCTCGTTTTGTGTGGCGTAATGTATTGCTGGATATGCAGCTATCCACATCCCAGCAAGCTCATCTATAACAATTGCTGGATGGTCTTTTTTGGTAAGTGCGGAAGAAACCTTATCGCATAACCATATAGAGTAAAAAGTCATGGCGATGACAAGTCCAGCCATATTTAGAAAGTAATGAGATGCAAGAATAAACAAAAATAAAGAAACTAAAGAACCCCAAGTCCCGGGAGCATGTTTTGTATTTCCTACTCCACCAAGGGTTGCTATAAAATGTGAAGGTTTTTTCAGGTTTGGAAAGCTGCTCATTGAAAATGTTTAAATCCCTTAATTGATACATCATAACCTTTTTCAGAGATTAGTTTTATAGATTTATTATTTGTGACCTTGCCTATCTTAATGAAGTTATCTTCATACTTGTCTTCAGGAATAGTAAAACATAAATCGTAATCATCGCCTGCATTAATATCCTCAATATCAGTTGTAAATGGAATATTATCCAAATAAATATGAGCTCCTACCTTTGAATCATCCAAAATATGTTTTAGATCGACTAAAAGTCCATCAGAGGTATCAATGCAAGAGGTAGCAATTTCTGAAATAGACTTGCCAATATTGAACTTTGGTTTTGGCCTTAAATAGTTTGTTATGTTTTCTGAGCTCTTAATACCAGATTTAAATTCTTCCAAGCCCTTCTTTGCACTACCTACTGGAGTTGAAATACAAATAAGATCTCCATTACTAGCACCATTCCTTTTTAAAATTTTATTATTATATGGAACACCATATACCACCACATTGATGTTTAGATTTCCTTTAACAAAATCTCCTCCAATTAGAGGTATTTGATATTCATCAGCAATTTCGGTTACACCGATTGCAAAATCTTCATACCAGCTCTTCGCGCTAAGTAGATTTGATATAGAAAGACTAAATCCAATTGGTTTACATCCCATTGCAGCTATATCACTAAGAGCAACAGCGATTGATCTGTAAGCTGCTTGCGATGGTTTGATTTCTTTTGGAAAATGAATGCCTTCTATAGATGAGTCAACAGAAGTAAGTATAGGTTTATTAGAATCAAATACGGCACAATCGTCTCCCGAAGGAACGATTATGCCATTTTTATCTTGGTAGTTAGAGCCAATGTTTTTAAAAAGCTCTATAAGCTCAAATTCTGATGCCAATGATTAACTTGGGTACCTTTCAAATAAACCTGAGGCTCCCATTCCGCCGCCAACACACATGGTTACAACACCAAACTGCGCATCTCTTCTAACAAGCTCTCTTGTTAAATGACCCACACATCTTGAACCAGTCATACCAAATGGATGACCAATAGATATAGAACCACCATTAACATTTAATTTATCCATAGGTATTCCAAGCTTATCTCTACAGTAAGCAACCTGAACTGCAAAAGCCTCATTAAGCTCCCAGAGATCTATATCATCCATACCCATTCCATAATTTTTTAGTAGTTTTGGAACTGAGTATACTGGGCCTATTCCCATCTCATCAGGCTCACATCCCATTGTTGTGAAGCCCCTAAAATACGCAATTGGTTTTAACCCTAATTCAAGCGCCTTATCCTCTGACATAATTAGATTAACTGATGCTCCATCAGATAATTGTGACGAGTTTCCAGCTGTAACGCTTCCATTTTCAGGATCAAATACCGGTTTCAAGCCTGCTAAACCCTCCAATGTAGTAGTAGGTCTATTACACTCATCTTTATCAACTGTTACATCAACTTCTTTTGATTCCCCTGTCTCTTTGTTCATAAGAAGCATCTTTGTTTCCATTGGTACAATCTCATCATCATATAAGCCAGCTTCTTGTGCAGCAGCTGTTCTCATTTGGCTTTCAAATGCTAGTTCATCTTGCGTTTCTCTAGATACTCCATATCTTTTAGCAACCACTTCGGCTGTCATGCCCATTGGATAATATATCCCTGGACTTTGCTCAGCTAATTTTTCATTAACAAAATTATCCATATTCATTTTCATCATGGATATAGTTTCAGCTCCACCAGCTATGATAGTGTCATAACACCCAGCCATAATTTGGCCTGCAGCCATTGATATAGATTGTAGTCCAGAAGAACAATATCTATTAATAGTTGTACCTCCAGTTGTCGTCGTAAGATTTGATAGTACCGCAGCATTTCTTGCTACATTGTGACCCTGTGCACCCTCAGGATTTCCGCAACCCATAATAATGTCTTCAACTGCTTCTGGCGGAAGATTTGGATTTCTTTCTAACAAAGCATTAATAATATGTGCCAGCATGTCATCTGGTCTGGTCATATTAAATCCACCTCTATGAGATTTAGCTAAGCCTGTTCTCACGCTGTCAACTATAACAACATTTTTCATAATTTCTCCATGGTAAAAAATTTACAAGATTATTCTAATCTATCCTCATCACTTCTGAAAGCCTTATACCAGCTTGGGATTAGATCTATGTCAAATTCCTCAGCTTTTTTAAGAATATATGGGATAGTGATAGGACTAAAAGGCAGTACAACCAAGACACCTAATCCAACGCTTTTGAAAACTTGAGTTAATTGTTGGTTTGCATAATCTAAATCACTCTCTGTTGCTTTGCCTTCGATGTACTTAACATAAATATCTAACATCTTTCTATTTTCATCAGACTCAACTAGAAAACTTTCCTTTAGTTTAAGAAGATATTTTTGTATTTTTTTTGAGTTCATAATGTAACTAATATTATGCTACATTTCTTATATGAAAAAATCAGAAAAAGCATCATTAATCTCAAAAATTCTTGATCGACACTACCCTAGAACACCCATACCACTTGATCATACCGATCATTTTACTCTTCTAGTTGCAGTTCTTCTCTCAGCACAATGTACTGACGAGAGAGTAAATACAGTTACTCCAATTTTATTTAAGAAGGCTAAAAATCCTAAAGAAATGTCAAAGCTATCTGAACAACAAATTTATAAAATTATAAAGCCCTGTGGTCTTGGGCCAAAGAAATCCAAAGCTATTAAAAATCTATCAACGATCCTTGTAAAAGAATATGATTCTAAAATTCCATGTGATATTGATAAATTAGAAAAGCTTCCAGGAGTTGGTCATAAAACAGCTTCTGTAGTTATAAGTCAAGGATTTGGAATCCCTGCTTTTCCAGTTGATACCCATATTCATAGACTTGCTCAAAGATGGGGATTAACAAGCGGGAAAAATGTTGTAATTACTGAAAGGCACTTAAAAAAAATCTTCCCAAAAGAAAACTGGAATAAATTACATCTTCAAATAATTTTTTGGGGTAGAGAATTTTGTACTGCTAGAAGCTGTTTTGCTCTTGAATGTGAGATATGTAGGGCTTGTAATCCCAAAAGAGTGAGGCGTTTTCTCCACAAGCAGCCATAGATGATTTAAAATATAAACTTTTTAAACCCTATGGAGCATAAAATTGTTTAACAAGATCAAAAATAGTCTTTTTGGTAATAAATCTAATTCTAAGTCTGATTCAATATTTTCAAATACACAAGATATCGAATCATATGATGGCGAATTATGGCTTTCTTTGAAACAAGAGTCTCAGAGACAGGAAGATCATATTGAACTTATCGCATCTGAAAACTATGCAAGCAATAGAATTCTTGAAGCTCAAGGCTCATTGCTCACTAATAAATATGCCGAAGGGTATCCATCTAAAAGATATTATGGTGGTTGTGAGTTTGTAGATATTGCTGAAGATCTTGCAATTGAGAGAGCAAAAGAATTATTTGGAGCCGCATATGCAAATGTTCAACCGCATTCGGGATCATCTGCAAATGCCGCCGCATTTTTAGCTCTTCTAGAACCAAATGACATCATTTTAGGAATGAGTTTGGATCATGGCGGTCATTTGACTCATGGCGCTAAAGTTAATTTCTCTGGAAGAAACTATATTAGTTATCAATATGGACTTCATCCAGAAACACATGATATAGATTATGATCAGGTCCTTCAAATGGCTAAGGAACACAATCCTAAGCTTATTATTGCTGGATTTTCTGCATTTTCTGGAGTTATTGATTGGGCAAAATTTAGAGAAATTGCTGATGAGGTTGGAGCATACTTATTGGTTGATATGGCTCATGTATCTGGTCTTGTTGCTGCTGGATTATACCCTTCCCCAGTTCCATATGCAGATGTAGTGACATCTACAACCCATAAAACTTTAAGAGGCCCTAGGTCTGGAATTATTCTCGCTAAAGAGAATGAGGCTATTCACAAAAAATTAAATTCAGCTGTTTTTCCTGGATCTCAAGGGGGCCCATTGATGCATGTTATTGCAGCAAAAGCCGTATGTTTTAAGGAAGCCTTAGACCCTGAATTTAAAAGATACATACAAGATGTGATTGATAATGCAAAACTCATGAGTAAAACAATAATGTCTAGAGGCATTGATGTTGTTACTGGTGGCACTGAAAATCATATTATTTTAGTTGATCTTAGAAGCAAAAATATAACTGGGAAGGATCTAGAGAAAGCCTTAGGAAATGTAAATATAACTGTCAACAAAAATTCAGTTCCAAATGATCCCAAGTCTCCTTTTGTAACTTCAGGTATAAGACTGGGAACTCCAGCAATTACAACAAGGGGTTTTAAAGCAAAAGAAGTGGAATTAATAAGCAATTGGATTTGTGATGTGATTTTGAATATGGATGATGAGGCTAAACTTAAAGAGATTAAATCAAAAGTTAATGATTTATGTAGTAAATATCCAGTCTATAATCTATAGATGCATTGTCCTTTTTGCCAAGCTGAAGATACTAAAGTTATAGACTCTCGTCTTGTAGCAGATGGCTCTCAAACAAGGAGGCGAAGGTCTTGTGAGGTATGTCAGTCCAGATTTACAACTTTTGAGACAGCTGATCTTGCGTTGCCAAAAGTCATAAAAAGTGATGGTGAAAGACAGCCATTTGATGGTTCTAAATTAAAAAAAGGTATGCTCAGGGCACTGGAGAAGAGGCCCCTGTCTACAGAAGAGATTGATTCATGTTTTAGCAAGATTCTCTATGAAATAAGAACTTGCGGCGAGCGTGAAATTAAATCTTTAAGAATTGGTGAAATAATGATGGATGCTCTTAAAGAAGTTGATAAGGTTGCTTACGTTCGCTTTGCATCTGTTTATAGAGACTTTCAGGATATTAAAGATTTTTCTGCAGAAATTCATTCTTTGAATAAAGAAAAGCCAAAGAAAAAGAAATAAAAAATGCAAGATTCGTATTATATGAATGAAGCTATTAAGCTTGCGCTTAAAGGTTCAATCTATACCCATCCAAACCCTAAAGTTGGTTGTATTATCGTAAAAAATAATCAAATTATTGGCAAAGGTTATCATAGATACTTTGGAGGCAATCATGCAGAGGTTAATGCTGTTAAATATTGCCTCAAAAAATTTAAAAAAGATAAAGGTCTTAAGCTTTTAAAAGGCTCAACAGCATATATAACTTTGGAACCATGCTCAATTTCATCTAAAACCCCCCCTTGTACTGAAACAATTATCAAATATGGCATTAAAAAAATTTTTTGCGCTTCCTTAGATCCAAATAAGTCTATTAATGGAAGGGGTGTAAAAATATTAAGAAAGAATAATGTAGATGTTAAAGTTGGGCTACTTAAAAATGAAGCAAAAAGTATAAATGAAGAATTCTTTTTTAGGCACACTAAAGGACGACCGTTTGTAAGAATGAAGATAGCGCAAACGCTTGATGGAAAAATTGCTTTAAATTCTGGTGAAAGTAAATGGATAACATCAAAAAATTCTAGAGAAGATGTCCAGTATTTAAGGGCTGAATCAGATGCAATATTAGTTGGTTCTGGAACAGTAAAAAAAGACAATCCGAGACTTAATGTAAGAGATATTAAAATTAACAAAGATAAATTTAGGCAGCCAAAGAAAATTATTTTAGGCAATGTGAGCACTAGATCTAAATTAAATCTATCAATTTTAAAAGGAGATTCAGAAAAAATAATCTTTACAAACAATCTATCTTCAACTGAAGACTCAAAAATTAAATATCGCAAATTAAGCAAGTCAAAAACTATTGAGTCACTTTTAGAAGAATTAGCAAAATTTGAAATTAATTCACTTTTAGTTGAGGGCGGCTCAGGAGTATTCTCATCTTTTATTGATAAAAAAATGGTTGATGAATTAGTTATCTACATATCACCAAAAATTTTAGGCAAAGATGCAATTAGTGCTCTAAATATAAAATCTCCTAAAATTTTAAAAAATGCTACTAACTTTAAAATTATAGAAACAGTTCCTATGAAAGAGGATATTAAGATTATAATGCGTAAAATTTAATAACTTGAAAGAATGGAATTTAATACTGTAGAAGAGCTTATAAATGATATTGCTGAGGGCAAAATGGTAATTTTGCTTGATGATGAAGATCGAGAAAATGAGGGGGACTTAGTTTGTGCTGCTGAGCTTGTAAGACCTGATATTGTCAACTTTATGGCATCGAAAGGCAAAGGTCTCATTTGTCTAACCCTCACTTCTGATAAATGTGCTCATTTAGATCTTCCAATGATGACAGAAAAAAACAAAGCTAATCACGGTACAGCTTTTACTGTATCTATTGAAGCTGCAAGTGGAATAACTACTGGAATATCAGCCGCCGATAGATCGCATACTATAAAAACAGCAGTTGCAAAAAATTCAAAATCAAACGATATTGTTCAGCCAGGACATATCTTTCCATTAAAAGCCATGGACGGAGGCGTGCTTAATAGAGCTGGACACACAGAAGCAGCATGTGACTTGTCAAAACTTGCAGGACTAGAGCCTGCAGGCGTTATCTGTGAAATTATGAATGATGATGGAACTATGGCAAGAAGAGATGATCTTATGCAATTTGCTGAAGAGCATAAATTAAAAATTGGATCAATCGCTGATTTGATTCAATATCGTGCTGTCAAAGAGAAATCAGTTAAAAAAGAATACGAAAGGACGGTTGAAATAAGGGGAAATACTTTTAATTTAACTGCATGGAGAGATAGTATATTTAATAATCTTCATATCTCTTTTGCTAAGGGTGACATACATAGCAATAAAGCACCTCTTGTAAGGGTCCATGCTCCAAATTTAGTTCATGATTTAATTGGGATAAACGAATTTGGTTCTAGGCTATCATTTGAAGATGCTATAGATAGAATTGCTGAAGAAGATTCAGGCATTCTTCTGTTGATTGGCAATCAAGAAAGCCCTGATCAACTACTTGGAAATCTAAAGGGATCAAAAGAGAAATGGGTTCCGGATACTAGAGTTTCAGGAGTTGGGTCTCAAATCTTAAGAGAGTTGGGATTATCAAAAATTAGATTGCTTGCTGCGCCTCTTAAATACCCTTCCCTTTCAGGATTCGATTTAGAGGTTATAGGATTTGAAAAATGAAAATAGAAAATGGGTTTAAATTTGAAAAATTATCCAAATCGGTCATGAAAAAAAATATTTCTATAGTTGCAAGTAAATGGAATGACGATATTGTTTCACCAATGATTAAAGAGTCTCTATCGTATATGAAAGAGTTTGGGATAAAAAATATTAATATAGTAAGAGTCCCAGGCGCATGGGAAATACCATATGCAGCACTTAAATCAATTCATGATGGTGCCGAGGGAATTATTGCATTTGGCTCAATTATTAAAGGTGAAACCCCTCACTTTCAATTAATCGCTAATACAACTGCAGATGCTCTTATGAAATTATCTATAGAAAAATCAATACCAATTGTGAATGGCATTCTTGCTACAAATAATATAGAACAGGCCTTTGAAAGATCATCTGTTGAAAAGCTGAATAAAGGAAAAGAAATTACTCAATCTCTATTAGAAATAATGGAGTTGTAATTGAAAAATTTAGCGAAATATAAAAAAATTATTAAAACTCGTGAATATTTAGTTCAGGCAATCTATCAGTTTTTATTTAATCACCAAAACACAGACGATATTGTCGTTCAGTTTAAAAATGAGCACCGTAATAAAAATGTTGATTTTGCATATTTTGAAAAATCTCTAGCATCAGTAGAAAAAAATAATAGATCTATACAAAATTCTATTAATGGCCTTGGACTAAAAGAAACTGATTTAGAACTTATAGATAAGTCTATTATGTACTTTGCGATAAATGAATTTTTAAAAGGTGAGCTTGATGGGCCCCTAATCATAGATGAATCGCTTAGGCTTTCAAAAAAATTCTCTAACCCCGAATCGTATAAGTTTATAAATACTTATTTAGACAAATTTCTAAATATCAAATAAATATAAATACCTTATCTCGTAATTGTTTGATCTCTAGAAGGTCCGGTTGAGACTATACTAATCTCACATCCAATAAACTCCTCTATATAGTTTATGTAAGATTTAGCATTATGCGGAAGGTTATTAAAATCTGTTACTCCTTCTGTTTTATCATTCCATCCTTCAAAGATTTTGTAGATGGGATTTCCATTATCATATTTAATGCAAACAGAAATTTCTTTAAAAGTATCAAGAACATCTAGTTTTGTGAGGCAAAGATGAGTTACTGAATTTGTAAAAACAGCTTTTTTTAATGCGACTAAATCTAACCAGCCGCATCTTCTTGGTCTTCCTGTTGTTGCTCCAAATTCATGACCATTTTTTGCTAACATCTCACCATTAGTATCAAATAGTTCTGTAATAAAAGGCCCTTCACCAACTCTTGTTGTATAAGCTTTTGTGATACCGATAATTTTATCTATATATTTTGGGCCAATACCCAAACCTGTTGAAACTCCTCCAGCGGTGGTGCTTGAGGATGTCACAAATGGGTAAGTTCCTTGATCAATATCTAAAAGAGTTCCCTGAGCCCCCTCAAATAGTATTGATTTGTCCTCTTCGATCCAATCAATTAGCAAGTTTTGAGTGTCACAACAAAAATTATCATAAAGATGCTTGTAAGAGAAAATTTCATCAACGACTTGTTGAACAGATATCGAGTCTTCGTCATACATTTTGTTTAAAACTTTATTATGGTAAGTCACTAATTTCTCAAGCTTAATCTTTAAATCAGCTTCATCAGAAAAATCACCCAACCTTATAGCGCGCCTTGCAATCTTGTCTTCATAGGCGGGCCCGATACCTCTTCCAGTTGTTCCTATAGATTCTTTTTTGTCCCTTACTTGGTCAATTTTTATATGAGTTGGGAGTATTAGACAGCATGATGAACTAATATAAAATCTATTATCAAATGAAATGCCAGCCTCTTTAAGCTCATTTATTTCTTTGTCTAAGGCTTCTAAAGAGAGAACGACACCATTTCCAATAACACAATTGATATTAGGATGGAGTATTCCTGACGGAGTTAAATGGAGAACTGTTTGCTCTCCATTTACTTTTATTGTATGACCTGCATTATGTCCACCTTGAAACCTACATACGGCATGAGTATCTTCGCTTAACGCATCTACTATTTTGCCTTTACCTTCATCTCCCCACTGGAGACCCAGTATTAATGTATTTTTTGACATTTACTCTTTTTATGGCTGACTTTGTTTATTTAAATATTTAAAAAATTCAGATTCAGAATCAATTAGCATTACATCAGATTTATTTTGAAAAGTTTCTGTATAAGCCCTCAAGCTTCTAGTAAATTCATAAAACTCTGGGTCTACAGAATATGCTTCTGCATATATTGCAGTTGCCTCTGCATCACCTTCACCTCTTAGTTGCTCTGATTTCTTATAGGCTTCAGCCAAAATAACAACCTTATCTTTATCAGCAATAGCTCTAATCTCTCTTGCGATTTCTTTACCTTCAGACCTTAATTCTTCAGCCAATCTATTTCTTTCTGTCCTCATTCTCTCATATACAGAATTACTCAAGTTTGAAGGAAGATCTATCCTTTTAACCCTAAAGTCTATTATCTCAACACCAAGATCAACAACTGAATCATTTAGCTGATTCAACATTGTATTCATTAACTCATCTCTTTCGCCTGAAACAACTTCTTTTACAGTCCTTTTACCAAACTGGTTTTTAAGAATAAATTCTGATCTTTGGCCTAATAAACTATTAAGACTATTAAAACTTCCGTTATTTGCTTTATAAAATGTAAGTACATCTGAAATACGATATTTAATAAAAGAATCTACAAGCAAGTATTTACTCTCAACTGTCAAAATTCTATCAGGAGCTTCATCAAGTGTTTGTATTCTTGCATCATATTTCTTAACTTCTTGAACAATAGGCAATTTAAAAGAAAAGCCGACATCTATATCAGTTCTAACGGCCTCACCAAATTGAAGTACTATTGCTTTTTCTTTTTCATCTACAATAAAAAAACTATTAAATGCAATTCCAACTATAAGCGCGGCGAATACTAGTAAATATGAACTTTTATTCATCATCAACTCTCCTTAAATTAATTCTAGAATTTTCTTGTTTCTTGTTTTCTTCCATTATTTTATCTAAAGGTAAATATAATAAATTATTACCTCCCTCTACATCGACCATAACCTTGGTTGAGTTAGATAGAACTGATTGAAGTGCATCTAGATATAACCTATCTCTGGTGACTTCAGGAGCTTTGCTATATTCTTCAAGTAAGTTTGTAAATCTTGAAACCTCGCCTTCTGCATTAGCAACTACTTCTAATTTATAACCCTCTGCTTGTCTTATCCTGGCTTGCGCTTGGCCTCTTGCTTCAGGAACTATTGTTAAAGCATACCTTTCAGCTTCATTTTGAAGCCTTTCTTTATCCTCACGAGCAGCAACAACATCATCAAATGAATCTTTTACTGCTGAAGGTGGATCGGTTTTCTCAATATTTACTTGCTGAACTAAAAGACCTGTTTGGTATGTGTCTAGGTATGCTTGTAATCTATTTTGAACATCAAAGGCAATATTTTCTCTTCCTACAGTAAGAGTCTGATCAAGAGTGTTGTCACCAACAACGTGTCTTAACGCGCTTTCAATTGCGTTTCTAAGACTGCCTTCAGGATCTTTAACATTTAGTACAAAATCTTTTAGGTTGGCAATTCTGTATTGAGCTGAAACAGTCACATCAACAATATTTTCATCTTTTGTAAGCATGCTATTTGTTTGTGTATATCTTCTAGTCAAAGATACATTTTCGATATACCTATCGTCAATTCCCGCAAGTCTAAAGTTCAATCCTTCAGATTGCTCCTCATGAAATTTTCCTAATCTTAAGATAACCGCTCTTTCTGAAGCATCAAGCTGATATATACACTGAGATGCATAAACAATTAAAAAAGCGAAGAATGCATAAAGAAATATTCTACTTGAAGATAGCTTGCTGCCACCGCCACCAGAACCTGAGCCATTGGATGAAGTTGCTTTCTTTGCTCCTAGTACAGATGAAAATTTTTTTAAAAGATCATCAAAATCGGGAGCATCATTCTTACCACCCCATGGATCTTTGTCTTGATTATCCCAGTTCATATATTTACCTCAATATATTTATATTATAATTACTACTTATGGGCTTAAATATATATTTAAAGCCATCTATAAGAAATTCTTTATATTTTCTTTAATCTCTTCATATGAGTTAATTTTATACAAATTAAGATCTTCCCATGATCTAATCCATGTAATCTGTCTCTTTGCCAATTGCCTTGAAGCAAATAAAGCCTTGTTAAACAACTCGTCTTTGTTTATGTGGTTATCTAAATAATCAAAAACTTGCTTATAATTTACAGCAGATAGAATTGGGTGACTTGATTCAATACAGTAATTTTTTTTAATATCCTCAACCTCTTCGATAAGACCTTCGTTAAACATTGCTTCTAGTCTGTCTTTAATTCTTTTATGCAATATTGTTCTATCTTCCTCATAAATACCTATTTGCAAAATATCATACTTATTTTTTAAGCTCTTCTTGGAGCTTTCATTTAGGTTTTCTGTTATTGACTTGCCTGAGCTATTTGCAACTTCCAACGCTCGTATAATTCTTTTTTTATCGTTTGGTTTAATTTTTTTTGCATACTGAGGATCAATTTCTAAAAGAAGATTAAAAAGATAATCCGGTTTCTTTAAACTCTCTTCTAAAAGCTTTTCCCTATACAAATCATCTCTTGCAGGCATATCATTTATACCATCTAACAAAGACTTAAAGTACATCATCGAACCACCAACAAAAAATGGTATCTTATTTCTAGAGTGAATTTCTTCAATTAGTTTATAAGAATCGTTGCAGAATTCTGCAACAGAGTAGATTTCGGTTAAGTTTTTATTATTGACTAAAAAATGTGGATATTTTTCTAAGACATTCTTTGGTGGTTTTGCAGAGCCAATATTAGCATCTTTATAGACCATCACAGAATCGACGCTAATGATCTCAAAATCAAAGCTTTTTGATAGTTTTATTGCTAAGTCTGTTTTTCCGGATGCGGTAGGACCTAGCAGGAAGACGACTTTTTTTTGATTTAATTTTTTAATAATTAAATTTTACAGAGCGTCTTCGTCTGTCTCACCTGTTCTTATTCGAACTACTTCTTCAATAGGCGATATGAAAATTTTACCATCCCCAATTTTTCCTGAGGCTGCTGCTTCAATTACTGCGCTTTTTACAGATTCAACTATGTCATCAGATACAGCTATCTCTAATTTAATTTTAGGTAGAAAGTCTATAGTGTATTCTGCACCACGATAAAGCTCAGTATGACCTTTCTGCCTTCCAAAACCCTTAACCTCGGTCATTGTCATTCCAGAAACACCTATTTTTTCTAATGCGGATCTTACCTCTTCAACCTTGAAAGGTTTTATGATTGCTGTAACTAATTTCAAAATATGCCCCTTTTAATTTAAAAAACTTAAAATCTTTCTTGCTTGCGAATCTGATGACCCTTTATTTTCTTTAACAACTTCTAATGCGCTAATTTTTCCATGCTGATCATTGTCAGTCAATATACTTTTTAAAGATAGCTCTATCTCTTTGTCGCTTGAGGCTTGGATACACGCATCACGTATTAAAAAAGACTCTAATATATCTGTAAAATTATACATATATTCACCAACAACAAATGGACATCCAGATGCAGCAGGCTCAATTATATTATGCCCTCCTGTATCGCCTAACATACTCCCGCCAATAAAAGCTGCATCTGCTTTAGCATATAACTCAGCCAAGATACCAATAGTATTTATAACTATTACCTCATTATCTTCAAATTCTAGTTTGCTATTGTTTTGTGATGAATGTTTAACTCCTTCTTCAGTTAGAATTCGTTCTATCTCGGTATGTCTTTCTGGATGCCTTGGAACAATTACTAATCTTAAGTTAGCTATCATTGATTTAAGATTTTTATATATTTTTATTAATCTTTCGTCTTCGCCTCTATGAGTACTTGCAAATAATAAAACTTTATTTTTTTCTACCTCATGATCTCTATTGCTAAATTCTTCATTAAGTTGATGAGAGTCAAACTTCACTGAAGATGCAATTTTTAATTGCTCAATATTTGCCCCTAGTTCAAAAAATCTTTTAGCTTGATTTTCACTTTGTACAAAAATAAAAGAGAATTTTTGAAGCGTTGTTTTAACTAAAGCTTTGAACCTTGCATAACTTTTGAAAGATCTCTGAGACATTCTGCCATTACATAAAATAATAGGAATATCTTTTTTAAAAGAGCAATGGACCATTGAAGGCCAAATTTCTGTTTCAAAAATAACAATTGCTGATGGCTTGAATGAGTGAATTGTCCTATTCATAAAAGCAAGGCTATCCCATGGTGCATAACAAATCTTTAAACGATCTTTGTAAATCTTTCTAGCATGGCGTAATCCAGTTGGCGTAGTGACTGTAAGTATTACATTAGCATCTTCTAGGAGCTTGTTGACTATCTTTTCGGATGCTATGACTTCTCCAAGGCTAACCGCATGAAACCAAATAACTTTTTTCTTTGAAGGATTAATTTTATATATGCCAAACCTTTGAGATAAATTAAGTCTGTAATCCTTATCTTTGATGCTTTTGTATAAAATTCTACCGACAGCTATCGGAAGAAAAATAAGAATTAAAATGTTATAAAAAAGAAGTCTCATTATGACAATCATTAGCTACATTAATGTAATAATACATTTTAATATCATATGAAAAACATTTTTTTATCACTTCTAGTTTTCTTTTGGAGAGCAATTGCATTGCTACCGAGATCTTTACAGTTAAAGATTTCACCAGTAATAAGCAAATTCATAAGCATTTTTTTGCAAAAAAGGAATCATATTAGCAAAAAAAATATTGATGCCTGTTTTTATGATCTAGATGATATTAAAAGAAGCAGTTTAATTAAAAGCAATATTAACAACTCAGGTTTGGTTATGTTCGATACTGCTATTTCATGGTTTTGGAGTGATGCAAGAATAAATAAAGAGATTAAATATAAAATTAGAGGACTTAAGCAGCTTAAAAATGAGCAAAACAAAGGTAATGGGGTCCTCCTTTTTTTTAAGCATTCTTTACATTTAGAGCTTGATGCAAGAATTTTGGGTATGAATGCAAATATATATGGGGTTGAGAGAACGCATAACTCAAAATTTTTTGATGCCATTCAGAGCAAGGGTCGCCTGAAAGGGGTTAAAGGCTTATGTGATAAGAATAAGCCATTAAAATTTATTAAATGGCTACTGTCAGGTAAAACAGTTTTATATGCTACTGATCAAGACTATGGAATGAATGGGTCAGAAGTAGTTAACTTTTTTAACCTACCAGCAGCAACTATATCTGCTCCGCATAAAATTATAAGAAAAACAAATTGTCAGACGTATTTTCTAAACAGCTTTATAGAAAATGATGAGTATATTATTGAGATTGAAAAAATTGAACTAAATATGAATTCGGATAACGAAATGTCCTCTGATCTAAATAAAATTATTGAGAATAGTATTAGGAAACATCCCTCTGAATATTTGTGGCAACATCGAAGATTTAAATCAACACTCGGCAAAGAGGATTTTTATAAATGATAATTAAAGATATTGAGAACATTAAGGGCTTCATGCCTTCGCATGAAGGAGAAGCATTATATAAGTGGTCAAAAGAGTTTTCAAAGTCGGGTCCGATCATTGAAATTGGAACATATTGTGGCAAATCAACTATCTATCTTGGATTTGGAGCAAATGAAAATAATGAAGTTGTTTTCACAATCGATCATCATTCTGGATCCGAAGAGCATCAATTGAAGGAAGAATATTTTGACCCTGAGGTATTTGATGTTCAGGAAAATAGAGTTAATACATTCCCTCTTTTCCTTAAAAATATTCAAAAATATAATCTTGATAATATTATTCCAATTGTTTCATCATCAAGAGCTGCAGCTAAGTCATGGAATACCTCTGCTGGGATGATATTTATAGATGGTGGCCACTCTTTAGAGTCAGCTTTTAATGATTACAATTGCTGGTCAAAATATGTAAAAAAAAATGGGGCTTTAGTTATCCATGATATCTATGAAGATCCTAGTGAAGGAGGGCAAGCTCCTTATGAGATATATAAAGAAGCTCTAAAAAACGATTTTATAGAGCATGATAGAGTAGATACTATAGTTTGTTTAAAAAGAGTCTAATTGGTTTTTTAAAAATAAATCTGATGCTGTTGTATAGCCAAATACCGCATCAGCTGCAAGCAGCATTGCAGCCGCTGTCCATGTTGGCTTCTCATTTGGCCAAAAAATTTTTTCTTTATATTGCCATCCCATGAAGGGAATATTATTTTCATCAGATATTAGAGTGGATTCAAGCAAAATCTTTTTAGCCAAGTTTTTTTTATTTCCAATGACTAATGCAATTACAAATTCATTTGTTTCAGCAACTGTTATCCATGGCTCTTCTCTAACACATTTAATACCCAACCCATCTTCATAAAAATTATTTAGTGTTAGCTGTATCGCCTCTTCGATTTCATTTTTGTTTAAGCAGCCTGAAATTACTCGGTAATATGAATCCATAGAAAAATTTGATCTATCTTTTTGTAAATCAAACAAACCTTTTGGATGCCTAAGTGCATTTGATAATAATTTATAGGCCATGATCCAGTCTGGATTTAGATCTAGGTTTAATATTTTCTCTATAGCGCTAGAGCACTCCAGACTTTTGAGAATAGAGCTAGATGCGGTAATTAAATAATCATTTTCAATATCTCCCTTGGAGTCTATTGACCAAGGAATTGTTCCTTTTTGTGTTTGGTGTTTAATTGAAAAGTTTGTGGCTTTTTTTAATGATGGCCACATTTCTTCTAGGAAATCTAAATCAGAAAAAGTCTTGTAATAATGAAGAAGTCCAACAGATATATAAGATGAGAAATGAGTAGGCTTATTTGTTTCTATCGGCTCCCCAGAGCTTGAGTATTTTGAGAACCAACTCCCATCTTCATTTTGATTGTCTTTAAGCCATCTAAAAGACTTTTTAGCTTCTTCTTTTTTAAAAATAAAATTTAGTGCGGTAATAGATTCTATAAAGTCCCAGGGATCAAATGAACCATCAGTATTGGATGGTATTACTCCGCTCTTGAGCTGCTGGTTTAAAACATAAAGACCGATTACATTATAGAAGTTTGCGCTTTTGGTATTATTAGCATCCTTGCTGATATTTATTTTTATTGTCTCTGTCATTATCTTTTTTCAAAATACATAGATAAACTTTTACCAAGAATTGGGTTAAACAATCTATCAATTAAATCAATAAGATAAGGCTTCTCAAGGATATGTTTTTCAAGAATTTTTTTATAAATTCCTATTAACCAATTATTATCTTGATTCTTCCAAAACAAGCATCGAAGCCACCAGTAAGGGCTGTGAATTGAATGAAACCTTTCATGTTTTTTCAATAAAAAGCCTAATTGCTCAATTTCATTTATGATAGCTTTCTTCTTAAAAATCCTTACATGCCCTCCAGGCATATTTTGATAATCTTTTGAAAGCATCCAACATAATTTTTCAGGGAAGAATGATGGGACGCTAGCAAGAAACTTGCCATGGGGTTTGAGTACTCGATATATTTCACTTAGCGCTTCGCTATAATTATTGAGATGTTCTAAAACCTCAGAGCATATTATTAAATCTATTGAGTCAGATGGAAAAGGAAGTTCATATGCAGAACCCTTTATAAAAATAGCTCCTTCATTTGATATTGATTTAAAAAACTCAAATCCTTCTTGAGCCTTTGCTAGAGATGGTTCATCCATATCAAGCCCAATACAGTAAAAGTTCTTGTAATTCTGCATGGCTCCAAAAACATGACGACCCTCTCCGCAACCAATGTCTAACATTACTCCGCTTTCATTTTTGAAATCAAACTGTCTAAAGTTAAAAGTTAACATTCTCTTCGCCTGTTTAAATTCTTATAAATTACATCTTGATATTGTTTTGATATTTTTTCCCAATTAAATTGTTTCTGAATATGAGCCCTGCCATTCTTAGCAAGGATTAAATTTTCATCATAATTTTTCAATATTTCTTTTACTTTTTTGGCTAATTGCTTGATGTCTTTAGGATCAATTAAATGAGCAAAACCTCCGACTAATTCAGGAATTGAAGAACTCTTCGCCGCTATCAATGGTATTGAGCAACTCATTGCTTCGATAACTGGATATCCAAATCCTTCATACAAAGAGCTTACTATTGCAATAGAGCTCTTTGCGTACTCTTTAGCAATATCTTCTTGCGTTAAATTTGTTTTAAATATTACATTTTTTTCTAAATTTAACTTTTTGATTAGCCTTGATGTATGTCCGTCATCTTTTTTATTACCGATAACTAATAACTCAATATCTAGTTCATTTCTTAGCTCTGCAACGGCTCCGAGAGTATAATCTAAGCCTTTCAAAGGCACATCCGCACTTGCAGTAGTTATAAGCCTCAGCTTATTTCTACCAATGCTTTCATAGGGTCTAAATATATTAGAATCAAGTCCATTATTTATAACGATTATATTTTCTGTAGAACAGGATAAATCATTTTCAATATCACTCTTGGAGCTCATTGAGGGTGTGATTATGGATCTTAGTTTTGGGGCAACTCTTTTTTGCATCCTAAGAAATGAGTACCACCTCTTCCTAGAAATTTTATAAAGAAGTTTGTTGCTAGCCTCAAGATCATGCTTTAAGTCCATAGTTATTGGGTGATGTATTATTTCAATAAAAGGAAACCTTTTTTGGATCTCAAGCATTCCATAGCTCAATGATTGATTGTCAATGACAACATCGTAATTATTGTTATCTTTTAAGAATTCATTAGCTCTTTTACCAAAAGAGTACATCTCAGGAAATCCACCTGCTAAAGTAGATATGAATTCATAAATATTTACAAATGTTTTTGGGCTCTTTATAAATTTTTTAAGCCTATCTTTGAAAATAAAAGTTTCGAATAAATTCATGCCAGGAAGTTTTATTAAATTAACCCCATCTTCTAGTATTGGATAAGGCTGGCCTGATATCACATCTACCGAATGGCCTAAATTTTTAAGAGCTAATGAAATATCTTTAACATAAATACCTTGACCTCCACCAAATGGCGCAGATCTATAACTTAATATTGCAATTTTAAGTTTAGGATTCTTTGGAGGAATGAGCATAAGAAAGCCATGAGTTATATTTCTCTGATTTACCTGTAATTACATCCTCATAAATAGATTGGAGTCTTTGTGTAATTTTTCCTCTCTTTCCAGAATTAATTTCTTTTCCATCTAATTTAGTTATTGGTGTTATTTCTACAGCTGTTCCAGTAAAAAATGCCTCATCAGCCTCAGCTAGGTTTTGGTATTCTAAGTTTTTTTCTATAACTTCATATCCTTCATCTTTGGCTATAGTTATAACTGACTGCCTGGTTATACCATTTAAGCAATGATCTGTTGATGGTGTATATATAGTTTCATCTTTAATGATAAAAATATTTTCACCACTCCCTTCAGAAATAAAACCATTTTTATCCATTAAAAGAGCCTCATCAGCACCCTTTCTTAAAGCCTCATGAAGAGCCATTGTTGAATTAATGTATGTTCCTATAATCTTATTATTTGAATGGAGTGGATTCGAATACTGCTCGTGAGAAGATTTAACGATAGAAATTCCTTTTTCTTTTGCCTCTGGATCCATATAAGAAGGCCATTCCCATGCTGCTACCGCTACATTTACAGATAAATCAAGGGCTCTGATACCAAGAGATTCAGCGCCAAGATAAACTATTGGCCTAATGTATCCTTCATCAAGTTTATTATGAATAAATATTTTTTTTTGAACTTCGTTAAGATCTTCTTGTGAAAATGGAATTTTAATATCTATTTTAGCAGCGGTATTAAAAAGCCTATTTGTGTGGTCTTCTAGTCTAAAAATTGCAGGCCCCCTGTCTGTTTTATAGGCTCTTACACCCTCAAAAGCACCAGTACCATAATTCAATGTATGAGACATTAAATGAACCGTAGAATCATCCCATTTTATAAATTCACCATTCTTCCATATAAATTTGGAATCTGTGTTATTAAACATATTTTTAGCAGTTATAATTAGCAGCTTATTATGACAAACAACGCCTCATAACTAAAGCAATGAAAGTAAACAAATCGATATTTAGAGAAAACGATATAAGGGGAATATACCCAGACCAGTTAAATGAAGATTCAATAGCAATTATTGGAAAAGCAATTGCAAGTAAATGCAAAAAAGAAAATATTAAATCCATATCCATAGGAAGAGATGGAAGGCTCTCTGGGGAATCTTTGCTTAATAGTTTTTGTGAAAGTTTAGTCAATGCTGGTTTGGATGTTACAAATGTAGGGTTGGTAACAAGTCCTATGCTTTACTTTGAGGCAAAGAATAATGAGGCTAAAAGTGGAATAATCATTACTGGAAGTCATAACCCAAAAAACCATAATGGTTTGAAGATGGTCATTAATGACAAGCCTATGTCTGGTCTTGAAGTGCTAGATATTATTCAGGGAATAAATGAAGATAAGTGCGCTATTGGGAGCCTAAATTACAAGGATATTAAGGAAGATTATCTTGAAGCAGTTCAATCTTCTATCGAGATAAAAGGTTCAAAAGAGTATAAGGTTGTATTAGATTCAGGAAATGGTGTTGCTGGGCATATTGCGCCTGATCTTTTTCGAAGAATTGGTTGTGACGTCATCGAATTATATAGTGATGTCGATGGAAATTTCCCTAACCATCATCCTGACCCAAGTAAACTTGAAAATGTTCAAGATCTTATTAAGTGTGTAAAAGAAAATAATGCAGATCTGGGTTTAGCCTTTGACGGAGATGGGGACAGAGTTGGTTTAATAACTAACAAAGGTGAAAATGTTTTCCCTGATAAATATATGATGATGTTATCAGAAAACATTCTTTCAAAATCAAATGGTTCGATTGTATTTGATGTTAAATGCTCCAATCATTTAAGTAACATAATTACAGAAAATCATGGAGAACCTATTATGGCTCCAACTGGTCACTTTCATATCAAGAGGACAATAAAAGAAAATAATTCTTTATTAGGCGGAGAAATGAGTGGTCACATATTTTTTAATGATAAATGGTTCGGATTTGATGATGGTCCATATTCAGGTGCAAGATTGGTCGAAGCTTTGTCAGAAAATACGCAATATGAAACCATTCAAGAAATTATTGATTCTTATCCGAAATCATTTTCAACACCAGAACTAAATATTGATGTTACTGACGAAAGTAAATTTAAAATTGTTGAAGAATTTATAAATAATAATACTCTAGATGGTGAAAAAATTACTCTCGATGGCCTGCGTATTAATTTTCAAAATGGCTGGGGCTTGCTAAGAGCGTCGCAAACTTCACCAAAGCTAGTGCTAAGGTTTGAGGGCAATAGTATTGAAGATATGCAGGGAATACAAAAAGACTTTATTAGTGAGCTTGCTCGCATTTGTCCTGATATTGATATAAATTTAACTTGATATGGATAAAAACCGCAAAAATATTATTTTGCAATCTCTTGCAAGCCTGCTTGAGGAAGCCTCATCAAAAAAAATTACAACGGCCTTACTTGCCAAGAAATCTAATATCACAGAGGCTGCTTTATATAGACATTTTCCAAGCAAAAGATCTATCTATGCTGAATTATTTTCGTACTGTGATGATGCTATCTTTTCAAAATGCGCTGAACTCAAAAAAGCTGATTTAGATTCAAAAGAGAAGGTTAAAAACATATTTTTATTTTTCATGCTTTTTATAGAAAAAAATAAAGGCTTTGCAAGGCTATTATCACGAGAAGCTCTTTCACCTGCAGAGAAAAATGTATCAGATTCTGTAAATCAATTTTATGAAAGATTTGAACTAACTGTTAAGCAAATTTTGGCAGAAGAGACATCTTCCTTGATCTCGCAGCCAGGCATTTCATCTCAACTAATTACTACCTATCTTGAAGGTAATGTTTCAAGATATATAAGATCAAAATTTAAAGACTCGCCAAGTAATTACATTGATAACGCTTGGGAGCTATTGTCTATTAATATATTCAAAAGTTAATTTTTTATATTCTCATTTAGAAAAAGTTCAAAGTAGCTATTTTTTGAATTTTGAGAATTATTTATTTCCCCAGTCTCTTTATCAACTTTGATATATGTCATGCCAGGAGGAATTCTTACTGGTTTTTCTTCAAGATCTTTGAGAGCAACTGACATATAGTCAAGCCATATTGGCATTGAAATTGTTGAGCCATATTCATTATCGCCTAGAGAGGTAAAATCATCTGTTCCAACCCAAACCGTAGTAACTAAATCGTCATGAAATCCAGAAAACCAAGTACTTACAGCATCATTAGTTGTTCCAGTCTTGCCACCAATGTCATCTCGATTTAGAAATGCAGATTTCCTCCCTGCCGTTCCATTTTTCATAAAATCTTTCAAAGTATCTTTAATTAAATATGCAACTCTTTCATCTATTACTTTGTCTGAACTTTCAATTGGTTTAAGAAGATAATATGGACTTTTTATATTCATCTCCAATGTATTGAGCCAAGGAAAAGCAGATAAGTTCTTATTATTTAATTTAGAATTAGCATCTGAAGAATAGATAATGTTTCCAAACCTATCCTCAACCCTATCAACATAATATAAATCTTTAATATATCCTTCACTTGCTATGACGCCAAATGCTCTAACCATTTCGGCAGGTGAAAAGTTTCCTGATCCAAGAGCTAAAGAAAGATCTTTGGGTATTCTATTTTTTTCGAATCCAAATTTTTCAATTGTTTCTGCAGATTTATCTATACCAACTCCTCTTAGCAACTTGATAGAAACTATGTTAATTGATCTTATCAATGCGCTTCTTAAAGAAGTTAATCCATAAAATTTGCCAGTATAGTTTTCTGGTCTCCATACGCTTTCAAGATTTTTATCTTCAAAAGCAATGGGTGCATCATTTATCAATGATGATAAATTATATTCATTGGCTAAGCCTGCCGAATAAATAAAGGGCTTGAAACTTGAACCAGATTGAGGATATGACAAACGAACTCTATCAAAATTACTCTTATTAAAGTTTGAGCCCCCTACATAGGCTCTAATTGCACCAGAGTTTGGGTCTAATGATATTAAAGCAGATTCAGCAAGAGGCATTTGATCTAGAAATAGAAGGCTATCGATTTCTTTAAGATAAATAAAATCACCAACTTCTATAAAATCTTCAAAATCTTGTGGTGCAGGGCCTCTTTTATTTATATCAATATACTTTCTGGCCCACTTATAATTTGACGACCAATTTAAGGAGTCAATCTCAAGTTTTTCATTGATGAAGTCGATTCTCTTTTTATGAACTCCAATAACTATAGCTTTAGCATAAGTTCGATAATATGGGTATGACGAGAATATTTCATTTATCTCGCTGCCAATGGTTTCATTATCGTCTATGAAGGAATTTTCTTTTTTTAAACTTTCGGTAATAAAATCTGAATTACCAGCATTTAATAACTCAAGCTCTTCTTCATTAAATATATCAATATAATTATCAGCATCTCTCCAACCATGCCTTTTGTCATACAAGGCCAAATGCTTTTGTATACTTGCAGATGCCGCAATCTGATATTCTGAGTTTATTGTTGTAAAAACCTTCCAGCCCTCTTTGTATGCTTTTAATCCATATCTTTTAACAATTTCCTGTCTTGTAAGCTCGGCCAAATACCTTGCATCCACATCATATAAATCAATATCTTTTACAACTTCCATTTCCGCACCTAGGGCTTCAAAGTATTGCTCTCTTGATATCATTTTTAACTTAAGCATTCTTGATAAAATCCAATTACGTCTTTGTGTGGTCCTTACAGGAGATTTGATTGGATTAATTGCAGAAGGAAGTTGAGCAAGGGCTGCTATAGTAGCAGATTCAGCAAGCGTTAATTGATCTACAGATTTATTGAAATAAGTATTTGAAGCTGCTTCAATTCCATATGATCTGTTTCCCAAAAAAATTCTATTAACATATAGCTCGAATATTTCCTCTTTAGAAGCTCTGCTTTCAAGCTCAAGGGCAAGGTAAATTTCTTTTATTTTTCTTGTAAGTTTTTGATCCCTAGATAAAAGGTACCCTCTAACCACCTGCATTGAAATGGTACCGCCGCCGCTTACTATTTCTCCTGCCTCAATATATTGAAGCAATGCCCTTAGTAAGCCCGTGTAACTTATACCCTGATGACGAAAAAAACCATCATCCTCTGCAGCTAAAAAAGCATTTCTTAAATTATTTGGGATTTCATCAAAATAAACAGGTCTTCTTTTAATTTCTCCATATTCTCCAATTAGCACCTCATCAGAGGTATATATTTTAAGTGGCATCTGGAGTTGCGATTCATCAACTAGAGTTATTTCAGGCAAATTTGGCTTTAAGTATAAATAAAAGCCAATTACAGTAAAAATTGACAAGATGCTTGCAACAAGAGAAGAGTAAAAAGTGATTTTTATAAATTTGAGCATTTCTAAAGCAATTTTCTTATTCAAATAGCATACAACTTTTAACTATTAAAAAAATCTATTTTATTCAGTTAGGTGTTAAAATTTGGTGTATTTTAACAAAAATTAATAATGAATATTTTTATAGTTGGCCCGATGGGTTCAGGAAAATCTACAGTTGGAAAAATTATTTCTAGCGAGCTTTTCTTAACATTTTATGATACTGACGCTGAAATTGAGTCTAGGACTGGGGCCTCTATAGATTGGATTTTTGATTTGGAAGGCGAAGATGGCTTTAGAAAACGAGAAAGTAAAATTCTTGAAGAATTAGCCGAGCTTAATTCAATAGTCTTATCTACAGGTGGAGGCATTATTCTATCTGATAAAAATAGGGATATTTTGTCTTCAAGAGGTACTGTTTTTTATCTAGCCACTCCAATCAATGTTCAGCTTGAGAGGACCTCCAAAGATAAAGATAGGCCATTATTAAAAGAAGGTGATCCTGGTGAAATTCTTCAAAAACTTCATGATCAAAGAGTTTCATTATATGAAGAGGTAGCAGATTACGTTGTTAATACTGAGAATTTAAGCAGTCAAGAGGTTGCATCTGAGATAATAAAACTCGTTAAAAATTATGGCTAATACTATTAAGGTAGGTAAAGGCTCTTCAAAATATGAGGTTATTATCTCTAAAAATGCACTTACTAAATCTAATTTAGCACCTCAAATAAAATCGTCAAAAAATATCTTAATTGTTACTGATTCTGGCATTCCAAAGAAATACATTAAAGAGCTAAGAACTAAAATTAGTAATAATAAAAATATTTACACTCACGAATTACCTCAAGGTGAAACCTCTAAATCTGCAAATGAATACTTAAATTTGCTTGAGAAACTTGCAAAGTTAAAATTTGATAGATCTGATCTCATGATTGCCTTGGGTGGCGGTATGGTTGGTGATATTACTGGCTTTACAGCTGCTTCATATCTTAGAGGTATAGATTTTATTCAAATACCAACAAGTCTTCTCGCTCAGGTTGATTCATCGGTTGGAGGAAAGACTGCAATAAATATTGAAAGAGGGAAAAATTTAGTTGGAGCTTTTTATAATCCAAAACTAGTTTTGATTAGCACCTCTTTTTTGGAAACTCTTTCTAATAATCAATTTAGATCTGGTTTAGGTGAAATTGTTAAATATAGTCTACTTGGTAACAAAAAAATAAGGTCAATTCTTGAAAATAATTCTAAAGAGATACAAAAAAAAGATCCCATTGTTATGGAAAATCTAATTAGTGAATCTATTAAGACAAAGGCAAAGATTGTTACCAAAGATGAAAAAGAAAATGGAATCAGGGCAATTTTAAATCTTGGACATACATTTGGCCATGCGATAGAGGCCTTTAAGAAATATAAAGGAATTACTCATGGTCAAGCAGTTATTTATGGAATACAAATTATTGCTAGAATTTCCTATCTTGAAGGACTGATTGATCAATCTAAATACAAGGACCTTGATAACACAATTCATTCTCTTGAATTAGATACAGATTTTCAAAAATTTAAATATCGAGATCTTAAAAAATTTATTATGAATGACAAAAAAGTCACTCAAGGTAAGCTTAATTTAATAATGCTTGATAAAAATTTAAATGGGTTTAAAACAAACAAATTTGATTCAAAAAACTTATCTAAAGCTTTTAAATTAAATTAAGCTGCATTAGATCTAGTTGCTTTAAGTAAGTCTTGGATATTTAAAGCAGCAGGTGACACCAACCAAAAATGTGGCTCAAATTTATCAAAATCTTCATGAATTTGCTTAGATTTTGGGCTATTTGTGTATTTATAGTGTCTAGCGATTATTTCTTTTAAATGCTTTCTATGTGGCTGCATATCTTCTGTTGTTATTCTTTCGATGTTGACCATTCCTCTGTTGCATTTATCAAAAAAAGATCTATCTTCATCTAAAACATATGCAAAACCACCAGTCATACCTGCTCCAAAGTTTGCACCAACAGAGCCCAGTACTGTTATATGGCCTCCGGTCATGTACTCACAACAGTGGTCACCAGCCCCTTCAATAACTGCTTTAGCACCAGAATTTCTTACTCCAAAACGCTCGCCTGCAGTACCACCAACATAAAGCTCACCTCCAGTAGCACCATATAAACATGTGTTTCCAACTAATACAGCATTGTCATCATTTGTAGCAAAACTATTCTCATTCTTAATGATTATCCTTCCACCATTCATGCCCTTACCAACATAATCATTAGCATCTCCATTTACAGTAAGGTTGATACCGTTGGCATTCCAGCATCCAAAACTTTGCCCAGTTGATCCACTGAAGTTGATATTAATTGGATTGCTTAATCCCTCTTCTCCATATTTCGATGCAACATAACCCGAAATTTTTGCACCAACAGATCTGTCAGTGTTCCTGATCTCATAAGTTTTAGAATTAGATTCCTGTTCATTAATAGAGCTTTTAAAATCTTTTAGAATTTTTTTATTAAGTAGTCCTTTATCCCACGGTTTATTATTTTTTTCAGTACAGAAGAATGACTCATTAATATTTTTATCTTTATATAGAAGCTCATCTAAATTTATTGAACGGTATTGAGGATCTTTGGTATCTATTTTTTCAAGATACTGCGTCTGACCAATAATCTCTTCAAGGCTATTTACTCCAAGATCAGCTAGATGCTGTCGAACATCATTAGCAATAAATTCAAAATAATTTATTACTCTCTCTTTCTCTCCAACAAAATGGTGATTAATAAGATCGTCTCGTTGCGTAGCCACGCCTGTTGCACAATTATTTAAATGGCAAATTCTTAAATACTTGCAGCCCATTGCTATCATTGGGCCAGTACCAAAACCAAAGGATTCTGCTCCAAGAATTGCTGCCTTAATTACATCAAGTCCTGTTTTCATTCCACCATCAGCCTGAAGTCTAACTTTATGTCTTAAGCCACTGTCTCTTAAACTCTGATGTGCTTCTGCAAGGCCGAGCTCCCATGGAGATCCAGCATATCTGATAGAAGTAAGAGGACTTGCACCTGTCCCTCCATCATGACCAGAAATTGTAATTAAATCAGCATAAGCTTTTGCAACACCTGATGCTATTGTTCCAACTCCTGGTTCTGAGACCAATTTAACTGAAACTAGAGCTTTAGGATTTACTTCTTTTAGGTCATATATAAGTTGAGCCAAGTCTTCAATTGAATATATATCATGATGAGGAGGAGGAGAAATTAATGTAACTCCTGGAGTTGAGTATCTTAATTTAGCTATTAATTTATTTACTTTACCACCAGGTAGTTGGCCGCCCTCTCCAGGCTTTGCTCCTTGAGCAATTTTAATTTGGAGCACTTCAGCATTAACAAGATAATGAGGCGTGACACCGAATCTACCTGATGCAATTTGTTTGATCTTTGACATTTTGCTAGTGCCATACCTAGACTTATCCTCGCCACCCTCTCCAGAGTTAGATCTAGCACCAAGGTGATTCATAGCTTCTGCTAAAGTTTCATGCGCTTTTGGTGACAAAGCGCCAAGACTCATTCCAGCAGAGTCAAATCTATTCAAAATATTTTTAATTGGCTCGACTTCTTTTATATCAACTTTAGCTTTTATATTATTAAAAGACAGTAAGTCTCTTAACATTGCTGGAGCTCTTTTATCTACAAGCTCTGCATATTCGTAATATTTTTCAGAGGACCCAGTTGATACTGCTTCTTGAAGTTTCTTAACAATCTCTGGATTATAAGCATGATATTCGCCGCCATGAATATACTTAAGCAATCCTCCAACATTCATATCTGAAAGATTAGATCTGGAGTATTCATCAAGTAATCTTAATTCTCTGTCTAAATCTTTAAATGACTTGCCCTCGATTCTACTTGTTGTATTAGTAAAACATGTATCAACAATATTCTTATCTAGACCCACAATCTCATACAACTGTGACCCTCGATAGCTAGATATTGTAGAAATACCCATTTTAGAAATTATTTTTAAAAGCCCTTTATTAATACCCTTTCTATATCTAGCACAATTTTCATGAGCAGAACCTTTTAGCTCTCTCCTAGCCGATAAATCAAGAATGGTTTGATATGCCAATGTTGGATAAACAGCTGTTGCACCAAATCCAATTAGACATGCAATCTGATGAGTATCTCTAGCAGACGAAGATGTGCATACAATATTTGCATCAGATCTTAGACCAAGCCTTACCAACTCCTGATGAACTGCTCCAACAGCAAGCAATGCATTAATTGAGAGATAGCCTGAAGCAGGCATTTCTTCTATTAAATGTATTATAGAATTCCCACCTCTTACAGACTCTACAACTTTAAACTTTAATGTAGATATCGCTTCTTCTAAAGAAATGCTGTCTTTAAAACTTAATTCAAACTCTTCTACTTCAAAATAAGGATTTTTTATCAATGATTGAAGCTTTTTGTATGAAAGAACTGGTGAAGTAGTGACTAATCTTTTTGCGTGAGTGGGAGATTCTTCATAAATATTTAACTCAGGCCCAAAGCATGTCTCAAGAGACATAACTCCAACCTCCCTTAAGGAATCAATTGGCGGATTGGTTACTTGTGCAAACTGTTGCCTAAAAAAATCATAGATTTGTCTATGCATTTTGCTCATAACTGCCAAGGCAGTATCATCACCCATTGAACCAGTTCCTTCTTGAGAGTCTACTGCCAATGGCTTAATTACAGATGTTCTCTCTTCTTTAAATAAAAGAAATTGTTTTGTAGACTCAATAAATTCATTCTGATCAATTGGTTTTAGGCCTGGACCTTCATATGTATCTAGACTTGATTCAATATAGACTGCATTTTCTTTTAGCCACTTCCTGTATGGATTTTTAGTTTTTAAAACATCATCAATTCTATCTTGATTTACTATTTCTCCTGTATCTGTATTAATTGCAAGGATTCCTCCAGGCTGAACTCTCCCTTTGGATAGAACAGAAGATTCGTCTACAGGGTTTACTCCAGTTTCAGAGGCTATTGTTATATTATTTTCAGTATCAATTTGATATCTAGCTGGTCTAAGTCCATTTCTATCAAGAATACAAACAGCCCATTTTCCATCAGCCATTACTATTCCAGCTGGACCATCCCAGGGCTCCATATGCATAGAGTTATATTCATGAAAAGCTCTGATATCAGCATCAAGAGTCTGAGTATTTTGCCAGGCTGGTGGAAGCACCATCCTGATAGCCCTAAAAAGATCAACGCCGCCTTTTACTAGGAGCTCAACCATGTTGTCTAGAGATGAGGAATCTGATCCTTTCTCATTCACAAGCTCTTTGAAAGACTGTATTTTTGGTATTAATGGTGTAATAAACTTGTTTGATCTCGCCTTTACCCAATTTCTATTTCCCCTAATAGCATTTATCTCGCCGTTGTGAGCAAGCAATCTAAATGGCTGGGCTAAATGCCATCTTGGAGATGTGTTAGTAGAGAACCTTTGATGAAAAACACAAGTTGATATTTTAAAATCTGGGCTTTGCAGATCTAAATAGAAACTTTTGATGGCATTTGGAAGCATTAAGCCTTTATAAACTATAGTTTTTGATGAAAAGCTGCATAAATACAGATCCTCATCATGCATATAAATTTCTTCAATAAATTTTCTTGCTTGAAGCAGACTAGACTCGAATTTTTGTTCATTAAATACCTGATCATTAGGAGTAATAAATATTTGGTATATATTTGGACAACATTCAAGAGCAATATTGCCTAAAACCTCTTTGGCCACTGGGACCTCCCTAACATGATCTAGAGTTAATGATTCTCTTTTAAGAATTTTAGTAATTTTAGTAATTACAGAATCAATATCTTTAGAAATAAATAATTGTCCAATTGCAAAATTGTCTTTTAACTTAATGCCCTCTTCTAGATATATTTTATTTGTAAAATATTCTTTATTTATATCAAATAAAAGACCACATCCATCTCCGGTTTTGCCATCAGCTCCAACACCGCCTCTGTGTGTCATACTTACTAACGCATCAATTGATTTAGTTAGAATAGATTCAGATTGAATACCATTAATATTGGTGATAAGTCCGAAACCGCAGTTATCTTTGAATTCGTTTTTATTAAATAGTCTAGGCATAGTAAAAATTTTGATGTGATTCTAGCACATAAAACTACCATTTAAAGATCAAAAGTGTCATACTGCGTCATACAAAAACTGTCCCATGCAAAATAAGAACAAACAATATAGAATTGAGAAAGGTCTATTACTTTTCACACAACCTAAATCCCCCTACTTTTATGGAAAAGTTAGAGTGGATGGAAAGTATTTAACTAAATCTTTTGCTCCAATTACTGATCTAGAAATTGCAAAAGAAAAACTTTATGAGTGGAAAGAATCATTAAGTTCCTCAGAAAATATTCATTCAAATTTACAGCAGCAAAATTTGAGAGATGAATATATTGAGCATAAAAAAGTTGAAAATGATTTTCAGTTTCTCGAAGTTGGAAGATTTGACCCAACAAAAAAATCTATCGAAGAAAGAAAGATTAGTTTTGTAGAAATTTATAATGAATACAATCAAGTTGAAGCATCAAACCAAGCACACAGATGTCTTGATTGCGGCAATCCATACTGCGAATGGAAGTGTCCAGTACATAATTATATTCCTGACTGGTTGAAATTAGTTAATGAAGGAAACATTATTGAGGCTGCTGAATTATGTCATTCAACCAATAGTTTGCCAGAGGTATGTGGAAGGGTCTGCCCACAAGATAGATTATGTGAAGGTGCCTGCACTCTTAATGATGGTTTTGGCGCTGTCACTATTGGCTCTACTGAAAAATATATTACAGAAAAAGCTTTTGAAATGGGCTGGAAACCAGATATGTCTTACAGAACCTGGACAAGTAAGAAAGTGGCGATTGTTGGCTCTGGTCCAGCTGGAATTGCTTGCGCAGATATTTTGACAAGATCTGGAATTCATAGTCATGTATATGACAAGAACCAAGAAATTGGAGGATTGCTTACCTTTGGAATACCGGAATTTAAACTTGAAAAAAAAGTGGTAAGAAGACGTAGAAAGATTCTTGAAGAAATGGGAGTTGAGTTTTTTTTGGGTAAAGAAATAGGCAAAGATATACCCTTCCAGAAACTTTATGAAGACTATGACGCTGTTTTCTTAGCAATGGGAACTTACACTTCATTGGAGGGTGGTTTTGAGGGGGAAAAACTTCCTGGAGTTTTTAAAGCCATAGATTATTTAATATCAAATACTAACAACCTTCTAAAAATTGAAGATAAAACAAATAATTTTATCGATTTAAAAAATAAAGATGTCATTGTTCTTGGTGGTGGAGATACTGCTATGGATTGTAATAGAACTGCGATAAGGCAAGGGGCAAAATCTGTTACCTGTCTATATAGAAGAGATGAGCAAAATATGCCTGGTTCAAAGCGAGAAGTACAAAATGCTAGAGAAGAAGGAGTGGATTTTAAATTTAATATTCAGCCAATTGATATAGTTGGTTCAGAAGAAGTAGAAGGTGTAAAAATTGTAAATACTCATCTTGGAGAGCCAGATCAGAACGGAAGAAGAGTTCCTGTTCCTGTTCCTGGATCTGAAAGAATCTATAAAGCTGATGCAGTTATAGTTGCCTTTGGTTTTAGAGCAAGTCCTGCTGATTGGTTTAAAGATTTTGAAATTAAAACAGATAAAAGTGGTCTTGTTCTAGCCGAAGAAAAACAAGCATTCTCATTTCAAACATCAAATGAAAAGATTTTTTCTGGAGGTGATATGGTTAGAGGATCCGATTTAGTTGTTACGGCTATCTGGGAAGGACGCGAAGCTGCAAAAAGTATTATAAAATACGTTTCATAATGTTAGATAAATCTCTTTTTATAAGAGCGCTCAATAAAGAAAAATTAGAGACTCCACCTATCTGGTACATGCGACAAGCAGGCAGATATATGCCCGAATATCGTGAGGTCAGAAAGAGATTTAATAATTTCATGGATATGTGTAAAAATCCTGATGTTTGTTGTGAATTAGCAATGCAACCTATCAATGAATTTAAACTTGATGCCTCCATACTCTTCTCAGATATCCTTACAATTCCTGATGCTTTTAATCTTGGTGTAAGTTTTGTTGAAGGCAAAGGGCCAGTATTTAGCAATCCTATTAAAACAAAACAAGATGTTGATAACCTGCCTGAATTTGATCCAAATGATCTGGATTATGTATATAAAGCAGTAAAAAATATCAGGGCAACTCTTCCTAAAGATATTCCTTTAATTGGGTTTTGTGGAAGCCCATGGACTTTAGCCGCATACTCAATAGAAGGCAGCTCATCAAAAAGCTTCTCTTTTACAAAAAATTATATTGTTAAAAATGAAGAAGCAGCAAATATTTTCTTGAAAAAACTTACCAATGCCTGCTTTTTATATTTAAAAGAACAGGTTATTGCAGGTGCAAATGCTATTCAAATATTTGATTCGTGGGCTAACCTCTTATCAGAAAAAGAATACAAGAAATGGTCACTGCAATACATTGAGGAGTTAATTGAATTGTTAAAAAATGATCAGGTAACAACAAATATTCCTGTAATCTTATTTGCCAGAGAGCCAAAATGCTCATCTAGCAATCTAATTGAAACCTCAGCAGATTGCATTAGTCTTTTTTGGACAATGAGAACTCCCAATTTAGATCTAATGAAAAATAAGATAGCTATTCAGGGAAACTTAAATCCAGCGATATTGCTTGAGAGCAATGAAGTGATTAAAGAAGAAACATATAAGATACTTGATATGTATAAGGATTACCCTGGCTATATTTTTAATCTTGGACACGGTATAACACCAAACATAAGTCCAGATAAAGTAAAGTTTTTAACTCAGCTTGTCAGAGAATATTAAGATTTTGCCGGCCAAAGCCTTATAAGGCCTTCTTGAGCGCAAGATGCTAATAAAATTCCATCCTGAGTATAAATTGCCCCTCTAGAGTAGCCGCGAGCATTGCCAGATATAGGGCTGTCTATTGAATATAATATCCAATCATTTAAATCTAGTTTTCTATGAAACCACATAGCGTGATCTAGACTTGCAACTTGTAAATTTTCATTTAAAAAATTAACTCCATGAGGGTTGTTTGCTGCTGCTAATAAACCCATATCTGATATATATAATAAAAATGCTTGCTGAATAACCTCATCATTTGGTAGCTTTCCCTCAGGCCTTATCCATGTATTTTTATATGGAGGAGTTTTTTTGGGGTTAGCATAGTCTTGAATTTCAATTGGGCGCATCTCTACTTCTCTTTTTCTTAGAAATAAAGGGGCATGCTCTGGATCAATATCTCCCGATATAGCTTTTCTTATTTCATACTCATTCTTCAATCCATCAGGAGATGGAAAGTCAGACATTTCAATTTGATGCTCAAGGCCATCTTCATTCTTTTGAAATGATACAGAACAGCTGAATATTGCTTCGCCATCCTGAATAGCCTTTACTGTTCTAGTGGTGAAACTTTTACCATCTCTAATCCTATCTACAGTAAATGTTATAGGCTTGTCCATTTGTCCAGGCCTTAGAAAATAAGAATGAAAAGAATGAGCGAAATGTTCTTTTTTAACTGTTTTGTATGCCGCTATTAGTGTTTGGGCCATAACCTGCCCTCCAAAAATTCTTGCCCAGCCTACATTCTTCCCTGTCCAAGTATATATATCTCTATCAATTCTATTTAACTCAAATAAGCTTAAACAGTTTGCTAGAAGATCTTTCTTATCAGACATGATGCTACCTTTTGTGCGTTATAATGATCTACATCTTACATTGTTTGATAAAAAACTAGAACTTTGAAATTTCAAAAGGTAGGATTAATCTTCATATCAAAATTAATTTTTAAAAAAAACACATGTCCAAATTAAATATAGACTTACCCAAGAAACCCAATAAAGATTTTAAAGTGTCTTCAGTTTTTAATATTAAATCTGATCTTGTGGTAAAAGGATTTGAGGATAAGACAGAATGGGTTCCTGAAATAGATTCTAGTTATGTTTTTGATGAAGATACAACTTTAGCAATACTTGCTGGATTTCAACACAATCGAAGAGTAATGGTTCAAGGGTTTCATGGAACAGGAAAGTCAACTCATATAGAACAAATAGCGGCGAGACTAAACTGGCCCTGTGTAAGGATAAATCTTGATAGCCACATAAGTAGAATAGATTTACTTGGCAAAGATGCAATCAAGTTAGAGGACGGCAAGCAGATTACTGAATTTCAGGAAGGAATGCTCCCATGGTCAATACAAAATCCCGTTGCATTGGTTTTTGATGAATATGATGCTGGAAGGCCTGATGTGATGTTTGTTATCCAAAGGATACTTGAGGTAGAAGGAAGGCTGACTTTGCTTGACCAGAATAAAGTAATTAGCCCTCACCCATCATTTAGGCTCTTTGCAACGACAAATACTATAGGCCTGGGAGATGTCACTGGCCTCTATCATGGAACTCAACAAATTAATCAAGGTCAATTAGATAGATGGCATATCTTGTCTTCTCTTAACTATTTATCTCCTAAACAAGAATTTGAAGTTATAACTTCAAAAGTTAAGAAATTGAGATCTCAGAAGAATAAAGAGCTTATTAAAGATATGATTAAACTGGCAAACTTAACTAGATCAGGTTTTGTTAATGGGGATATTTCTACAATTATGTCGCCTAGAACTGTAATTTCATGGGCCGAAAATTATTCTATTTTTGGCGATATAAGCAAATCATTTGAATTAAGTTTTTTTAATAAATGTGATGATACAGAAAAACCTATAATTTCAGAATATTTTCAAAGATGCTTTGACGAGGATCTTCTTAATAAAGTTTCTAATTAAGCAAATTAATGAAATGGTTGAAAAGAAGGGAATCGCTACATGAAGCAAGCGTTTCTTCTTTAAAAGCTATTTCTCAACAAAAAGATATTTCTTCTAGGATTGGGGCACCATTAAGACCTCCCAGTAAAGGCTTAGCTCAAATTTCTCCTGTACCGAGATCATCTAAAAATTTAGATATTTGGAGAGCGGAGTCAGACTTCCAAGCGTTTTGGGTGAAGTATCATTCAAATAAAATTATAAAAAAAAATATTAGTCCTATAGCTCAAGACATCATAGATGAGCTAGAAATATCTAGAGTGGAAATTCTTGGCGGAAGAGATTTAAAAGGCGCTCAAAAAAATATATCAAAATATTACAGCAAGATATCTGAAGATATTTTTGATTTTAACGAGGCTACGCCATTAATTTTTAATTTATGGTTAAAGGATATTTCTGATAACGAGGTTAGCAGTAGATCAAAAAACTTTATTGACGATTTGAAAAATGAATATGGCTTAAGTGCTTTTGAAAACTTAAGAAATGAGTTTTTGAATTCACTTGATGATCAAGGATTGTTTTATACAACAAGCATAAAACTATTAGAGCTAACAAACTTAATACAAACAGGCTCATCAGATGATAGTAACCCAGAAGACGTTTCAGAATCTGAAAATTCGAATGAGGATAATGAAATTAATGTTGAAAAGGAAGATTTAACTGAAGACAATAATTCTTCTCGGGCTGATAGCCTTGATCTTGAGGTTGATATAGACGAGCTTGATCAAGAAATTGTCCAGACCTCCTCTGAAGGCTCAATTGAAGAGGAAATTGAGCTAGGTAAAATAGAGCAGCCTGAATTTGCTGATAATAAAAATCTATCCTATAAAGCCTTTACTCGAAAATACGATGAAATAATTGATGCTAAAGATTTAGTAACTGCAGAAGAAGCTCTAAGGCTTCGATCTCAACTTGATAATTTAATAAAGCCACATCTTACAACTATAGGAAAACTTGCAAATAGACTACAGAGATTATTATTGGCACAACAAAACACCAGCTGGAATTTTAATTTAGATGAAGGTAGTTTAGACACATCAAGATTACATAGAGTTATTGCTGAACCAGGCCATCCCCTTAGCTATAAACAAGAAACTGAAAATAAATTCAAAGATACTGTCATAACTTTATTAATAGATAACTCTGGATCTATGAGAGGAAGATCTATAAGCCTTGCTGCAATATGTGGGGATATTATTAGCAGTACATTTGAGAGATGTTCAGTTAAAACTGAAGTCCTTGGCTTTACAACCAAACATTGGAAAGGTGGAGAATCTAAGTCAGACTGGATAAGTAGTGGTAATCCATCAAGCCCAGGTAGACTTAATGATTTAAGACATATAGTTTATAAGAGTGCAGATAGCAGCTGGAGAAGGTCTAGAAAGTTTTTTGGAGCAATGCTTAGAGAGGGTCTGCTAAAAGAGAATGTAGATGGTGAGGCTCTAATGTGGTCATATGGAAGGCTTATAAAAAGACAAGAAGAAAGAAAAATTATTATTGTGATCTCTGATGGCGCTCCTGTAGATGATAGTACCTTGTCAGCTAACGGAGAAGATTATTTAGATATGCATCTAAAAGAAAGTATAAAATTTATAGAGTCTTCTAAAAATATTGAATTACAGGCTATTGGTATTGGTCATGATGTAAATAAATATTACAAAAATGCCATAACGATTCATAGAGCAGAGGAGTTGGGAGAAGTGCTCTTAGAAAAATTAACAAATCTTTTCAAAGCCCACTAAATATTATAGAATAGTTTAATGTTTACACTGTAAACATTTATTTGGAAAGAGAACTATATGAAGATAAAAAAACAAGACGGACCGCCTGTTGACCTCCTTTACTTTGACGATGAGCTAGATATAAAACCTTCTCATGTTGAAGATGTTGTAGAAATATTCAAGACTCCTTTAACTGGATCTTACAACTGGGATTACACAGTAGCAGATAATAGAATTAAAAAGCTTTACGAACTAGGTAAAGAATTAAATTGGAATGGATCAATCGATCTTCAATGGGATTACAATCACCCAGTTGATGAGAAACTAGTCGATCCTGATGAACAGTTGCCTCACGAGACCTTGAAGGCGTATGAGGAACTAAGTGAAAAAGAAAAGATTGAATTTGATAGACATACTACTGCTGAATTACTGAGCCAATTCCTGCATGGTGAGCAAGGCGCTCTATTGGTAGCTTCGCAACTTGCAAGTTGTGCACCAACTTATAATGCAAAGCTATATGCTGCATCACAAACGTTTGATGAGGCAAGGCACGTTGAGGTCTTTAATAGATATCTTCAAGAAAAAATAGGCATTCATTATCCGATCAACCCTTCATTAAAATTATTACTTGATAAAATTTTAACTGATGAAAGATGGGATCTTAAATTTATTGGTATGCAGATTATCATAGAGGGACTTGCCTTGGCAGCTTTTCAAATGCTTAAAAATATAACTAAAGATCCTTTACTAAAACAGCTACTTCATTATGTTGTTAGAGATGAAGCAAGGCATGTAACCTTTGGAATTAATTACCTTGAGGATTTTGTTAAGACTCTAAGTCCTCAAGAAATTCAAGAAAGAGCTGAATTTGCATATGAGGCATGTGTAATTTCTAGAGAAAGATTGATTAACACCAAAGCCGAACAAAAATATCTAAAGATGAGCGCTGATGAAGCTAGAGATTTTCAAATGCAAACATCATCTTTTGAAATGTTTAGAAATTTCTTATTTTCAAGAGTAATACCAAATCTTTCTAGGATTGGTCTCTTAACAGATGAGATTAGACCAAAATTTGAGGCTTTAGGGCTGTTAGAATATGAGCATGCTCCTGATGATTTTGAATGTGATTGGGCTGAATTGAAAAAGCCACTTGAAAAATTTGATGAAATTCCTGAAGCAAGCTAGCCTTTGCTTTTTACTTTTTTTTAGCTTCGGTTCTTCTGCCGAAACTATTGAGATATCTCCTAGTGCAAATGCCTATATAGAAATTCAAGAAGCGCTAATCTTAGCCTCCCCAGGAGATATTATTAAGCTCTCAAATGGGGTGTATGAACTAGAAGACTCCCTATCAATTGACGTAGATGGCATTTCATTTATTGGTTCTGATATTAATAAAACAATCCTTTCTTTTGAAAAGCAACAAACTGGTGCTCAAGGCTTATTAATAACATCAAACAATGTCACATTGAGTGACTTTGCTGTTGTAAATGCAAAGGGTGATGCAATTAAGGCAAAGGGTGTTGATAACATTAAATTTATAAAAGTTAAAACGGAATGGACTGGTGGGCCAAAAGAAACCAATGGTGCTTATGGTCTATATCCAGTTGAATCAACAAATATTTTAATTGATAACTGTGTTGCTATTGGGGCCTCTGATGCTGGTATATATGTTGGGCAGTCACAAAATATAATAGTAAAAAATAGCAGAGCTGAGTTTAATGTGGCTGGCATTGAGATTGAAAATTCATACTTTGCAGATGTTTTTAATAATATTGCGACAAATAATACAGGGGGGATATTAGTATTCGACCTACCCGGCCTGCCCCAGCAAGGTGGTCATCATGTAAGAGTATTTAATAACAAAATTATTAATAACAATACTGATAATTTTGCACCTGAAGGTAATATAGTTGGAGAAGTTCCAAGGGGCACTGGAGTTATAGTGCAAGCAAATTCTTTGGTTGATATATTTGAAAATACAATCGAGGGGAATGAGACAATAAACATAGCTATTGTTACATACCCATATGAAACAGAGGATGAATCCTATAATCCTCATCCTAGAAATGTTCAAATTTATAATAATACATTTGGTAAATCAGGCTATCGTCCAGATTTAGAGACTGGTGAGCTTGCAAAAATGCTTTTTGAACTTTCTGGAGGAGATATGCCTGACATTTTCTGGGATGGAGTGGTTCCACTATCCTCCCTACTATCTTCAAAAACTAAAAAAGAAGCGGTTATTCTTGGCAATAATAAAGATGCAACATTTCTAACCATCAATCCAATAAAGTTTATGCTACCTTTCTTTGATCCAGTTGTGAGAGATTACGATTGGTTTCGAGGGGAAATCAAACCGCTTGCAGAAGTAACAATTAGTGATAAATAAAAAATACCTAATCAATTTATTTATAGTATTTGGATTTATCACAAATGCACTTTCTCAAGTTAATGACTCAGTTATTTTAAACACAAAGGTTCCAAAAAAGCTTTCTGAATTTAATTTCTTTACTGATCTAAATCTTCAAGTACCAAATGAGGGTGTTCTGCCTTACGATTTAATTAATCCTCTTTTTTCAGATTATGCTGACAAACTAAGATTTGTGTATGTTCCTGAAAATAAAAAACTTAGTTATTCGCCTGATAAAGTATTGGATTTTCCAAATGGTTCAGTATTAATTAAAACGTTTGCATATCTCAATAATCATCCAGAATCAAAAATTGATAAGCAGTTACTTGAAACAAGACTGTTGATTAAAAAAAATGATTCTTGGAAAAATGTTAGTTATGTATGGAATGAGAAACAAGATGATGCATATTTGAGTATTGCTGGAAAAACTATTAATACAGCTTTTGTTATGGAAGATGGGACTGAGAGAAATGTTAGATATAGAGTTCCCAATATTAATCAATGCAAAGAATGTCATCAATTAAATAAAGAAATTCAACCAATAGGACCTAAAGTGAGAAACTTAAATCATAAATTCTCTTATAGCGATGGCACCATGAATCAAATTAAAAAATGGCAGCTCATGGAATGGATTGATTCATCTGATAATTACCCAACTATGGCAAATTGGTCTAATGAGAAAAATGACCTTGATTCTAGAGCTAGGGCATATCTTGATATTAACTGTGGTCATTGTCATATTCCAGGAGGATCAGCTGATACAACAGGCTTATATTTAAATCTTAAAGAGGATTCTAATATGCATATTGGTATCTACAAAAAACCTGTTGCTGCTGGTAGAGCAAGTAATAATCTTAAATATTCAATTGATCCAGGCAATCCAAATAAATCTATCCTGTCATTCAGGATGACCTCCTTGGATCCAGGCATAATGATGCCAGAGTCGGGAAGATCTCTTAATCATAAAGAGGGAGTTGAGCTTATAGAAAAATGGATCAAAAATATGAAATAGTCTTTTAATTTGTTAAAAAGGCCATAAGTAATTAATATATCTATTAACATAAGAAGGAAATTTTAATGTCAAAACACTCAGCACTAAACACATTTGGTAGATCTGGAAATCCAGCATTTACTCGTAACTTTTCGTCACAATCGTCATCCATTCCTTTAGCTGAGAGAATGACTTTAGATGGAGCTGTGAATAAAACAGGCATACTTCTAGCTTTGTGTTTTGCAGGAGCCGCTGTTGGATGGAATATTCCAGCCTTAGGTCTTCCAGCAGCAATTTTAGGTTTTATATTGGCGATGGTTACCATATTCAGAAGTCCTGCTAAAGCTGGTTCAACCGCCCCACTTTATTCTTTATCACAAGGCATTTTTCTTGGTGCAATAACTATGATTTTCGAGGTTCAGTATCCTGGAATTGCAATTCAAGCTATTGGTTTAACCTTTGGAATACTTGCATCTTTGTTGTTTTGTTACAAAAGCGGGATCATCAAACCAACTGAGAATTTTAGATTAATGATATTTTCTGCTACAGCTGGAATAGCCTTGTTATATCTCGTTAGTTTCATTATGAGTTTTTTTGGATCTGGTATTGGATTTTTGCATTCTAATGGTCCATTAGGTATTGGAGTTTCAGCAGGTATTGTAGCTATAGCTGCCCTGAACTTAGTTCTTGATTTTGATTTCATTGAAGAAGGTGCTGATGCTGGCTTACCTAAATACATGGAATGGTATGGAGCTTTTTCATTAATGGTCACATTAGTTTGGCTGTACATGGAAATTCTTAGACTGCTCTCAAAGCTAAGAAGATAAATTTACAATGTCATTAAATACTCTTATTTTTGGCGGGCTTGCCATTGCTTCATTATTTATATTTTTTAACTTATCTAAAGTTAAAGCTTCGAGAAAACAACTAGATAGGCCTGACAGAATTAAGAGATTTGAACGTCAGGAAACCAAAGTTATTAGAGGTGAAGTAATTGATGAAAATGAAAAAGGTTAAAACAAAAATATTTCTAAATAGTTTTGCAATAACTTTTGCTTTGTCCATTCAAGCAATAGCACTTGAAGACTCAGGTGAACCTAAAATCATCCAACCAGGAGCTCCTGGAGATTATTCAAAAATTTTAGATGCAGAAGACGCTACTAATATTGCAAACACCTCCTATACAGTTGCTGACGTTAAGTTTTTGCAAGGAATGATTGTTCATCATGAACAAGCTGTACTTATGTCGAGCTATGTTGAAAGCAGAACAAATAATAAAACAATTCTAGAATTAGCAAAAAGAATAGATGTATCTCAAGTTGACGAAATAAACTTTATGGAGAGTTGGCTAAAGGCTAGGAATGAAGTGGTTTCAATTAATCACATGAATCACATGAATCACATGAATCACATGAATCATGGAAATGATATGCATATCAATATGGCTGGCATGGCATCAAAACAACAGCTCGAAAAATTAAGAGATTCTAATGGTACAAGTTTTGATAGATTGTTTCTGAGCCTGATGATAGCTCATCATGACGGGGCTCTTGAAATGGTGAAAGAGTTAAGAAAGTTTCCTGGCTCCACCTACGATCCTATCTTAAATGAATTTGTATCTGATCTGGTAAATGATCAAGGCGTTGAGATTGAGAGAATGAATAGAATTGCTGTTAACTTGTCTGATGATCCAAGAGCTGGCCTTACAGCAGGATTATTTATTGCTGATGAGGCAATTTTAAATATGGAAATAATTGCATCATTAAGAAAGCCAGCTGGCTTTTTTGACCCAAATAATCCAGCAACAAAAGGCTCTGAAGAGACCTCAGATAAAGACGATGATGAAGAAAAAACTGTAGAAGAATTGTCAAGGTCATTAAGGTCACCAATGCTGAGTTTTTCAAATACTGACATGGCATTTAGAGACAACCTTCTAGTTGCAGGTAGTTATCATGGTTTTAATATGTATGAGATTGGTGGTGATGGTATTCCAAATCTTCTTACATCAGTGGTATGTCCTGGAGGTCAAGGCGATGTATCCGTCGTTGGCAATCTGTTAATAATGTCGGTTGAAGAAATAAGAAGTAGGATTGATTGTGGTTTAGAGGGAGTGGGAAAAGATGCTAGCCCTGAGAGATTTAGAGGCATAAGAATATTTGATATTTCTGATCTACAAAATCCAATTCAAGTTGGTGCTGTTCAAACTTGCAGAGGGTCACATACGCATTCAGTTGTAAAAGGGCCAACTGAAGATGGAAAAATTATTGTCTACAATTCTGGTACCGGCAGTGTAAGAGATGAAGAAGAAATGAAAGAATGCATTGGTAATGTTGCTGGTGACAAGAGGACGGCTTTATTTAGGATTGATATTATCGAAATACCTATAAATGAGCCATCAAAATCAAAAATAGTTTCAAGCCCCGCTGTATTTGAAGATCCTGAAACTGGCTCGATGGCTGGATTATGGAGAGGTGGAGACCATGGTGAGGAAACCCAAGAAACAAGAAAAACTGATCAATGCCATGACATAACAGTATTTCCATCCCTAAACATTGCAGCAGGAGCATGTTCAGGAAATGGTATTTTATTTGATATAAGCGATCCCTATAACCCATTTAGATTGGATGTAGTAACAGATACAGGTTTTGCTTACTGGCATTCTGCAACATTTAATAATGATGGAACTAAGGTAATTTTTACAGATGAATGGGGTGGCGGTGGTCGAGCAAGATGCAGAGCTTGGGATCCGCTAGATTGGGGAGCAGATGCGATATATGACATTGTTGAAAATAAACTAGTATTTAAAAGTCACTATAAAATGCCTGCGCCTCAACTAGAAACAGAAAACTGCGTTGCTCATAATGGGTCTATCATTCCAGTTCCAGATAGAGATATTTTTGTTCAAGCCTGGTACCAAGGCGGCATATCGATTATTGATTTTACTGATTCAAGCAATCCATATGAAATTGCATATTTTGATAGAGGTCCAATTTTTGAAGATATCCTTATTACCGGAGGATATTGGTCTTCATATTATTATGATGGCTATATATATGGAACAGAAATAACGAGAGGGTTGGATGTATTTAAACTTACTCCAAGTGAATACCTGAGTGAAGAAGAGATTAATAGAGCTGCTAATGCTTATCCTGCAATAGGCCCAAATACGTTTAATCCACAACAACAAATCCCAATGGTTTGGCCTGAGGATAGTAAAGAAACTTCACTATAAATCTTAAAGTAGTTAATATACCTTTTATGTATGCTGCTATAGACTTTGGGACAACAAATACAGATGTAGTGATTTACTCAGATAATTCAGGGCTTAATTTCTATACATTTGAAACGCAAAATGTAAATCTGGAGTTTATTGATAAAATATTTAAAGAAATAAGTATTGATGTATCAAGAATAAAAAGTATTGCTGTTACTGGAGGCAAATCAAGCAACTTAGAAAACAGCTACGAAGAAATTCCAATAGAAAAAATCAATGAAATAGATGCCATAGCTCTTGGGGCAAAAAGTTTATATGAAATTAATGAAGATTCCTTTGTTGTGGTTAGTGCTGGTACTGGCACCGCATGTGTTCATAGTAACGGAGTTACTCATAACCACTTAGGAGGTATTTCAGTTGGAGGAGGAACACTTCAAGGTTTATCAAATTGCATTTTGGGCACTAGCACTCAATCAAATATTGATAAGTTATCAATAAAAGGCAATAGAAAAAATGTTGATCTTTTAATTGGAGATGTTGTAAACGAAATTGGATCTTTATATCCAGAAGTAACTGCTGCAAATTTTGCTAGAGCAAGAAATGCAAAAAACATAAGCGATAAGGATATGGCAGCCTCTTTATCAAATATGGTTGGTGAAGTTATAGGAACCGTATCTTATTTAAATGCTCTGCTCATGGGCGTTCAAAAGATTTACTATATTGGAAGAGTATCTATGAGCAAAACTGTAAGAAAAGGCATAGAAGATAGGTTACAACTTGCAAGTGTGGAGGGATGTTTTGCAAGTAATAGAGAGTTTGGAAATGCATTGGGCGCCTTAAGTTTCATCAAAGCAAAATAAATACAGCCCTTATAAAATTAATGTAAATTATATACAATTAGTATATATATGATCGTCACTGACAAATCCTTAATTATTACGTTTGCTATACCTGCATTCTTTGTTCTTATTCTGATTGAATATTTTTATGGAAGATATGTTGGTAAGAATACATACAGATTGAATGATACTTTTACTAGCATTGCTATTGGCATGATAAGCAGGTATCCAACAATGCTTAATCTTGGGTTTCAGAGCGCTGTTTTTATATATATTAGTACTAGCTTAAATCTTAATCTTTTATCAACTGCTAGCCCTCTTACATGGGTTTTAGCTTTCTTAATGTATGACTTGTCTTATTATTGGATGCATAGAATGCATCATGAAATAAAGATCCTGTGGGCAACCCATAGCGTACATCATCATGGGGAAGAGTTTAATCTTTCAACCGCCTTAAGACAGACAAGCACTGGTTGGCTATGGAAATGGGTTTTCTATTTACCTATGATATTTATTGGCATACCTGGTGAAGTTTTTATAACAGTAGCTGGTATTAACTTGGTATATCAGTTTTGGGTTCATACAAAACATATTGGCCATTTAGGTTTTTTAGAGAAAATATTTATCACGCCCATGAACCATGGCATTCACCATGCAAAAAATAAAGAATATATAGATGCTAACTATGGTGGAGTTTTTATAATCTGGGACAGAATGTTTGGGACTTATATTGCTGAAAAGCCAGATGTAAAACCTGTTTATGGGACAGTAACTCCCTTAAAAAGCTGGAATCCGATATGGGCAAATTTTCAAGTCTTCTCTGGAATGCTGAAGGACTCTATTAAGACTAAAAGATGGAGTGATAAGGTTAAAGTCTGGTTTGCAAAAACCTATTGGAGACCTGAAGACTGTATAGAAGAAAAAGATGCTTCAGCTTTTTATGAAAAATTTGATCCAGTTGTTACAAATGACATTAAAGTCTTTAGTTTTTTTCAAATGCTATTTACTATTGCTGTTTCTGGCAGTGTTTTATTCTTTATTTCTGAATACTCTCCAGCAGAGATCGCTATCTTTGGAATATTCTTAATGGCTTTGTCTACAGTCACAGGTATGCTACTTCAGAATAAATCTAGTTCCTACTTGGCTATGTTAGTGTTATCAGTCATTGGTATAGTAGGCATTGTAATGTTTAATATTATTAATTATGAAGTCTTATCTACCAAACTTCTGGTTGCTCAATTTGTGATAAGTTCGGTAGGAGTATTATTGATAAAGCTTTACAAAAATATTTATAAAGATAACTTGGTTAATGCTTAAACCCAGTCCGGGCAAGGCAAATCATTATTAACTAAAAAGTTTCTGTTATAAAGTTTGCTTAAATACCTTGAGCCTGAATCACATAGAATAGTAACTATATTGCTACCCTTTTCCATTTGCCTTGCCATTTCAATAGCTCCAGCAATATTTATTCCTGCACTACCTCCAAGATAGAGTCCTTCCGTTTCGACCATCTTAAACATTGCGTTTAACGCATCTTCATCACTAATTCTAAGAGGTATGTCAACTTCAAGTCCTTCAATATTTTTTGTGATTCTACCCTGACCAATTCCCTCTGTTACTGAAGAACCCTCGGCTTTTAACTCGCCATCTACAAAATAAGAATAGATAGCTGCGCCATGGGGATCTGCAAGACCAATTTTAATATTCTTATTTTGACTCTTTAAGTATCTGGCTATGCCTGTAAGAGTGCCCCCAGTTCCAATTGAGCATATAAATCCATCGATATTACCATCAAGTTGTTCATAAATTTCTGGGCCTGTTTCCTTAAAATGACCTATCTTATTTGCCTCATTATCAAATTGATTAGCCCAAAGAACTCCATTTGGGTTGTCATATTCATCAGCAACTTTTTTAGAATACTTAACATAATTATTTGGATCCTTATATGGCACAGCTGGAACCTCTATTAGCTCAGCACCACAAGCTCTAATAGTTGCTTTCTTCTCTTCTGATTGTGTATCAGGTATAACAATAACTGTTTTTAGGCCTAAAGAATTTCCAACCAAGGCCAAACCAATCCCAGTATTTCCAGCAGTTCCCTCAACAATGGTACCGCCCTTTTTTATCAGCCCTTTTTGCAGAGCATCTTCCAGAATATATTTTGCGGCCCTATCTTTAACTGAACCTCCTGGATTCATGAATTCAGCTTTGCCATATATATTGCAACCGGTTAGCTCAGAAAAATATTCAAGTTTAATAAGTGGTGTGTTTCCTATGTATTTAATCATTTAAAGGCTTGAGTCTCCTGGATCCCAATCATTGTTTGTAATATTTAATTTATTGACTTCTTTTGCGGGTATTCCTGCAACAGTTGTATCTTTTTTGACATCTTTTAATACTAAGCTGCCAGCAGCCACCACAGCATTCTGCTCGATGGTAATATTTCCAAGAATTGTACTCGAGGCATAAATAGTAGCTCCCTCCTGAACATTTGGATGTCTTTTCCCAATTTCATTACCTCTGCCTCCAAGCGTTACGCCTTGAAAAATTGAAACATTGGATTCTATGACAGCTGTTTCGCCAATAACAATTCCTGTAGCATGATCCATCATTACTCCACCTGCAATTTTTGCTGCAGGATGAATATCGATTCCAAAAACTTCAGATGCTCTATTTTGAAAAAATAAAGCCATTGTATGCCTATCTTTATTCCATAAGCAGTGTGATGCCCTGTATGTAGCAAGCCCTAAAAACCCCTTGTAAAAAAGCAATGGTGTTGAAAAGTATTCACATGAAGGATCATTATCTTTAAAGAAAAGAAGATCTCTTTCTAAATCTTTTTCAATATTCTTACAATCACTAAAGACATCAATTATGAATTTCTTAATATCCATTGCCGATAAAGCATCACTATGAAGCTTCGATGATAGTATTGATGCAACGGCTCCTGAAAGATTATTTTGAGATAAAACCAATGAATATAAGAATGATCCTAAAGAAGGCTCCGCGCCGACCCTCAGCTCAATTTCTTTTCTAATATTATCCCATAATGTCGAATTCATAACGGAATGATTATAAACTTAAACACTTGAGAATATCTATTATAAAAAAATAATATAAAATGACGCTTATCTCTTAATTTAAGTATTATGAAAAAAACACAAATTTTAACTTTTTCATGTCCTGATGGGCCTGGCATTCAAGCTAAAGTTACAGGCATTATGTACGCGCACAATGCTTTCCTTACAGATGTGCAATCTTATTCAGACAAGGATTCATTAACTTTTTTTTCAAGAATTGTTTTTTCAATAGACGACTCGGAGGCTTCTGGAGTTACATTTATTAAAGATTTTAGTCAGCTTGCTGATGAATTAAATATAAATTGGTCAATTAATGATAGTGAAAAAAAACTAAAAACTATTATTGCTGTTTCAAAAGAAGGTCATTGCTTGAATGATCTTTTGTATAGATCTCAGTACAGAGACATGCCAATAGAAATAGTTGGTGTTGTTTCAAATCATGATACATATAGAGAGATAGTTGAGTTTAATGGTATCAAATATCATTATTTGCCAATTGATTCAGATAAAAATTCAAAAGAAATGCAAGAAAAAGAATTTGAATCTATTGTTGAAAAAGAAAATGCTGACTTGATTGTTTTAGCGAGATATATGCAAATTCTTTCGGATCAACTGACTAGCAAATGGTCAGGAAAATGTATAAATATTCATCATAGCTTCTTGCCAAGCTTTAAGGGCGCTAAACCCTATCATCAAGCATTTAACAAAGGAGTAAAAATTATTGGTGCAACTGCTCATTACGTCACAAGTGAACTAGATGAGGGTCAAATTATTGAGCAAGATGTACAAAGGGTTTCCCATAGAGATTCTACTCAGGACCTTACTAGAAAAGGAAATGATATTGAATCAAGCGTGCTTTCAAGAGCGGTAAGATGGCATGCAGAAAAGAGAATAATTATAAACGGAAACAAAACCGTAGTTTTTAATTAAGATAAATGGTGGAGCTACGCGGGATCGAACCGCGGACCCCCTGCTTGCAAAGCAGGTGCTCTCCCAGCTGAGCTATAGCCCCATTTTGAATTGATAATTGTACTTTAAAATTAAAATAATTCTACAATTTAATATATAAAAAAGGATGGCTTATTTACCATCCTTTTTTAATACCTGAGTTCAATCAGGATTTCTCTCCCACAAGATTAAAGTTTGTATGTGAAGCCAATCTTCAATGTTCTTGGTTTTTGAGATCTTGCTCCATCTTTTGGTGCTCTAGCAACAATATCTTCATGATCTAAAAGATTTTCCATAATTAAATATACATCTGTTTTATCATTTAATGGTTTCCTTAAATTTAGATCAATAAATGAATGAGCTTTAATATTTTGATTAATCCCACATGCAGCTGTTGAGCATGAGCTTCCATTATCAACTAATCTAACGTTGCCGCTTAGACCGCTAGACCCTACAAAACCAACAACTAATGCTAATGAAGAACTTGGTACATATGGAACATCATCTCCAGCAGCTACAACTCCCCAATAATCTCCATCATCATCAAAACTATTAGCAAAAGTAGCATCAGTTGAAGTATAAGTTAATGCAACTGGGTAAATAGTTCCATCACTCCCTTCAAAAATATGGGAGGCTGAAAGCTCTAGACCTGAGACATCAACAGCGCCTCCGTCAAAAACATCGCCATCATCACAGTCGCCACCTTGAGAATTTTTACAAACAGCTTTTAAATTTTTATAGTCACTTTCAAAATAAAACGTTTCAAGGCTGGTATCGCCTTTAGAGTATCTCAAACCAAGTTCCATATTGTCTGCTTTTTCAGGATCTGTTCCAAACATAGCTGTCATGCCTTCATGGAAACCAGCAACAAGCTGTAAATTTTCATTAACATCATAAGTTGCACCAAATCCTGTTGTGCTGTGGTCACCATCTTTAGTTTTTGGATAGCCAGAAGCTAGTTGTGTTCTTGTTGGAACTCCATCATTCCATCTATTTTCAACTTGATCGTACTCTTCTGATCTGTGTCCTATTGCAAGGATTAAACTACCAAGCGTAATCTTGTCTTCAATGTAATATGAAGTTGCTTCAGAAACTCTTAATCTATTATTACTTCCTGTGTATCCTGTTGAGCAACCATAAAGAGCTGAATTAATGCTGTTACTTCCCTGATCAAAGCACTCATAATTTTGGTATCTGCTCTCAGAATCTTCCATATCTCTATAACCAAATGTTAGGCTATGATTATTGATATCTGTTATGACTTTAAACTGATAACCTTCATTGGTATAGAATCTATTATTGTGCTTAAGCTTTACTTGGACTGCTAATTCACCGTCAAGAATAGCTTGCGCATTAGCATTGCCAGCATTAGCAGCTGCAATAACATTATTAATACCGCTGCCAACACCGTGATCACTATTATTATTAGCTTTGTCTACCTTAAACCAGTCTCTGTGATAATCATTACTCCAAGTAGATGCTATCACTCTGGTATTTTCAAAATCACCTAGATATGTAAGAGATTTCTGATCGCCATCATTATTCATTTCATCGTATTGAGTCATTCCATATCTGAGTCTTGGATTAGCATTAAAGCTAGCTCCTGAAAGTCCAACATATGACTGATCTGAAACCTCATCAACTTCAAGCATTTTGAAAGTTAAAGAATGGTTATCTGTCTCATACCTTGCTTTAATTAGGATATCTGATTTATTAAAACCTGTATCCCCACCAACATTTGCAATACTGTCAAATCCATCACTTTTATGCTCATGGATTTCAACAAGACCACCCAAATTACCGGAAACACCTCCATAATACGCATGGGTTCTAAGCATCCCATTTTGTCCAAACTCTTGAGTGAATTTTCCTGAGTTTACTTCTGGAATTGGTGTGCTGATCATATTAATAGCCCCACCAATTGTGCTTGGTCCCTGACTTATTGAGGAAGGTCCTTTTAGAACCTCTACAGAATTAATTCTACCTGTAGTTGGAAAATAATAAGCTGATGAAGATGTGTAAGGAGCTGGAGCAACCAAAATACCATCCTCCATTAAAGTAATCTTTGCAGATCTATCTATTGATGTACCTCTGATAGAAATATTTGGCCTTAAGCCATAACCATCTTCTGTTCTAAAATATACTCCTGGTACAGCGGATAGTATTTTATGTATGTCAGTATCCATAGCTTTCAGTAATTCTTCATTACTTACTATTTGACCTGAACCTGATAGCTCTTTTACATCTGCCTTTTTGCCAATAATTGTTACTGTCTCAATCTCTTGTGAGTCTGCATAAATTTCTGATGATATTGCTAAAACAGATAAAAGGATCAAGAAGCCTAGTATCAATTTATTTTGTTTAATGGTTTTCATTATTTATCTTGTATATAGAAATTTAAAGCGAGGTAATGAAAACTCCTGAAAAGATTATTAATAAAAAATTCCAGCACTTCTAGGGAATAAAGTTACCACTAGCTCTTGTAAATGCAAATGATAATGATTCTCATTTACTATTGCAAGCAATAAATCAACAAATTTCTAAAGAAATGAATATTAGATTTAAGATTTACTAGTTATTGCCTTTAATTGCGAAGTATAGACCTAGAATAAATAAAAATATTTGCTCGCTCATGAACAAGTCTTTCGTTATGAACCAGTCAGGATGAGCGATAGCAAAGGCGCCAATCATTATTACCACCACTGCCCCACCAGAGAGTCTAGTAATTAGATTGCCTAATTGATTAAACAGTAATCCTCCTAGGATGATACCGATACCTGCAATGACTTCCCCTAACGCAACAAGGCTGGTTATTAATTCTGGCCATATGATACCTTTACTTTCAAACCAAACTACCATTTTTTGTGGTGGCAGAGGAAACTTTCCATACCCATGTAAGAAAAATGAAATCCCTAAAGACAACCTTAATAACCAAGGCGCAATTCCAGAAAAAGGTTTGGCCATCGAATCTAATGCATTGTTTAATTTGCTCATAATTTATCCCTCGTTAGCTAAAAGTATATCCTCATCGGAACAAATATTAAAACCGTCGTTCTCGAGAAGCTTATCTAATTCCTCTCTTCCAATATCTATATTTAAGAATACTCTTCCAGTTGTTGAATTTTCCTCTTTAAGAATACATCCCATATCATAAAGCTCAGATCTAAGTTTACCCATTGATGATTCGATTGATACCCAGCCTCTAAACATTCCATTGAATAACTCTTTATTTATTCTATCTCGTAGCTGCTCAATGCCTAGACCTCTTTCTGCAGATATCCATATTTCGTTGTTTAGTTTTCTTACCTCAGGATCTCTTAACCCTATAAGATCACACTTATTATTAATCATAATTTTTGGGATAGATTCTAATCCAAGGCTATCTAGGATCAGATCAACCTCTTTAATTTTTTGGTCATGGTCATCGTCAGAGCAATCCGTTACATGGAGAAGCAAGTCTGCTGATTGAAGCTCATCAAGCGTTGCTTTAAATGATTCTATTAATTCTGTGGGTAAGTCAGAGATAAAACCTACTGTATCTGAGAAAAGTATAGGGCCTAGTTCGGGATCAATATTCCTCCTAGTAACCGAATCAAGTGTGGCGAATAACTTATCAGCTGCATATTGCTTGCTGCTTGTAAGTCTATTAAAAAGCGTTGTTTTGCCTGCATTTGTATATCCAACTAGGGCTACAAGCTTATTCCTGCTCTTCTTTCTCGCATAGCTATTCAGTTGTTTTTGTTTGTGCGCCTTCTTTAATCTATTTTTTAATGTTCTAATTCTATGTCCAATTAACCTCCTATCAGTCTCAAGCTGAGTTTCACCAGGTCCTCTTAGGCCTATTCCGCCTTTTTGTCTTTCAAGGTGGGTCCAGCCTCTTATCAAGCGAGTTGAAAGATGATTTAACTGAGCTAACTCAACTTGAAGCTTACCAATGTGGGTGGTTGCTCTTGATGCAAAAATATCTAAAATTAATTCTGTTTTATCGATTACCCTAACCTTTAGCATCAATTCTAAGTTTCTAGCCTGCGATGCTGACAGTTTGTGATTCACGATCAATAGATCAATACCTGAATCCTTAATTAGATCAGCGATTTCTTCCAATTTACCTTTATTAATAAAATGACTAATTGATGGCCTACTCTGTTTGTGTGAACTTTTTCCAACTATCTCAGCACCAGAAGAGATTACTAGATCATGAAACTCTGCTTCTGCCTCATCAATAATTTGCTTGTCGCTTAAAGAATGAACATCTATAAAAACAAGAAATGTTTTTAGGTTAGTTTTCTCTTCTTTATACATGTAATTAATATTGTAGAGATTTTATTTATTTTTGTTACTATTTAATAAGTAAATAAAATTCTTTTATAGGGGTGTTTTATTAATAAAGGTGAAAGAGCATACAACTCGTCACTTGCCAGCAAGAAAAGAAAAGAGATCAGAGAATTAAAAAAACTCAGACTAGAAAAAAAATATAAAGAACTTCGAAAAGCTAGAAAAAATAAAAAATAATTAGAAGTTCAGAGCCTGGCAAGTTGAGCCACGCTGAGGTGGCATAGGCCTTTTTTAACTTAAAAAAAATATGGAAAAAATAGATAAATACATGCCAATACTTATAGTTATTGCATGTCTCTTTATTGCCTCAGTGGCATAGATACAGCTTAAGACTTTTTAAAGCTGCTTATACTCACAACTTTCTTCTTGTTGTTTTTTTTCTTTTTGAATTTTTGCTCCCTCAAAATTCTATCGAGAGCAGCTTGAAATAGTTGTAAATTCTTATTAGACATATTATTAAAACTTTTTCTTTTGGGGCGAACATTGGCCAGATGCCCTTACCTCTACTTTTGGATCAGAGTTTTTAGAATCTTTTTTATTTTTTAGCCATATATCAGCCTGAATCTTGCCTTTACCCGTATACCAATTAAAAGTATTAGTAACTCTGTAAAAGTCGACATCATATTCTGGAAATAATGGGTGCTCTTCTCCCGCTTTCATTGAATGAGTAACTTCTATTCCATTTTTAGTAACCTTTGATTCCCAATCAGCGTTTGGATTTAGCCATATTGGTGATGGATCAAAGGTATGTACTAAAGATTTAAATTTTTCATTTTGGGTATCAGCTTCCCAGTATTGAATAACGTACATTTTATCTTTTTCCCAATCTTCTGAGGCAAAACTAGTTTTGGCCCTTTGTAGCAGAAATAAGGACTGTTGAGTCTGTGTGGCTAGATTTTTAAAGAACTCTATACCCTCGGAAAGATAAGTTTTCTTTATATCTTTGTAAGTAATGGAATAGGTTCCATCTAGTTCACATATCACTTTAGATTCCTCTGCATACAAAGAAATTGAAAATAAAATGATTATAAGAAAACGCATACAGAAACTGGTTAAACTAATGTAACTGAGATTTTACAGAATATTCAATTTTATTTGAAGCTAATAAATCTTGCGGATTAATTTATGTATTCTTAAATACTTAAGTCTTCAAGGTTATAGTCTTTGAGATCTTCTCGAGAGCTATCGTTCCATACAAAAGACTTGCCAGATTGCTCAAAAGGATAATATTTATATGCCTCTTCGTTTGGGTATTTTTGCTTTCTTGCCTCAATCGCATAACCAATTGATCTTGACCTTCTTTCAATAATCTCATCATCAAAAACCTGAGCTTCGCTATGAATACCGCCACCTTGCGTACCGATAACAGATGACCTTTTATGAAACCCAAAGTTGACAGTTACACGTGGCTCAAATCCACAATTCGGAAAAGATCCATGTAATAGCTGTCTGTTACAAATTACAACATCGCCAGGATTACAAACTATTGGAACAGCTCCATCAATTCGCTCGCTTCCAGTTTCAGCAACTATCTTTTTAATATCAATTTTTCCAACTTTATGAGTTCCTGGGACTACCCAAACACCATTTACCGCTGTGCTTCCATAAACTTGTGCCATAAAATTAAATCCATGAATTTCCTCATCAAAGCTTTCGCTCTCCCAATGTGTTACTCCATCTTGATGCCAGGATACTGCAGCTCCAATACCTGGTTCTTTTATAAATAAAGCTTCATTAAAAGGTGCAAAATCCTTCCCGTTTATGGACTCAGCTACTTTAAGGAGTTTGGGATGGGCGTAGGTTCTTAGACAAGCATCAGAAAACTGTAATGATCCTAATAAAATTAAAGGAACGGCCATAGGCGCATCTTCCTTTGCTTCAGGCTCAAACATTTTTATCTGATGCCTTCCATTAGCTAATTCAGTGCCTCCAAGAGGATCTCCTAAAGGCTTTGACCAAACCAATGTTAAAGATTTCGATTCAGCATTCATTGCAGGCTCACCTTTAGCGTTGAGTGTACTTTCAGGACCGGTAGGAAATTGTTGTCTTAAATTTTCTAAGTCTTCTTTTATATCCTCAACCTCTTCATTGTTTAGGACACTCTCAAAAATATAGAAACCATTTTTTGAATAAGCTTCTTTAATAGTAGAAGATAAATCACCATTCTCATCAAAGGCTATCGGACCGCGATTGCCTAATGCTAAAGCATTTTTTTCACCATTTACAAGATATGCTTTCATGGCATCAGCTTCATCACCGTAATAAGCTGCACATGCCTCTATAGATTTTGATGCATCAATCATTAATTACTCCCCTAGAAATATGATTAATAGAGATAATAATATATAAAAAAAAATTAATTTTTTAAAGAATAAAAAAATTATTAATTAATCTTATTGAGATTGCTGTACCAAGCCAAAATAGAGAATGGAATTGTAAACAAATAAATTATTGCTAATACATTAATTGATAACCAGATAAAATTAATAATACTTAAGGCTATTAAGAAAAAAAGTATAAGAAAAACAAGTCTAGATTTAATAAGCAGCTTTCTTCTTTTAATTGAAAAAGTTGGTATTCTGCTAGTAAGTAACCCACTTATAAGAATGATATAACCAGCAACAAAATTTAAATTATCAAATGCCCAAGAGTAACCCATAAATGAGTGTGTTAATGGCAATAGTATCAATACGGCTCCAACAGGTGTTGGGATTCCAGTAAAGAAGCTATCTGGTTCTGTATTATTGGCTTTTGAAGATTCAAGTTTTACGTTGTACAAAGCCAGCCTTAAGCAAGAAAAAATGATAAAAATAAGACAAGCAAAAGCGCCTATACCGCTACTTTGGTTAAAAATAGACATGTATACAAGAATTCCAGGAGCAATACCAAAGCTTAAAAAGTCTGAAAGTGAGTCTAATTGAGCTCCCAAATCTGATTCGCTCTGGAGGTGTCTTGCTAGCATGCCATCTAGAACATCACAAATACCAGCAATTAATATACACAAAACAGCTAAATTAAAATCTGCTTCTAATGAAAATCTAATTGAACTCAACCCAAAACAAAGCCCTGAGAGTGTAATAACATTAGGAAGCAAAACTTTAAAATCAATTTTTTTCATATAACTTAGTTAAAAGACGCGAGCACAGATTCACCGGCTACAACCTTATCTCCCACAGAACATTTAACAGTTGAGTCTAGAGGCATATATATATCGAC
>Ga0255773_10000247_pt1 | contig 58286 bp, 60 predicted proteins | sample 011ome_17_FD_179971 | JGI IMG/M metagenome (GOLD analysis project Ga0255773, IMG submission 179971) | Coastal salt marsh microbial communities from the Groves Creek Marsh, Skidaway Island, Georgia - 011502XT metaG (version 2) | ecosystem: Environmental > Aquatic > Marine > Intertidal zone >... | reverse complement strand
GTAAGGGCGAATGTCTTGAATACATTGTTCGTATGTCTTCCATTCCATGCGACTAACCTCAGACACTTCGTAATTGTCCATATTTACATGACAATTATTATCCACATAGGTTAAAAAATACTTATGTTTGTAAGATTTATAATTAGAGCCTGTAAATATTTCTTCGTAAGGGATAATATTTTGCACCAAACTAAGTTTAGATGCATGAATACCAGTTTCTTCACTGAATTCTCTTAAAGCACATGCATAATCATTTTCTTGATAATTCCGTCTTCCTTTGGGAAATCCCCATTCCGGGTCATTCCATATACCATATTGATTACTTTCGTCGATTAATTGATTTAGATTATATGGTTCTGATCGATAAAAAATACCATTTTTTAAGGAATTGAATTTTATTTTGGATATATGTTCCTCATGCTTGTATTGACATGATATTTTACAATCGCCCCATATATCACGCCATAATTCGTCGAATTCTAATGTCCGTAACCGTTCCTTTTCAACAACAGTCATTTGTTTGAGCATGTTTAAAATGTAAAATTTGTTATTAACATAGTATTTACCTCTCATAAAATCAATAAATCCAAGAGTGTCTTTCCTGCGTATCATTAAATATTCAATAATTTTATTTGTATTATAGCGAAACGCAATAATGCCTATGCTAGTGATGGGCATTTTACATTGATTATATATATGACCATGTTTTCCACAGTTATTGCAATAATTATCGCCCATGTAACTAATTTAGTTTAACCTAATTGAATAAAGTGACAAATCTTTATATAACTATTTGATAATAGGAAATGATATTTGATCCAACTGTATGGGGTCCACACTACTGGTTTTTTTTACATACCGTAGCGGAATCGTATCCATTGACCCCGAATGAAGTATCGAAGCGCAAATATTACGATCTTATACACAATATGCCGTTATTTATTCCGATATCAGAGATGGGAAATAAATTTAGTGAATTATTAGATAAATATCCAGTAACACCTTATTTAGACAACAGAACATCCTTTGTACGTTGGGTTCATTTTATACATAATAAATTGAATGTGTTATTAGGAAAAGAAGAGATTGGTTTAGCTGATGCACTCGAAAAGTATAGAGCAGAATACAAGCCGAAACCGGTTTATTTACACGAAAAAATACACGTGCGTCGTCAATATATACATATCGCATTAATTCTGGCATGTGTATTTTTGATATACATGTATTATGAATAAAATGAAAAAGTCTCGTGGTAATATAAAGACGCGATGCGAATAGAATTGATAATTATTCTGATAGCGGGATTTATCATTGCAAACATACATACCGACGGTAAATATACGAAACTACTACTTTCCGGTAAGAAATATTACCAGATGGCAGGTGTAGCATTTGGAGCATTGATGTTTTATATACTAATCAAACGAAATCCATTACGTGCACGCGAGATGGTTTCAATGTCAAATGAGTATATTAAATATTTACCGATAGATAAGAATGCATCGAACATCATTTCACCAATATTGGACTTTACCTCAAAACAAAACTTTACATCTGATGATAGCAATAGTCCTATAATTCAAATGACAAACAACAATCAATACGTATCCGAGAACCGAATATTAAACTCAGGTAAAAAATCCACAAAACGATCGGTAAGTGAAACGAAAAAGAAATTTGTAGCGTCTAGACAGGATTGGAAATGTGCAGATTGTAAAAGCCAATTGAATGCTTGGTTTGAGGTGGATCATACAGTCCGTTTAGAATATGGTGGCAGTAATCATGTAGATAATTTAGTGGCTTTATGTCGTGAGTGTCATGGAAAAAAAACCACCATCGAGAATTTGTAAATTACAATACAATCGATTATAAAATATACATTATTGTATAATCAAACTAAAATATGCCAAATATAAAGGAAATTGGTTCAAAGGTTATGACCGGTATACAATCCATCCTATATACATTTTTTTACATAATTAGTATAATGTTTATATGGTTAATCGTAAAGCCAGTGACCACCATCTATTCATCTCTAAAAGAATTATTTATTTATGCATATGAAAATCTAGTATCAAATGCAACAAGTGAAAGTTATACCAGTTATGGTGCCATTGCATTGGTAGTAGGAGGCATAATTGGTTTTATGCAGTATGCGACAAAGGACCCGAATGCATCAACCATTGGTATTTATAGATACCTATATCCTATTGCAGGTTTGATAATTGGAGGTTTGTTCTATACATTTATGGGTAACTTATTTGGTGTCAATATGAAATCACTTATTACGGGATTATCTTCTCTCGCACTAATATTTGGAACCGCACTATATTATTACTCGGGAGGAGAAAGCGATACTATAAACAAACTGACGTACATCATGTCTGGACTAGCGGCATTTGGTGTAATTGTCGCATTGGCTATTGTATTCTATTTTTATAGCAACTATTTAAAATCAATGGAAGGATGGAGTGGACTATTTGCTCACCTATTGTTCTACATACCATGTCTAGTTCTAGATTTTATCAATTATATTAAGTCTGAATTAGGTGCAACCACGAATGTTGTATATTACCTGTTTATACTAGAACTGGTGGCAGCGCTGTTGTATATCTATATACCATTAATAATAAGAAAGATTGGCGTCATGGAAGGAACGCCCTTATTAGCAGAAACCGCCTTTTTAGATATTAAAAAGGAATTGGGAAGCGGATATAACCATGCGTTTGTAAATAATGGACATAGCGATGAGGCAACTACAACATTCAAACGTTCATATAGTATATCAATGTGGTTATATCTAAATATGCAACCACCTAATTATGCATCCTATGCAAAGGAAACGGAAATATTTAATTACGGTAATGGATTGCCAAAGATCACTTATATTAATAACATTGACACTGATGGAAATCAAACACCAGACATGCTGAATGTATATTTTACAAATCGCGGAGAAGAAGTGAAACGAAGTTATAAAGTGAATATAAAACCACAGAAATGGAACCAACTCGTTTTTAATTATAATTCTTCGCAAGTAGACCTATTTTTAAACGGACATTTAGAAAAAACGTTCGTATTTGATGAGAATGAGCCGGAATATTCCGCCGGAGATATAATTTCCATTGGTGCAGTGGAAGGACTAGATGGAGCAATTTGTAACATCAAATATCACAACAAACCCCAGTCAAAGGGACAAATAGCAACGTCTTATAATATGTTAATGAAACAGAACCCGCCTGTAAATAATTTGTGATGAATTAATATACAATGAAGCCAGCTACCATAATTCTGTCGGTGTTGATCATATTACTAGTATACGTGTTATATGCATACATTACTGGAACTGTAACACAATTGTCTAGTTCTGCTAGTTTAAAAACCGCCATTACTCCTATTACTAAGGTGGAAGGAGCAAGAAATACCCGTTATGGTTATAATATATGGGTATATGTGAATACCTGGGACAACAATTCTCCCAAAACGTTGTTTAGTCGTCCTAATAACATGAAGGTGTACTTAGATAACACTAGTCCTACACTGAATGTAGATTTAGCAATGAATGAGACGGACGAAAGTGGCATGCCCAAGTTCGATAAGATGATAGTTACCAAGAACTTCCCATTGCAAAAATGGGTATGCATAACATTAAGTGTAGATAATCAGTTTGCCGATGTATATCTAGATGGCAAGTTAGTGAAGTCGCAACGTTTTTACAGAAGTAATGAGGCAGGTGGCGTGTTCCCTGCTATCCCACCAGATGCAACTTCTGCACCAATTTATTTAGGAAATAGTCAAACCCAACCATTTGTGTCATTCGATGCATACACATCTGAATTTAAACGTTGGACTGTACCCGTTGACCCAGAAACTGCATGGAATACCTATTTAGAGGGCAATGGTACGAATGCGATATCTCGTGCATTCTCATCCTATGGCATTGACGTTTCTGTGTTAAAGAACAATGTAGAACAAACAAAGTTCTCTTTTTAAATAAATCGTAATACAATACTATATATTCTACTATATAGTATAGAACACTGATATGAATATTCAACCAAATGCACCACCAATTGCAATATCCGCATCTACTCCTCCCGTTGCCCAGCGTGTCGGGTCTGCATTAGACGGAGTGAAGTCGTCATTGACAACAACATTTGACGATTTCTCAACCCAAGCTAGTGCTGGTGTAGGTGCTACAACCGGATTTTTAACTTCAAACACAATCATTGCGAAATTTGCTTTTATTTTGCTGTTATTGATTGTGTTTTTAATATTGTTTAATTTAGGAATATCAATAATAGGCTATTTTACAGAGCCATCACCGGATCCCTATGTAATCAATGGTTTAATAGACGGAAACCACTCAAAAGTTATACCTCAGGACCCCAAGCAAACAAATGCAGTCCAGATATTTAGATCAAACGATCAGTCGAAGGGTATGGAATTTACCTGGTCTACTTGGCTATACTTAAACGATTTAGGTACGGTTGAAGGTAAATATCAACATGTATTTAGTAAAGGAGATGGTAATATTAATACTACGTCGAACTTATCGAGTGTAAACAATGGACCTGGTCTTTATATCGGTCCTATGAATAACAGTCTTCATGTTATCATGAACTCGGTATCATCAACCGACGACAATACTACCTTAGATATTGACAATGTCCCAATTAAGAAGTGGTTTCATGTGGCATTACGCCTCCAAAACACAGTACTAGATGTTTATGTAAATGGCGTGGTAGTAAATAGATTATTATTAGCAAATACTCCCAAACAGAATTATGGTGATATTCATATTTGCCAGAAAGGAGGATTTATGGGTAAGCTATCCAATCTGAGATATTACAGTCGCGCATTAAATGTATTTGAGATTAACAATGTTGTATCATCCGGGCCAAATTTAAAGGTCGCCGAAGATGTTATGCCATCAGGTGGGTTCAAATACCTTTCCAACCGGTGGTATGCATCCAAATACTAAGTAACCAGTGGTGGTAATGTAAAATATATGTTCGCAAAATATATATATTTTATTTTATTTGATGTCGAATATTGATTTAAACCTCGACACTATATGTAATTTGAGAAAGCGTCAACAATTATTTGCGATGCCCTCGTTTAGAGCAACACCTATATCGCCATATCCAACTTATACGCAACGTCAACTTGATATGCGACGAAAATTCGAGATTTTACAATACCCAAACAATCGTTTAAATACACGAACGAATAATTTGACAAAGAAATCTCTGTTTGCACAAGCGATTACTGGCAAATATCAGAAACAATCCTATGCGCCTATCCATACAGATACCGTTCGATATACTTACGATCCATTATTTAATTTAGATAGTGTAAATATAGACAGAACCACCGAATTTCCAGTACCAGAATGTCCGACAGATGATCTTATTCAAACGCCGACGTCTTCATCAGATGTACCTGGACCCATCATTAAATTATACAAGGACCCTACTGTCCCTTTATACAACTACGCAAATTCATCTGTTGAGAATTATGCGATAACCGACGTAGATAACCAGGTTTTATGGAAAACAAATACAATCGGAGAAAACACTACATCGTTGAGTACCATTACTGTAATAAACTCTGATCTTGTACTAGAACCAGCAAATGACACAACGATGGCCTCGATTATGATAACTGATAAAATCAATGTAGATAGATATACATATTCACTACAAATACCAATCGGTGTTTACTTTAAAGGTACATATAAAGGAACTACACCCAAAGAGTTTGCTGAATTGAAACTATCATTTTCAAATGTAAACTTCAACCCACAAGTGGTATTTGCGAATAATCCGATTGAAACAAACCGAATAATTGAATACAGTATAGACAATGGAAATATTAGTGAAATTACCTTTGATGTTCCCGCAAATGGCGAGAATTTTTCAGGTTCACTATATACGGGAATGTTAACAATATCAAATATGGAATTATATACGGAACCTGGATATATATATGACTTCAATATTCTTGCCGATGTAAAGTTCACACAGGATAATATAAATGATTTTAGTAACAATTATGATTTTAGTTATGGAGTAAAGTTTAACATGACAGAAGTCAGTAAAAAATCAGAGATAGGATGTACTATCACCACTGATCCTAGTGAAAATGAAAGATTACCACTTCGTGTAACAGGACAACTTGCATAAACACGTTACACTCTACATATCGGACAATTAGTGCATCTGGTAGAACATGTCGAACATATAAAATGGCCACATAGTGGTACCTCCAAGTTGTCTATATTCATCTTTTCATAACAGACTGGACAATCTTCATTCATCTTAGCATTATCATATAATGTTTTTATGATTGTCGGTAATCTCTCTGTCGCACTTACTATTTTTTTCATTTTAGTATACTCGGTTTTGGCAAGATTATAGCGTCGTTTGTAATGATAATTATCATTTTCTAATAATCTGAACTGCTCGCATTGCGTTTCATACATTCGTTTAAGTTGCCCATATTTAAATTGATATGTATGTTTGGATCGTTTATGTTCATCTTCCAATGTACGAATTGTATTGGACTTTTCGTGACATAACTTGCGGAGATCTTCTCGTTCTTGTTTTAATTGGTTGATAAGACATCTGACATCAGGGTTACTATCTAACATCCATGCTTCTTCGGTGATTTCAGTGTCATCATCATTTTGTTTGTCACTGTGGTTTGTCTCTTTGTTTGCGATAGTACTAGTTAGTTCTGCATCACATGGATAAGGCTTATGTCCCTTATGATAGAGCACTTGCACCCAAGCAGTAAGACATTCATTGTCTATACCAATAAGAGTAATTTCAAGAGCAGACTTCTTAACATCACGAACGGTTGTCGGATCACTTTTAGAGGTTTCCTTTGTATACAACGCAAACTCACTGAAATGATTGTTAAACGCGGCATCGAAGTTAGACAAAATCGTGGTTACATCTTGGGATTGATAAACGCTATCAGCTGGAACAGTATTATCATTATTTGTGTGTGCATCTATATCATATGTCTTTACTAATCTGGGCACTACGATTTCATAACAATGTAGATTGTTCGCTTTGTTCTTAGTCAATGGTGTAATATTATAGGTTACATCATAGTTGTCTGTAATAAATGCATCCATTGCTTGTTTGCATAATTCATCACGAGTTTTGGGCATGTTTACTATTAAATTTGTTAGATTTTTATTTTGAGGCAATTAGTTATAACAACTTCTTATAACTAATAAGTATTCAATTTTCCAGGTGTCTATTGTGCATTTGTTGTAAGGTTAGGGTTGAGACATTGGTGCTGACTGGGGAATATTTGACCCGACATACACTTAGTGTCCTGGTCGATTTCTACACACCCTCTGCGCCCTTGATGTTCTCCAACCAAGCACCAACTAGCCTTATCGGCACCAATTGCAGTCTGTATATTGCTATTCGTATTATCTGCATCAGGTGTGCTAGTTTTTATCGTAGATAGGTTAAGTGCATTATCAAAATGTTTTTTGGCATTTTTATCAATGAGGTTTTTACTGCCATCTTTTAATAAATTTCCAACAGACTGTACTGCTCCACTTGCAACGTCAATGCCAGTCTTGGTAGTTTCACCTACGATATCCGCGGTTGTATTAATAACTGCACCGGTGGTGTAGCCGAATAACGATAATATACGCAGAATTAACGGTTTAACCAAATTAACAATTGACTGAAATAAGTTTCCTACTAATTGGAAAACGCTACCAAACAAACTTAATATGTTTATTCCTAAAAGTGAGAATATTAGTAAAACCAATAAACTAACAATGAGGAACTTTTTGTTAAGAACTATTCCTCGGTCAGACACATCGATATTAAGTTTAGGAGAAGATTGTAATGAAGATGTATCCATGAATGTAATATATATATTGAAATATTTTATTTACTAGTTCGTTTGCATTTGACTTATAATTTATTAGTTTATAGTAAAATGGGTCTGTTTAGTTTTATTGAAACTTTCTTCTTTGTAAGTTTAGCCGTTACATTTATCTTGATATTGCTTCTAGTGTACCATTTTAGACAGCGGTTTAACACATTGGAGCAAAAATGCGATACTATGTTTGAATTAATAAATAGTGTTGTTTCCGAAATGAATGCGATGAGGAGCGTTCAGTCTGGTGTACCAAATATGATGTTTCACCCGGATCATCAGGGAAACACGCACTATGAACAAGTCGATGGTAATATAAGCCATTATTTACAGGATGAGCATCAACATGAGAGTGACGATGATAGTGGGTCTGAGGAGGACAGTGATGATGAGAGTGGAACCGAGGAAGACAGTGATGATGAGAGTGGAACCGAAGAAGACAGTGATGATGAGAGTGGAACCGAGGAAGAGATACCAGACGATGCATCTGTAAAGGTGATTGTATTAGAAAATCAAGAAAACGAGGGATTGACCTTAGTGCCTGACGATACCGTAGATGCATCGGACAATGAGAACGTAGACGATATTATTCAACCAGAAGATTTTAGTGAAGCTGACCCAGTTGTTGTAGAAAAATTAAATGACGAATATTTAGAAAATACAATTACTGCCGAACCAAATTCTATCGAAGAAATTGCTACAGACGTATATCGTAAAATGACGATACAAAATTTAAAGGCATTGGTCATTACAAAGGGTTTATGTTCTGATCCAAGCAAAATGAAAAAGGCTGAATTATTAAAAATGCTGAATGGTGAGGCGAATGAGTAATTGCCGGTAATATAATATATATCGAAATTATATAATATATTATAATGTCATCCATAAATGAGTTTACTAGTTTAGATAATGCATATCCAGAAGTAAAGTTCGAATTTTCTCGAACAATGTATCCAGTTCAGAATAATACTCAATATAAACAGGCACCTCCAATAACAAGTAATAATAAACAGGTTCTCGCCACAATCCAACCCGAAGCTGAAAATAACAATGCTTTATTATCCAGCGCGGGTATAACATCTAATTGGCAATATCGTAAATATTTAACTGACAATGCATCTGATTTAATTGAATACAACTACCGGGAAAGCAACAATGAGAACAATTTTGCGGTTAGGCAGTCTAATCCACCAAATATACAATGCAACGAAGTAAAGGGTGAATACAATGTACCTCGATTACAGCATGATGCATTAGACGCATCGCATCGCTTTGGCAAACCAGCAAGTGATTTGAAAAATATGTATCTTAACCAAGCGAATAATGATCTCCTAAAAATTGCACCTGTCATTACTCCCGAAAACGTTATACGACAACGTTCAGAATAAGTTCTTGAATTAGCCTTTTGCGACCAAACAATATAAACTCGGTAGGTTATATTGTTTATTGTGTTATGAGGGTCATAAGTTTTGATGTCGGAATTAAGAATATGGCCTATTGTATTTTTGACTGTACAAATGGGCAATTTATGATATCCAATTGGGATGTATTAAATTTAATGGATGCACAAGAGGCTGACCATATATGTGGTTGCATAAACACACCGAAGACGAAAAAACTATTACCGAAGCCATGTACAAAGAAGGCCAAGTATAGTAAGAATGACAAATATTATTGCGATAAGCATGCAAAGTCGTGTAGTCAATATATGGTTCCCACGAAGGAAATGTTGCCACCGTCTCTGAAAAAAATGAAGGTCGGTGACTTAATTGCCTTGGGTAACAAACATTTAGCACTCATTGATGTAGCCAATCCGGAGAAGATGTTAAAGCGCGATGTATTGGATAAATTGACAACCTATTTTGCGAAAAACTGTTACGAGCCAATTATAACAAAAAAGGCGAAAAGCGCATCGGAAACGGATCTGATTGAGATAGGACGTAATATGAAAACCCGCTTAGATGAAGTAGACCGGATCGATGAAATAACCAATGTTGCCATTGAGAACCAAATATCACCAATTGCGAACCGAATGAAAACGATACAAGGTATGTTGGCTCAGTATTTTATAATGACGAATGAGAATGCACAGATTGGTTTCATATCATCAGCGAATAAACTGAAACAGTTCGATAAATTGAAAACGGACAAATCGAACAAAGTGGACAAACTGACGACAGATACGAAAGAACCTTCACGAAACGTTAACCCTGAATATAAAACACATAAAAAGGATAGTGTCCATTACTGTTTAGAATTGCTCACCGCGAACCCTGAGTTGTCTACTTGGAAATCAGCAATGGATACCCGAAAAAAAGACGACTTGGCCGACGCATTTTTACAAGGCATTTGGTATTTACGAAACAATAATATTATTATAATTGCGGATGATTTAAAAATAAAACTTGTATAATTATCATAGTAGATGGAAGTAATCGATTTAGGTGCATTAGAAGATTTAGATCCTGTATCTCTTGATATAGGGCAATCCAACAGTAATATGGGATCAGGAACCGGTATTGAATTGCTCATGAACGATAAAAAGATTTCATCCAGTAATTCGAATTCTAATTTAAATTTAGGCGAATTGGATAATTTGGAAAATGAATTGAATGACCTATCTAGCCAAGGAAAGAGTGAGACTAAAAGTCTTAGTGGAATGGCGGCTAACCTCTTTGGCATGGGTGAAACCACCAATAAAGCACCAACACCGAGGGAACCGGATGACAACTTCGGTGGATCTAATATTGGACAGGCGACCAGTAATAGTATGGGTAATTCGAAGACTTGGGATGGATTTTCAAAAATCAATGAGATCCCTTTGAATGCAGAAAAGGTAACCACATTGAATGAGCGCGAGGTTCGCCGTAAAAAGCGTGCTATGTTAAAGAAATTGGAAGAATGGTACGAGAAGGGTCAGATTAAGCATGGTTCGAATTTCAATATGGAGTCAGCCTTTGATGAGATTGAGGACGAATATGAAACCGCATTGGAGGATAAACGCAAGAAGGATGGAATTAAATTACAGGGGTGGTGGTTTATGACTTTCATTAATTCGATGGAATATGCAAACACTGTATTTAATCCTTTTGATCTTAATTTGGATGGTTGGGGAGAACAGGTGAACGAGGATATCGATAGTTACGAAGAGATTTTCTCTGAATTACACGACAAATACAAGGGCGGTAAGATGGCGCCGGAAATCTCTTTGCTTCTTCGTGTTGGATTTAGTGCTGCGGTATTGAATTTCTCAAATAAGGCATTGTCTAGTGCTACACCAGCTTTCAATGATGTTATTAAACAAAGTCCCGAGTTAATGAAAATGTTTACAAACGCAACTGTGAGTAGCATGAGCCAAGAATCGCCCGGTTTCGCAATGGCGAGTAATTTTATGCAAGATTCAACTAGACCTAAGGGACCTCCTCCACCCGCACCAGTTGAGACACAAAATATGGCTCCTCCACAACGTCCTGGTATGGTATATACAGGAGAGACCCCAAACAATCGTCCAGACCTTAATGCTAGTAGAGGAGCAATGTTTAGAGAGCAAGGTGTTGATGTAAACAGCGAGTATAATGTGAACGATGAGAGCCGTAGCATTAATACTCCTCAGCAACCTCCATCTAGGCCTGAAATGCGTGGGCCTCAATCGAGTAGTATTGACAACATTTTGTCTGGATTGAAGACCCGTAGTGTGAATATTCATGAGCAGCCTCCTGCTCCGGTCGCTAGTCAATCCGTCGAAGACGATTCCGTTATTTCAATTGCATCATTGAAAGATATGCAAAACACAAATATGCCTAAGCGCTCCAATAGAAGAAAGAACCGTTCTGACAAGAATACTGTTTCGTTGGATATTTAATTTTTCTTATTGATTGGTTTATTATTGTAAATCAATCAATTCTATACATCAAAACTAATTTCCTCGCGCAAATTGAAAACCAAAAAAAACTAGTAGTTTTGTTAAGTATTTTACATTATAACTCGTTAAATTAGAGACCAGACTTGTAGTCGTATAGGCTTTGTGTGCCCATATCTCGGTTGCATCCAGCGCAAATCGGGAGGAGGTTATCGAAGTTATCTGTACCGCCCTCACTATGGGCTACAATATGGCCGACGTGAAATCCATTTGACCCTAGATTAATATTATTGGTTTTACATACACCACAAATAGCTTCGGTAGCTTCTTCTCCAAAACACCTTTTCCATACTACGCCGCGTTTGTATTTCGATAGAGGCTTTCTTCTAGATATTTTCGGTTTAGTAATAAGCGGTACCGTGTAGGAAGTTAGTAAGTCAAACGCAATTTGATATATATTACGTTTTTTATAAATGGTATTATGTATGTTTTTTCTCTCCCATAGGGTTTTCACAATTTTCTTATCTACTTCAAGCTGACGATCTACTCTGGCAAAGAAACTCGAAATGAAACCATCACTGGTCAATGAAGACGTATAGCTTTTAATTATAGGATATTTCATGATATATTCTTCATCGGTCATAGAAGAGAGAATGCAGAAGATAGCATAGAAAGCGATTGGGGGTAATTTCACGTTTTTATCCTCGTGATCTACTGCAAACGTAACCATTCTTTCCATATCTCGCGTAAACTTAGTACCACACTTGTCATCAGCTATCACAAAATACTTACTGTCGCCCTTCTTCAATGCTTTGGTAAGCACACTATCGGTCATTGTAAACATATGGTCATATATATTAGTTGGAACACTGGAAATATGGTAGAGACGTACCAGAAACTGTATCCGATATTTTACAGGAGCTACACTCATGACATTGAGCATATTCTTAAATAAGTCTTCTAACTTCTCATTGTAGATCATATTGAGTAAAGGTAACTCCATGTTACGGTACAGATCACTGTTAGTTACTTTAACGCCCTGTTGTAATGAAATGAATGCGGCTTTCTTTTTAGCATCGGTCATAAGATATTTATGTACGACCACTATTAGGTTAATTCCTAAGAATTTTTTTCGTTGGTAGGGATCATATTTATCACTGGTCATATATACAGCGTTCCGGCTGTTTAATTTGCACCAGGCTTTGGTGTGCTCGTTCTCATCGTAGAATAATACTGCATTTGACCCGTTTATATTAATATATACCATATTGTTAGCTATATTTTTAATATGGTCAAGTGGTTTCGAATGTCTAAAATGCCAGAGTGCAAGAAGTCGGTGCTGTCCGTCAATTGTTTCGTACTCGTATTTATTATCCTGACCCATTGTATCGCATAATGTCAACGTCATCGCAGCATGACCATTGTAGTATAAAGATGTCAAGAAGGAACAAAACTTCTCCGGTGGCCATACAGCGTCTCGTTGATACTGCGGGTGCAGATTAATCAGGTGGATTATCATCATTATATAATCGATAGATTTCTGGGCTGTCTCGATAGGAGGAGGATCTGCGTAGACATTTTTGTAATATGTCGTACTATCTGTGTTATCGATTGCATTCATTGTTGTTGTAATTTGATATCGTTACTACGTAAAAAAAAGTATTCAATTTTATGTAGTACCAATCACAGTGCCCTCTTGTACATCGCCAGCATTTTCACTTTTTGTTCATCGTAGTTTACGATAGGTTTTGGGTATTTAATGTGTTTGTATTTGGGGTTCTCGCACATTGTATCCCATTTATGAATATCAGAAGGGTCGACGTAGGCAAGTTCGGGTACCCATTTTTTTATGTACTCGGATCGGATATCATATTTATAACTTTGTATCCAAGGGTTCATATCGCGAAAATACGGTTTCATATCAACACCAGTCCCACTAATGCCCTGCCAATTGCCATTGTTAGAAGCAATATCGTAATCAGTTAGTTGTTGTGCAAAGTATTGTTCTCCAATGCGCCAGTCAATCAATAATGTTTTGATCAAGAAACTAGCCACTGTCATTCGTCCACGATTGTGCATATACCCCGTTGTATTCATTTGTCTCATACAAGCATCTACCAGAGGATATCCAGTTAGTCCTACCTTCCATTTCTCAATATTAGTTTGATTATTACTCCACTGTATTTTACGGAATTTGGGTTGATACGAAAGACCAACTACTTCGGGATAAGCAAAGAGAACATGGGCAAAGAATTCTCGCCATATAAGTTCTCTTATAATGCCGTGATTAATACCAAACTTACGTTTGACATCATGGTAGACCTCACGTATAGAAATACATCCAAACTTGATATAGGCAGACAAATGGGTAGTTTGGTGAGTAAAGAAATCCCGCCTTTCATCGTAATCCGATTGGTCTCGTAGTGCCATTGTTAACAACAATTTCCCCCGGGTCCGTCCGCCGTGGACAAGAATATCCTTATTTGGATCGGTAAACCGTTTTGCAGCTTCTTGTAAAGAAATTTTATTTGATATACGAGAACCTGTATATTTACCAAAGTTAAAAACACGCTTTATTCGAGTATCTTTGACATCATTTTGAATAACCTTGTTATAAAAGGGCGTATATTTCTTATAGGCCATATTGCTACCGTCGGACACTACCGTACCTGGCTCATATAAGTAATAATCAGAGAACGTCGTGCATACCACGCCCAGATCATTGCAGAGTTTCTGTGTCGCCTCGTCGCGTTTCACCGCATATGGACTATAATCCCGATTAAAATATATAGCAGTAATCCCGAGAACCTGAATAATTGACCTTAAAATGGTTATTTGATCACCATAGTAACACATAAGTTCTCCACCTTTACTTTTTATATTCGAATTTAGTTCAATCAAACTTTCTATCATAAACTGTATAGCGTTGTCAGACCGGTATACATTTGCTTGTCCAACCTGTTCGGGTGTAAATATGAAACAAGTATACAATTCGTCTGACATTTCCGTTGCTCGATTTATTCCCCGATTGTCTTCAATGCGGAGATCACGATGAAACACGAACAATCCACGGGTTGATTTTACCATAGTTATATTTATATTATAATAATATTTTTCTTTCGGTTTATGTAATTTATGAAAGAAATATAAATATAATCACGTATGATATGTATATACCGTGGAGAATGAATAGCATCACCGAAATGTTATTCATCATAATGGGATCAGCGTTTAGCTACATATTAGAAACGTTCAATATAATGGTAGGAAATCTAAATGAAATTAAATTAAGCGAAATTATGGTTAGTATTGCGACAACATGTTTGATGATAAAGAGTAAGGTGGATGTAAAGGCAAAGCACATGTATAATACCTATCCAATTATCCGTCATTATACAGATGCGTGTGTATATGTACATGACTATTGCCGTGCATGTATAATGGGATATTCAATCGAACCACTGTGTAATAATTGGATATCCGTTTCGAACATTACGAACAATGATATGGATATTTTCCTAGGAGACGATTATGAATACACGGAAAAGTATCATTATTTCACAACAGATAACGAAACGGCCACTGATCTATATAAGAGAGGATTGGATCGAATTTGTGATATAGCGTCATCTAAATGCATACCAAATTCATTAGAGACCTTGGTAACGATGAAGATCGGAAACAAATACATGTATTCGTCATTTTTTCATACAGATATAGACACACCAAAGACCGAGCGCTTGTTGCCTACAACGGAAGGCAAGAATGTGTTTTTGAGTATTGAATACACACATCCATCAATGTCAAAAGGGATTGTAATCGAATTACCGACCAATATGTATATTGCAAACAATCATATATTATCGGCGACATTTGTGCGAAGATATTTAGAACATCAAGACCAGGAATATACATTTGATAATAACTATGTCATAAAGCTATTGGATACCACGATTACTATGGTGAAGATAAAGGCAAATCAGTATATCAACATTAAAAGAATGGGTTACGAGGTTATCACTATATACCCAGATGACACTCTGTGTAATGATGAACCAATAGAGGAGGTCAGTGAACCGGAGGAAGAAGATACTATATCAAATAATAGTGAAGCTGGGTCTGATATATCAGAAACCGCTGACCAGAGAGAGGAAACGTCAGATACTGATAGGTCAGTGCCGCCTCAAATTGAACGAAATATAATGTCTAGTTTTGGAACATTGTCCGAAGATGATGAAACTAGTGATAGCAATACAGACGAAAATCTATCAGAGAAGGATAGCAACGATAATATTATTCAATAATAAAAATAAATACATATAAAGAAATTTCTATATATATTTTACGGGTGTAATCACAATGGATACAGTGAGTAGTCCTACCCAACAACATAACTTGAATGGTAAATGGAATATGTATTACCATTTACCACACGATAAGAGCTGGGAATTGTCCAGTTATTCTGTAATTATGAGTGAGATTGACACTGCCGAGAAAGTTATACAATTAAACGACAAGATCCACGATAACATTATTAAGAACTGTATGTTGTTTGTAATGCGGGAAGGTATTACACCCATGTGGGAGGATCCCCAGAACAGAAATGGTGGATGTTTTTCATATAAAATAATTAATAAACACGCACCAGAGGTATGGAAAAATTTATTCAGTTTGCTATGTGGGGAAACATTATGTATAGATAATGAACATAGCAAACAGGTAACTGGTATTACTATATCACCCAAAAAAAACTTTTGTATTATAAAAATTTGGATGGATGTATCTTGCTATCAAGACCCCAATATGATAACTACTATTCACAACTTATCAAAACAAGGATGTCTATTTAAAAAACATGAACCTGAATTTTAGAAATCGCATATTAGATGTTACCTTACAACTAGTAACATCTAATAATATCACCTAGACCGAAAATCTCACACGCTTTGGGCATCTATTGCATCTAGACCCGTCGTTCAAGTTATAGGTACTGTCCAACCAGAGATGCGATATACCATGTATTCCGATTGAAATACTAATCAACAAAAGCAGTGTTATTTTTTTGTAGATGTCTATATTCTGAATATTTGATACATTGAATATTACAAATAATACAACTGTAAATAGTATAGTACCGTTCAGTATATGAGCATAACCACCTGGTGTCCCTAAATCAGTATACATTATACTATTGGCTAATATAATATTTTAGCCAATAATAATCGAATGGTATTGTATAAGATGTCTGAATTCTCAAACAGCGAAGTATTAAATAGCATTTCTTATGCATCAGTGATGGACATGTTACGTGTTACAATGTTAGTGTATAATTACGGTAAGGATATTTCTCTAACGGACGACAACATGACAGTGGAGACATTCGTGGATAAAATGAAGCAGAGTGGTGGTTTTGACAAGTTAAACTTGAATGAAACTCGAAAAGGTGTATTGGAGGATATTGCGAATAATATTCCAAATGGCAAATTAGCAGCATTTATCAATGATGAAGAAACTGACCTCCAAGTAGGGGTTACTGTAAGTGAATTGAATAAACGCATTAGTGTTGTATTTCGTGGTAGCGAATCAAAATCCGATTGGTATTACGATCTAATGATATTCAAACATAAGCTAACCGATAAAATAAGTGTCCATAGCGGGTTCCATAAGCAACTCACTGATAACAAAACATATGAGAAACTTATGGAGAAATTAAAAGAGTTGTTGATGGAACATCCAGATTATGCAGTGTATGTAACCGGACATAGTTTGGGAGGTGCACTATCTACTTTATTCGGGTATATGTTATCAAATGAGATAGATAATCAAGTTACTGTTATATCGTTTGCCAGTCCTCGTGTAGGAAATTATGAATGGAAACAAGCATTTGAGCAGAAAACGAATTTGACACATTATCGTATTACAAATAATCGTGATATTGTAACAGCATTCCCATTATATCGTTATTATCATGTCGGACATAATATTCGTTTGTTTGACGACAAGTTTGATCTGTTTGACCGAGATACATTGCGTGGATGGTATGACGAGACATTGTTAACGTGTTGGAGTGTAGCAGAACATGATTGTGAGCTCTATTACAATCGTTTGACTAATGCAAATTGGTAGTTGTCGGCAATGTGTTCCAAAAGAAAATATATAATAAATCCACTATATATTACATATATGCTGGATGAAAATCTAACAAATAATGATGGCAACAATAGCACAGGTGTAATGAATATAGAAAAAACATGGTCGGATAACATAGAACGAGTACTGGACAATCTGCGGATCAATTGTTCACAGTTAAGTAACTACCATAAGTTCAAATATCAATATTGCAAAAGCCAGGTTAAATGGTTTAGAATACCGATTATAGTGCTCAGTGGAATAAATACATTTGCATCGGTTGGTACACAAGAACATTTAGATCAGCGATATATATCTATCATAAGTAGTTGCATTTCACTAGTATGTGGAATAATAACGGGCATAGAGATGTTTATGAAATACCAAGACAAGATGGAAATAGAGTTAGCGACGCATAAGGAATATTACAAAATAAGCATTGACGTCTATAAAATGATATCGATCGATCGAAGTTTACGAAAGTATACAGGAAAAGATTTTATGGATGAAAAGTTCAATGAATACGAAAAAGTAAAAAGTCGTAGTAGACCCGAACAACCATCCGAACTTGTTTATGATTTATTAGCAGATAAAGACGAATTAATTGTGTATAAGCGACATGATACTAAGAGACATAAACGAGGATGGGTGAATAAAATAGAATTGCCGCCACCGTTGCATGAGAAACAATCACATCATTTTTTTAATGACGCAGTGTCTTATGCTATGTTTCGTAATCCAGAAAAGTATATGTTACGAGAACAATCGAAGAAACTAGAAAATAAGTCGAAAATAACACAGAAGTATATCGATAATCGATGGATTGAAAAGAAAAAGCACGGTCAGTCTAGCAGTTCAGATAGTCTAACTGGTTCAACTTTATCGATAAAAAACCAAGAGACCCGGTCAACTAGTAACAATGGTCAGGATGATGATAGTGAAAATCATAATAGTAACGGTTCAATAAACAGTGACGAGGAATGTATACCTAATGAGACAGATGGATATTTCAAAAGAATGAGCAATGCATTGTTCAAACCGAATATGTCTGTATGGCTATCTGATGAAGATGAAGATGAAGATCAAGATCAAGATCAAGATCAAGATCAAGATCAAGATCAGGACCATGTGATAGAAAATGTCTAATGCAATTCATAATAGTTGGGTCCCTATCATTGTATTCACAATAAAATTGAATACAATGTAATGATATAGTAGCGTATAACAAAACTACTACGCAATTACTATGAAGATTGTGGCAAGATATATCCAATCTATAAATCGTGAGATACCATATCTAATTGGGTCAAATGCACAAGACAATTTTGATTTAATTGACGAATCCGAACCATTTGATTTATGGTTTCATATTAGCGGTCATTCGTCATGTCATGTCATTGCAAAAATGCCACCCGATATTAAATTAGACAAAAAGCAAAAATCACAAATTATTAAACAAGGCGCCTTGATTTGTAAACAACACTCCAAATTTAAAACGCTACATGAGGTAACTATTATATACACACAAATATCAAATGTTGTAAAACAACAAACGGTTGGACAAGTAGAAACAATAAATGCAAAATACATTGCTATTTAGTTTTTCAATCGTGTAGTACGTCGTAGGTCAGTTCAATCATATTTTTATTTGATGGTTAAGATGGAGGGAGTGATGCCAAACACATTCTTATCTCACCTAATGACGCAACATCGTATTTAATAATTAAAGGTAGATTGTTGCCTAGATACATTTCTAGGTGACTACATAGAGGCGTACACTTAATAAAATGAGATAGGCTTTTTAGGGAGAATTCGCCCTGGATCACAACTGATGCATCAGATTTTTGTATGAAGTTCATATTCCCTTCGGATTCAGACCTGAGAATTCTTGAACTTGCAAAATTTCCTTCGCACGAAAAAATTAAATCTGTTCCTACCGATTTGATTTCAATACGATCCGAAATTCCATTTAAATCGCGAATGATTTTCTGGAAATCAGACGTAGGAAGATTGATTACGGTCGAATATTCTACATCGGGAACAAATAGTTCCTCAGTCTCTGGCTCAATGAGACGTAGTTTTTGACTATAACATTGGCGAATATCACCATTATCGTATTGTAATCCCAAGTGCGATACAATGCCGTCATGGTAATCTGCTTTATCAATATACATAGACAGGGTATCGTCGTTAGACATTGTTGAAATCACTTTAAACAAATGTAGAGTATTTGCACATACAATAATTTTCTCAGGATGACACACATACTGCTCAAAACGGTTCGATTGCAAAACCACATTCACTAGAATAGTATGTGTTTTATCAAAATTAATAATTTTCATGCGGTCCTTTGTAAATGTAATCGTAGCATCTGTCAATATGTCCTTGATAGCCGTAATCATATTTCGTATTGGCTGTATCTGTACGGTTTTTATAGTTAATACATTGTTTTCCTCATTCATAATGGCTGGAAGATTATAATTTACTTAGTGCGTTTGTTTTTATATTTTATTTGGATATATGTATTTTAGTATAGTTTTAGTTGTGATATATCTTGAATAAAGGCAAAGTATTTAGTTAAAATGTTTTAGAAAATATATACGCTCATAATATACATTATAATGGCAATTGCGCTTAATAGTGAAAACTACCCTGCATTAAACGAGAGTATATTAGATATAATTAGGTCTGGAAAGTATGCAAAAATTAGTATCTATACGGATGCTGCTGGAACCGTTTATGCTACGGATAAACATGGTGATATTAGTGAGCGCACAGTCCTAAGTGCTAGTTATACTGCGTCTTATAAAAATAAACAAGGTGTCGACACAAATCCTTTCGTTGTAATTAAATTCAAGGATGCTGATGGTAATCCAAATGGTGAGTTTATTGATTACTTTACTACCATCGACTATGTAGACGATCACTGGTATGTTATTTCGAGTGAAAATGTACCAGCATTTCAGTTTTAGATTTTCATATACACTTCAATGAATGTAATTACTAATTATAATAATAGAACTATGTAACTACTATTATAATATTACAACCTGCATTTACTGCATATATGTAGGCAGATATATATATATTTGTTATGACGAGCAACGTATATTATTCAGTTGACGAATATTATTCTGATGCAAATTCACTTGATGATCAATCATCACAAGCGTCTGACCACGGGTCAAGCTACCAATCACAACATATAGTCCACAAATGCAATCGGTGCGATAGACATTCCAGATATCATAAACGTGACCAACGCCAAGATAGATCTGATCGTAACACATGTGCGTGTGGAAATTGTCGCAATCATAGGGATAGGGACAGGGACAAGGATAGGGACAGGGACAAGGATAAGTGTCGTTGTGTAAATAAAAACAAGTCCTCACAAAAATGTAAATGTCAAACAAAATGCAATAGTTCGCGCAAGTGCAACAAACATTCTGGTCACAAACATTGTGATGAATATGCAAATAAATGCATTGTTATACATTTTAGACCATGTAAGTAATTACAAATCATTATACAATCCGTTATTTGTATGTAATAAATACCCATGTTTATTGTTTGTACAATGCATATATGGTAACACATTATAATGATTGTAAACTATTTAGTATACTCATATCTATATATATAAAATATTATATATGCCTTATTCAGATTGTGATGACGATGATTGTAGCAGATGCACAGACAGATCTTCTGGCTATAAGCATTGTGATACAACAACCAGTTGTAAACGAACCAGCCAAAAAACGAAGCAATGTCGTAAGGTAATTAAACTCGGCAAATGTGGTAGAGATGGCAAAGATGGCAAAGATGGTCGTGATGGTGAAGATGGTAAATGTGGTAGAGACGGCAAGGAAGGTGAAGATGGAAAAGATGGCGAAGACGGTCGCGATGGGCGCGACGGTATCGATGGAAAAGACGGGCGTGATGGCGAAGACGGTCGCGATGGTCGCGACGGTGAAGACGGGTGTGTTGGAATAGACGGCGAAGACGGCAAAGATGGTCGCGACGGAAAAGATGGATGTGATGGTATTGACGGCAAAGACGGTAAACATGGAAAAGATGGACGCGATGGATGTGATGGTCCACCTGGATCTCCTGGTCCTACTGGTCCAATGGGTCCTGTTGGTCCTACTGGATGCAGAGGACGTGATGGGTACAATGGTCATGACGGATGTGACGGACAAGATGGCTCTGATGGCGAAACTGGTCCCACGGGTCCCAAGGGATGTGATGGCGAAACTGGTCCCACAGGTCCCAAGGGATGTGATGGTGATACTGGTCCCAAGGGATGTGATGGCGAGGCTGGACCCACTGGACCCAAAGGAGATGATGGCGAAACTGGACCCAAGGGATGTGATGGCGATACTGGTCCTACTGGACCTAAGGGATGTGATGGCGATACTGGTCCCAAGGGAGATGATGGCGAGGCTGGACCTACTGGTGCCAAGGGAGATGATGGCGAGGCTGGACCTACTGGTCCCAAGGGAGATGATGGCGAGGCTGGACCTACTGGTCCCAAGGGAGACGATGGAGAGGCTGGACCTACTGGTCCCAAGGGAGATGATGGAGAGGCTGGACCTACTGGTCCCAAGGGAGATGATGGAGAGGCTGGACCTACTGGTGCCAAAGGAGATGATGGCGAGGCTGGACCTACTGGTCCCAAGGGTGATAAGGGAGACAAAGGCGATACGGGCCCCAGTTTTTCATCGATATTTGCCGATTTTTACGGTCAAATGAGCGGTGTCCCTGGCGAAGTGAATGACAATCCATTAGCGATTGACCCAGGTAATGCAATTAGTTTCCCTAGACCATTAATCAATCCATTTGGAATACAGCGAAATGGAACTACGACAACCGAATTTATATTGCCACCGGACTGTATCTTTGAAATAACCTTTCAAGTTACCATACAAAATACAGGCGAAATCGTCGTAGTATTAAACGGCAATGAATTAATAGAAACCGTTGTAGGACATCCAGGAGGAGGAGCAACGGTAGGAATGTGTATTATCACTACACCTCCTACAATAAACTCGATAATTAGTTTAAATAATCCGGAGAGTGCTAATGCTGGTGGATTAAAAATAGATGAAGCAACTGGTGCATTATCAGAACCATTATCTTGTCATATCATTATTAAGAAACTACAATAAATGAAATACTTTACAAAATTGAAAAACTTTTTTGTGTATATGGAAAGGCAATGATTATGGAATAAGTAAGATGAGTGACGCCGACATTGATGCATTTTTCAAAGAACTACAATTGAAGGAAGATGTGGATAATTTTATAAAATATAATAAAAAACCAGTGTATGCAAAGAGCAATGCACAATTTCAGTATGGTTTATCAAAACACTTGTACCCGTTAATGGAAGACTATATTAGCAGTCCAATTCCACCGAACAACATACATATTGCAGAGGAGAAAAAATACATACGAAGTTCTATTCAAAAATGCGACGAATTTATTAAAATGTTAAATACTGCGCCCCCTGAAATAGAAACATGTCCTGTTTGCATGACAGAATTGGAAGAAACAAATTATGTCGTTCCTAGGTGTAATCATAAAGTATGTACAACCTGTTTTGCAAATAATATAAAACACAATAAGCATACAGGTGATTGTTGTGTTTTGTGCAGAAAACGAATATGTTAAATTACATGAAATGGTGATAAATAAACAAGACTAATCCTAGTATAGCGTCTATCAGTAATGGTACCGATGCTAGGATTTTTTCTTGAAACGAATAGATAGCTGCGCATAAGTAAAGCAGGCCATGCAATATTCTAAAATCTGCCCACCAAGTATCTCCTCCTCCTTCAAATGCCTTCATTCGTAATTGTTTGAAATACAATACAAAGAATGCAATCGCAAAAAGCGACAAGATCAACCCATAGTAAGGAAGGAGCTTTGTATCAATATAGAGTGGTATAATGGCAATTATTATTCTCAATGGTATACAACCCAATAAAAAAAGGAGATACCTTTTTTCTAATGTTAACATTATATTATACTACTTAGATTTTTTTGCAATACGTGCACCATGCCTTTTACTAAAAGTGGATTTAGTTGTTATTTTGTTTTTTAGACTAGCCAATTGTGCTAAGTCAATCAATACATATAGATTTTTGTCAATGCTACGAATGCAAGAAGTACAAACAACATAGGTACTATTATTGTAATGCGGAAACGTGGTACAACAGGTTGGGTTCAAGCATACCCCATCTCCACATTTATTACAACAATGTAACATAGTTGTCCTATCACATTCATTACAGTCATCATGATAGGAGATTGAATAGGATGAGGTCCGTGAGCGTTCTTTTGGGCTGTTCATTTTTACATATATGTAAATACTATTTGGTTACTATCTCTACTATTTCATAAAAGTATTCAATTTTTTATGAAATCAAATTGGTTGCATGTTTACTCTACAATTTTGTATTGTCCTTTTTCATTAACCAGTCGTCCAACATAATCAGGTTCAAGTCCGGGGTTTTCGACTGCTTTTTGGTAACTATCAAATGTATACAATTCCATAGTATCTTTTCGTAGTGCATAACGTTTGCCTTGGATAGAAATATCTTGAACGTCCCAGTTAATAGAAGTGACATCCAATCCCATTTTTTGCTCACGATCCATCTCGAATGTAGGATATGATCCAAATGCATTGGATTCTACCTTACCATACCCATAACATATCATAGGTTTTTCCTTATCAGACGTAGTTTTCGAGTACAACATGCAGTCTACTGCGGTTTCTTTAACTGCCTGTAAGATCTGGTTATTAATCTTTTGTTTAATGCTGGCGATTTCATATAATGTTTCGTCTGTGGTTACCGGTGTAACTCGGTCAATGCGACTAACGTCTCGTATTCGCAGCTCCATATTTTTTTCATCTAATCGTTGTTCTTCACTAAGACTAGTAATATATAAGAATACTTGTACAGTACGCAATTCCTCTGGTAAATCTTGGTGACTACATATACGGCGTGCACGTCCAACCACTTGTTCAACTCTTACCATATGCCAATATGGTTCCACCACATGAACATAACGAGTATTCTTTAAATTAATACCTTCTGCACCAGACGAAGTGATCATAAATACTTTGATAATATCTCCATAAATATTATTGTCAGCACGTTCTTTGAGTTTATTCGTGATGGCAAGAGGGACAAGTCCCCAGTCCCCATTATATACATTACGTATAACTTCCTTTTCTTCCGCGGTTTCTGTACCGGTATATAGAACAAATGTGGGTTTGCCTCGGTCTTTCTCCTCTTCGATTAACTCCCACGTGTCACCCTGTTTTTGTATCTTAAACTCGGCAAATCCATTGGCCAGTAATATCAATTTCATTAAACCGATGCCCTCTATTGTTCTGAAATGACTATATAATAGATGTAATCCTCGGTAATCGTTGTTGGTTAGGTTCTCCAATATGCTATAAAATTTTGGACTGATGTGTTGTAAATTATCTGGTGTTAGATATTTACTACGGGTAGTATCAGGGTCGACTTCACTTATTTGTGTAAGTGCAGTTTCTATCCGTTTTGCGTAATTATTTTGGTCAACCTCTGTTATTTCATTGGGTTCATCGTCTATATTTGAGTAAACATCAACTTCTCTGGCTAGTTCTTCTGGTACAACATCAACAATGTTCTCGTCAATCTTATCTTCAACGACATTTGGAACTGGACGCTCAATGCCTTCGGGGAAAACAATGTTACATGCTGCCCTAGAAAAGATACGATAGGTGGAGGATATTGTAAAGAGATCGTCGCCCTGTTTCTTCCGTGCCTGTTTTTTCGCATTCTTTTCGCGGTCAGCCTCTACCTTTCTTATTTTCGAATATACTCCAAATTGGTATGGTGTCATCTCAGTCTTGACCACATGATAAATATCACCACTCTCGGTGGGAACATATTGAGGTAACAGGTTCTCTTGTGCACTTCTGAAATAAGAAGTTAATCCTAGAATACGGCGTTGGAATAAATTAATATCCTTGGTTTCGCCTCTTTCCTCATCAACAAATGTCTTTAAGAACACGTCTGACACATCAGGCAAGGCTTTGTTTAATTTGATTTCAATTGATGCATCTGATACTTCCAGACCTGATTTGTTTAATGCATTTCGTACATGTTTAATAAAATCATCATCTGACAAGTTTCCACTGTCGTCTAGCTTCACTCCGGCATAGCGGTCGAATGCATCGCCTGCACCACCCACTTTGTTTTTACTGGAACTGGATACCTTTTTCGTTGACCTAGCCGCAGGTGCTCGTTCGCGTCGCTGAGTGCCTTTTAAAACACCCTTCTTCTTCATATTAATAAATCCATACGGATTACGTGTAATAGTTAACGTGTTACCCGTATATTGAACATAGTCATGTGTCCGTATATTAGCCTTGTCAAAGACATTTAATATGGAATGTGTGTCAACCTTAGCACTCGTGGTTACATTGACATTCATAGACCATGTTTTGATATATCCTCTTAAAATATTATACAATATACCAATCTCATTCGGGTAATTGATAATAGGAGTTCCCGATAATAATACAATACGTGCATTCTTGGCTTTCATCAGGTAGTCATATAAGAGATAAGATACCGATTTTGGTCTGGAAATTTTATTAACAATTCGACTGACAAAGTTATGGGCCTCGTCAATTATCACAACCGAGTTATCGAAAGGATTTTCTGTCATATCTTTGGAAAGTTGGGTTAATATTTTCATGAGATTGGGAGCATTATAACTAATATCCTTGTACTTTGCGCGTATCATTTCGTTCAATTGTGTATCTACCGATTTCTGCTCTTCTGATGTTAATTCAGTGAAATTTGCAGGTTTGTTTACATTGACCAACCAGGCTCCGCCATTAGACCGAACAGTTTGTGTAGATATAGAAAGAGCCTTCGATAACACAGAAACATATTCTGGATTGCCGTCGATCGATACAAATTCCCAATACTGGTTCTTTTTATACAACTCATCACCGCATTTCTTCATTTCACTGAAAAAATTCATTTTTAAAGAAGCAGGAGTCATTACAAAAACCTGTTTGTTGGTTTTCATTCCCTCGGCAATGGCAATAGATGTACATGTTTTACCAGATCCCAAACCGTGGTATAATAATAAACCTCGATATGGTGTGTATATGTTTAAATAATCACGAACAATCTTTTGGTGCGTTAAAAGATCGAATGTGTCTGTCTGTTTCCTATCACAAGATATCGTTTCCGAATTTTCTAACATCTCTTTACGTCTTGGCTCTAAAAGAGCGGCCATTTTCTGTATAAATAATTTGCGATTGTTCATATAATAGGGTGGCGCCACTACTATATTCTTTTCGCGTTCTTTTGGTAAGCGATCGGATACTTTTTGTGTACGTATAACCACAGAAGTTAGATCGACATTATCTATAACCACGTCAGATTGATCACCCGGTTTCGCCTTTGGTTTTCTTCCACGCTTCTTTTTCTCTACGACGATTTCCTCTACCTTCTTAGTTGCTTCCTCGACATCCTTTTGTTCTTGTTCGACTATCTCATTTGACCTATCACGTATTAGTTGTTGAATATCATCAATATTGTCATCTTCCTCTTGCTCTTGCTCTTGCTCTTGCTCTTGCTCTTCTTTATCTTCACTCGTTTCTATAACAGGTTCTGTTTGAATATCGAGTACAATATCATCCATCGGCTTGTCCGTTTCAACCTCTGTATCAATATCAATATCCGCGTCTTCTGACAATATAACCTCTTGGTTGATTTTTGTAGGGACTGGTACAGTTGCGGTTATAATGGTCGAACTGGGTTCTTCAAATCCGGGTACATCAGTCGGTTTACTAAGTTGGGTCGTTTTGTCTTTCACTACAAATAATTCCTTGTTTCTTAATTTATCTAAAATATACTGCCTATTTATTGTAGACTGTTTACGTTTATCCAATATAGAAATGCCTACTATGTTAACATCTGATTGTTGAATGGGTATGACTTTTGTTTCTAATAGTTCTAAATATGTGGCTGGAATACTCATTACTAATATTGTGTATAGAGTATTACTATAAATTATATTCTAGTTCATTTTGCATGAAAAGCATTTCAATAATAGTAATACAACAAAATGTATTATTATTTTAGTCAATGTAATATACTTAGAAACGGTTCAACTTTGCAATGGCATCTTCACATGCAAATTGTTCAGCTTTCTTTTTGATTTTGTGTATTCCTCCCCCCAAGAATACGAATATTTTGTTATATTGTGACATATGTTGATGAATATCATTATAACCATTAAATTTTGTTATTTGAATTGCATGATCTACATTAACACTATGTATCGGCTGACCCAAGCATAAGAATACACCCATATGATATCCTTTATCCGGATCATGTTCAGAAATTTCAATGTAGTGGGGAGTAACTTTAAACTCCTTCTGAATTTTAACTTGTAGAATATTCTTGTAATTATCATCATTGCGAATTAGGGCAATCCAATCTACATGTTTCTCGAAAACTGTCTCGATAAACACTTGTGCCATTTGGAAACCAGGACCAGTTGTAAAAAGATCGCGAAACCAATCATCATCGTCATGAATAGAAATCTTATTGAAGTCCAGAAAAAGGGCACCTAAGAACGACTCGAATAGACATCCTAGTTTTTTTAAATTCGTTCTGATTTGCTTAGCCTCTGCATGTTTGGACAACACCAACCAATTGTGTAACCCCATTTCGTAGGCAATCTTGCCAATGGACTCATTCTTTACAAGTGCGATTTTTTTTTCGGTCATAAAACCTTCATTTTCCTTGGGAAACCGTCTGTACAAATAATATTTAGTGATGCATTCTAATACACCATCCCCCACAAACTCTAACCGTTCGTTAGATTTAGTATATAACGGCAAACAATCACTGGGGCAATCAATTATAGTAATATTGTTTTGTGTATTTTCAATATCAGGTCGTTTTGTATATGACCGATGAACAAATGCTCGTTCATATAATTTTTTATTATATATCGGCGCATTAATCCCATAATTCGACAATATGTTACTAATATCATTTTCAGAGATTATTTTATTTAGGGAGTTGAATGGGTCAAACACATATGTCTCGACACCATTAGCATTCTTTTCAATTCGAATATCTTCGTCCATATTCATGTTATTCCACAAATAATATGAATTCAGGTCTTATAATATATTAAGAGGTTACGTTTATATTATTTTATAATATATTTTAGTGTTCACCAAGATAAAATATTTAGTAAGTATATAATCATGGTATTAAGTGGAACTAAAAAAACGAGCAGCATTGCTAGCATAACCAATCAATCTACCGACGGCGGTAGCAAGAAGGCAGGTTTCCCTGCTCTTGTTGGTCGTTCAGCTGCAACCTCCATTGCACTTCGTCAAACTTCTCAGAACTCTACCATGTTAAAGATGCCTATTGGCAAGAATAACAAGGTGTGCCAATCTCGTCCTCAGGGAACTCTCCCCATGAACTGGCACGGATGTTAAGTCCCTATAACAATACAATTGTGATAATATAATAAAGGATTTGTACTTATTATATTATTAGTTATGAAAGTTATCGTAGATGAACGTGAGACTGCTTTGTATGAAAGCCTTGATGCGAAAATGTGCGCACAAACACGTGCAGGGTGTGTTGATCTTTCCCGCGAAGTACTTCCAATAGGGGATGTATTATTACAAACGAATGAGGGTAAAGATGTTCTCATTATCGAGCGAAAAACATTCTCAGACCTATTATCATCCATAAAGGACGGAAGATATGAAGAACAATCCTACCGCCTATTAAATTCTAGTGGGTTTCCGCCACATTCTGTTTTTTATTTACTCGAAGGTATGTTTTCGCAATTACGTAGTGGAACAGAGACCAAGATCATCTATTCGGCTATGACTTCCTTGCAATTCTTCAAAGGATTTAGTGTACATCGAGCGGCAACTGTTCGCGAATCGGCCGAGTGGATACTATATATGGCCGACAAAATCGACCGCGAATTTTCAAAAGGAAAAATACCCTATTATCTAACAAATGCGTATTTAGGGAACGTAGAACAACCAACTGCGACAGAAGATATGACACCAGAAAATGTCTTATATCCATTCTCTTCTCAACCCACCCCAACGGAAACAATTACTAATTCTAATTACTGCACGGTTGTGAAAAAGGTGAAAAAGGATAATGTGACCCCTGATAACATTGGTGAAATTATATTATGCCAAATACCTGGCATCAGTTCAATCACTGCTATGGCAATCATGAAACATTTCAAATCATTTCCTTATTTCATCGAAGAATTACAAAGAAATCCAGGATGTATCGAGAACCTAACAATCGAAAGTAACGGAAAAATACGCAAAATAAACAAATCGTCGATTGAAAACATTCGACGATACTTAGTGAGAAGTATACCAGTGGAAAATGACGTAATAACGGAGAACGAAGAATAAGATTTCATGTAACGTAACTTGTCATGTTATATGAAATAGTAAATCGAATTAGATGACATCAACCGGACCCCGCTCGTTGTCTACCGTAGAAGGATAAAAAGCAGTCTTGGGTGTATACAATAATGGTTTTGTGACCTGATTGCCCTCATATTTTCCACTTTCGACAGCCATATTAGTGTATTGTATTCCAGCCCAATTTTGATCCATTGGATTATCACTGACCTGACCTTGTTTGGTCGAGTCGTGAACTGCATCTAAATTGGTATAAACCCCTACATATTGCCCTTGAGGATCAAAGCCAGGGTAATTATTTGTGTTATAGGGAGCATTCAGTCGATTTGCATCTGATACTTGTATAACTGGCCCAGTAACCACATTATTGGTCGCTGGCAATCCACCCTGTAAATCAAACGGACTAGGTCTGAGACGATACACATCATTACCCTGGGCGGTACTCTCTTGTTGCAAGTAGAGTATTGGACAATTAATTCCTGATTTGCGCTGTACTTCTAAATACTGAATATAGTCATCTAAACTGCCGAATTGGATGGGATTGCTTCCCTCTACAATTGGTTGCTTTGTATTGTATAGGGCAAGGACCGCACCCTTTTGTACCAACATATCCGGACAGGTTGGTACGGGGGTTTCGTCGAGACCTTCAAGTTTAGTATTTTCATCGACTACATTCAGTTTATTTTCATATAGAGTTGTTACATACATGCCGAGTAAAAATACCACACATAGGAATATGATTACGAATGTTCGAGTATATGACATTATGGTAATAGTTATATAATATATTAGGAAAAGAAAATGTTGTACTCACTTTTTATATTCATATAGTATATATGGTAAAACGGAATACAAACCGAAGAGTTAAAAAAACTCGTTCAACTAGACAGAAACGAGGTACCAGGAAAAATAAGAAACCATCTAAAAAAACAGTAGCAAAGCCGGCAGTAGTGGGACTGATTTATGCAAACTGGTGTCCTCATTGTAATCATATGAAACCGGATTGGGACGAAATGAAGAATGACATTCAACGAACCAACCATCCTATTACAATATTAGAAATTGAGGATAGCAACCCTAATAAATTGGCAACTATTTCCGAACTCGAAAATCAAATGAATGGAGGTAAAATCAACATAGATGGGTATCCTACGATTTTTAAAATATCTGGCGGTAACATCACTTATTACCAAGGCGACAGAACCGCGTCTAAAATGAATGATTGGGTACGGTCCGGAAATTCACTAACTGGTGGCTATCAGATTGATAGAATTAAAAGTAGCACTCGTGGTAGCCCATACAGTCCAACACATACCCCTATTACTCGTGCAAGTAAAACAAAGTCGCCACGTTAGGTACTGCATATTCGAAATGATAAAATTGAATAATAATTTGTATCAAATATAAAGTATTATTGAAATAATCTAAATATAATTGGGGGTAAGTATTCAGTTAAACATGTCCGTTGTAACCAAACCTAAGAAGACTGTCATTAAGTCCTTCAAGTTATTTGACTTTAAGGTATATGACGAGGCCGCTTCTCAAAATGATGGGTCTGATTCTGGTTCCGATGGAGAAACTAAGTACAAATTTCAGAAGGACGACAAGACGTTTATTATTCAGATGTTTGGTGTAAACGAGAAAGGCGAAACATGTTGTGTATACGTTGACAACTACAAACCGTTCTTCTTTGTGAAAGTAGGTGAGAATTGGTCTGATTATGATAAAAATACGTTTGTTGATGAATTGAAAAAGAAGATAGGTAACAAATTTAAAGATTCGATTATCTCGTCCCATTTGGTGGAACATAACAAATTGTATGGTTTCTCTGGTGGACGAAAGCACAAATTCATCAAACTTGTGTTTCAGAATTCAGCAGTTATGAACAAAGTCAAAAATTTATGGTTTGTCTATGATAACACTACTGGCAATCGCTATCGCATTAACCTCGAACACAAAAAAATCCAGATTGAGTTGTATGAAAGCAATATCCCTCCATTGCTACGATACTTCCATATTAATAACATTAGTCCATCTGGATGGGTATCTTTTAAATTAAGCCGGACAGCCAAACCGCCAGTAAAAACGACAACATGCCATTACGAATATATTATATCCTTAAAAGATCTGACCCCGCTGCCAGAAAAAGTAGCTCGTGTTCCATATAAAATATGTAGTTTTGATATTGAAGCTAGTAGTAGCCATGGCGATTTCCCTGTTCCGATTAAAACATACAAACGTTTTGCTACCAATCTGGTTGACGTATTTATCAAACAGTCTGCTTACATGGATAATGCAATGGGCGAAATGTTACTTAAACGGTGCATCTTAACTGCATTTAACTACGACAAATTTGATGATGTTGATCTGGTATATCCCAAAACACATATGACAAAAGACGCTGTGTTAAAACGGATCGAGATGCTGTATAAGACCCCCATCAAAAATGCCAAAGATGTTAGTGACCAAGATAACTCCCATCTACTTCTTATTGATAAGATGTTTGAAGATATGAGAGACAGCTTACAAACCTCTGGTGGTGATGGAGAAGGTGAGGCCGAGGCAGTTGGGGGAGATAACAACGCTACTGCCTATAACTATGCGAAATATAAAAAAAAGGCAAGGATTGATAACAAGACGACTATTATGGATGTTATTGTCGGATTGGATAAATACGACAGAGAGGAAAAAATACAATTGACTAATGAAGTTATGACACAGTTGTTTCCACAGTTACAGGGTGACAAAGTAACCTTTATCGGTTCCACCTTCTTGAAATATGGTGATGTGGAGCCGTATTTAAACAACTGTATTGCACTAGGTACATGTGACAAGGTAAGTAATGTCGACATTGTTAGCGTGAAGACCGAAACAGAGTTATTGTTGAAATGGTCCGAACTAATACAAACTGAAAACCCAGATATCATGATTGGATATAATATATTTGGTTTTGATTATGAGTTCATGTTTCGTCGTGCCCAGGAGAATGCTTGTGAGCGAAAATTCTTACAATTATCTCGTAAGATTAATGAAGTATGTGCGAATGAAGACAGTGACCGGAACTTGGTGATTGAAAATACAAAAATGCAAATCGCGAGTGGTGAATATGATCTTAGATATCCTAAGATGACCGGTCGTTTACAAATTGATATGTATGCTTATTTCCGACGCGATTTTAATCTGTCGTCTTACAAATTGGATGATGTGGCTGGATTGTATATCAGCGATAGTATTAAGAAGTTTGTATGTACAACGCATGATGATTTCGGTGATATAACCGAATTGTATAGTAACAACCTTACCGGTCTTCATGTGGGCGACTATATGCATATCGAACTTGGTGGTGTCACCATCGATTATTATAAAAATGGAAAGAAATTCCAAGTACTAGATATTATTCAGAACAAAGAGGTGATCGAGATGGTAAAGGGGGAGGAACGTGTTAAAACGTATAATGTAATCGTGATTGCTGGTCATGAAGATTTAACAAGTACCCGTTCACTAAAATGGGGAACAGCAAAGGATGATGTAACTCCCCAAGATATTTTCAGACTAGCGAATGGTTCGTCTGCTGATCGCGCAATTGTTGCGAAATACTGTGTTCAAGATTGTAATCTGGTACACCATCTAATGAACAAGATTGACGTAATTACTGGCTATACTGAGATGGCGAGTATTTGTAGTGTACCAATTAGTTTCCTAATCTTTCGGGGACAAGGTATCAAATTAACCAGTTTCGTTGCCAAGAAGTGTCGTGATAAAAATACACTCATGCCGGACTTAGAGAAAACTGGTGATGCAGATGGTTATGAAGGAGCCATTGTTCTTCCACCGAAATGTTCGATGTACATGGATAATCCAGTCGCATGTGTAGATTATTCATCACTATATCCATCCTCGATGATCAGTCAAAATTATTCGCATGATAGTAAGGTATGGACAAAATCATATAACTTAGATGGTGACCTCATTTCAGTTACAGGGGAACGAGACAAAAAAGGTAATTTTATCTACGATAATCTACCCGGATACCAATATATTGACATTGACTACGACACGTTCAAATATATTCGTAAAACGCCGACATCTCGTGCAGAAAAGACAAAAGTTGGTCATATGATGTGTCGATGGGCCCAGTTACCAGACAACCAAAAGTCGATTATGCCATCTATTTTAGAAGAGTTATTGAAGGCAAGGAAAGATACTCGTAAAATGATCAAGACTGAAAAGGACCCGTTCGTGCAGAATATTTTGGATAAGAGACAACTTGGATACAAAGTCACCGCCAACTCATTATATGGCCAATGTGGATCGCGAACATCAACATTCTATGAAAAGGACGTTGCTGCATCGACAACTGCTACCGGTCGAATGATGATTATCTATGGAAAGCGTATCATAGAAGAGGTATATGGGGACTTGATATATGAAACCAAATCACATGGCCCAGTAAGATGCAGAGCAGAGTATGTATATGGAGATACTGATTCTGTCTTCTTTACTTTCAATCTGGAACATCCTGAAACTGGTGAAAAAATCCGCGGCAAACCAGCACTTGAAATGACGATTGAAATTGCACAAGATGCAGCGGTATTGTCTAGTAATTATTTAAAACCACCCATGTACTTAGAGTATGAAAAAACACTCATGCCATTCATTCTCTTGTCTAAGAAACGTTATGTTGGTATGCTGTACGAGGAAGATCCGAACAAGGGGTATTTGAAATACATGGGATTATCCATTAAGCGGAGAGACTCCTGCGACTACTTGAAAGATGTCTATGGTGAAATATTGAATATTCTTATGAAGGAGAATAACGTGGCTAGTGCAATTAAGTATTTGGATTATGCATTAAATGAACTTATTGAAGGTAGAGTTAGTATGGATAAATTGGCAATTACTAAGGCTCTCCGAGGTGACTACAAAAATCCCAACCAAATTGGTCATAAAGTATTGGCTGATAGAATTGGACAACGTGATCCAGGCAATAAACCGAAACCAGGTGATCGTATGAAATTTGTATTCGTTGTCAATGACAAGGCTAAGGCTCTTATGGGAGATAAGATAGAAACACCAGATTATATTGTTGAGAATAACCTGCAAATTGATTATAGTCATTATATTACAAACCAATTGATGAAACCATTGCAACAACTATTTGGTCTTGCATTGGAACAAATATGGACCATGCAAAATAAGAAGTCGGCTATTAAAACATTCCAAAAGGAACTTTCTGTATTAGAAAAGGAATATGCGTCTGACTTTGAAGTGTTTATGAAAAAGAAAGAGAAGTTATGTAGTGCCAAAGTAAAACTCTTGTTGTTTGATAAGGTACTTAACAAGATCTACAATAAAAAAAATAATATTCAGACCCTTACCTCATTCTTTGGTAAACAATAAGTAAATATGACACTATGTTACCTATATTTATTTTGAAATATTTTTATTTATTCATGTATGGGTGTTGTGACGACTGGCATCTCAAATCGATAAATTACATTGCCTTGTCCATCTGTGGCATTGACGCCCATGTTCCCCATGCTATTTGTTAGAAATCCGTTCATCATACTCGTAATCTGGTTTGTTAAATTATCCAACGGATTATCTATATTTTCTGAATTCGATGTATTGTTATTTGGCTCATCTGCTGCCGGAGTACTTTCACGTATATCATATCTACATATAGGACATTTTACATGAGTATTAAACCAACTATTGATTGAACTGGGAGTAAATGTATGACCACAATGCTTTATTCTAGAAACAGTATCCCCCTCATTAAAATCCTCCAATGTTATTGGACAAGTGGTTATTTCATGAACATTGCCATTATATGTTACTGATTCTATTGCGTTAGCTAGTTGTTGTGATGTTGGTCGTACAACAACATCTTCTAGATCTGGTTGGTTGTTTGTATTAATTCTATAATGAGCAGTGCGAATAATATGATTGATGCCTCCATTTGGTATTTGTGAAAAAAGCTCATTAAATATATTCTGCATTCCATCGACTGGTGGTGTAGGTTGTGTAGGTTGTGCAGGAGGAGGTGTAGGTTGTGCAGGTTGTGCAGGAGGAGGTGTAGGTTGTACAAGAGCAGGTGTTTGGCTACGTTCAGTGTTATTGTGATTTGATAGTTCTTGTTGTAATGTTTGTATTATTTCTAAATATGTCCGCACATTTTCATTATACTCGGCCATCACTTCGTTTATGGAATTGATTGCACTGATATATGAAGTGTCGTCATTATTCATATCGTCTGGTATATGCAAGCCACTAGGCATGACCGGTCTAGGTATAGATCTAATGTCATATGTAGGGTTACCATTCGACGGTTCTGGTATGGGAGTATCGTTCGGTTGTTCAGGTGCTGGTTCAGGTGCTGGTTCAGGTGCTGGTTCAGGTGCAGGTGATGCACGAACACGAGCACCTATAACATTCGTTCGCCGTATGTTTCTCGCCTGATTATTCATCATAGAATTAAAGATACTGTTATGTGCATTCATATATTATTTACTATAAAAGGTGTAAAGATTATTATCTATATACACTTAAACTATCATACACTAATGGACTTGACAAAGTATTACAAGAAGGGTCTTACTGGTATGGCGAACTTAGGAAACACTTGTTTTTTAAATTCATGCATGCAGGTAATAAATCATACATACGAATTGAACGAAATATTGGACAACAATGTGATAGTAAAATACGTAAAGGAGGGCATTGACGACACAATCATATTTAACGAATGGAATGAATTAAGAAATGTATTGTGGAGTAGAAATGGTGTTGTTGCCCCTAAGAAATTCGTCCATTATGTTCATTTGGTTGCAGAGAAGAAGGACCGAGATTTATTTACGGGGTATTCACAAAATGATATGCCAGAGTTTTTACAATTCTTTATAGACTGTATCCATAATAGTATTTCTCGAAAAGTACATATGAAGATCAATGGCAAGCCGAAAAACAATCGAGATATTATGGCAAAGAAGTGCCTTGATATGTTGAAGGATGTATATTCATGCGAATATTCAGAAATAATGGAGTTGTTTTACGGCATCTATGTTTCAGAAATTATATCCGGTGATCTCAAACAATATTATGCAATGAAACCAGAACAATTCTTTATATTGGATTTACCAATCGTAGATGAAAGTAATCATAAACAGTTAACTCACTTGTATCAATGTTTCGACCAGTATATTCATCCAGAAAGACTAGCAGGCGATAATGCATGGTACAATGAGAAAACGAAAAAAAAGGAAGATGTAGTAAAACAAATCTCTTTTTGGAGTTTACCAAGAATATTAGTTATAGTATTAAAGCGATTTACCCCAGATGGGCAGTATAAGATTACTTCCAATATCGATATACCAGTAAACGATCTGGACCTATCACGTTATGTAAAGAATTACAATCCGTCATCCAATGTGTATGATCTATATGGCATATGTAATCATTATGGAGGAATATCTGACGGGCATTATACTGCATGTGTAAGGAATGCTGAAAATAAATGGATATATTTTAACGATGAAGAAATTAGTATAATTCAAGACGAAAAATCCGTTGTTACATCAAATGCATATTGTTTATTTTATCGAAAAAAATAAAGGGATATAGTATAAATATAATGAGTGAGGCAAATAAACAAGATCCTTCCGTTAATAATCAAACTAATACAGATGTGGCTACCACTACGGCCGGAACATTTGTTGAGGATACATCTTCTGAGAATACAGCTACCGAGGAAACAGAAGATCCTTCCGTAGATAGCGATACCGAAAATACCACAACTGAGGCAACTGAAAATACAGAGACATCTAATGTCGACCCAGTTCCAGTCAACGATGCAGATGCCGATGTTGTTTATATCAAACAAGTTGGCAATGTCGTATTTAAGAAATCCAACCTCATTCTCTTGTCATGGTTTTTAGTAGTATATATTTTAGCCTACTTTGTTTTAGGAATGTTCTTCGGAAGTTCGGCAGTGTCAAATTTCCAGGCAAATGTTGGACGATTAATAGACTTTATGTTCCTGTGCGGTTTTTTATTATATGTGTTTACCTATTACTATTATGTGCCCGAAAGCAAATTTAAAGAGGATGTCCAAAGTACTTACGAAGATACGATTGCATACTTGAACAATTCCATGTCGCTACTTACAACAACACTGTTTATCATTACATTTTATACCATAGTCTATTTATTCCGAATTCCTATGTCTTACGACGCTAAGCCCATATTTATCTCTCTTATCGAAAACACTGCCTGGATTGGTCTGCTATTAGTATCAATCATTAGTTTTTTCAAACATGTATTAGGCGTCCCAATGGACGATTTGTTTGATAAATTAAATCCATTTTCTAAAAAGGAGGAACCCGAAGAGAGCGAAATTGTGATAGAAGAGGATGAAGTATTTAATGTATCTAATAACCTGTATACATATGAGGACGCACAAGCTGTATGTAGTGCATTCGGTGCTAAGATTGCGAATTATGATCAAATTGAGAATGCCTACAATAATGGTGCTGAATGGTGTAGTTATGGATGGTCAGAAGATCAGATGGCCTATTTCCCTACCCAAAAATCTACTTGGGACAAATTACAGAAAAACCCGAAACATAAGAACAATTGCGGACGTCCAGGCGTAAATGGAGGCTATATTGCAAACCCCTATGTTAAATTCGGAGTAAACTGTTACGGAAAAAAACCCAAGGCAACCGATGCCGACATTGATAGATTGAATGCTAAACAGAACCAGGTGTTCCCTAAGAGCAAAAAAGATAAGGAATTGGATGAAAAGGTAAAACACTGGAAAGAAAATGCGGATAAACTATTGCAGATAAATTCCTATAACAATAATCAGTGGTCTCGTTACTAAATGCCATGTACTATCACATAGTATTCTTTGATATCAATTATGTTTTGATATCAAACCCTCAGTTAAATTAACTACACTTTACTCGCATAGCATCTACCAAGTCATATTTAGTATCTTTTAAGTAAAGTATAACAATTGTAAAAAACACTAAATTCACAATTGCACTTGTCATATCTTCTATTCTACTATGTTCTGCTTTTGTATTAAACAGTATATCATACCATTCCGGTCCGTAATTATTTTCGCCATTTTCTTCGTGGTGTTGGCTATGTATATCATTCCTTAAATTATGATAGTTGATTAAGTGATAAGTCATAAACACCATTGCCCATACTAAAATGATATAATGGTTTACTATACGATAACCGATGTAGTTCTCGATACATGATATAATGGGTATCCATAATGCACCACCTATGATTATCACATTTACTAGTATTTCTAATAATTCTGTACTGAGTTGTCCTGCGTATACTGGTTTGTGGTGTATCGCATGTATCTTTCCAAATGGACTGTCGGGATATTTATGCATAATATCGTGTACATAATATGTCCATAAAGTAATCGCCAAGTACGTTAACCCTGTGCGTATAATACAATCATTTGTTTTATAATTAATGATAACCCCTGATAATATAGTCATTAAATACAATGTAAGGTTTACATCTAAAAATTTGATTGCATTGTTAATTATACCATCTCGATACGAATATACATATGAATAATTTAAGTTGTCTATCATGATTAGCTACTATATGTTTACATTTATTATTCTGATAAATAAGTAAAACAACAGTGTTTTAATAACAGTAGGAATATTTTTGCATTGCTTGCCAAGATTGCCATAAACAACCATTGTATAGTCATTTTTCCGCGTTCTGACCTATCATACTTTGAATATATATGATCACTTACAGTATCCATCATAGTATGACCTAAATAATGATCTTCTATCATCGATATCGGACAATCATGAAATACAACATTGATTGTTAGTATTGAAAATAAAAACATGCTAACCATCACTAGTATAGAAATGTCATTCGTTAGCAATGTAATCAATAAAGGAGATATAAACATGATCCAGTGCATAGATATCATTGACAATACCATCCTGTTTTCATATACCACGCTGGCCAACTCATTTATAGTATAGTTCGTGATCCTTGAAAACAGTTCCATTATATTATTGTATGATACTTATTTTTTTGTTATAACACGAAGTACATGTTGTAATTCGTATTATTCGCATTATTTACGTCCACGGGTTACATTCTTGGCGTTCTTTTCACGCATCTTTCTACTTGTATTACCCTTGCTTTTATGGGAAATATTATTAAATAGTGTGTCAAATAGGTTCTCTTCTATTGTCGAAATATTCGGATTTATCTTATAACAATTTCCTTCCTCATTGCTACTATGCGAGCCTACTACTAGACCAGCTGGCACTGCCAGCCCTTCTAGTCTCTTCATTCCGTCTTGTATAATGGTTCCACCGTGTTGTTCAGTGTATGCATTGTCGTCTGCTATAAAGCTAGTTATAGGGTAACCACCAAATGTTAACCCGGCACCGTGCATTAATTTCTGGCCAAACGATTTTTCAATATTCATGTATCTGTATATATTATGGTCATATTTATAATTTATTAGAAACACGTTTAATATCTCGATGTGTTGTTACTTCGCGGTTCTCTTTTAGATACTTTATAATGTATTCTACGTGTTGGTTATCGGGTATAATCTCTGCTAAACGTTTTTCAAGATAACCGAAGGTTAATGGTGTATATTCTTTCTTTTCGTACACTCTAAGTTCTCCATTACTGATTTTTATGTTACTATTATAGTTATTGTTATTTATGTATGTAGTAATCAAGCTCGATGCTTCTGACTTGATATCTCGCAGAGCCTTCGTTCTATCATTCGTCTCTTTTAATTGTGTGTCTGCGATAACCCACCGCTGTACTTCCTGAACTAATTGTTGTTTGGTCACCACTGGTTCTTTTATCACAAGTGATTTATCCTTTTCATTAATATTATCCATTGTATGTTGTATAATATTATCGTATCTCTAAATTTTTGTAAGAACTAAACATTTATTTTCTACGTTTTTGTGTCTTGTTCTTTGCGGTTCTCCTTTTCTTGTTCTTTTTTCCTCCAACTGATTTGGTTTGTTTTCCGCGGTTCTTGTATGTTTTGGCAGCATCCTTTAATGCATCCTTGAACATATACCCACCATTAATTTTCTTTTGAGCATTGTAGTGTTCGGTTACGTATTTTGTCCACGCTGACATAATATAGAGTATCCTTAGAAATTATACATCCTTGAATATTATCCGAATTAACGGCGTTTACTGACACGCGTTCTCTTCGCAGTTTTTCTCTTTTTGTTTGTCTTTCTCTGTTTTTTTGCGCTCTTTTTTGCCTTGCGCTTTTTCTTTCCACCACTAATTGAGTCCATAATTTCCTCAATCTCCTCATCGTCCTCCTCTTGCGAACGGGGGGCAACAGGCGTCGCTTGTGGCACGGGAACATCTGGTGCAACTTGACTGGGAACAGGTGCGGGAACAGGTGCAGGAGCCGGTTCAACAACAGGTGCAACCGGAGCGGCAGCATCCGAGTTATCGGTTGGCTTAAAATAATTTGTTAGTGTATCCATTATACCTTCTCCGCCCTTCATCTTGCGTCCACCGGCCATTTGTTTTACAGGTTCCATGGGAACATTCATTTTGATAACATTTGATCCATTACCAACTGCAACCTGAGCGTTTGTATTGCCGTAAACTTGAATGCCATGCTCACCTGTCGTAGTTCCACCCTTCATATGTTTTCTAGAACCCTTGTGTTTTTTTGTAGACAATTTGTGTACCATTATATAGTTAGGCTATATTATTTTTCTAAATAGGTAACTGTTGATAGTTTATTGGATAACTTTAAAATTAAGAATAAATTGGCTAAAATGATAAATACCAAAAAGATGTTATAGAAGCATATTACCCAGATATATATATTGAGTTCGTTATAAATCGTATCGAATATAGGTTTAATTATTTCACGAATATTGTTTTTGATTTCTTCGTTTATAAAAAAATCAACATAACTGTCTATCTTACGTTTTTTATTCATATTATTACAAAATACGCATAAATAACTCAATGACATCAAACGTATTGTGTAAAGTATTGTTGGGCAACCACGATATACTGTGTAACAATAATATAAACAATTATCGTTATTATATATATGTCGGTTCATACAAAATTAACTTTTGGTCGCGCAATTAAAATTATTGCACGTTCTTTTACGAAGAGTAACAATACAATTACACCTTTAGGAAGATGGAAATTAGATGCAAATAAAAACATCAACTTAATTGTCGATTATTCAAACGAAGATCACTGCGGAAGTTGTGCACAATATATTCACCATAAGCACCGTGAACAAATGAATTTACAAGGTATGGTAGAACAAGAAGCCATACTAGCACAAGAGTATGAAGTTTTACTAACAAACACGCAAGATTAATTGTCAGTTTCTACAAGAAACGATTAATGCCGAAAATTATAATAAAGAGAACATATCTATACATTATAATGGAGAACATATACAATACAAATGACGAGTTCGATGCCTTTGATTTTAGCAAATTAGAAATGACAAAGCCTATACCCATACAAGGCAACAATTATTTTATCAAATTCTTAGTGAATGGCGGCCGACAATTGTATGTTCAGCCACCTAGATGTAAAACGAAACAGGGCATAGTCAATGTCGGGAAACGATATTATAGCGACCTCATGTTTACAAATGAAAATGAACATTTTATTCAATGGATGGAGAACCTAGAAACATATTGCCATGAATATATCTATAAAAATCGTGAAAGATGGTTCGACAACGACATGGAATTACATGATATTGAAAATTATTTTACTTCTCCAATGAAGCTTTATAAATCTGGAAAATATTATACTATACGATCGAATATACAAACCGTATTAGATAAACCAAAATTAAAGATATACAACGAAGATGGTATAGAAATCGAATACAATGCCATAGATAATAACACGGAACTTATGACTATTCTTGAAATTCAAGGTATCCGTTGTTCTGCACGAAGTTTTCAAATCGATATTGAAATCAAACAGGTAATGGTGCTAAAACCTAACAATATGTTCGACAAATGCCTCTTTAAACATACAAGTATAAGCAATGCACAAACTGAACCCGAACAAGATCCTGACGCTGTTGTTGTAGTTAAACAAGACCCTGATCCGGACACTGATAATATTGAACCAGATGTATCGGCTGATAAACAGCCAACAATTACCATAGAAAATATGGGAAATCCTATTGCAATTGACGATCTTTCAAATGGCACACTTGATACGACTTTACTTGATGATACCGATATTGTTATTGAAGACACCGTAACCAGAGACAATGTTTTTCCGTCGAACGATTTAGATATTTCAGCTGTATCTGAACAATCACCAGAACCTATTGTTGATAATGTAGCAGAATACAAAGAACCAGAAAAAGATGATTTAGATTTAGGAATAACTGTAAATAATGTCACAAATGATGACAACATGAATAAAACGGATGAAGAGAGAATTGATACAAATATGAAAGATGATGATATCAACTTCAATCAACAATCAGATGATATGGAAGAAGTTACATTTAATTTAGAAGAATTGCCCGAAAACGATCAAATTACATTGAAAAAACGAAATGATGTATATTATGAAATTTATAGGGAGGCTAGAAAGAAGGCAAAATATGCCCGAGATTTAGCACTAGCTTCTTATTTAGAAGCGAAGAATATCAAAAACAAATACATGTTGGATGATATCGACGATAGCGACGATAGTTACGAAAGTGATCTAGATTTAGATAATGAGGATGATGAATAGAGTATAATCGCCACATTGTAATATATTTTAGCACATTTAATCAAATTCATAAGAAAAATTTTATCAGGCGTTTATATAAACCAATGTTTAAGGATATTCAACGTGGTCTCGCAAAGTTTTTTACAAAGGAGTTTGTTCTTGTCGTTATCATATTTATGGTTCTTGTATGGGGACTTTTGAGCTATTCTGGTGAAAAGGTCAGTTTTATGGATACCATGCAGGACGGAAATGGTGCCGAGGCTGTGCCTTCTGCCGAAGAGGCTGCACCCGCCGCGGAGCCCGCGGTGGCACCTGCCGCAGCCAAGGCTGATGCTGGATATGCACTACAACCGGTGGCCAATCCTGCTGATTTATTACCCAAGGATGCAAACAGCAAGTGGTCCGAGTTAAATCCTTCCCCTGCCAAGGAGGGTGATGTTATGATGCCTGATTTACTTCAAGCCGGTTACCACATCGGTCTTGATACCATTGGACAATCTCTTCGCAATGCTAACTTACAACTGCGTTCTGATCCTATCGTCCCCAAGTCCGACGTTGGACCATGGAACCAAAGCACGATCGAGGCCGACACTGGACGTGTTGCTCTTGAACTAGGTGCTGCTTCGAATTAAATTATTCATAATGCAGCAGTAACATATTTATAATATTGGCAATAATAATAAATCATCAATATTATATACATCATATGACCAAAGACGATATTTTAGGGTATACGATCATTTTCTTGATACTGGGTATATCAGGTTACACATATTATGACAATGCTGAAAGTTTTCAATTGAAATGCATAGTGTCTTCTGTTGATGGAAATAAATATTGTGTTCGCGAACGGAAACGCATAAAAGAGGCGGCTGATTTATTGGCAACGGTTACAAACAAATGCAAAACACTTGTTGAATATATGGAAAAAAAACATACCGACAAGAACTGTGTTAAACGGTTAGTGGACGGGTTCAATCCTAATAAAATAATGGAGACATTACCTACGAGTAGCTACACTGCATATAGTGAAAATAAAGGCGAAAAAGTTGCATTCTGTTTGAACAAGAAAAAACATGACAATGATGCACTCATCGATGATAATACATTGACATTCGTTGCAATACATGAACTCGCTCATATCATGACAAAATCAATCGGACATAAAAGTGAATTTTGGACGAATTTTAAATTTTTACTAGATAACGCAAAAGAAGCCGATATCCATAATCCAATCGACTATAAGAAAAAACCACAAGAATACTGTGGAATGAAAATACACGATAATCCTTATTATGATGCATAATATTTTTGTTAATTATATTTCTTGACAATTGCAACAGATCGTTATAATTGTCAAATAGTTTGTCCAGATAGTAAACATCGTATTGTCGGGCATTTAATCATACAATTATCATGTCTTCATAATTACCGTCATTCCAACTTTGTTTATCATTATCCAAATGACTTAGTAGGCACTTTTTTTAAATTAGTAAGTAAAACTGGTTAGTCGTTTATCTATGTTTGCGATTACCCTTTGTCGGGATTTGTTGGCTTTTCGTTCCCGTACGTCAGGGTTTAATATATTTTTTTGCTCCATACTCAACTTGCTGACGGTAACCCTTTGATTTATCATAACGGTGGCCGTTTTGATTATGTGAAGGTTCGTCGATGGGAGTTAGAAAGTCGGAAATGTCTAGTTCAGGCATGGTCGGAGTGGTATGATCCATTTATTAGTACAATATGCCACACGATATTGTTTAATTCAATTTTTTATCAATACTTTTATTTTGTATGTATTTCATTGAATGTTTTGATTATAACATGTATCTATAATCAAAATGTAACATTATATTGCTATGCCGTTGTTTATGCGACCATCTTTAAGCCACCCACCAGGTTGGCACCTATGCCGAAACCGGCACCACCACGGGCACTGCTTCCCATGGAAGGGATGAACACATCAAGGATGCTGAATGTGGCAGCAGCAGTAAGGGCGATAATAACAATCTCCTCAACATTAAGCTGCTTCTTGGGGATGGCAAATGCGGCAAGTGCCACAACCAGGCCCTCAATGAGGTACTTTATTGCGCGTTTTACTAACTCGTTTAAATCAAGCATGATTATAATATATTGTAACAAAAAAAAATAGGCTTACTCTATTTAATTATATGGAGATACTTAACAACTATTTGCTAAATAAATAAAAAATGCTATAATATCTAGTAAATATTATTTAATTGAAGATACTTAAACAATACACCATAAACTAATTATATTACTAAATATGTCTAGCTTTGAACAGAAGTTGAACACTGATGGTACGCCTAATTCCAAGTACGTTGACTTGTGCGATGAAGATGCCCCGATCGCAGGACAGAAATTTACATGCATGTCATTTGTTTCACCAGATAAAATCTTAAAGAAGAGAGAGGTCTATCTATTTAATCAATTCATAAAAAACTGGGAATTCTCTAAATCTATGGAGAGATACTTTGAGTTTATTCATTTTATCGCATTCAAGTATAGCTTGAAGGTCGAAACGCTCATCGACGATTTCAATGAGTTTGTCAAGGAGGAGAGTGATAAATTGAAGAAGAGCGGCATTGAAGACGACTATAAGAATTTCCTAGATAAGCAGGAGGACAAGCTAAATGAAACATTCAACCGAGAGCATGCATTCCAGACTTCCGTACGTGGTGTAAAAATTCGCGGATCTTTTGCCACTCAGGATGAGGCTGAGGAGAAGTGCAAGAAGCTACGCGAATTGGACCCCAATCATGACATTTATGTTGGACCCGTAGGTGTGTGGGTTCCTTGGGACCCCGATGCATACAAGACAGGTAGAGTTGAACATTTGGAGGAGGAACTCAATGCACTTCATAAGGAAAAGATTAAAAACGAAGAGATGGCGAAAAAGGAGTTTGAGGAGCGCATTCGTGAGACCAAGAAGAAGGCCATTATGGAGAATATTGAAAAGGCTAACAGCAGTGGTAACGTCCTTACTCAAACTATGGACGAGGAGGGCAACCTAGTCGGGGTAAAGGAAACTGTTGATTTTGAAAGCAGAGATGCAGTAACTACTGATCCTGCCGATGCGGCTCAGCTACGCGACGAGGTATTTTCAGATGCCAAGGTCGACGATAATGGTACAGATAAGGAGTAAAAATGTCGAAAAATTGAAGTCATATTAGTAGTTAAATATATTGTAAAACACACATCAAAATGAATACATTTTCATACATTGCTCATAAACTAAATGCATCCGACGATGCCCAGTTTAACTTTGATCTCAGGTCAAACCTGACGGTGAACCGCAAATCCGAGTATTTTAAACTAGATCTAGATAATACCATTAAATCTAATGGCATTATTCATGCAAGCACTAAGTGTAATTTGATTGACATTATGCTATTTAAAATAAAACTAACAAAAACTGATACGACCCCAAATATGTTAACCAAAATTGAGTTCTTTAAAATGATACATGATAACACGTATACAGCTGAGCCAATCAAAGAAGAGGTAAAAAACTTGTATATGCAGGCACTAAGACATTATGGCGCATTGTCTAGACTTGCATATATTTATAAGCTCAAAAGGGCTCCTCTACGCATTGAAACCGATTTATATTTAAACAAACTTAATGCTACTCATCCCAATGTAATTACTATTTTGCAAAATAAACAACGTTATTTGTTCACGATCACAGATCTAAATAAAATTATCGAAACTGCTTTGTCCAACTCGCCTTATTTTAGTTCAGAACCACTCCCGTCAAAAAATCCATATAACAATATGCCGTTTACTATCTCTGATTTATACAATATTTATTTCCAAGTAAGATCGCGATTAATTAAAACCCCCACTTTGTTATATCAATTCTTTCTCCATAACTTCAATCTAACCGACTTTCAGGAATACAACAAGGCTTTGATTAGAGACACGTATATTCGACAATGTGTTCAACATGAAGATGAAGATGTACTAATGGAATACGTACATGACATGCTTTCACTTGATAACCGAATTCGAGTAGATAGGCATTTTCCAAGAGAAGTCTTACTAGATATACTCAAACCCTATCTACGGTTATATCTAGAAATGAGTTATTCACTAGACATAAGCGTTAAACGTCGAGCATCTCGTCTCTTATATCAACGTCTAAATGCATTTTATAGTTTCAATCCAGCATTTGGACGAAAAATAATTAAAATGAATGGCAAGTTTAAAGGAGGTGTCGCTTACAATGTCGCCCATATGCAATATGACCAGCACGTAGAAAATTATAACAGTGTCGCTCAACCACCGTATATCAGTTCCCATATATCAATTGTTCCGCGTACTGTTGATATTAACATGATGGAAGCTGAATATCATCAGGATGATGAGGATGATGAGGATGATGAGGATGACGAGGATGACGAGGATGACGAGGATGACGAGGATGACGAGGATGATCAGGAAAACAATCCAGAAAGTGTTGTCGACGAAAACAACGATCCCAATATAGCAGAAGAACAGGTAACAGTAGACGATTTGATTACTATTATGTTCAATGCCAACATATCACAACCGCCTAGAATAATTCCTCGTATACCGTTAGTACCGACAAGAAGACGACCTATCGATGATGTTCAAGTAAGAGGAGTTGTCAATCAGCGTGAAATACAATGGATCGATGTAGAATATGAAGAAACAGATGAGACACTACATGATCCATAATTGTTCACGCGTATAACGAACGATGTTACATTACAATATTATTACCATTTACTTTTTTTTACATTGATCGCTGGTCCAGAACGCTTCTTCGCTTTGCTAGGATCATATTCGTCCTCGTCGTCCGACCCCATATTCTTAGAAATTTCCCAAAATTCTTGTGAGCCCAATTTGAAATCAGGATGCTTCTCTGCTTTATACCAAAATATTTGGTCATTCAGTTTGTTCGACTTCGCATTGTTGTTTATAACCAAACATTCGTAATTCTCAGTTGTTTGGTCCATTACTCCACAGAATGCCTCTAATGTTGGAAACATACTAGCGTAGTTCTCCCATATGCGTTTTCTGTTTGTGAGATAGGGTTCTCTTAGAATGAATACATAATCAATATTTGTTCTTAAATTTGGTGGAATACCTAGTGGATATTGCATAGTAATAATTAACATGACCTTCCAGTGACGCCCATTCATAAAAAGTAATCGCATCATTTTATCACGTGTCCAGGATTGATCATATAAACAATCATCTAATATAACGAAAGCACGTGGATCAATTGTTGTTTTTCGATACATTTCAATTTCTTTATTCACTTGTTTTAGTACAGTCTTTTGACGTCGTAATACATTCTCTATGAGAACACTATTGTATTCCTCATGAATGAATAATTTAGGAACATGAGCTGCATAAAACCCGTTTCCGGCTTCTGTCCCTGAAATAACGGTTCCAATCGGAATATCTTGATGATAATATAACAAGTCTCTCACTAAGAACGATTTACCTGTATCACGACGTCCAATCATAACAATTACAGGTCCTTTATTCTCGTCGGGCTTAAATGTAATCTCGCGCATATTAAATTTTTTCAATTCTAATGTCATTGCTATTATGTATACTTATAATGCCGATATTTCTATATCCAATCAAACGTGCTAAATGATTAGTTTAAAACGAAGAAAAAATTTATAAGAAACACTTATATTGTTTTGCACATAAAATGCCAAGTATGCCCATATTTTCGATAAATCACACTGAGAGTAATGATATTGACTTACATAATTTAGAAAAAACCTACATATCTTCCGCCGATGACATAGCGAATGAATATAATCCTTTTCGTCTGAAAGAAATCCAGAACTACAATCCCATATACAATCGTTTTTTTACATTGTCTGAAACAAACTATAATTCAATTCAATTGGACCACAATCTACATATGGTATCTATGGATCAAGTGAAGGATATCAGCAATAGCACAATACACAATATGCCCGTGTTCATTAAGTATTCTCCATTGTTAGATCCTATACGGTATATGATTGGGAAATATACAAAGGATGGGGAGAACATTTATAAGCTTCCTCACTATAACGCTAATGGATTTCCTAAGATTGATGATTATAATAATGCCGCATACACAGATTGCTTCTTTTACTATCTTACTAGTAAAATACTACACGAGTATAAATTTATGCATGGCATAGACTTCTATGGCAGTTTTGTTGGTATTCAAGACAAATACAAAATGAATGTTGTTGACGATATGGAGTATTTAATGACGTCTTCTTATTTCAATGAGAACATTGACAAATTATTTACAGTATGTGATCATGATACCCAGTCTTATTTCGCAGAAAGTTCTCGTGCAAACCGTGCCAGACTAAGGATCTCATCATCAAATCCCCATAATATCAGTGCGATTTCATTGTCGGATTGCCTAGTATCAGATGATCTTACTCAAATTGGGTCGTTAACAGATACAGAAATAGTGTATGATAATGCAAGCATATCCAATACACCACATACATCTACAAATAGTGTATCACATAGTTCGTCTAGTTCAGAAGAGGATAGCGACTGTAATGATAGTTCGGACGAAGAACCTTCTTCTCATTCAGATGACGACGAGAGTTGGGAAACAGATACCCGATCTTGTGATGAAAGTGACGATAGTCTATCTACCGAAATGGAGGATACGCAATATGGATATATAAATAACTTCCCAGTACAATTAATATGTTTGGAACAATGTAGTGGAACATTGGATGAGTTGTTCTCAACCCGTGCACTTAATGAAGATACTGCTGCCTCTGCCTTATTTCAAGTAATTATGATGTTGGTAGCATATCAAAAGATGTTTCACTTCACACATAACGACTTGCATACCAACAATATCATGTACATTGTCACTGATAAACCATTTTTATATTATAAGTACGAGAACCTGGTATACAAAGTCCCGACATATGGTAAAATATTCAAATTAATCGATTTCGGACGTAGTATCTATAAATATAAGGGAAAGACTATGTGCAGCGACAGTTTCGGCCCTGGCGGAGATGCGGCCACCCAGTATAACTGCGAACCTTATATCGATGAAACAAAACCCATAATTGAACCTAATTATAGTTTTGATTTATGTCGCCTAGGTTGTTCTATTTATGATTTTATTATACCCGACGATGTACGTTATGTACAATATGACGATTTACAGAAAACGGTTTATCGTTGGTGCATGGATGATCGAGGGAAAAACGTATTATATAAAAAGAACGGCGAAGAACGATACCCAAATTTCAAGTTATATAAAATGGCTGCGAGAACCGTACATGATCATACACCACAAGAACAGCTTAATCATAGTTATTTTAAACAGTTTTTATATACCAATCCTAATAATACTATTGACCAGGAATGTATGAATATCGACGAATTGCCATGTTGTGCATAAATGAAGAATAAGGAGAACCTAGACAAAATGTTAAGTGCAGTTTACACTTAACATTTACTCATAATGAGGACCGGTATATTACACATCGTTTTGTGTATACATTCAGTAATAATTATGTTGCATAATCTATATCTTACATATTTGACATGTCCGAAAGTATAGATGTAGCAGAACCACTACCACAACAATGGTACTGTTATATTTTGCGCAATAAACAACCTCGATATAGCCATTTGACCTATAACGGATCTACCAACAATCCATATCGCCGACTTAGACAACATAACGAAGAAATCACAGGTGGAGCTGTTTATACCCATGGGAGAGGAGGAGGATGGGAAATTTATGCATTGTTAACCGGGTTTGTAGACCACAAGAATGCATTGTCATGTGAATGGAGAATTAAACATACTAACGGAAAGCCTGGTAAACGCCCACCAAATCATCTAGGTGTAAATGGGCGTATACGTGGATTGAATGAAGTGTTAAAATTGGATAAATGGACCAGTAAATGTTTAGTCAGTAATGCTGATGTACAATATACATTATATATTGCAGATGATGTTGCTGAATTCATCGAACAAGATAACCTACCCGAGAACATTCATGTAGTTCATGGCATACCTGAGTTTACCAAATAAACTAGGTAGTTAGTTAGTTAGTCTGTATTATCTATAAGTTCTCCCATGTAGTTAGCATAATCCGCGCGATACATACGAGTTAATTCGTCGTACTTCGTTATAAAGTTCCCTTCACGATTTGAAAAATCAATACTCTCTAACACAGTTTGGTCTTCGCATAGCGTTTTTTTCATTATACTGCGGGTTATATTATCGAATATTTTATTCAATATAGGATCATCAAACACCCAGTTGTTACGGTATACTTTAACAAACAGTCTCGTTTTAGTCTTGTTAATGGGAAGAGCAGATGTCACTACTGTATTTACAAACTTTCCAAATTTGACACGAGCAATTGTATAGTGGGGCAAAATATACTCGTTTTCTACAACTAGTGTGTTTATACCAAATATTTTCTTTGCAATAGAATTGTCACCTGAACTATATTCGTATATAGCTTTGGTCCTACCTGTATGAACATTTCGTTCAATGCGTTCCGATATTGGTAATGGACGTTTACGATTGCCAAATGTATGCACTTCTGATATATGGAGGATATCTAATGAATTTTCTGTAACAGTCCTCGCATCTGTATTGAAATCCTTCTCTATACTTACATAACGGAATGTAATGTCCATCGTTTCTGGCTCAATCCAATCCAATGCTTTGATAATATCACCGGGTTTTACATCATAAATCGGGGTATCTTGTAAAAATAACCATCCTTGATGTGCGATTATGTTATAAAATGGTACATCTGTACGAGCATTATAGGTTGAGTTTTGTCTACTAGTAACTTGTCCCGGTGTTTGAACCATCCTACCAGTGGAATTGAACTTAAACGTATGATATGGACATACCACACAATTCATAGTTGTATCGAAACGTCCCTTTGATAAGGATGCACCCCGATGAGGACATACATCATGTATACCACTAAAACCTTCCGCATCTTTCCAAACCGAAATAGGCGTATTGTTTATGATAACCTGTTTTGGTCTGTTCATGGCAAATGTCTCCGTTCGTCCAATTACATACCAACGATTAGTAAACAATAGTTTATTGTAATTATATGAATAACAGACGTTCACTAGTAACAACAAACAATAGATAATCTTCATTTGTATTTCATAGGTATGTCTCTTTACGTTTTTTTCACGATAATTATTGTAGCACGCATTACATTGTCCGCGATGGCATAACTATACCGAAAAGAATATAGAAATATAATGATGTACTTCTTTATTATAACCATGTTCAGGTTTCTAATTGTTGCACTTTACTTCACAATCGCAGTTAGTAGTGATTATTCGCCAGTAAAAGATTTGGATCTAACACAATACGCTGGTCGTTGGTACCAGGTATATCTAAACAAATTTGACACGACATTCCAGGGGGATTGTTCATGTGCAGTTGCTGACTATACATTATCTGGTTCAACTGTCGATATATTGAATAGTCAAATTAACAAAGACGGAAGTGTGGGACAAATCGCCGGATCTGCATTCTATAAGCAAGGAAACGTCGGAGGAGAACTATCAGTATCTCTGGACGGTGTGCCTCGGGTAGCTCCTTATTGGGTAATAGAGATTGGTCCATTACTCAATAATCTTTATGCTTATTCCATCGTATCTGATGATAAGAAGTTATCACTGTTTGTACTTGCCCGAAATGTTACACAGTATTATGAAACATATGACGACGAGGTTCTCAAATCCCTTAGTAACTTTGGTTTTACCAATATATTTAATAAACCGAAGACAGTATCCCAAGTAAATTGTGATTACGGTCGATATGATACTGGATACCAAGGGGTTTAAAACCCAGGATCCCCTGTAAATACCTCGGTAGCAGCGGGGTTTAAGACTTTGTTATCAGTGACAATATTGAAAAAATCAGTCATTGTTCCATTCGAGACATTAAATACAAAGAGGGAAGATATACTCGCTAATAATACTACCACTGCATCTCTGATAACAGTTTTAAGTGGCTTCCACTCTTTTGAAACATATTTCATATCAATGATTTTCATTGAACAAAACAAGAACGTTATCAACAATGCTAACATAAACATTTTTTCCATTGTTCTCAAAAATATATAAAAGATGATGATTTTTATATATTTATCTATACGCATATTCCTAAATGTGATTTCTAGTTCGCTAGGCGACTAACTAAAATAATTCTTCGACATCATTTAATACAAAAGCGTCCGCTACTGGTTTTACGCTGGTTTCCTTGTCTAGAACATCAAAGCCACTTAAATCGATTGTATCACCATGTATCTTAATGCGATCCTCGTCGTCATCGTCCATAGCATCTTCCTCTAATTTGCGCTGAATTGCTCGTGACGTGCTAATCTCTTCTAATCGATCAATACTCTTAGGAGCGTCGATTTTCCGCACATTGTTGGTTTCATCTAACACCGTATCTAAATCATTAAACGACAGCTTTGTTATAACATCTTCGGTATCTATATTTTGAATAGCAGGAACCACAGACGGGATATCCTCTTCCTTTGTAATAACATTCTCAGGCGGTTTCTCATCAGAAGATACAGTAGGTTTTGTTTCATCCGTCGGTTCAACAACCTGTTCGGGCTCGGGATCAGGTTCTTCGATCTTTTCAATGGTTACCTCTTCTTCCTGTTCAACACTTTCATCCATATATGCACGAATAATTGCCTCAGTTGGTATACTATCGCGTATGGAAATTAATATACACTCTTGTATAATGTTCTCGATTTCACGTGTATTTTTCTGCTGATGTAATGGCGTCACATTCTTATCGAACAAATAGACATTTGCATACAACTTTCGTGCAACATTAATGTATACCTTGTGAATAAAGCTATCCAATTTTGGTATTGAGATGTCGATCTTCTTTTGTTTGTTTCCAACGCGTATACAAGTAAGTACCTTCAATTGAATGATATGAACACAGGTAATGAGATCTTCTAAATAATTGCATCCACTACGCTCAATTATACGCTTTCGCTCGTCCTCTACTATCTCATTGTTCCATTTTGGAACACGCGATAAGAGATTTTGGAAAGTCATCAAATATTTTGCAGCTTCATCATTTTCTAGACACAACTTCCATGCCTCGTTAAAGATTGATTTCACTCCACCCAATATCAGTGGGGTAAACGTACTAACTAAACGACTACACCATTCATTTCTTGATTCTTGCAAATTTGACAATACAAAGTCGTCCATTCCTAATTATAATGCTAAAACACTTTTTATATCCTTATTTGAACGTAAATACATATAATCCAACATATATAACATTAATAGGTTCTCACAACGATATTCTGATTTGATTATATTAAAACATGTAACTACAAGTGACCTGTTCTTTGCATCGAACAGGTCGGACCCCTTTACACAATCGATTAAATCTAAACCAGAACACCCGTTCTCGTATAGATCATTTGCTGTTTCTATGAGATCTTTATGGGTCACCTCGTCTCCGCGTATATCAACCAATTGGCGGTGTATCCAGTTTAAATCTACACTATTCCCATTTTCTTGGGTAGAATGAGAAAAATGTACATGTAGGTTCTTTACTGTATGCCCCTCTATATATTCGGGTATGTATATCTCGCAAAACCTCGATACAATTGGCTTTAATAATTTGTCTTTGTTCTCAACTACGATAAAGAAACGCGTGTTATGACTAAATAATTCAATGCAACGCCTGAGTGCCGATTGGGCATCTATCGTTAGATAATCAGCGTTCAACAGGATGATTGATTTAAAGGTTGATCCATTGTTTGATTGAATATTCGTCTTCGCGAAGAATTTCAACTCCTCGCGTATAAATTTAATCCCTTTGCCGTGTGCACAATTCACTGACATGACGTTCTTCTTAATTGTAGTCTTCTCGTCATTGTATATTTTGTTGATAAACCAATTTAAAATCGTTTTTTTACCAGTACCATGATAACCATACAATATTATATGTGGTATTTTACCCGATCTATGGAAATAGTTTAACTTGTCATATACATTATTATGATTTGAGATTTGTTCCATGGTGTATATTGTATTATTACAACCGGTTTATATGTTTTGAACAAAGTTATTCTTTTTTTACCAACGATAATTGTTTTGTAAATACATATCGTTCTTGGTTCATTGTTCTCCTCCGTAAATTACAATTTAAACAAGCAATAGTAACATTGTTGTGATTATGTCCTACGGAATTGTCAATACGTTCAAGTGACCATTGTAGTGGTTCCCTAACATATTCATAGAGAACCTTGGTATAATAATTACAATAATAACATTTATTATCACACTCGGTTAATAATTGTAATACTCTTGACATAGTAATAAAATCGGCCTCTGAATATATTTTTTTTAACAAATCTTGATTACGATACCCCGACAACTTATATTTCAATTGTTTTAATATTATCTTACAGGTTGCGTCATTGCATGGATCAATGTTATTGTTGTAAATCTGTCTGATATAATCCAACTGCTTCGTATTATCCAAATCTGCCTCGGTGAAATCCCATTCAGAACTACTTGTTATCATTCGTTTACGTGGAACCTTCTTTTCCTTTTCATCTTCCATATTATCATAATCGTCATAATCTTCGCATTTATCTCGTCTTTCTTTTTTGGGTGTCATATCTACTAGTATATGTTTTGTATAACAACCGGACCCCAGTGACACATTATTACCAACCTCATCCGGCATATTTACACTTATTCTTTTGATCTCGTCCATATACTTACTATACAGCGTAAAATATAGAAATATGTACGCAACAAATATTAAAGACTATAATAAAAGAAGATAAACACTATCGTTGATATAATATAAAGAGTTAGAACAATATTATGTTCACAAATGATATCAGTAACAACGCGCCTATCAATGCAGAGGCAACTAATAACAAGAAAGTAAGCCATACATACCAAAACAATAACCATTATGATATGCTCGATCGACTACTAGAAAAGGAAAAAATAAGCAACAAACTTGAAACATGGAATAAGATTGACAAAACTGTTAAAATCCAGAAACTTCATCAATTTGCAGAGCGTTATGGCAAGGAGCACGGGTATCCTGCGAAGGACATCAAACTATTAAAATCATTCTTTGTTGAATGTCTCGAAAAGAACAAGCTTAAAAAAACCAAAGAGGTGACTTATAACAAGGAGAAGAATGAAATTGTAGCAATTCCGGCTCTCCATTTTAACCAAGCAACTCACAACTTTACTCTACGGATTATTGACAGCAAGCGTGTTTCAACCTTGAAGTCGTTAACCCCGAAACGCAATTCAGAAAAAGATCAAACCTATTGACCATATGCAAAATTGAATTTGTACAGACAAGGTGTATATGATAAAATATATAGAGGCAATATTTTATTATATATAATGGAAATGGAATTAACAAATGCAATAATCGAAACAGAAACAGAAACAGAAACCGAAACAGAAACAGAAACCGATGTCTATTACACATCTTCTTCCTATTCGAGCGACACGGAAGTCAGTGAGCAGGTATCCGAAACATCTAGCGAATTTTACATATTTACATTCGAAGATCTGACTAGTGAAGATATTGCTGAAATTATAGATGACGCATATGATTTAATTGATGAATGTTTTTGCAATAATCTAATTAAATTATCAAACCCCTCGTTTTATTCAGATGTTTGCAAACATGTTGCTGATACACTGTACCTAGAATGGGAACTAGCTGACTTATGCAATGATGACGAAGAATACGATGAGTTAATCGAATTAGTAGAAGGTGTGATGGAAACATATTCAATGTATTGCGGATTACCCCAACGTTCAATACCCTATACAGTAAACACCATACAACCTATGATGGCAGATGACATTGACGATTTGACACAACAAATCACAAGGTTACAAGCTATACCTCAACCAGAACAACGCACTCCTGAATGGTATCAGTTTAGAAATGGACTGATTACAGCCAGTAATTTATGGAAAGTATTTGGAAGCCAATCACAAATAAATA
>Ga0255773_10000235_pt1 | contig 59279 bp, 55 predicted proteins | sample 011ome_17_FD_179971 | JGI IMG/M metagenome (GOLD analysis project Ga0255773, IMG submission 179971) | Coastal salt marsh microbial communities from the Groves Creek Marsh, Skidaway Island, Georgia - 011502XT metaG (version 2) | ecosystem: Environmental > Aquatic > Marine > Intertidal zone >... | reverse complement strand
GTACAGAAACGGTGTAGCTTTAGTAAACGACACTACCTCACTTCTAACCGTGTCTTCTGGAATGACTGGATTATTTCAAGTAAAACTTAACTTTAGTGAAGGCTGCTTACTTTCCGATTCGTTAGTTGTTGTGCAACCTACGATATCCGTACAAAAAGATTCAGTTGGAAGTTGCTCCAACAAAAATGATGGAGCACTCTCACTCACCAGAATAATGGGAGGAACAAAACCTTACTCCTTCTCTTTAAACAGTTCTAGCTTTCAGTCGGATTCTAGTTTTACCAATTTATCACCCGGCTACTATCAGGTTACGGTTCTAGACAGTAATCTTTGTCAGCTTCAGGTGCCAGTTACAATTTACTCCTATCCAATGCCTGTTTCATCCTTCAGTGCTGATACGGTTTGTTTTGGCCAAACCACTAGTTTCTCGAGTACCTCGTCTATTTCAAGCGGCAGTATTGTTTCGTGGCTCTGGGATTCGCCCATAAATTTGAATGGAAAAAACTCTTCTTACGTTTTCCCTCAACCAGGCGCCCATATTGCTTCATTGAGAACCGTCTCCGATTCAGGTTGTATACACGACACCACCGCAACCATCTGGGTTCGGACACTGCCCGACATGAACTTTACCTTTTCGCCAAGCCCTGTGTATTCATACAGCCCAATAGTGTGTTTCACAAACACCTCATCTCCCGTTGTTTCTCAGTTTTGGAATTTTGGTCATACAGATCTCGGAAACTCCTCTTATGATTTGTCGCCTTGCCCCATAATCTTTCCTATCCAAAGGAGCGAAAAGTTTTCGATAACTCTGACAGGAATCGACAGATATGGTTGTATAGATTCGATCTCCAAAGAGCTACAATTACAAGAAGATTTTTTGGTGTTTGTCCCTAATTCGTTCTCCCCTAATTTTGATGGAACCAACGATTTACTTTTTCCAGTGCTATCAGGAATAGAATCCCTTGAATGGCAAATCTTTAATCGATGGGGCGAACTCATTTTTGAAACCGACAACATCCAAGCAAGCTGGGACGGAGTGCACTCAGGGAAGATTGTTCCTATCGGATGCTATCCGTATAAAATGAGAGTCAAAACGACCAAAGGAAAAATCAAAGAAATAGTAGGTGAGATAACTGTGGTAAAGTAAGTTATTCTAGCGCGTTTATATACTCCCAAACAAGCCGAGACTCAAATCCTTTTTGAATTACGAAGGCTGCTATCTTGCCTTTTTTTTTGAACGAATCTGGTTCAGATATTTCGCAGTCCTTTCTTTGTATCCAATATTCCAACGTCTTTAAATAGGCATCCTCTTCTATTTCCTCCATTCCTTTTTTAATACAATACTCAGAGATTTGTCTTTGTTTTAGATGGGCTTTTATCTTCACTCTTCCCCACTTTTTTATTTTAAACTTTCCGGAAACAAAAGACTCAGCAAAGCGTTGCTCATTCAGAAAATCCTCTTCAATTAATCGAGTAATCACCTCGTTTACCTCGTTCTTGTACAATCCAAGTTTGTACAATTTTTCCTTTACTTCTTGGTGACTACGTTCTTGATAGGCACAATAGTTTTTCAATTTTTCTGTGGCTAATTCTAAATTCAAGGCGGTGTAGGAGTTATTAAAAACGAAAAACGATGAGAATTAGATAAGATTATTTCTTACTTTTAACTCATTAACACTACAATAATAAATGATTCCATTTTCACCTCCAAGAATAGATCAACAAATAATTGATGAAGTAATTGATACGCTCCAATCGGGATGGATTACCACAGGACCAAAAACACTAAAGTTCGAAAACGAACTGAGCGAGTATTGTGGAAACCCAGCAACGGTGTGTGTAAGTGCTGCCACACCTGGAATTCAACTTCTATTGAGCTGGATGGGAATTGGAGAAGGTGACGAAGTTATCGTGCCAGCTTACACGTATTGTGCAACGGCCAATGTTGTGGTGCACAGCGGTGCCAAATTAATCATGGTAGATGTAAATGAAGAGGACTTTAATATTAACGTAAAAAAAATTAAAGAAGTAATCACAGAAAGAACCAAAATAATTATGCCTGTAGATATTGCAGGACTTCCTTGTGATTACAACGAAATATACGAGCTTATCAATTCCCCAGAAGTTAACAATTTATTTACGCCTAGAAACGACATTCAAGAACAACTTGGTCGAATTGCTGTAGTATCTGATTCGGCACATAGCATTGGCGCTTTGTATCATGGCAAAAGAGCAGGAAGCCTAGCGGACGTGTCTGTTTTTTCTTTTCATGCGGTCAAAAACTTATCTACTGCAGAGGGAGGTGCCATTGCGCTCAATATGCCGAAACCTTTTGATAATGAGGAACTAAGAAAGAAACTAAAAACTATGTCTCTTCATGGCCAAAGCAAAGATGCTTTTAGCAAAATGCAGCTCGGTGCGTGGCGCTATGACGTTGTGGAATCAGGATTTAAATGCAACATGACAGATATCCAAGCCTCCATGGGACTTGTCGAGTTGGCACGATATGAAGGAAACTTAGCACGAAGAAGAGAAATAATGATCCGGTACAATGAAGCTTTTTCTGCCTACAGCTGGGCAAAAACTCCCGTATTTGAACAAAAAAACAAAACAGGATCCTTTCATCTTTATCTATTCAGAATCAAGGGGATAACCGAAAAGCAAAGAGACCTCATTATCCGTGAAATATCCGAAAAACAAGTCGCTGTAAATGTCCATTACTTGCCTATACCGATGCTAACAGCTTTTAAATCAACTTATGATATATCACACTATCCTCAAACATATTTGAATTATGCTTGTGAAATAAGTTTACCGGTGTACTACACACTCACCGATGTGCAAATAGACATTATTACGAAAACCGTAATTGAATCGGTAGAAAAAATCACTCAAACAATATAACACTACCCTATGAAAACTATTTACCTTCTTTCCTCAACTTTATTACTTTTCTCTTTTGTTGGAAAAACCCAAACAGCGGATGTTTCGTCCTATGACGAAAAGATACTGAACTGGCAATCTAAAGATGTTTCCAGAAAAACAATGGGTACAAACACTTATAAAGCTTATGAGGAACTCCTCAAGGGTAAATCACCAAAAAAATCAATTGTTGTTGCTGTAATAGATGCCGGAATTGATGTGAATCATGAAGACTTGAAAGACAATATTTGGGTAAACAAAAAAGAAATTCCCGGAAATGGAATAGATGACGACAACAATGGATACATTGATGATATAAATGGATGGAATTTTCTTGGAAATTCGAAGGGAGAAAACTTGGACAAAGCGCCTCTAGAAATAACTCGACTTTACAGAAAATTACATGCCAAATTCGAAAATAAATCAAAATCGGAAATAGCGGAGGCTGAGAGAAAAGATTTTGCTGAATATCAAAAGATGAAAGTCGAAATTTCCAAAAAAAAAACGGAAGCAGAACAACAATTCTTACAAATGAAGCAACTTTATTCATTTGTGTCGGATTTATATGATTCGTTGGGAAGTATGGAAAAAACATCTGCAACTACTTTTGAGGAGGTAAAAAGCATTACCACATCCACTAAGCCAGCCAAAAAACTAAAAAGAAGACTTGTCTTTTTTGGAAAAATGGGCCTTACAAAGGAAGGCTTGAAAGAGGGATTGAATCATTTTGAGGCCGAAAAAACAGCTTACTACAACCTCGACTTTACTCCTAGAGAAGATATTATTGGCGACAATACAGATGACATAAGAGATTATAATTATGGGAATAATGACGTAATTGGTCCAGATGCATTTCATGGAACTTTTTGCGCAGGGATTATCGGTGCTACTCAAAATAACTCTATAGGAATTGATGGGATTTCCAACAATGTGTTGCTCATGTCATTGCGTGCGGTACCCAACGGTGATGAATACGATAAGGACATTGCACTGGCGATAAGATATGCGGTAGACAATGGAGCTAAAGTCATTAATATGAGTTTTGGAAAAGCGCACACTGCGAACAAAAGTATGGTGGATGATGCTTTTAAATATGCCGAAGAGAATGGAGTATTATTGGTTCATGCAGCAGGAAATGACAACAAAAACATCGATACTACGAACAATTTCCCTAGTGATAAATTACTCGACAATTCAAAAGTAACTAACTTAATCTGTGTGGGAGCTTCTACCTACCACACAAAAAAGAAATTACCTGCTGGATTTTCAAATTTTGGAAATGAAAATGTTGACCTGTTTGCTCCTGGTCAGGACATAGTTTCAACGGATGTTGGAAACACTTATCAGGTATCACAAGGAACGAGTTTTGCTGCCCCAGTAGTGAGTGGTGTAGCGGCATTAGTCTGGAGTTATTACCCTGATTTGACAGTTGCTCAACTTAAAGAAATCCTTCTGAAATCTGCCACAAACAAAGGCAAGAAAAAAGTTCGGATTCCGGGAAGCAAAAAGAAAGTGAGATTCAAGGAGCTCTCTGTGAGTGACGGAGTGGTAAACACCTATAACGCGCTCAAGTTAGCAGAAGAAATGAGTAAATAACAAAGTGAATAAAAAAAGCCTTGAAAATTCAAGGCTTTTTTATTGTTTACAACCCGCTTATTCAATCGTATACCTGAGTCCTACATAAATGTTTCGTCCAAAAATAGGAGCCCACACCAAGGAAGACTCAAAGTTATTACCAAAAGGATTTTCACTATCAATGATTGGTCGATCCTGACGGAAGTCAAAAATATTTTCCCCTCCTATGTAGGTAGAAAATTTCTTGCTCCAGACTTTGGTTATTTGGGCATTGGACAAGAAATACGAGGGCGATTTGTCGCGGTACTGAAATAATTCAGGATTGCTACTCGTAGAGGCTATTCGCTGCTCACCTATCCAGTTCAAAGTAAAGTCAAATTTCCATTCACTCTTTGTCTCATAACCGAAATTGACAAATGCTCTATTTCTGGCAACCAGTTGTTTCTGCAGAAGGACCTCGTTGTACGTAGTCTTTATATCGTAATATCTATAAGCCAAACGGACATCCAGCAATGGAAGTAATTCGTAGTCTAGCTGAACCTGCAAGCTATTGGAAAAGGAAATGCCCTGTAGGTTATAAAACGAAATTTCGTTTGGATTTTCCCAATCCACCACAATTTGATTTTGAAATTGAGTTCGATATAGATCAACTGACAACATCCCTTCTCTCCCTGCCAAATCAAAGTCGCGAACCAAATTAACTCCAATATTCCAAGCCACTTCGGCTTGTAATCCATAAGGAGTATTTTCATTCGGATCTCCGTTCACTCGTATTGTTCTAGAGGTGGCAAATAGTCCCTGATTCTCCCCAAAAATATTGGCAGTTCGTTGTCCTCGCCCGGTAGCTAACCGAAGAATTGTTTTCTCATTCAGGTCGTATTTTAGGTGAATTCTTGGAGTAAAGAAAAAACCAAATAAATTACTATAATCAGCTCTAGCGCCAACTACTGCATTAAATTTTTTGCCCCCCGAGTAGGAGTACTCACCATAAACACCAGGAGTTAACTCTAGCCTGTCATAGGAAGTGGTATCAATCGATTCTTTGTAGTCATCCATGAGCACTGAGGCACCAACAAAATAAGAGTGATCAGTGGTCTTTATGATGTTTTGAAAAATTAGGTTCGCATATCCTGACGTTTGTTTGGCTTTGTAAGTTGTAAGTCCAAACTGCGAGATCTGATTGTAATCAGAGGCGGAGACTTGTAGGCCGATACTTTTTCCAGGACTTTCTTTAAAAACCTTTCCCATTTTGAACCAACCTCTAGCACGAGTAATCTCGGTAGTTGCTCCCCATGGATGCAAAGTATCCATCGTTTGATTCTCTCTGAAACCTTTTTGGCCACCTACATTTTTCAAGCTCACTCCCTCTATTCCTATTTGCCCCATCCAACCGGTAGAATCATTATTAAACTTCCATCGGTTTATCCCGATAAAATTTTGCATCATCGGCATATCCAAAAAACCATCAGCATTCACATCGTTTTCTGTGGTTCTTACACTCGAATGAAGCAAGAAACCAGTTGACCATTTCTCGTTCAATTTGATTTTAAAATTGGTGTTAAATTCTTGTCTTCCACCTTGATTTGCATACAGATTCACATTAAACCTTTCAGACTCATCCGGCTTTTTTATTTCCACATTTATTTGCCCAGCAATACTTTCGTAGCCATTCATCACAGAACCTACACCTTTTGCCAATTGTATACTTTCAATCCAGTCACCTGGCACAAAATTCATTCCGTATACCGAGGAAAACCCTCGAATATCTGGTAGTAATTCCTTTGTGATTTGAATGTTAGCACCCGACAATCCCAGCATCTGGATTTGCTTAGTTCCCGTTACAGCATCGGTATACGATACATCCACCGAAGGGTTCGTTTCAAAACTTTCTGAAAGATTACAACAGGCAGCTTTTGCTAATTCCTTTCGATTCATTCCCTCCATTTTGATCACGTTCAGTTTAGATATTTCTATCCCTTTTCTTCGCTCAATTACAGTAAATCCTCTGAGCTTGATACTATTGCTCAAGATAATTTCTATGTTGGATTCATCTGTTATCTCCAAACTATCCGCAGTTGTCCCCACGTAACTTACGATGAGTTTTGATTCTTTCTCTCCTTTGGAAATTTCAAAGTAACCTTTCTCATCGGTCGTTACCCCGTTCATTGTTTCTAGCCAGAACACATTAGCACTGTACACAGGTGTCCTTTTTCCATTTTCGCCAATTTCCAATACTCTCCCCTTCAAGACCACACTCTCTTCTATGGTATCTGGAGTCGGAACCTCTGGTTGATGGACTTCTTTCACTTCTTCATCTCGGTATTTACAGCATCCATGAACATTGTCGTAATCTTCTTGAGTAGCTTTTACAAGCTCGGTGTCATGACCTACTTTGGCAATTCTCTGGTGTAATTCGATCAATTTCACAGATGAACTATCGTAAGTGATACTTAGTATTCGGGAATCTACATCCCATTCTGCGGAGGAAACACCTTTTACGGAAACCGCTTTTTCTATTCTTTCTTCGCACATTCCGCAAACCCCATCCACAAAAAAAGTGGTTGAAACGGATTGTGAAACGGATTGATTTGTCAAGAATAACAACATCATCAATCCTAGTAATTTGATTGTTTTCATAAGTTGATTTTATAAGTTGAATGTTTTGATAAACTTCGTGGCTTTCGCTGTCCGAAAGCTTTTTCTTAAAAAATCACAGGAGAAAGGATTGAATCAAAGCTAGATGCCTTAGTTTAGGGGTTGGCGGCACTTCTTGATCACAATTAACAGGGTGTTCACCGATATTGAAATCGACCACACTCACCTGAAAAGGATACGACACAAGCAAGGGAATTGCCAGATCTAGCTCTGCATTTTCTAGATTGAAATTATGGCTTACGTTCATTTCCGACTCGCCCGATTTACAACAATCACTTTGATTTATTTCGGTAGTTTGCGAATCACATACCCTGCTGTGAGTTGCCTTACAACAAGAATCTTCTTGAACATCAAATTTTTCGTGTTCGCAAATTAATTCTGACCCTGAAATACTCCAATCAACAATTTTTCCTTCGCAATAATGAAAATCAACAGAAAGCCCAGTGCTTGCTGTCAACATCCAAAATGACAAAAACAAAGAAAGTGTTTTTAATATGTAGGTATTTCTTATCATGACGAAGGTAAAGTTAAGAAAAAAAACAAAACGAAATCCGCATCCTCTTTTTCTAAAAACCCTATTACAACTCTACGAGATTAGAAATAGTAGCAACTGGATCTTTTGCTCCGAACACATAACTCCCTGCTACCAATACATCCGCTCCAGCTTCTATTAGTTTAGGTGCAGTTTCGGCATTCACGCCCCCGTCAATTTCAATCAGCGCATTTGAATTAGAGTCTGAGATTAACTTTTTTAATTTCTTTACTTTGTTGTACGTATTTTCAATAAACTTTTGACCTCCAAACCCAGGATTTACTGACATCAAGCATACTAAATCAATGTCAGCAATAATATCTTCGAGCAAAGAAATATTTGTGTGTGGATTAAGAGCGACACCTGCCTTCATTCCTGCCGAATGAATAGCCTGTACGGTGCGATGCAAATGATCACAAGCTTCAATATGGACTGTAAGGATCTCTGCACCATGATCAGCAAATTTCTGAATAAACTGATCGGGATTTACAATCATTAAATGAACATCGAGTGGCTTTTTGGCATGTTTTTGAATTTGTTTTAACACCGGAAAACCAAATGAAATATTTGGTACAAACACTCCATCCATGATATCAATGTGAAACCACTGAGCTTTGCTTTTGTTTACCATTTCTACCTCAGATTGTAAATTTCCAAAATCTGCGGCTAAAATTGAAGGGGCAATTAAATGTGACATTCTATTTCTGTTTTGTAATAAGTAGGTAATTCGCCTGCTATTGTAAAGATTACAATTACCTTTGTTTAATTCCTTACAAAAGTAATCAAAATACACTGACTAAGCTATGCAAAAAGAAATAGAAATTACGGTTGCTCCTCACAAAAACAATATTGAAAGCATCAAAAGAATAAGTGCTTCCACATTAAAAATAAATATTGATAGAATCAAAACGGTTCGTGTTGTGAAAAGATCTATTGACGCCCGAAGAGCGAAACCCTTTTTTCGATTACGGCTTCTTATTTTTATTGACGAAAAAGCTCCTAAAAATAATTTCGAACCAGAGTATTTCCAAGGAGAATTGGGGGACCAAGTAGTCATTGTAGGTGCAGGACCAGCAGGATTGTTTGCTGGTATTAGGGCACTTGAACTAGGATTAAAACCCATCATAGTAGACAGAGGCAAAGATGTAAAAAACAGAAGAAGAGATTTAGCGGCAATCAATAAAGAACATATCGTAAACCCCGAATCAAACTATTGTTTTGGAGAAGGTGGGGCTGGTACATACTCGGACGGAAAATTGTATACAAGATCTAAAAAAAGAGGAGATGTAAAGAAGATTCTAGAAACTTTGGTTGCTTTTGGAGCTGATACAGATATATTAGCAGACACGCATCCCCATATTGGCACCAACAAACTTCCTCAAATAATTGTCGCAATGCGTGAAGCAATTATTGCCCATGGAGGCGAAGTTCATTTTGAGAGTAAAATGACTGACCTTTTAATAAAGAATGGAGCGGTTGAGGGAATCGAAATCAATGACTCTCGTGTGATAAAAGCCAAAAAAATAATTCTTGCAACAGGACATTCTGCCAGAGACATTTACTATTTATTGGAGAGAAAAAAGGTGGCTATTGAATTTAAACCCTTTGCATTGGGAGTAAGAGTGGAGCACCCACAGAATATGATTGATAAAATTCAATACAAAACAGAAGAACGAGGAGAATTTTTACCACCCTCTTCTTATCAATTGGTATGCAACACAAAAGAACGTGGGGTATTTTCTTTTTGCATGTGCCCAGGAGGAATAGTAGCACCTTGCGCCACCTCACCAGGAGAAGTAGTGACAAATGGATGGTCACCTAGCAAACGAAATAATCCTTTTGCCAATTCAGGAATCGTGACAGAAGTAAAAGAAAGTGACGTGAGTGATTTTGCGCATGAAGGAGCATTAAAGGGACTCAAGTTTCAAGAAAAAATTGAAAAGAAATGCTGGGAAGTAGCAGGAAAAACTCAAGCTGTTCCGGCTCAGCGTTTGGTGGATTTTATGCAAGACAGAAAATCAATAGATCTACCGGCATCTAGCTATATACCGGGAATTACCTCCGTTGAATTAAAAGAAGTGTTACCTGATTTTGTTATTAGAAACTTACGAAAAGCATTTCTAGAATTTGAATCAAAAATGAAGGGGTTTCTTACCAACGAAGCGGTTCTTCATGCTCCCGAATCCAGAACCTCTTCCCCGGTTCGGATACCGAGAGATAGAGAGACATTTGAACATATCGAACTAAAAGGATTGTATCCCTGCGCGGAAGGTGCTGGATATGCTGGCGGAATCGTTTCCGCTGCCATTGACGGGCAAAAATGTATTGAAAAAATTATTGAGTATAAAGAGAAGTAACTGCCTCCAGTCTTTCACAAACACCTCCCTTTACGACTATATAAGTAAAGTTAAGCTTTTCTAGTTGGGCCTTGTAGAGTTCGTATAGCTCAAGTTGATTCTCCGGATTTTCGCGAAGTGCGTCTGGCTGCCACGGAAAATCTGGGTAACACAACACGTACAGAAAATCCTTATTGGCCAAAAGGTGATTGTGTATCCAAGGATCGCATTGTCCGAACTTCACTTCGCTCCATATTTTTATGGTCAATAAATCGGTATCAAAACAATTCTCATTCCCGGTCTTTTTGGCTTCTTCCTGCCTTCTGAATTGTTCTTTTGCTATTGTCAACAAATCGGAATAGACATAGTTGCGACCGAGGCGCTCCAGAAACTCTCGAGCATACTCAGCCGTATAGGTCAACCTAAAGTTCTTGGCGAGCAATTGTGAAAGGGTAGTTTTTCCTGTTGATTCCGGACCAGTAATTACGTAATTCATTGAATCAAAATTAAGACAAAATTAAGCAATAAAAAAACCATTGACTTGAAGGAAGCCAATGGTTTTATGCTGTAAAGAAGATAAAAACTAGTTTCTAGTTTTCGTCTCTAAATTTGTTTTCAATGTAAGCTGCCTTCAATCTTATTTTTCTATTGGCAACAGAAGGCTTGATGTATTCCTTTCTACTTCTAAGTTGTCTTACAACTTTAGTTTTGTCATACTTCTTCTTGTAACGTTTTAACGCTCTTTCAATGTTTTCTCCTTCTTTTACTTGTACTATTAACATATCTTCTGTTTAATTTGGATTGCAAATGTATATATAACATTTTTGTTACACAACATTATTAACTACAATTTGTTTACTTTTTTTTCTGAAAATTGAAATTAATTATTTTGTGATATTTCTTGAAATTACTAATTGCTGAATTTGCGTAGTTCCCTCTCCTATGGTACACAACTTCACATCTCTGTAGAATTTTTCTACTGGAAAATCTTTGGTGTATCCATACCCTCCAAAAATCTGGACTGCGTCATTACAAATTTCGCAAGCTATTTCGGAAGAATACATCTTTGCCATAGCTGATTCGGTAACCAATTTTTCTCCACGATTTTTTAAGTCTGCCGCTTTCGCCAAAAGCAAATCTGCTGCTTCAATTTTAGTAGCCATATCCGCCAATTTGAATGCAATTGCTTGGAATTGAGAGATTGGTTTTCCAAACTGCTCTCTTTCTTTAGAATATTTCAATGCCGCTTCATAAGCACCTTTTGCGATACCCAGAGACAGTGCTCCTATCGAGATTCTTCCTCCATCCAGTACTTTCATCGCTTGAATAAACCCAGACCCCTCTTCTCCTATCATTTGGTCTTTATGCACTCGGCAATTATTGAAGATAAGTTCTGTTGTTTCAGAGGCTCTCATTCCTAGTTTGTTTTCTTTCTTTCCTGCAGAAAAACCTTCTGTACCTTTTTCTATGATAAAAGCACTCATCCCGTGTGAATCTCCTTTTTCACCAGTTCGTACAATTACTACGGCCACATCTCCTGATTTTCCGTGAGTAATAAAGTTTTTGGATCCGTTGATCACCCAATAGTCCCCATCTTTCACGGCAGTAGTATTCATTCCCCCAGCATCCGAACCCGTTCCAGTTTCGGTCAATCCCCAAGCTCCTATCCATTCTGCCGAAGCCAATTTTGGTAAGTATTTCTTTTTTTGCTCCTCACTTCCGTTGTAATAAATATGACCAGTGCATAATGAATTGTGAGCTGCAACCGACAATCCAATTGAACCACACACTTTCGAAATCTCAACAATAGCAGTGATGTAATCATGGTAATTCATTCCAGAACCTCCGTATTCCTCTGGAATAAAAATTCCCATCAAACCAAGCTCGCCCAGTTTTTTGAACAAAGGCACAGGAAACTCCTGAGTTTCATCCCATTCCATGAAATGCGGGCGAATTTCTCTTTCGGCAAAATCCCTTGCCATTTCTCTCACCATTCTTTGGTTTTCTGATTCTCTAAAATCCATCTCCTTATTTAATAGTTCACTAAATTAATTATATTATCGCTGTAACTGGCTAATCTTTCTTTTCCTTTCAAAAAACTTAACTCGATGACAAATCCAAAACCAGCTACATTTCCTCCTTGTGTTTTTACCAACTCTGAGGCAGCTAATGCAGTTCCTCCTGTAGCCAATAAATCATCGTGAATAAACACATTCCAATTTGGCTTGATCGAGTCCACATGCATCTCAACAGTGGCACTGCCATATTCTAGATCGTAGGAATGCTGAACCTTATCAAAAGGTAACTTCCCCACTTTTCTGACTAGAACAAACGGAATGTTCAGCTCGAGTGCTAATGGCATTCCATAAATAAATCCTCGGCTCTCCACTCCAACGATTGCATCGATTTTCTTTCCTCTTAATTGACGGGCAAATTCTTGCACAATCTCTCTCGATAAAGACGGGTTTTCAACCACAGGAGCAATGTCCTTGAAGTGAATTCCTGGCTTCGGAAAATCAGGTACATTTCGTACAGTATTTTTTATTTTTTCCGAGAGTTCCAAGTTTTATTCGATAGTTAAATATGGTGCAATTTTACGATAATGTTTAGGCTTTATCAAGTTAAATTCCTTAATTTGTTCGATCGAGGTAAATTTCCCATGTTGTTCTCGGAAATTAATAATCAGTCGAGTCTGAGAATAAGAAAAATATGGATGTTTTAATAGCTCCTTAAATCCAATTGTATTGAGGTTTAATTTTACAATTTTTGATGAATTTGCCTTGAATTGATGTCGGTATTGAACAAGCCACTCCTCATCGATCAAATACACTTCATTCAATTGATCTATCGACACAAATCCTCCAATTCTTTCTCTGTGTTCGATAATACGATCCGAAAACACATTCCCTATTCCTTTTGCAGTCATTAGTTCTTCTTTGCTGGCAGTGTTAAGATCGATTGTACTGATTATCTCTTCCTTCTGTGTTGATTCTATTTTCAATTCCAACTCAATGAAATTGGACAATCTTTGGAACTCTTGGTCAGAAAGTCCGTACACCTTCTTCACTTCGTTCTTGGTAGTAAAATCCCCTACCTTCTCCCGATAATTTATCCAAGTTTTAACTAACTTTTCCGACAATCCCAGAAGCCTCAAAGAATCTTCGGAAATAGTATTGGGATTAAAAGAAAAAGGTTCTGGTAAGTTTGGCCGTTTTTGACTCTGGATGGCTCCAACTTCATTCTTGTTTCTCGGAATAGCTACGTAATGCTGTATGACTCTGTAAAGCGAATCAGTCATTGCATACAACTTTTTCAATTCAGATTTGGACTCAAAAGGCTTGACTTTTTTTCTGAAATTGACCAAATTCCAGGCTTGCTTAGAGGAAAAACCGAGCAGCATTAAGCTATCTTTAGAAATGGTATTTGGATTAAATCGAAAAAGCTGATTGATGGGCTGTTCTTCTGATTTTTCTTGGGTAGTCAGTTTCAGTACCGCCTCAGAATAATCCGTAGGCTCCGGAACAAAATAACGAGGAATCAGCCAATAAATGAAGCTGAGAATAAAAATAATAATCAAGAACAAAAGAATTCCTTTTTTCTCGGAATGACTAAAAACGAAGTATTTATCAAAGAAATTCATTTTTTAATTTACATCATTTCTCGCAGATAACCAAAAAAATAGATTACTACCCTTTCAAAAACTTGAGATTTTCTGTGAGTATTTTCTTCACTCCTACATAAAAGAAACTCAATCCTATAATCATAAGAAGGTGAGAAAAATCATTTTTAGAAAACCATTGATGAAGATTTATTTTGAAAATGAAGATAAAAGCAGAGGGAAAAATGATAGCAATACCCACAAAGATACTAGCAAAGGAAGGAGAGAGTTTCTTTTTGAATTGATAACTAAAATTTCCGACCCCAATAAGCAAACCTAAAATTGAATTGATTGCGATAGGCAAAAACAACAAAGAAGGTTTTTCCAAGACATTTACACTTGTCCAAATGGTGACAAAGACCAAATAAACTAGCAGCAACTTCATTTCATATAGCTTTTTTCCGTTCTTTATAATTTTTGGATTCCAATGAGCTTCTAACATTGCCACCTCAATCCAATAAATTGCTAACGGAACCAACAACCAGCCAATTAGCTTGCCATAATAGTGGTAGTAATTATAAAACAAGTGACCAAATGCCGAGAAAAAGGTTGCTAATCCGTAAATTAAAAAGAATCGAAACCATGCTCTTGCGAACCTATTTTTTTTCCTGAGATCATTCATCTTGTAGGCAAAAAACATACCGAGAACTCCCAATACTAGGTCATAAATAAAATCCGTAGGATCTGTTAAATTCAAGCCGAACAACAAAAAGTCATTCGGTGGCAAATCAATTCCAATCATTGTATTTATGCTTTCATGGCTTTAATTTTACCCATGTATTTCTTCAACTCTTTCTTAACGTTTGGCGCAAGAATTACCAGACCAATCATGTTCGGCACTAGCATAGCGAAAATCATTGCATCAGAAAAATTAATGACTGATCCTAAACTGGAGGCTGCTCCAACTATGACAAATAAACAAAAAAGTACTTTGTACACATTCCCTACAACTGTGCTTCTTCCAAACAAATAAGACCATGCTTGATATCCGTAATAGGACCAAGAAATCATTGAAGAAAAAGCAAAAAGAATTACAGCTACTGCCAGTACATTTGGAAACCATGAAATAGACTGAGCGAAAGCTGCTGAAGTTACCTCAACCCCTTTGGTTACCTCTACTCCATACTCAAATACATTCCCATTAATGTTGGAAATAACCAATACCAAAGAAGTCATGGTACACACCACCACTGTATCAATAAATGGTTCTAGCAAAGCCACCAAACCTTCGCTTGATGGATTCTTGGTTTTTACCGCAGAATGAGCAATCGAAGCAGATCCAATACCCGCTTCATTCGAGAAAGCAGCTCTCTTGAATCCTTGTACTAAAACAACTCCAATAGCACCTCCGGCAATGGAATCCCATCCAAAAGCTCCACTTATTATTTGCCCAATCGCTTCAGGTACTAACTCATAATTCATGAACAGAACGGAAATTACTGCTAACGCATAGATCGCTACCATAAAAGGGACTATCTTGTCTGTTACCTTGGCTATTTTCTTAATTCCACCAATAATTACAATCCCCACTAAAACCGACATTATGATTCCAAAAACTATCCCATAACCATCAGCAAAACTGTCGGCTCCACCTGTTACATACCTAAACATTTCAAATGCTTGATTCACTTGAAACATGTTTCCTCCACCAAATGACCCTCCTATACACATCACAGCAAACACCGCTGCTAAGAATTTTCCTACTGGTCCTGATATTCCTTTTTTGAGGTAATACATTGGTCCTCCAAACACAGTTCCATCTGGGCCTATTTCTCGATATTTTACTCCCAATGTACACTCCACAAATTTGGAAGACATTCCTAAAAGACCTGCTAAAATCATCCAAAATGTAGCTCCTGGCCCTCCCAAAGAAAGTGCAACAGCAACTCCAGCTATATTACCTAATCCTACCGTAGCAGATAGAGCAGCCGTAAGTGCCTGAAAGTGAGAAACCTCTCCGTGATGATCTCCTTCTACCCTTATTGTATCAGGATTATCAATTGTATCATCATCGCTTTTGGACCCCGGAAACACATTGGAAGATTTTACAGGCTGTTCGTCTTCCAAGCTGTCATATTTCCCTCGAACAATATCGATGGATGTTTTGAATCCTCGTAAATTTATAAATCCAAAATAAAGGGTAAAATAAAGCGCTCCTAGAATCAAAACGATCAATACCCAAGGAACATTCAATCCGGGCAAAAACTTAGGGGTTGTTGTTTCATCAATTTCTGAGGAAGGTATTCCTTGATTTACCAGCTCAGCGTAGGCAGGATTTTCAGCGGAATCGCTCAAAGGTATATTCGCAAAAACTCCATTTACAAACCAGCCTGTAGCTTCTCCAAAAGCTTTATCAATCTTTTCATCCATTCCAAGCTCTCTTTTTTCCTCAGAGGTATTAGCCTCCGAGTCAAGAACCCCGCTGACTATTTCTTGCTTTTCTTGCACTATTAAGACCTCATCCACAGAGTCTTGAGACCAAAAAAGAATGGGAAATAAGACGAATAGAGTGAACAGATATCTTTTTGACATAAAGTTGTTTTTTTGATGAACTTCAAATATAGAAAAAGTACGAGTGCTTGCCAAATATATTAAATCTGTTCAGCTAAAAAAGCAAGCGCCTCCTCCAAGGTAAGTGGCGAGTAACCTAATTCTTCTTTTGCCTTGTCTATTACAAAGCCAGTTTTTGGGGGTCGAGCAGCCGTTTGATTGAGTGTGAAAGTTTTGATTGGAGTCACGCAATCGGTAGACATATTGTAAAACAATCCTATTCTTTTCACAATTTCGAGAATGCTCATAGTTTCGGGTCCTGACAAATGGTAAATTCCCGTTGCATTTTTCTCTGCCATCAAAACACACCCTTTGGCTAAATCCTCCGCTAAAGTTGGTGCTCTAAACTGATCATCCACGACATTGATGGGAGTTTGTTTTTCGAGGGCTCCTTTGGCCCACAGAACTAAATTGCCTCGACTCAAATTATCTCCAGTACCGAACACTATAATTGTTCGTGCAATAGCGGTTTTTTTATAATCACTCGACAAAATCAACTCTTCTGAGGCTAATTTGGAGTTAGCATAATGACTCAATGGATTAGGAACATCTGTTTCTTTGTACGGTCCGTTTTTCCCGTCAAATACAAAATCAGTCGATAAATGTATCAAATGAGATTGGTGTTTTATGGATGCCTCCAACAAGTAATCCACAGCAGTCACATTGATCTTCCAACAACTTTCCATCTGTTCTTCGCAGGCATCTACATTGGTCATAGCGGCAGTATTAATCACTACATCTGGTTTGTACCGACTCATGATTTCCTCTACCGCTTTTTTTGAGGTTATATCAAGGGACTCATACAAAAAATCTTGAACCCTTCTCCGGTTATCGCCTTTCGAAGTTGCAATCAATTCAACATCTTCGCGAGTCTTAAGTTGATTTACTATTTTTTGCCCCAACAAACCATTGGCTCCGGTGACCAAAATTGACTTTTTACCCATGTTCTATTCCAAAAATTTTATTTATTTCTCTGATTTGTTCGGGTTTGCCTAACACAAACATCTTGGAACCGGGAACCAATTTTATATCAGGTCTGGGGTTCACAATAAATTCCCCTTCCGGAGTTTTGAATCCAACAATATTGCATCCCGTGTTAAAATCTCCCGCAATAACAGAAATTGTTTTGTTTTTGTAATTCTCGGGAATATTTTCAAACGTTATTTCCTCCAAATTTATTTGTGACTCTCCTTGAATAGTGATGTGGTCCAAAAACTCTATCACATCTGGTGTTATTACCAAAGAAGCCATGTGTGCACCACCCAAAGAATCGGGCATAATGACATTGTTTGCTCCAGCAATTTTCAACTTTTTAACGGAAGAACTTTGAGAAGCTCTACTAATAATTTTCAGTTTAGGGTTTAGTTCCTTTGCCGAGAGCACCACAAACAAATTATCCGCATCCGAAGGTAAAGTTGTAATCAATGCCGAAGCTGAGTGAATCTGCGCCTTTTCCAAAATCTCATCGGAGGTAGCATTTCCTTCTATAAATAAATGCTCTTTTGAGGCCCTAAATGCATCCAACAAATCGAGACTTTGTTCGATAATGACGTACTTCTTGTCGTGAGCCGTAAGTTCACTCACAGCCTGAGTCCCCACTCTTCCGTATCCACAAACAATAACGTGACCGCTCAATTTTTCTACTTCTTTATTCATTTGATAATCTTTAAAATAAATACGATATTCTCCTTCCAGCAAATATTTAGAAATTGAAGAAAGTGCATAGGCAAACGTACCAAAGCTTAATACAATAAGAACCACGGTGAATAATTTGCCTTCGGGATGCAACGTCCCCACTTCATTAAAACCCACAGTAGATACTGTAATTATTGTCATGTAAAAAGCATCAAACAAGGACATTTCTTCAATAATCATATATCCCAAAATACCCGTCAAAACGATGACAATCAGCAAAAATATTGCGTAATATACTTTATAAAACAATCGGTAGTTAAACACTGGATTTTTTCTTTTTTTATTGAAAGTAAAGATACAAATTATATTGAGAAACAAAGAGAGTGATTTTATTTTGGCACGGAAATTGGATTCTAGTTTAAAACAATATTAACCTCCTGTAAAAAGGAATAAAAACAACTACCATGAAAGCAAAAACAATACTTACAGCCCTTTTGACTTTTCTGATGGTACACGGAAAAGCATTTCAACAAAACAGCACCTTGTTCATCGATGTTCAAGAACAGCAATTCAAGACCTACGTGGTTGTCTTGGACGATGGAACCACTTTCGAATCAGTAAGTGATTTACGAATCAATAGAATGAGAGCAGGAAGAAATGGAATCCAAATTTATAAGCGAACCCACCGAAAAGGAAGAAGAAATCAACATACTTTTTTTGACCAATTGATGTTTGATGGAATCATTCGAATCCAACCTAATGCAAAGGTTTTTACGCAACTCATAGGAAGGAGACTCATTACGCGAAGAATCATCGAAAAACCGAGAAATGGGAATATCCACAACCAAAGAGCCATGTATCAGCAAAATTTCAGAAGACTTAAACAAGCAGTTAGAAACGAGAGTTTTGACAAGAACAAGTTACAACTATTGAATGTAGCTACCCAACAAAATAACTTTACAGCACAACAAGTAGCCGAAATAGTTAATCTCTTCAGTTTTGATAGTTACAAATTAACTTTTGCAAAAAGAGCGTACCTAAGAACAGTGGATCCTCAAAATTATTTCGTTGTTCGTAACAGATTGACATTTAATTCTTACAGAAGAAAATTGGATGAGTACATCCTTACTCAAACCAACAGGAACTTTCCTCCAAGACAGAGAAGAAGGTAAATAAAAGGTTCGAACTAGTTAGTTCGAACCTTTTTTAATTCCAAATATGCCTCTAGCACATCACTGATCGACAGAAATGTATTTTGGTTCACTTTCTCAAATTTATCCTCGGACATCCATCGGACTTTTGTAATATCCTCTTCTAATTGAGGAATCAATTCTTCCTCTCCGTCATAATCCATCACGAACCAAAACGTTTTTTTTAGGCACTCCTTTCCTTTGTTCTTGAATTTGTGAAAAGTCGTAATTAGTTCTTCGCGTATCACTGGGTTTGTTATACCACATTCTTCTTCCACTTCTCTAACCGCTCCTGCTTTTACCTTTTCGTGCTTTTCGAGCTTTCCTTTAGGCAAATCCCATTTTCCGCGTCTAAAAATGAACAAAACTTCATCATTTTTATTCACAACTAAACCACCTCCGGCTTCTACAATTCTGTATCTTTTCTTTAAGATTTTATTCATCAATCTTTCTGTTAAAAAACTGATTACCATTTTTTTATCTCCCTTTTTATTCGAAACTATGGCATCAAAATCTTCGAAAGAATAACACGTGGTAAAAGATATATCCTTTCTGATAAATGATTTTTTTAGGTTAAATCCTATCCAAAACACCCTTTCATTGATAAAAACTTTATACATTTGCGCTCAATTATGATTTTAGAGAAAAATACAGCCTCAAAGGTAGCAGAATATTTGTTACAAATAAAAGCAGTGAAATTAAATGTGGAAGAGCCATTTACATGGGCCTCTGGAATTAAGTCTCCTATTTATTGTGACAACAGAACGATTCTATCTTACCCAGTGGTACGAACATACATTCGCCAGCAACTCGCAGAACTTACTGTAGAAGCTTATGGCAAGCCAGATATAATTGCAGGAGTTGCCACAGGTGGGATTGCACATGGAGCTCTTGTGGCGCAGGAACTAAATATACCTTTCGCTTATGTTCGTTCGGCCGCAAAAGGTCATGGTTTGCAAAACAAGATTGAAGGGGTAATGGAAAAGGGAAGAACTGTGGTATTGATTGAGGACCTTATCTCTACTGGAGGAAGCTCTATCCAAGCAGTAAATGCCGTAAAGGAGTATGGAAACCAGGTAAAAGGAGTAGTGTCTATCATGGATTACGGATTCCAAAAAGCAGAAGACAACTTTAAAGATGTTTGCAGCTACTACTCTCTTTGCAACTTCGATGTATTAATCGAAACAGCCCTAGAAAAACAATTTATTACGAAAGAAAACTACGACTCACTGCTCAAGTGGAAAGCTACAATGTAAAGTTATCAACCAGTTTTTAATTCCGTTAAAAACATCTTAGTGAATTCATTCTTAAGATTAGATTAATTACTTATTTTTGAAGCGTCAGATTTTACTCTGACGCTTTTTTTATTGACTTATACCAGACAAAGCATCCTTTCATGGAATCAACTCTAACCTCAACCAACTTTACTTTTCCGGGACAAACAGCTGTTTACAAAGGAAAAGTGAGAGATGTTTACAACATCAACAACCAAAAAATTGTTTTGATAGCCTCAGACAGAATTTCGGCATTTGACGCTGTATTGCCAAAAGGAATACCATTCAAAGGACAAATACTTACTTCGATTGCCACTAAGTTTTTAAACGAAACAAAAGACATAGTTCCCAATTGGCTCGAAGCAACACCCGATCCTAATACTGCAATTGGTTTGTTTTGCGAGCCCTTTAAAGTGGAAATGGTAATACGAGGATACCTCGCGGGACACGCTTGGAGAGAATATAAAGCAGGCAAAAGAACTATTTGTGGAGTACAAATGCCTGAGGGAATGAAACAAAATGATAAATTTCCTGAACCCATCATCACACCTGCAACAAAAGCAGAAGACGGAGAACATGATGAAGATATCTCGAAAGAGGAAATCATTGCCAAATGTATTGTAAGTGAAGAAGAGTATGAGCAGTTAGAAAAATACACTCGAGCTTTGTTTCAAAGGGGAACAGAAATTGCTGCAAAGCAAGATCTTATTTTAGTTGATACAAAATATGAATTCGGTAAAAAAGAGGGAATAATATACTTAATTGATGAGATTCACACACCAGACTCCTCGCGGTATTTCTATGCAGATGGCTACGAAGAAAGACAGCAAAAAAATGAGGAGCAAAAACAACTCTCTAAAGAATTTGTAAGAGAATGGCTGATAGAAAATGGTTTTCAAGGTCTTGAAGGTCAAACGATACCAGAAATTCCAGACTCGTTTGTAGAAACAGTAACAGAACGATACATCGAGTTGTTTGAAAAAATAACGGGAGAAAAATTTATCAAAGCGGACAATTCGGATATCGCAAACCGGATTGAAACTAATGTTTCGGGTTACCTTCAAGATTAAAAATGAAAGAGTGACTTTTGTTACATTGATCATAAAATTATCGAGTTATCTTTGTAAGAAATAAACCTCATGAATAATAAAACTATCTATATTCTTTCTTTGCTTTTTGGGATCCACAGCATCGTTGCTTTTTCACAAAAAGCAGACTTCCAAGTACACTTATCCCCTATTTCTGTTCCGTCATTAGGCGGGATTCAATCCTTTGCTTTTGCTCAACACAACGGCAAGTGGCTATTGATAGGAGGAAGACTTGACGGACTTCATCAAAGGCAACCTTTTGCTAGTTTTGACATAGCGGGACACAACAATCAGCTAATAGTTGTGGATCCCGTTACACGACAAACTTGGAGCAAATCAATTTCTTCCTTGCCTTCTGCCCTACAAGATCATGTAAAATCAACAAACGCTGAATTTTTTCAAGAAGGTAACACTTTGTATCTAATTGGAGGTTATGGCTACAGCTCTGCGTCATCTGACCACACCACCTTTGCCAACTTAACGGCCATTGATGTGTCAGCTACAATCAATGCTGTGATAAACAACACATCCATCACTTCTTTTTTTCGACAAATCTCAGACTCAAAATTTCAAGTAACTGGAGGAAGGCTCGAAAAAATATACGACACTTATTATTTGGTTGGAGGGCAAAAATTTATTGGAAGGTACAATCCCATGGGGCCAACTCACGGACCAGGTTTCATTCAAGAATACACGAATGAAATAAGAAAATTTACAATTTCTGACAACGGCACCTCGCTCTCGATCAACCATCTAGGTGAGTGGAGAGATACGAATCAGCTACACAGAAGAGACTATAATGTGACACCTCAAATATTGCCAAACGGACAAGAAGGATTAACTGCTTTTTCGGGAGTGTTTCAAAAAAACGCGGACATACCTTTCTTGAATTGCGTAAACATCGATAGCAATGGCTATGTTCCAAACAACACTTTTAGTCAATATTACAATCATTATCACTGTGCCAACATTCCGTTGTACTCCGATTATTATTCGGAAATGAGCACCATTTTCTTTGGAGGAATCGCCCAATATTATGACAGTTCCGGAGTTTTAACACAAGACAACAATGTTCCTTTTGTAAATACTATTGCCCGAGTAACGAGAGACGTAGGCGGAAATATGGCTGAATACAAACTCCCCGTAACAATGCCTTCCTTGCTAGGAGCTGGATCAGAGTTTATCCCTGTAACCTCCATTCCTAGATACCACAACGGAGTGATAAAATTGGATAGCTTATCTACCGACACCACTTTGGTTGGGTACATATTTGGAGGAATTAGCAGTACTGCGCCCAATATTTTCTTTTCTAATACAGGATCCCAAAGTTCTGCTAGCAATCAACTTTTTGAAGTAAGGATTCTCAAAGGAAATACCTATTCGTTGCCCGAACTGAACAAACAAAGCACAGGAACACTTAAGTTAGTTGTTTTTCCTAATCCCAACAATGGCATTTTCAACATAAACTACACCCTCACCCAACCCTCATCCATCGTTATTCGGATTCTATCTTCTGATGGAAAAATCATATCGGAACGAACAGTGAAAAATATGCCGACAGGAAAACACTCTTTTTCTGAAGAAATTCAGGAAATTCGGGCATCTGGAATATACCTTGTTCAACTAAAAACTGACTACGAAAGCACCACTCAACGAATTATTCTTTCTCGATAGATTCACCAAAAAACATGGCATTAAAATTCGCCAAATATAGTTTTGTTTTCGCCCGCGTGAAAGCGGTATAGAGCCATCTTAAATATTCGGGATTTACCATTTCTTTGGTTAAATAACCCTGATCAATAAACACCGTATCCCACTGTCCTCCTTGCGACTTGTGGCAGGTTACGGCATAGGAGAACTTTACCTGAAGTGCATTAAAATAAGGGTTTTTCAATACTTTTTCCATCCGCTCCCTCTTTCCCGGAAATTCGTCTAAGTACTCCTTTTCTATTTCAAAATAGAGAGTTTTGAGCTTGGCTCGAGGTAAATTTGTTGTTTCTACCATGATGGCATCCAACATAAGTTTTACATCGAAGGGCTCTTCGTCTGGATAATCCACCAGCCGAATTTCGACCGAGGCAAATTTGAATCCATATAATTCCTCGATTTTGCTTATTCGCAACAATTCGATAATATCGCCATTTGCAATAAAACCCGCCTTGGACTTATCGGATAGCCAATGATAATTATTCTTAACTACCATCATTAAATCTCCCGCGTCAATCTCTTCTTCTTTGAAGAGAATTCTGGCTCTAATGTGCTGGTTAAATAGGTTTGCTCTTTTGTTGGATCTACACAAAACAATACAGTTTTCGACTCCAAAACTGGCATACGAACTTTCCAATTCATCTTGCAGCTCATTACCCACCACCTGAAGAACATCCTCATACTTGCGGTTGGAAATAAGCGGCAACAATTCTTTCTCGTGAATTTTGTTTCTAATCTGTGTGGCATTTACCAAAATACCTGATTCTTGTTTCTGTCGCACTACTTGCGTCAATCTGTACTCAAAAACCTCTGCGTAAAAAGTAGACTCTAAAAACTTTGGGTCGAGTGCTCGACTCAACTCTTCTCCCACAGGCGGTAATTGAGCGGTATCGCCTACAAAGAGTATGGCACACCTCTTTCCTTCGTACACATATTCCATCAAATCCTCCAACAGGGATTTCTTATCCATGTAGGAATTATCTCCTATCATGGAGGCTTCGTCCACAATAAAAAGGGTATTCAAAAGGGTATTTTTCTTCAGTACAAATAAACTTCTACCTCCCACATACTTGTACGTGTAGATCATTTTATGAATCGTAAACGCCCTCCTTCCTGAATAGGAAGAAATCACCTTTGCTGCCCTTCCAGTGGGAGCCAACAATACCGTTTTTAAGTTCAATTTTCCGATCACTTTGGTAAGCGCAGAAACTAAAGTTGTTTTACCAGTTCCTGCATATCCATTCAGTACAAAAAGCTTCTTGGCACTTCCCGATGTAAGAAAATCATGAAGCCGTTCAATTAGTTTTGACTGATCCTCAGTAAAAGGAAATTCAAACTGACTTGCAATTAATTCTTCAAACTTTTCTTGTTGCATAAAACGAAAATGAATTCTAAAACGGAGGAAAACAATAATAAGAATACCGTTTACAAAGATTATTTACCCCAAAATAAGTGAAATATTAAATAATATGTAAATAACGGAGAATAACTCTAAATTTAATTTGTTCAATGAAAAAAATTTTTAATTTTGTTTCTATAAGAAACCCGCAATAAATAAAACTACATGGATATTTTTGATGAATTTTGGTTATTTGTAAGAAAATACCTTTTCTCCATACTTTTAATATTAGCAGGAATTTCATGCTTGATAGTAGGAGCTAGTTCAAATGGAGGAACAGATTTAACACAAAGTGCTTATTTCATCTATGGTTCTATTGGATTATTTATCCTTGGATTTGTTTCGTTGTTTTTTATCCTACAACAAAAAATATCGAGAGGAATTACTGCTGGACTCTCTCTCATTTTTATCGCAGGGTCTTTTTTCTACTTATTTTTGAATTTTAAAACCGTAGAGGATAGAATTATTTATTTGGCTGAAGTAGAAGAGTCACAAGAATTAGCAAAACAAGGACTAAAAGACATCCAAAAACTTCAAGAGGCTTACGACAGAAAGTATCGAAAATTTGCTGGAAGTTTTACTGAGTTAATTCAATTTGCAAAAAATGATTCGATTAAAGTATTAGTTAAAGCAGAAGGTGATTTACCTTCCAGAAAAATGACAGTGGAAGAAGGAAGGTCATTGGGGTATAGATATCCAAAAGAAGTTTGGACTGAGGCAGATGCGTTAAAACTAGGGTTGATCGTTAGAGATTATGCAAAAATCCAAGTATCCCAAGACTTGTTCAGTGAAGAAGAACAAGAGAAGCAAAATAGAATTTATCCGTTTGACATTGATAAATTAACGGTTCAAAGAACGATTAAAAACGACACTGCCAAGAAAACATTTGTCATGGAAACCAAACTAGTGGATTCTACTCTTCATGTAGAAATCTCCTCTATCCCTCCTTATGGACCTCAATTCGACTATGACGTTACAGAAGTTTTTAAATTGGGAGGATTGGAAGAAAAAAGCATGAAATCAAACTGGAAATAACTTCAAGATTTCTCACACAAATTAATTAATTACCACCATGGTAGTATTTTACAACATGACAGAAAATGAAGTAAAATCTTACCCAAACTTTCATCTATCCATAGAAATCTATCCACAAAGAGTTTCATTACTCCTTGTAAACAAGAAAAATGCGAAACCCGAAGCGATCGAACATCTTTCGGGAAATAGCCAAGATTTTACTCAGCTCATTTCTCAAAGTAAAATCACTTCCATTGCCACTCCAAACTCGGTGAGTGCTACCCTCATAAATTCACTCTTTTCGCTTGTGCCCAGGGCACTTTATCAAGAAGAACACAAGGAAACTTATTTGAGTCAAGTTGTTTCGCTTAGCACTGAACACAAAGTGAAAAGTGATTCGTTTCTCACTCAAGATATCGTTACTTGCTATGGAATAAATACAGAATTGGAAACTCAATTGTTAACAAAATTTCCAACTGTTCAGATCAAGCATATTTCAAGTATACTCTGCGATTTACTATTAGATGGAGTGGCCGTCAATTTTTCTTCTCCAAACTCTTACGAAATAGTAGTAAAACAAGACAAAAAGCTCCTCTTTTTCAATCGATTTGAATTTGAAAACAAAGACGAATCCATGTATTACCTTGGGTTGGTGATGGACGAGCTTGGAATAGACATACGAACAACCAAATTTCAACTCTCAGGAGAAATTTCCAAAGAAGGTGAAACATTGTCTTTTTGGAACCAATTTATTCCCCAAGAAAATATTACCTTTAATGACATAGAGGCTAGTCAACTTAATGCAATAGCCAGACATCAATTTTTCACGCTGCACAAACAACATTCATGCGTATTATAGGAGGTAAATTCAAGTCAAAAAGATTTAAAGCACCAAAAAATATTACGGCCCGGCCAACCACCGACTTTGCCAAAGAGGCCTTGTTCAATATTCTGAACAACAAAGTCGACATTGAAGATCTAATTGTGCTTGATTTATTTGCAGGTATAGGAAGTATTTCGTTGGAATTTGCTTCGCGAGGCTGTGAGGATATCACTGTGGTTGAAAAAGAGAGAAACCACATAAATTTTATCAATAAAATGATAGAAGAAATGAACTTATTCGACTCTGTTCACACTATTCAACTCGATGTTTTTAAATACCTAAAAACCTGCAGCCAACAGTTTAATTTGATTTTTGCAGACCCACCCTACTCAATGGAAGCTGGATTTGAAATTCCACAACTAATTTTTGAAAACAAGCTGCTAGTACCCGGAGGAATCTTGGTGTATGAGCACCAAAAAAATGTACTTCCGAAAGACCATCCCAATTTTGTAGAAACAAGAAACTACGGAAACTTAAGTTTCTCATTTTACGAAATGCCCAGCTAGTCCAATACTCTTTTTTCGGGTTATAGTGTTATTTGAATCAAATAGGCAACTATCTCAATAAAGAAAGACAACCCAACGACAATAATCATTCGTTTTAGCCCTACGGAGAGCGTACTTTTTGCCCCATTGAGACTAAGAATAATGGAAGTCAACAAAAAAGAAATTGCGTTTTTATAAAGGGTAAACTCCTTACTAAAAGCAAAATCTTGATTGGAAAATCGTGCTGCAAAAAAACCAATAATTACTAGTGCCAAGCACCACAAGAAAAACCTTAGTGTTCGGTATCTGCCTTTATTCAAATCCCACATCAAAAGAAGCGAAAAAGCAATGAGCGTAATATTCTTCAGCAGATAAAAGCCTCCTCTATCCAACAGAACATATGCTTGCCTATCGGCAATGAGATAAAACAAACTGAAAGCAAAAGGAATGAGCAGAAATGAATATTTTGAAATCTTTTTATTGAAGAATAGCCCAATAGAAATAATACCCAACCCAAAATCCGAATAAGCAGGCGAAAAAGCAAAACTACCAGCGGTAAGCAAATAACTTGCACCGTAAACTAACAGAACGAGAATGTAGGTGATAAATACTTTGTTGTCTCTTTTCATTGGTTTAGAATTAATGTATTTTAGTACAAGAATCGACAAATATACTAAACTATGACAACCTTGCGCTATCCTCATTTACTCGAACCATTGGATTTGGGGTTCACGACTCTTAAGAACAGAGTAATCATGGGATCAATGCACACAGGATTGGAGGAAGAAAAAAATGGCTACGAGCGAATGGCGGCTTATTTTGCTGAGCGGGCAAAAGGCCAAGTAGGCCTGATAGTGACAGGAGGAATTGCCCCAAACCGACAAGGATGGACCGCTCCATTTACGAGTAAAATGACGAGCAAAAGAGAAGCACGTAAACACAAAATCATTACGAAAGCTGTGCACGAAAATGAAGGAAAAATATGCATGCAAATATTACATGCAGGAAGATATGGATACCACCCTCTAGCTGTTGCACCGAGTTCTATAAAATCTCCCATAAGCCCTTTTAAACCCTGGAAATTATCTAATCGAGGAATCCACAGAACGATACGACATTTTGTTCGAGCAGCCAAACTAGCCAAGTACGCAAATTATGATGGAGTCGAAATCATGGGATCTGAAGGGTACTTATTGAACGAATTTGTTTCGGCAAAAACCAACAAAAGAACCGATAAGTGGGGAGGTAGTTTCGAAAATCGAATTCAATTTCCGCTAGAAATAATTAGGAAGACACGAGAAGCCGTTGGCGAAAACTTCATTCTGATTTTCCGACTTTCGATGCTTGATTTGGTGGAGGAAGGAAACACATGGGAAGAGACCGTGTTCTTTGCCAAAGAAATAGAAAAAGCAGGAGCAACGCTTATCAATACAGGAATTGGGTGGCACGAAGCTCGCATACCAACCATAGCCACGATGGTTCCGCGAGGGGGATTTTCGTGGGTTACACAAAAGATGATGAATGAAATTAACATTCCACTTATCACAACAAACCGAATCAACACTCCTCAAAAAGCGGAGGAAATATTAGCAGACGGACACGCGCACATGGTATCGATGGCTCGTCCTTTTTTGGCTGATCCAGAAATTATTCGCAAGGCAATTGAGAACCGTGAAGATGAAATAAACACCTGCATTGGTTGTAACCAGGCTTGTTTGGACCATGTATTCAAGCATAAAACTGCTAGCTGCTTGGTAAATCCACGAGCCTGCCATGAAACTATCTTGACCTACACTCCCACCGACTCTCCCAAAAAAATTGCCGTTGTGGGTGCGGGACCGGCAGGGCTATCAGCTGCCACTGTAGCAGCACAGCGAGGACATCAAGTTACTTTATTTGAAGCACAAAAAGAGATTGGCGGTCAGTTTAATATCGCTAAGCTGATCCCTGGCAAGGAGGAATTTTATGAGACTCTTAGGTATTTTCGTAGGCAACTAGAGCTTCATTCTGTTAAGTTAATACTGAACCATAAAGCTACTGCCAAAGAGCTTCTTGCCTATGATGAGGTAATCATTGCTACCGGAATAAAACCAAGATCCATTTCCCTGGAGGGGATGAACAACCATACAGTGCTGGATTATGAGGACGTACTGAAACACAACAAACCAGTGGGCAAAAATGTAGTGATTATTGGGGCAGGCGGCATTGGATTTGATGTAGCAGAATTCCTCTCTCATGAGGGAGAATCGCCTTCCTTGAATCCCAAATTATTTCTGAAAGAATGGGGAATTGACCCCACCAATTCTTCACGAGGTGGGTTGATTGAACCAGCTCCTCACCCTTCACCAAGAAAAATAACAATGCTCCAGCGAAGCGAAACAAAAGTGGGTAAAGATTTAGGAAAAACGACCGGATGGATTCATAGGCAATCACTCAAAATAAAACAAGTTTCGATGATTAACGGAGTTTCCTACGACAGAATAGACGAAAAAGGAATTCATTTTACCGTGAATAACGAACCTCATTTTGTTCAGGCTGATACTATTGTTGTATGTGCTGGGCAAGTAAGTGTGAGCCACTTGTATGAAGAGATGATTGCCTCTGGCAAATCTGCTCACTTGATAGGCGGAGGAAAATTAGCCAAGAAAATTGATGCGCAAAGGGCAATAAAGGAAGGAAGCATGCTTGGGGCTAAGCTTTAGAAACACGTTTATTTTTTTAAATAAACCAGTCTACTCATTCTTTTTAATTCTCGATCATCCACGTACTTCCCAATTTCTTTCTCAAATTGTTTCATAGACGAATACGGGCGATACTCCTCAAATTCATGAGCCATTTTTTCTCCTATCCCGGGCAAGGCTTTGATGTCTTCTTCTGATGCTGAGTTCAATTCCACCGGTACAAATACATAGTTCTCATAGCGCGCTACTTCCTCTTCATCTACATATTTTCCAATCTCCTTACTAAACTGCTTGATACTTTGATAAGGTCGGTACTCTTCAAATTCATGAGCCATTTTTTTACCCACACCAGGGATCAATAAAAAATCTGATTCGGGGGTCGTGTTTAGATTAATTGGAACGAATAGGTGTCGGTACAATTCTTCTTTGTTCGCTACTCCTTTTAGCAGAGAATCTAATGAATTCATGGTAAGAAAAGGCCTCTTAGTCAAGATTTCTTCGATGAGCTCGGAAGACAATCCCGTGAGCTTCAAGTCTTCCTGTGATGCCAAGTTGGCATTGAATACTACGTTTGAATCAATTTTTTCGATTGATTCTACTGGTGCTTCCTCTGTTACCACCGTTTTTTGGTTGACGGTTTCAGTTTCTTGTGATTGACAGCTTACTAGCACTATTGAACTTACAGATATTGCTAGAAATGAGAGTAAGAATTTTATGTTCATGATGTTTTGTTTTTGAGTTTAGTATAAGAATATCCAAGGATTGAAAAAGCAATTAAACTGCCTGGGGCAAGAGCGGGAATAGCTCCCGTAAGACTTTCAACGAATAAATCCCAGTTGGAGTGAGTGGGAGTCATCTCTTGTTCAAACTGAAAATTTGTTTGAATGTGCAGTACGATTCCAAAAATTCCAGCGAGCGCTGTCATTAGCATCAGCACAGAGAACAACTGTTGAATAAAATGAGAAACTCTAACTTGCATTACTCCCAATACAATGAGCGAACTTGCAATACAAATTAATGGAATGAGTTGAAAAAAATCCTCGAAGTGGTGGAGCAAGTACAATTCTAGCCCAGTTCCTATCAGCAAAAAACTTATTCCCACAAACAAAAGTCTCGTCCCTTTTATGTTGCTAGTATTGTGTGTCTCTCTCTCCATTTTACCTCAAAATTAAACAATAAAAGAGAGAATAGAGCACAATTTCAAGCCCCTTTTTTCTCGGTTGGCTTATTTCGAATAATTCGCCTAAACTTACTCACGAAAAGATCTATTTGAGTTTTGAGATTCATGCATATTTCAATCAAATACTTTGATGCATTCTTGGCTTTCGGCAAAGAACTAACCATAGAAAAGATAGATTTAGCATGTGACCAAAGTTCAATAAAATCTTGTTAGATAAACTCCTCTATTTTTCTTAATTTTAGGGATTAATAAAAAAGAACCACTATGAGTATTGCAGCCCCTTTTAATCTTCAAAAATGGATTGACGAAAACAGAGATTTATTGAAACCACCCGTTGGGAACAAAAACCTCTACAAGGAAGCGGGCGATTTTATTGTGATGATTGTGGGTGGGCCCAACGCCAGAAAAGACTTTCACTGGAACGAAACAGAAGAGTTATTTTATCAATTGGAAGGAGATATTCTGGTAACAGTTCAACAAGAGGGAAAGGCGGTAGAAGTACCTATCAAGGCGGGCGAAATGTTTTTGCTACCAGGAAAAATACCTCACAACCCTGTTCGTCCGGCAAACTCAATAGGTCTTGTGATAGAAAGAAAAAGAAAAGGTACTGACATGAAAGACGGATTGCTATGGTTTTGCGACAATTGCAACGAAAAACTTCATGAAACCTATTTTTCTCAAAAAGACATTGAAACAGATTTTCAATCAAGATTCAAAGAGTTTTATACTTCTGAAGACAAGAGAACCTGCAAGAACTGTAACCACGTAATGGAAATTGACGAAAGATTTATTTAGAATGGTAGAAAAAGTAGAAGACATATTAAGTATTGACATTCATACTCACATCCTACCCAAGGACATCCCTAATTTCAAAAAGAAATTTGGCTACGGAGGTTTCATTCACTTAGACCATCACAAACCTTGTTGTGCTCGAATGATGATGGACGACAAATTTTTTAGAGAGATTGAAGACAATTGCTGGAGTGCAGAAACACGCATAACTGAGTGCGATACACAGCACATCAATGTACAAGTTTTGTCCACGGTTCCTGTGATGTTTTCTTATTGGGCAAAACCTCAAGACTGTTTGGATGTTTCCATGTTTTTGAACGACCACATTGCCGAAATTGTACAGAAATACCCAAAAAGATTTGTAGGACTAGGCACAGTGCCTATGCAAGCTCCAGAGCTGGCTATAAAAGAAATAGAGCGATGTAAGCAAATTGGGCTAAAAGGAATAGAGATTGGTTCTCACGTGAACGACTGGAACCTCAACGACCCCAATTTATTTCCCGTTTTTCAGGCTTGCGAAGAACTAGATATGGCCGTTTTTGTTCATCCTTGGGACATGATGTCGAAGTCCAAAATGGAAAAATACTGGCTCCCTTGGCTTGTCGGAATGCCTGCAGAAACATCTTTGGCAATTTGCTCGATGATTTTCGGTGGCGTTTTTGAGCGATTACCCAAACTGCGAGTTGCCTTTGCTCACGGTGGAGGCTCTTTCCCTGCCACTATCTCTAGGATTCAGCACGGATTTGATGTCCGCCCAGATTTATGTGCCATCGATAATAACGTAGCTCCCAAAGAATACTTAGGTAAATTTTGGTTAGACTCTTTGGTTCACGATGAAGCAAACCTACAATACATCATGGATTTAATTGGCTCTGACAAAGTAGCTTTGGGGTCCGATTATCCTTTTCCACTTGGTGAATTACAACCAGGTAAACTAATTCGAGAATTTGATTTGGAACAAAAAACAAAAGAAGATTTGTTGCACAAATCTGCACTTTCTTGGTTAAACATGAAAAAGTCGGATTTTATCTAGACTTTTACTTTTTTAGAATCCACAACGAAATTTCTTTCGACTCATTTTTTGTTTGAGTTAGAAATTCGTTTGCCTCTTCTCTCGTAACAAAACTTTGAATAGCCACTCGGTAAAGACTACCTTTCTTGTCTACTATCAGCGATTCATTCCCTTTTTCCGACCATTCTTTCACAAGATTATCGGCATTTTCTTTCACAGAAAAACATCCCGCTATTACGTGGTATCTTTTCTCAGAAATATAGTCTACTGGTTTGGAAAAGGTAGAGTCTACTTTTGGCAGAATCTCTTCTAGTTTGGGCTGCTCCTTTGGGCTTTCAATCGTTTTATTCTCTGCAAGTTGCCAATCTAATTCAAAGGATTCTCCCGATCTTGGTGAGTACTCATTCACCACAACAGGATGAAACGGATTCACATCCGCAATATTAATGTGTTGGTATTGAGTGTTTTTGTTTACTCCTATATACACGCCTACTGCCAAGATTGGCAACATTAATAAAGGAACTAGTTGCCCATACCTCTTACTTGTTCTTTTTTTCGTTCGTTCTTGTACAGGAGTCTTCACCAGAACAGATTCTTTTGGCTCTTCCACTCTAGCGATTAATTTCACTTGCTTTTCTTCCTTTTCCTTGGTAGGTAGCGGAGCTACTTTTTGCAATCCAAGCGACTTAAGACCATACGAATCTTTCAAGAAATTTGTGGATGCCTGCTGAAATTGGATGTTTTTTTCTTTATCAAAAAAAAGTACTCCTACTCGTTCAATCTCCACTCTCCCTTCTTCGTTCAATCTGAGGAAACAATCATCCTTGAACTGGATCAACAACTGCTGAGCCTCCGCCATAGATAGAGATTGTTTCTCCGCTATTTTTGCGGACAGCAACCCATCGTTGTACACGAGATGTTTGTTGAACAGAATTCTTTTGGTGGCTGGAAAAAAAACAGAAGTAAACTGATTGAAGTATGCTGGCTTTTTGGAGGTAATAAATCCACCAAATTCCGGCACAATGACACAATCGTGGTCATGCAATAATTCTTCTATATGATTCTCTATCTTTTTCATTAATGAACAAAGCAAAGTTAATTATTTCCTTTAATTAATTAAAAATTATCCGAATTAAGAATTTTTTCTAAATCTTGAGGTGTGTCAATTCCTATTATATCTTCCTCTATTTCAGTAACTTGTATTGTAAAATGATGAGAAAGCCATCTCAAATTTTCTAAGCTTTCTGCTTTTTCAAGCATCGAATGCTCAATCGATTGAATTTCATAAAACTCATCAATATTGAATCCGTAAATTCCAATGTGCTTATAGTATTCGGCATGTTCGAGCCACAAACTTTCTTCTTTTCCTCTTACAAAAGGAATAGGATGCCGGCTAAAGTATAAGGCATCTCTTGGCTCACCGTTCATTTCGCCTTCCGTAAGCACTACTTTCACCACATTTTCATTGAATAATTCACTACTCGAGGAAATTCGCTTGGCAAGTGTACCTATCTCTGCTTGATCATCGTTCAGTAAAATATCGCACACTTTATCGATGTGAGTGGGAGAAATAAATGGCTCATCTCCCTGAATATTGACTACGACATCAAAATACTCGCCTTTCTGCTCAAGTTTCTCAATTACTTCACCACATCTTTCTGTACCCGATTGATGAAAATCTCCAGTCATCATTGCCATCCCTCCAAACTCCAACACGTGGTCATAAATTCTTTTGTCGTCAGTTGCAACGACTATTTTCGTCAATCTCTTCGATTTTTCGCATTGCTCCACTACTCGCCTAATCATCGATTTCCCTTTTATGTCTACCAAGGGTTTTCCTGGAAACCTAGATGATTGATATCGTGCGGGAATTATTCCAATAACCTGTTTCATGTTAATTGATTTTTGTACAAAGTTACAGTTCTTTCAAGCCCTAAATACAAGGCATCTGCTACCAAGGCATGTCCGATAGATACTTCCAACAAATTGGGCAAAGAAGAAGCAAAAAAGGATAAATTTTCCAAGTTCAAGTCATGACCAGCATTCAGACCAATACCCATTTCTGAAGTGAGTTTTGCTGCTTCTATAAAAGGTCGAATTGCTTGTTCTCTGTTGTTACTATATCCGCTGGCATAGGATTCGGTATAGAGTTCTGCCCTATCCACTTCAATAAGCGAAAGCTCCTCAATATCGGCAACTTTAGCTTCCATAAATACAGAAGTTCGAATTCCCGCTTTTTTTAGTTCGCTGAGCGATTCCTCCAACAAGGATTTATTGTCTTTGATTTTCCATCCTGCATTAGAAGTCAAGACTCCTGGTGGATCTGGCACCAATGTTACTTGATCGGGTTTTGTGGTCAACACTAATTCCATGAATTTTTTGTTCGGATATCCTTCCACATTAAACTCCGTACGAATGTTCTTTGACAACTCAACTACATCTGAGTATCGAATATGTCTTTCGTCTGGTCGAGGATGAACGGTAATTCCATCCGCCCCAAATTTTTCTATGTCGAGCGCAACTTTTAGCAAGTTTGGAACGTTGTTTCCTCGAGCGTTCCTTATTGTGGCTACTTTATTTATATTTACACTTAATTTTGTCATATTTTTGTGAGTAAACTGAACTGCGAAAGAACAGTTTTTTGTTTTAAAAAGTTACATTTAAAGGTAAAAAAAATACTCAACAAATCTCATCTTTACAAACACTATGATTGCATCTCAACTAATCGTGGATCTTTTGCCTCCATTAAAACCTTCCGAAACTTTCGGTAAGGCTTTGCTATGGATGAGCGAATTTAAGGTGGGACACTTACCTGTGGTAGACAAGAACAATTTTTTAGGAATCGTCTCAGAAGAAGATATTTTAGATTCCAGTTTGTCTGAAGTAAACTTCCTTTCCAACACTATCCAGCTTGACTCAGTATTCATCTACGAGTACCAACATATTTTTGAGGTAATGAGAAAAATGTCGGAATTTCAACTTACGGTGATGCCAATTCTTAACAGAAATGATGAGTATGTAGGCTGCACAACCCTTTCTCACCTTATGACGATTGCGTCAAACACTACTTCTATTAAAGAACCGGGGGGAGTAATCGTTCTTAGGGTAAATTCTAAAGATTATTCGTTGGCAGAAATTTCTCAAATTGTGGAAAGCAACAATGCCAGAATTCTCAGCTCTTACATCACCTCCTCTGACGATACCTCAGAAATAGATGTGACAATTAAATTAAACAAAAAAGAACTGGGTGCGATTCTCCAAACTTTTCAACGCTACGATTATAAAGTGATAGAAACTTATCAAAAAGAAGACGACTTTGACGACTTAAAAAATAGATTTGATAATTTAATGAACCTTTTAGATTTATAGTAATTTTATACCACGATGAAACAAACTTTAATTTTCATAACCACGTTGTTTTTTTGCCAAATGGCATTCTCGCAACCTTCCAATAATAACTGTGCGAACGCAACAGAGATTTGTATTTCCAAAACGAAATCAGGAACAACCAACAATGCAACAAGTGAGGTTTGCGGAACCTGCGCTGACGGTTCAATGGTTGTTGGGTCTGCATGCTTCCAACTCGTAAAAACAGTATGGTATCAGTTTACCACAAATGCCACTGGAGGGAACGCAGACATCAATGTATCTGGACTTAATTGCAGTGCGGGATCCAATGGTTTGGGCGGAATTGTGTATGCAGCAGGTACACCTTGCAACTCTTCCACCTACGTTCCTGTCTCTAATTGTGTGGTAAACTCCGGAGGAAACTTCACTTTAAATGCGACCGGATTGGCTGCCAACACGAATTATTACATTCTCATTGCAAGCGACTCAGCGGGTAGTTGCGATTTTGATATCTCAATTAGTGGCCCAGCCGTTGTTCTTCCCGCAAGTACACTTGTAATATACAGCAGTGCCGGTGCCACCACTATTTGCCCTGAGGATGTGGTTACGTTCACCTCCACCACTAACAACTGTATCAATCCAACCATCAACTGGTTTGTGAATGGAGGTTATGCAGCAACCACAACAAATGGAGAGCCGTTCAGAAGAGACTATTTCGTTGACGGAGATATTGTTGGAGCAGAATTAATTTGTGATTGCGGACCAAATACAGGGTCGAACCAACTTACGATGAGTGTGCACCCGTACATAACAATTAGTGCAGGACCTTACACGAATATTCCTTTTGGTGGATCTACTCAATTAAAAGGTTCTGGTGGAGTTACCTATTCTTGGTCACCAACCGAAACTTTGAACAATCCCAACATCGCTAATCCAATTGCCACACCACTCGGGGCAACCACTTATACGCTTACAGCCACGTCAATAGAAGGTTGTCGCTTTTTTGATAACGTAATTGTAAATGTGTTAGATTCTATTTTTGTACCCAATACTTTTACCCCAAATTCTGATGGAGTGAATGATACTTGGGAAATAAAACTTATCGAATTTTTCCCAAAGGCCGAAATCACCGTATTCGACAGATGGGGACAAATTGTTTTTAAAACAATTGGATATCCTACTTCGGCACGATGGGATGGAACTAGAAACGGAACACAATTGCCCGCTTCGACCTATTACTACACAATTAGCTTGAGTATTGACTCAAAAGAAGAAAGAATAAAAACAGGATCTGTAACCCTAATATACTAAGATGATTAAAAAACTTTCAATTGCTTTTTTCCTTGCATTTTCGGTTACTGGCTTTAGTCAACAAATTCCGCAATATACAAATTACCTTACCAATCAGTTTGCCTATAATCCTGCAGTTGCAGGAAGCAAAGAATGCTTAGATATTACCTTAGGTCACCGCACACAGTGGAGTGGATTTGAAGGAGCACCGGTTACTACCTATGGAAGTTTCAATACCACGTTGAAGCAAGACAAATTTGGATTAGGATATAAACACGCCATCGGACTAGTTGCCTTAAGTGATTCTTACGGGCCTTTTACTCGTTCGAAACTAAAAGCTGCCTATGCGTATCACCTTCCTCTTACGAGAGATATTTTATTTTCTATGGGAATGTTTTTTGGGATTGAGCAAGTGAATTTTGATGCAAGCAATGTAACGCTTATTAACTATAATGACGATGCAGTAAATAACTCGAGAAGATCTACCATTTTCCCTGAAATAACTCCCGGAGTATTTCTTCAGTCAGACAAATGGTTTGCTGGAGCCACACTGCAGCAAACTCTCGGCAACCGAAAGAAAGCCGTAGGAACGGATGACACAAGACTTACTCGACACGGAACCCTCATGGGCGGGCTAAATATTCCAATTACGGATGATTGGTCAATCATTCCTTCTACGATGTTCAAATTTTCGAAGGCAGCCCCTTGGGCGATAGATGTAAATGCCATGGCAAATTACAAAAGAAAATTTTCGATCGGGGTTTCTTACCGAAACACCGATGCGGTTGCGGCACTCATTAATTTCAATCTATTGAATTATTTTAGAGTAGGTTACGGGTATGACTATACATTATCTAAACTAAGAGTTGGAGGATTCAATACACATGAGGTAACACTGGTTGTTAATCCTTGTGGGTTCAGGGAAGAATCGAAATATGCTTGTCCTACGTTTAACTAGTCTCCACGCAAGCTTTTCTTCGAAAAACAAATAATTCCTTATATTTAGTGAACCATTACTACTTTATTCGCAAGAATGAAGTTGCAAAACTATGCCATGCACAAAGTTATTTATTCGATCGTATTTTCGATTACTACGGTTTTGGGATTGAGCCAAACTACCCAAACAATAAGAGGAAAAATAGTTGACAAAGAAACATTTTCTCCTATCATTGGAGCAACTGTTTTACTTGTCACGAACAAAGAAACTCCGCAAGGTGCCTCAACCAACATTGACGGTAACTACCGAATTGAAGAGGTTGCGGTTGGCCGACATACTCTGAAAGTGAACTACCTTGGTTACTACGAAAAAACTATTCCGGTCGTGGTAAATTCGGGAAAAGAATTAATCTTAAACATTGAACTAGAAGAATCCATGATTACCATAAAAGAAGTGGAAATAACTGCGGATGACAATGGAGGAGTTAAAAATGAAATGGCCTTGGTGAGTGTGACCAGTTTTTCTGTAGAGGAAACAGATAAGTATGCGGGAAGCAGAGGAGATCCTGCTCGTATGGCTGCGAATTTTGCCGGTGTTCAAGGTGCGGATGACTCGAGGAATGACATTGTTGTAAGAGGAAATTCACCGCTGGGTGTGCTGTGGAGAGTGGAAGGAATTGACATCCCAAATCCCAATCACTTCGCGATTGCAGGAACCTCTGGCGGACCTGTTTCCATTCTGAACAACAAGCTTATGGCAAACTCAGATTTTTTTACTGCCGCTTTCCCTGCAGAGTATGGAAATAGCATAGCGGGTGTATTTGACCTGAAATTAAGAAATGGAAACAACCAAAAACATGAATTTAGCGGACAGTTTGGATTTTTAGGAACAGAATTAATGGCAGAAGGTCCGCTGAATAAAAAGAAAGGTTCGTCTTACCTCATTGCCTACCGGTATTCCACTCTTGCAATTTTTGGTGGACTCGGAATAAAAGTAGGAACAGATGCCATTCCTGGCTATCAAGACTTAAGTTTTAAATTAAATTTTCCGCAAAAAAAAGGAGGGTCAATCTCCCTTTTTGGAATCTCGGGAAGTAGTGACATTGATATTGAATTTAGTCCAGAAGAGAAACCAAGTGATGAACTTAATATTTATGGTGAAAACGACAGGGACCAATATTTTAATACTCGCATGGCAGTTGTCGGTCTTACCTATATCAAGCCTCTGAAAAAGAATGCATATTGGAAAACGACTATTGCTGGATCCGTAGAAGAGCAAAAGGCAGTTCACAATTATTTTACTCGTAGTGTTACTCCTGATGGGTTTTACAACTTGGATACTATTTACACCATTTTGGATTATCGTTTCAGGCAATATAAGGCCTCAGCTTCCTCTTTTATCAATAAGAAACTAAACAAACAGAGTGTAATAAAATTTGGATTTAATACAGATGTATTTTTCTATGATTTCCATGACAGTGTTTTGCTCGACAACCTAACCCCTCCCACTTGGGACGTGCGTTGGGACCACAACGGAACTGCGGCACTCATCCAACCATTTGCCCAACTCAAGCATAAATTTAATGAACGATTTGTGATGAATTTTGGTTTACACGCTCAGGCTTTTACTCAAAGTAAAAGTATTTCTTTGTTAGAACCAAGAATTAGCATGAAATGGAACCTAGACGAGAAACAAGTAATTTCATCTGGTGTAGGATTACACACCCAATTACAGCCTTCCTATACCTACTTTTACCAAATACCCACAGGAAACGGGACTGAGGAAAGCCAGCACAATAGTCAAATGGATTTCTCGAAAAGTATACATTCTGTGATTGGATACGCAAATGCGCTTTCTGCAAAAACTCTGATAAAATCTGAAGTATATTTTCAATACTTGTACAACATTCCAGTAGAAGTCACTTCCTCTTCTTTTTCAATGGTCAATCAAGGCTCCGGTTTTGCTCGATTCTTTCCAGACTCGTTACAAAACACGGGAACTGGCAAAAACTACGGAATAGAACTCACAATAAAACACAATTTTGACAAAACATTTTTTGCAATGTTCACTGGAGCTCTCTACAACAGTTTGTACAGAGGAAGTGATAGAATTGAGAGAAACACTGATTTTAACGGAAATTTTGCAACAAATTTTTTGATTGGTAAAGAATTTAAATTAAACAAAAAGAACTCAATTACACTGGGGGCTAACATTACTTGGGCTGGAGGAAGAAGGTTTGGAATTGTTGATTCTACTGCCTCAGCCGCAGCAAGAGAGGTAATCTTTTTGGATGAAGGATACAATGAGTCACAGTTCAAAGATTATTTTCGAGCAGACATAAAGATTAATTATAAACTGAATACCAAAAAATTAACACACGAAATTGGTCTGGACCTAGTGAATGTACTGGGAATAGAAAATATACTTGCCGTTACCTACGCTCCCACACCTGATGATCCTCAGCGCATCACTTACTCCAATCAGTTAGGTTTTTTACCTTTGTTTTATTATCGAATCGATTTTTAATCATGGTACAAAAAATTCAATATAAACCCTTGATATACCCGGCCAAAATAATTTTGGCATGGGGCGAAGCTATTTCAGGAAACTCTGAAATAAGGGATTGGCTAGGAAAAAATGGATATCCAGAGTTGTACACATTTGTATTTGCCTTGAATTTGAAAGAAACTGCCCGAGAGTGGCTCATGAAAAACAAGTACCCACACCTGATGGCATTGATACAAGGAGTAGAACGACATGAAAAAGCACTTAATTGGCTCCAAAAAAACGGATTTGACACTTTATATCACATTGCCAAAGCTGGAGATGGCGGGAGTTCGTCACTGGAGTGGCTCAAAATAAATCATCGTGATTTTGCTCATTTGGCTCTAAAAATAAAGGAAAGAAAAGATCAAATACAAATGGACCACGATAATGTTCATAAAATGAGTCCTGAATAGTTCTCTCACAAGAAAGCCTTCAACAGGTAGTCAATCCACTTCTTACAAACTCCAGTATTCTATTTGCCTAATTTTATCTTTCAAAATCCCTTTTACGTCCACAAAGACACCTTTCCCCTCTGGCAAGAAGGATAAAAAGTATTCCTCATTAAGATTTATGTATTCTTGGTGATTCACGGCAAGAATAATAGCATCATATTTACCTGATGGCTCTTTCACTAACCCAAACCCATATTCATGTTCCAATTCGATTGAACTAGCATGCGGATCTACTACTTCCACATTACAAGAAAATGATTCCAACTCTCTAATTACGTCTACCACTTTAGAGTTTCTGATATCGCTTACATCTTCCTTGAATGTAGCGCCCATCACCAGCACACGGGCATCCATGATATTGGTTCCTTGGGCCAATATTTTCTTTACGGTTTGTTTACCGATGTAAAATCCCATCGAATCGTTTACATACCTTCCAGAATTAATTACTTTGGCGTGATAACCCGTTTTCTTCGCCTTATGGGTTAGATAATAGGGATCGACTCCGATACAATGTCCTCCCACCAATCCCGGTTTAAAATTCAAGAAATTCCATTTTGTTCCTGCTGCTTCGAGCACATCGTAGGTATTGATTCCCACTCTGTTAAAAATAATAGACAACTCATTAATCAGAGCAATATTCACGTCTCGTTGGGTATTTTCTATAATTTTTGCTGCCTCTGCTACTTTGATAGAAGCCGCTCTGTGTACTCCAGCCTCCACAACAAGTTCGTAGGTTTTTGCCACCTCTTCTAATGCCTCTGGACAACACGCTGACGCTACTTTTACAATCGTACTAAGCGTATGCACTTTGTCACCTGGGTTAATTCTCTCTGGTGAATATCCTACTTTAAAATCTGTTTTCCATTTTAATCCTGACACTTCTTCGAGCACAGGAATACAATCGTCTTCCGTACAACCCGGATATACCGTAGATTCATAGACCACGTAATCGCCTTTTTTGAGTACTTGGGCTACCGTTTTACTAGCGCCCAACAATGGACGCAAATCAGGCAGGTTACTTTCATCAATGGGTGTAGGTACGGCTACTATATAAAAAGAAGCCTTTTTTAGTTCTTGGATGTCCGCTGTAAAAGTTATGTCAGAGTTCTCAAAATCTGATGCCTCCAATTCTTTACTTGGATCAATATTGTTTTGCATCAATTTTACTCTGTCAGCATTAATATCAAACCCTATTACTTTTATTTTTTTTGCGAATTCCAACGCTATTGGCAATCCAACATATCCTAGTCCAATCACCGCCAATGTTGCCTCTTTTTTTACTAATTTATCGTATATCATAATTCTATCTATAGTACCACCGAATCTCTTTGTGAAAATCAAATTCTCGGTTGGGTTGTTTAACTTCCTCAGAAGTATCTCATACAACTTTTTTCTTATCTGTTAAGAATCAAGCCCAACCAGCCTCCAACTTATCAATCATCAAATCTACACATTTTCAAATTAATTCATTTTTCAACTTCAAACTTCGTGCTTCCGTCTTCCGTCTTCCAACTTCTAATATCCTTGTTCATCTCTTACCTTGTAAATCCTTTCAATTATATCTACTACTTTCATTCCTTCCAAAGCATTGGTGGTTGTTGTAGCCTTGCCGTTGAGAGTATCTACTACATTTTCAATCACATAATTGTGATTAGCAGCGGAACCTTTGTAAGGTCCATAATCATTCGCTGGATTACTTGGTGGCAAAACAGGCATCTCATAGCCTTCGATGTGGCAGTATTCTACTTCGTTCATATACTGACCTCCTACTTTTACACTTCCTTTACTACCAATAATGGTCAAACTACTCTCTAGATTTTTGTCCCAAACCGCTGTAGAATAATTCAACACGCCCATTCCACCCTTGATAAAGTCAAAAGTGACAAGACCTGAATCCTCGAACGAGGTTGACTCTTGGTGAGTAAAATCTTTGAAGTTCCCTTGGATATTCTCAATATCTCCACATAACCAATACATAATATCAATAAAATGAGAGAACTGGGTAAATAGGGTTCCTCCGTCAAGATCGGGGGTTCCTTTCCACCCTCCTTTCTTGTAGTAACGCTCATCTCTGTTCCAGTAACAATTTAGCTGAACCATGTGAATATTTCCTAGCAGTTTGTTTTCCATTACTTCCTTCAACCAGGCCGAAGGAGGAGAATACCTATTCTGCATTACACAAAAAACCTGTTTATTGTTTTTCAGTGAAACATGCATAATTTCCTCACAATCAGCCTTAGAAAGTCCCATTGGTTTTTCACACACAATGTGTTTTCCAGCCTCCAGCGCCCGCAAACTGTGGGCGGCATGAATTCCATTTGGTGTGCTCACCGTTAATACATCAAATTCCGTATCGCTCGCCAACAGCTCTTCTATTGATTGGTAAAACGGAACCTCATAATTCTCAATTCCTAGTTCTTCTTTTGGTCTTATGTCGCACAAAGCAGCTAACTCAGCTCCTTCATTCCTTGTGATCATCTCGGCATGTCGTTTTCCGATATGTCCGTTACCAACCACTGCAAATTTTACTTTCTTCATTCTTTCTATTTTATTGGAAAAACCTTCTTGTTTTCCAATTTATATCTTTGATTTGATTCTTTACATAGTGCCTCTCCTTGGGCATCAAAATCTAACCTATGGCCATACTTGCTTACCCACCCAATTTGTTTGGCGGGATTGCCAACCCACAAACTATAAGCAGGAATTTCTTTCGTCACAACCGCACCTGCTCCTATAAAGGAATACTCTCCTATGTCATTACCACAAACGATCGTTGCATTTGCCCCAATGGAGGCCCCTTTTCTAACTCTAGTTTGCAAATACTCTTCTTTTCTTACGATGGCACTTCTTGGGTTTATTACATTGGTAAAAACCATGGAAGGACCAAGAAACACGTCATCTTCGCAAATTACACCTGTGTAAATCGAAACATTATTTTGAACTTTTACATTATTTCCCAAAGTCACCTCTGGTGAAATGACCACATTTTGACCAATATTACAACGTTCTCCAATTATGCAATTGGGCATTATGTGTGAAAAGTGCCAAATCTTGGTTCCTTCTCCAATTCTACAACCTTCATCAATTACGGCTGTTTCGTGTGAAAAATAAGTATTCATTACTTCTTTATAATTTTTTCTACGGATCTTTTCCCATCTGCGTGCACAACCAAGTAATAAAGACCTGTAGCACATTCTGTGATATCTATATCCAGAGATGTTAATCCATTAATTGATTGAGTCATTATTTGCTTTCCTAATTCATCAAACAACATCACCGTTCCCTGAGTTACTGATTTTTCGAAAGCCATACGAACCGCACCTTCCGTTGGATTAGGGAATACTTTTACCTTAAACTGTTCTTTTTCAATGATATGAATACTTGCTCGAGGATTAAACCTTACGGTGTATTGAAATTTATATGTTTCACTCGTGTCGTTGTTTGCATTTACAGCAAAAACTTTGAAAAACACTTTCGTTCCCATCGGATAGTTTGGAATAGGCGTGCTTGACACATAAGTACTGTCTGTGGTATTTACCATCCCTATTCTGTTTCCAAAGCTCGGGGTATTTACAGACCACATGGCATAAACGCTACGTATGGGTAAATCACTAGAAACATGGGCATTAATATGCTGATCTATATCTTCTCGAGGAACTGATAGCGTTGGCATATCATCAATCCAAGTCTTGACTATTGCAGGGTAATTCTCTCTTCCCACCAATGAATATTCCCACAGTCCTCTTCCCCATATTGCCGCTCTCAACGTATTAGAACCATTTACTACCTCTAGTTCTTTAATGGTAGAATTTGGCAATCCTGGCGTATATAAAGTCCAAGCAGTATCAGAAATTGTTTTTGTATACACACCAATTTCGGCACCTACGTATATATTTCCTGGTTTGGTATGGTCCACTACCACATTTCGTAAAGGCATATTTCCTAAATTATACGTTATGTTTGTCCAGTTAACTCCTCCGTTAATGGTCATAAATATCTTACTTCCATCATTTTGGTATCTATTGTAAGTGACAAAAATATTATCGTCATCATTGGGATTAAAAGCAATATCGGTTATGGTATAATTAGGCAGGTTTGTCTTTATGGAAGAGAAAGTTGCACCAGCATTAGTCGATTTCATGATAGCGGCTCCTCTCGCTACAACAATAATATCCGAATTATTCTCGGCTATGGCAGCTTCACTTATTGTATTCCCAAATGGATCTCCGCGATACGTCCAATTTCCACCAAATTCTTCACTCACGTAGATATCCTTTGCAAAATTATACACGCGCATTTGGTCATTTGGATCAAAAGCTAAAGGAGCTTCCCAAGCACCATTTCCTGAGCCAGATTGCCCAGAAGGAGAAGCTCCACTTTGAGTAAGGCCTCCATCTGTAGTTTTTCTACGGGAACCAAACTGAACACTTCCCATCATGTAATCATCGTTCAATGGATGGATAATTGCTTCCATTCCATCTGCGCCATAAAACTCAATCCAAGCATCTTTATGTTTTATACTTGTTCCGTTATCTTGCGAACCACTCATTGTTCGATAATGATTGGATTGACTAACTCCTAAACTATAGTTTTCTCGGATTCCCAATCCATCACTCAACACGGTCCATGTTAAACCATCATCGTTACTTTTGGCAAATAATCCGTCTGTTCCTACATAAAATATTCCATCAATACATTGAGCAACTCGTAAGTCTGCATGAATGTATTTTCCTCCATTCTTCAAATTTGCTTCGTAATTTCCCATGCCATGTGCTGAGCTTCCTAAACTCCACCAAGTAATTTGGTTAGAAGTTCGTCCTCCATCAGTAGAATTTACAATATCTAAATATCCGTAAATCATTTTGGATGTATCTAGGTCATTGACCGCAAAACCATCACACGATTCGGAAGGATTACTCATAAAAGTAAAATCTACCCCTTTATTTTTGGAAGTCCATATCCCATTAGAAGAGGCAAAAAACACACAATCAGGACAATCTTTGCTGACTGATATTTTCCCAGAAGCACCACTATTTCCAGCTAATGTATTGGAACCTATGAATGTAACACCTTGATTTAATGAATAGAGCACTTTGTCTTTGTTAGAGCCCCAATAGTAGTAATCATAAATATAAATTATGTTGTCATCTGTTGGATGAAATTCTATTTCAGAAATAGAACCATTTGTGACCTTGGTCCAAGTGGCTAAGTTATCCGTAGAACGGTATAATCCATCACTGGCTGCCACCAGAATTAAATCTGCAATTCGAGGATGGTAAGCAATTGTATTAATTTTAAAGTTACTTCCCAGTCCTCCTTTCCCTAGTGTTGTGGGGTTAAAATTTGTGAGTTTCCAAGTGTTTCCTCCATCAATCGATCTGTAAATTCCGTGGGAATAATTATTTCCACCATTCTGCACGGCAATTAAAATTGAATCAGAATTTGTGGGGGAAACACCAATCGACTCTACTCCACTTGCCTTAAGAGAATCAGTATAACCACCCGTCCATAGAACACCTCCATTCGTAGATTTCCAAAAACCACCACTTCGCGACCCTACATACATGATTTGAGTGTTCCTTGGGTTTACATAAAATGTTTCTATCCTTCCTAATCCTGCAGAATAATGACCAGTAATACTGTCTAAAGTGTAGGGTCCAAGATCTTTCCACCCTCCGGCATACAGCGATCTGTTGGCAGCTCCGGCAGGTGTGGCAGAAGATAAGAATTGTAGATATGCTTTTTCTACAAATTTAGGGTCCACATTATTTCGAGCTCCTGAAGGAGCGTATTTACTTTCGTTTTCGTTCCTCCATCTTTGGTAGCCTTTGTAGCCAGAGCCCTTACCCTTTCCATGACTATCAAAATACTTGTCAGCTTCTTTACACACCTCATAAAAGTTATAGGTAGGATCTTCCATCATTACCTTATATAATTGTTGAGAATAGGAAAAGCTAGCTAGTAAAATAGAAGCGGATACAATGAGTACTTTAACTGTTTGTTGCATAGTTATTATTTTATGAACTTATCAAAGTTGTAGTGGTCTACTTCTGATAGCTCTTCTTTTGATAATGACTTAAAAAAATCATACGTTAATTTCAATCCTTCCTGACGTGACACCTTAGGTTCCCAGTTGAGCAATTCTTTGGCTTTTGTAATATCCGGACGTCTTTTCTTTGGGTCATTCTCTGGCAATTCTTTATAAATCACCTTTTGACTTGTTCCCGTCAGCTTTATAATTTCTTCTGCAAAATCACCAATAGTAATTTCATCTGGATTTCCAATATTCACAGGTTCGGGATAATCGGATTGGAGGAGTCTACAAATTCCTTCAACCAAATCATCTACGTAACAAAATGATCTCGTTTGAGAACCATCTCCAAACACGGTTAGGTCTTCTCCTCTCAATGCTTGCCCGATAAACGCAGGTAAAACTCTTCCATCGTTTAACCTCATTCTCGGACCATAAGTATTGAAGATTCGAATAATCCTGGTTTCAACACCATGAAAACGGTGATATGCCATCGTAATAGCTTCCTGAAATCGTTTTGCTTCATCGTATACGCCTCTTGGTCCAATAGGGTTCACATTTCCCCAATATTGTTCTTTTTGTGGATGAACTTCTGGATCTCCATATACTTCAGAGGTGCTGGCAATTAGCATTCTGGCATTTTTTACTTTTGCTAATCCCAACAAATTATGCGTACCAAGCGATCCCACTTTCAGGGTTTGGATTGGTATCTTGAGATAATCTATAGGGCTTGCAGGGGAAGCAAAGTGAAGAATATAATCTAGTTTTCCCGAAACATGAACATAATTGGAAATGTCGTGATTGTGAAACTCAAAATTTTCTAAAGGAAATAGGTGTTCTATATTCTTTAGTCGCCCCGTAATTAGGTTATCCATCGCAATCACGTGGTATCCATCTTTTATGAATCTATCACACAAATGAGACCCTAAAAATCCAGCAGCTCCGGTAATTAATACTTTTTTCATACTTTCTTTTAAACTATTTCTCTTCCAATACTTTGATACCTAAACCCATGTTTTTTCATCTCTTCCAAATCGTACAAGTTTCTTCCGTCAAAGATAGTAGGCTCAGAAAGAGTCTCTTTTATTCTTTTGAAGTCTGGAGTTCTAAATACTTGCCACTCTGTGGCAATAATCAAGAAATCCGCGTTTTGAAGAGCTTCGTATTGATTCTCCATAAAAGAAATCTTTGTTCCATAAATTTCTTTCACATTCTCCATCGCTTCTGGATCAAAAGCTTGGATGGTACATCCCTCTGCCAAAAGTGCATCAATAATGTACAACGCAGGCGCTTCTCTTATGTCGTCAGTATCTGGTTTGAATGCCAATCCCCATAAGGCAATATTTTTACCCTTTAGATCTCCTCCATAGTATTGTTTTACTTTATCAACGATAATTACTTTTTGTCGCTCATTTACTTCAATGACGGAGTTAATAATCTTGAAAGTATATCCATTATCATTTCCTGATTTAATAAGGGCTTTTACATCTTTTGGGAAACAACTTCCTCCATATCCAATTCCAGGAAATAAAAATCTATTTCCAATTCTTACATCTGAACCAATTCCTTTTCTTACCATATCAACATCTGCTCCTACTATTTCACAAAAATTAGCAATTTCATTCATGAATGTGATTTTTGTAGCCAAAAATGAGTTTGCCGCATATTTGGTAAGCTCAGCGGATTTTTCATCCATAAAATAAATTGGATTTCCTTGTCGAACGAAAGGCTTGTAGAGTTCTTCCAATATTTTCCTCGCCTTCGCTGATTCTGTCCCAATAACCACTCTGTCTGGTTTCAAAAAATCACTTACGGCAAAACCTTCTCTCAAAAACTCAGGATTGGAAACTACATCGAAACCTACAGAAGTATTCTTTGCTATTGCTTCCTTTACTTTTTCAGCAGTTCCTACTGGCACAGTACTCTTGTCAATAATCACTTTGTAATCCTTAATCATCTTTCCTAGCTGATCGGCAACCCCAAGAATGTAACTCAAATCTGCCGAGCCATCTTCTCCTGGAGGTGTTGGTAAGGCTAAAAATATAATTTCTGCGTTTTCTATCGATGATTCGATGTCAGTAGAAAAAGACAGTCTTCCTTGTTTCTGATTTCTTTCAAACAAGACATCTAGCTGAGGCTCATAAATGGGAACCTCTCCATTTTTCATTCTTTCTACTTTGTTGGCATCGATATCTACACAAACTACATTATTACCTGTTTCGGCAAAACAAGTCCCTGTGACTAGGCCCACATATCCAGTTCCAATAACTGCTATATTCTTCATATTTTTTATTTAAATTCTTTTACTGTTTCTGTTATATACAAAAGCTCTTCCTCAGTCAATTCGGTATGCATTGGCAACGAAATTACAGAAGCATTTAGTGCTTCCGTATTGTTAAAATCTACCTTGTCGTACCTTGAGTCTTGGTAAGCCTTTTGTTTGTGCAAAGGCAATGGGTAGTAGACCATTGCAGGTATTCCTTTCTCGGATAAGTAGGAACGTAGTTCATCTCTGTTTATTCCTTTGGTCTTCAGAGTATATTGGTGAAATACGTGTGTTGACTTTGGATCTCTGTAAGGTATGGTTAGCCAGGAAACATTTTCAAATGCTTTGTCGTAGTATTCAGCCGCTTTGTTTCGGTTTGCAATATAACTATCCAAATGAGGCAACTTCTTTCGCAAGACAGCTGCCTGAATACTATCAAGCCGGGAATTCACACCGATTTCATCGTGGTAATACTGTGTGCTTTGTCCATGATTTGCAATCATCTTAATCTTCTTCCCGAGATCAAGATCGTTTGTAAAAATAGCACCACCATCACCATAACAGCCCAAATTTTTGGAAGGAAAGAAAGAAGTAGTTCCCACATGACCAATTGTTCCTGCTTTTTTTACACTTCCATCAGCAAATTTATATTCAGCCCCAATGGCTTGTGCTGTATCTTCTATTACAAATAAATTATGTTTAGCAGCAATGTTCATAACCTCTTCCATATTTGCACATTGACCATACAAATGAACCGGAACAATGGCTTTTGTCCTTGGAGTGATCGCTTTTTCCAAAGATTCTGGATCTATATTAAAAGTTGTAGGATTTACCTCCACCAAAACAGGGGTTAAATTAAGTAAACCAATAACCTCTACCGTAGCAACATAAGTAAAATTAGCAGTAATGACTTCATCTCCAGGCTGAAGTCCAAGAGCCATCATGGCTATCTGTAAAGCATCAGTACCGTTTGCACAGGGAATTACTTGATTCACATCAAGATAGTCTTCCAGTTCTGACTGAAATTCTTTGACCTCCGGACCATTAATGTATTGGGAAGACTTTACCACGTTGAGTATTGCCTCATCAATTCCTTCCTTTATTTTTTCGTATTGACCAATCAAGTCAACCATTTGGATGTTCTTCATACCCTATTTATAAGTTGTAAATATACTGAAAAAATCAACTTGAATAGGACATTAGACCCTCTAGAGTTTCATTTTGTGAACACGTAAAACTAAGATCTTGATTTGAGTATGAAAGAATAAGCCATCCAAAACAAAATTAACACTGAAATCAAGGCCGCAGAACCATGCATGATAAAATCAAACCAATCCATCGGTTTCATTCCAACTGCCCCGCCTGCAATCCATTTTATTTTTCCAAACAGATGTGACTCTCCTATTGGAGAAACTCCTAAAAAAGCAAGCAATAACATTAACACTACTCTATTTTTCCCCTTCATCTGTTTATTTTTCATAGTCTAATCCTGCACTCTTCCATGCTCCAAATCCTCCAAGCATATTGTACATTACTACAAATCCAGAGTTCGATAATTTTTTCATTGCCCCAGAAGACCTACCTCCAGCAGCGCAGTATATCAACAAGGGCTTTGATTTGTCTAATCCTTCTACTAAGTCGACAAAATTTGGTGAAAAATAATCTATATTCACCGCAGACTTCAGATGGCCCGCTTGGAACTCGACAGAACGCCTTACGTCTAGAACAATTACTTCGTCAGTCGCTAATTGGCTAAACTCTTGGACCGATACGTCCTTGGCTATGCGTTGTTTTTGGTCCATTCCTTGTTTGTAATTGGACTCTTCAGTTTGGTTTGAACACGACAATGCGCCAGCAATGGCCACAAAGAATAATACCTTTATAGTTCGTTTAATCATTGGTTTTGTTTTTATAAGACATAAATAAATTCGCCCAAATTATCTTGGAAAGTGAGTAGAGATAGGGACCTAACACCACCATCATTATCCCAATTAACATGATGTATTCAAAAGCTCCCGGGTTCGGATAAAACAAATAAGTTAGCAGAAATACTGCCACAAACACTGCTACACCCAAAGCATAAGACACATACATAGCTCCATAGTAAAATCCTGGCTCTTTTGAAAAAGCCTCACCGCAGTGTTCACACTTTTCTTTTACTGCTCCCATGTGTCTGAAATTATAGGGAGAGGAAACAAAGAAATCTCCCTCATGGCAATGTGGACATTTGCGTTTCAGTATACTATATAATTTATTTCCTTTTTTAAACATAGTTCAAAAATATAAATTGTTTCTTCCTAGTAAAGTAATAAATGTTACATACATCTATTTCATCCCAATAGTCATTTCTCTCTTTCCCGGAGGCCCCTGCACATTCTTCACCTCAAAACCTACTGCTTTTAAATCTCTTTTGAATTGACCCATGGCACAATATGTTACGAGCCTCCCTCCTTCTTCCAATTGAGAGTACAAATTTTGAAAAATTTCTTTGTTCCACATTTCCTTTTGTGCACGAGGACCAAATGCATCATAAAAAATTACATCAAACTTGTGTGAGTTTGAATACTCCTGAACCTTCTGGTTTACCTTGGTAAGATAAAAGTATGGATGTATCGCATTTTCTTCTTCCCAGCTTGATTCATGGAGCAGCTTAAAATCTTCTTGAGATAGAGCGGGCTCTTGTTCTAAGTAGTTCAACTCATTAATTACTGCAAGTGGAAGAGGAACAGTCTCTAAACCAGTGTAATGGATAGTTGTGTTATTTTCACTTGCATAGGAACTTGAGAGTAGTGCATTTAACCCCGTTCCAAAACCAACCTCCAAAATGGAAATTTCCGTATTTTTAATTTCACAAAGGCCGTTCTTTATAAAGACATGTTTTGCTTCTTGTATTGCTCCATGAGAAGAATGATAGGTTTCCTTTATTGAAGGTAAAAAAAGTGTGGTAGAACCATCTTTTGTTCTCTTCACCGATATTTCTAGATTATTCTCCATAAAAAAGCCCTAGTAGATGTGACTACTAAGGCTTAAAATTAATTAACCTTTCCGTTAGAAACTATTTGTGCTGTTGTTTTTCACACTATTTCATCTCGAAACAATTCTAAACTCAGTTCTTCTATTCAACTGGTGATCCTCTTCAGAACAGTTTGACTCGTTTATCGGTTCACAAGAACAACCATTAAGTAGTTTTGTTTCTCCGTATCCTTTTCCATAAATTCTTGAGGCATCAATACCTTTTGAAATTACATAGTCTCTTGCAGATTTCGCTCTTCTATCTGATAATTTCTCATTGTATCTTTTAGACGCTCTACAATCTGTATGAGATCCAATCTCAATTTTCATTGAAGGATTCGCCAACATACAAGAAACCAATTTATCCAATTCTACTGCGGCATCTGGTCTGATATAAGACTTATCAAAATCATAAAGGATATCTTCAATTTCACAAAACTCAGTAATTTCTACTCCTGCTTTATTTTCTTGAATTTTTGTATTAATGTATTCGTTCAAGTTAATTGTTCCTGGATCGTCAAAAGTCTTTTTGAACGGAACCGACTTTGTCAAATATCCCTTCTTTTGGATAATTACATCATAATTCATTTCATAACCAGGACAAGGTCTTCCTACCATAAGGTTGGCAAACGAACCATTTTCATCCGTAATGTACTCCTCCACTTCTCCAGTCTTTTTGTCTCTCAACTTGACAGATACTCCTTCAATTGGATTTCCTGATTCAGTATTAAGAATTGTACCGATTAGCTTACATTCTTTATTCCTTTTAATTTCTTTTACCTCAGTAAATTCTGGTGCGGCAGTTGTTTTGAATCTGTATATATCGTCATTACCTTTCGCGTAAATTCCATCTCTATTAGAAGAAAAGTACCCTTCTGTTTCTGATTTATTTATAATCAATCCAAAATCATCATGATTTGTGTTCAACGGATACATCATGTTTTCTGGCACCGCAAATTCTCCCGAACCATCTCCTTGAGCTTTGTACACATCTTGACCACCAAGACCTACTAAACCATCTGTAGAAAAATAAAGGTTTCCGTTTTCCGAGATGAATGGAAACATTTCCTTTCCTTCAGTATTTACAGATTCTACATTCATCGGCTTTGACCAAGTTGACCCTTCCAGTTTCGACATCCAGATGTCAGTTTCACCTTTTGAACCAGGCATGTCTGAAGCAAAATAAATCGTAGATCCATCGGCAGTTACTGTAGCGTGACCCACAGAATAGTTATCACTGTTGTAAGGAAACTCAGTTAGTTCACCCCATTTACCATTGGAATCTTTTCTGGAAATATACAGTTTAAGGTTGTTGTGCCTTGCAGAATCCAATCCTTTTTTTCTATTCAGGTAATTACTTCTTGTTAAGTACATGATTGTACCATTGTTGCTAAAAGAAACTGGACCTTCATGGTATTTTGATTTTATTCCTCTGTCAAATCTTTCAACCTCTACTTTTTCACCTTCTCCACCAATTTTCGCTCGGTAAGCATCCAAGAAGTTTGAACCATCCCATTGGAACTTATTATTCAACACTGAAGTATTGCCAGTTCTTGCAGATGCGAACACAATGCTTGATTCTCCGTCTACGGTATAGTAGTTCGGTCCAAAATCAGAAGATTTTGTATTCACACCAAAAATCGCAATGTCATATTTGTTCGGAATCGATTTTAGTTCAGCTACATAATTAGCGTTCTCAGTATGAGCCTTTGCAATTGAATTATTTGGGCTCATAGAAGCAAATTTCGCCATCATTTTATTTGCTTCTTCATACTTTTCGTTCATTTTAAGCATTTGTGCGTAGTGATAGAAGTCTTCTGACTTTACACCCGAATGCTTAGACAACTTGGCATACCACTTTTCAGACTCTATTGAATTTCCCGTTAGTCTAAAACATTCAGCAGCTCTTCTAATCTGGTGGTCTGTTGCATCACTTTTCTTTGCCAATTCAGAGTACATTTCTCCTGCACTAGCGTAAGCTAACATATCAAATTTCTTATCTGCAGTTCTTTCTTTCATTCCTTGAGCCTGAGTAGAAAAACTCAAAACCGAGGCAAACAAAATCAAAATAAATTTTGTAGTGCAATTCTTTATCATAGTAGTTGGGTTAAGATAAATATTAATAGTTTTTTTAAAAAAAATGGGTGTTTTTAGAATCTTCTTGGAGTTTTAAATCCTTTTCCTAAGAAATCTAAATCGTAATTAATCATGATTTCGTGAGAACCTGTATTAAAGTTACTTAAATCTGATGTTGTGTAATCGTAAGCATATCCAGCTCTAAATTGAGGAGTAAAATGATACACTATGTTTCCAATAAATGAATCTCCAAATCTGTATCCACCCCCGATCCATAATTTATCGTAAAACATAAAGTTAACGTTTACATCCAATGACAATGGCGCATCTTCTACAGCTTTTGCAATAAATGACGGAACAATATCAATTACACTGTTTAGTTTAAAAGTCTTTCCTGCTGTCAAAAAGAAATGTCTATCTTGAGAGGAAACTACGTTATTAACTTGTGCACCACCTTCGAGTTCATTTTTGATAATCTTTGGTGCAGTCAAACCTACATAGTAGTCTTCTGAATGCAAGTAAATTCCAAAACCAAAGTTTGGCATGATTTGGTTTTGAATTGGGGTTAAGTACTGCTCATCGCTTTTATCTGTTACTCTCAAATCTGAAAAATCGGCTGACATTACGTCTGTTCCCCCTTTTAATCCAAAAGCCAATCTACTTTTTTTGCTTACCTGAAACCTGTAAGATAAATCTGCATAGATCCCAGTAGTTTTAGTTGGACCAATCTCATCTTGAATCACAGACAGACCTAATGACATTGCTTCGAACTTCAGAGGTGTATGAATGGACAAGGTAGCAGTAGTTGGGGCTCCGTCAATGTTTACCCATTGATTTCTTCCTAACATTGTAACGCTTAACGCATCTCTACTCCCTGCATATGCCGGGTTGATAGACAACGGATTAAACATGTACATTGAAAATTGAGCATCTTGCTGTGCAGATACTTCTTTGGTGGTTGCCAATGCAAGTATCGCTGCGATTCCTACTGATATTTTAACTACGGTTTTTTTCATAATAAATCAAATATATTTTGCAAATATAGAGTTAGTTAATCATTTTAACAAAAAAAGAGACGTTTTTTTCAACAACACTTAGTTAATTGATTTTTCTAAATCATCAATAAGGTCTTCGACTTGTTCAATTCCTACACTCACTCTTATCAATGAGTCAGAAATTCCTGACTTAATTCGTGTTTCGCGCGGTATTGATCCATGGGTCATGGTAGCTGGATGGCCAATAAGAGATTCTACTCCTCCAAGCGATTCAGCCAAAGAAAACAACTTTGTTCTTTTTAATACGCGTTGTGCACTTTCCATTGAATCTTCTTTTAAACTGAATGAAATCATTCCTCCAAAACCTCGCATTTGAGATTGGGCCACAAGATGATTTTTATGTGACGGCAAACCAGGATAGTATACTTCTTTCACTTTTTCATGTTTCGAAAGGAATTCAGCAATTTTTTGCGCATTCTGGCAATGTCTATCCATCCGTACATGAAGTGTTTTTATTCCTCTCAACGCCAAAAAACAATCTTGGGGTCCAGGAATTGCTCCAGTACTATTTTGGATGCGATATAATTCCTGAGATAAATTCTTGTGATTAGTCACGAGCGCTCCCATCACCACATCTGAATGACCTGCCAAATATTTCGTTACTGAATGCATCACGAGATCGGCTCCAAAATCAATAGGATTTTGCAAGTAAGGGGAAGCGAAAGTGTTGTCCACTGCCAATAAAATTTGGCTTAATCTTAGGTCTGCTATTTTACGAATATCCAAAATACTCATCATTGGATTTGCAGGAGTCTCTAGCCAAATCAATTTTGTTTTGGAGGTTATAACTCGCCTGATATTCTCCACATCGAGCATATCTACAAACACAAACTTAATTCTATACTTGGCATACACGGAAGTAAATAAGCGATAAGTTCCTCCGTACAAATCTTGAGTAACTATCACTTCATCTTCCGGATTAAGCAGTCGTAGAACTGCATCAATAGCTGCCATTCCACTTCCAAAGGTTATTCCAAACTTGGCATTTTCGATAGCTGCCAAATTTTTCTCTAACGCTGATCGTGTAGGATTACTGGTGCGAGAGTATGAGTAAGCATTATCACCCGTATCTGATTGATGAACAAAGGTGGAAGTTTGATAAATAGGCGTCATAATTGCACCAGTTGAAGAATCTTGCTCGATTCCGGCATGAAGCAATTTTGTTTCTATTTTCATCGATTTAGTTTTTCTTGATTTCCTTTTTTGTCACAAATGATGCACTTCTAAAAACCCCGTTTGCCAATCCCGAAAAAGAAATGGTTAACACTTCATCCTTAAGTGAATAACTCAAGTTGGTAGGAAACTTATCTGTGGTGTTCACAAAACTCAAAAATCCCTCGGACACCGAATCTTTAACAAAAGTGGTTTGATTTTCTTCTTCCCAATAGCTGTAGTAGAATATCCCATCCGTTTCTACTAACCTCAACTCAGTAGGACTTGAAGGTGCGCCATTGGCAATTTGATGTTTTGATCCAACGAGCGAGTTCTCTCCAGATTTTTTCCAAGATTCTACAAAAATAATTCTACCTCCAAAAGAGGTGGAATCGCGCCATTCTCCCTCGAGCCAATCCAGGTTTACTTCTTTTTTTACCTCTTGACTATTAGTAGCTTGCTCTCTCTCGGAAACAGGCTCCTGCGTCTCCGAACAAGCAACAATCAAGACCAAACAAACATAGAGAAAGACTTTCCTATACATCTTTAATTAACTTTAGTTTCTGACGAATCACTTCAATCTCTTGTCTATTTTTATCAATTTTCTTTTGAATGTCCGCTTTCATCTTTTCTGCTCCTTTCGAATTTCCAAAGAACCCCATGTTATTTTCATATTGTCCAATTTCGTTATTCAAATTGGTCAACTTCCTTTTCAGGTAATCGCGCTCTTTATTAATGGTTTGAGAATTCCCCTTCTTCACCATGCCCTCCAATTTATTCTTGTAGTTGATTTTGGTCTTTTCCTTTCTGTCGAGTTTCAAAGAATCGTAGTGCTTATCCAAAGCAGCCTTATACTCATTGTATACTTCGTCTTTTTGTTTGAAAGGTACGTTACCTATTTCCAAAAACTTAGCCGAAAAGTCTTTGAGCTGTTGGATAGCTGCGGAAGAATTATCGGGCAAAGAAAAGCTCGCTATTTCTTTGATTACTTCCCTTTTCATTTTCATATTATCGGCCTCGATAGACTCTCGATTGGCATAATATTCTTTTTTGTTGTGAAAAAAGAAATCACAGGCTGCCCGGAACTGCTCCCATACTTTTTGCTCTGCTTTTCCAGTATGGCCTATTTCCTTCCATTTATTCTGCAAATTCTTCAGCTCAATTGTGGTGTTTTTCCAATCATCTGAGTGTTTTATTTCTTCGGCTTTCTGAACAATTTCTTTCTTTAGATTCAGATTTTTTGAGCTATCCTTTTTTAAGGCTTTAAAAAAATCATTTTTCTTCGCAAAAAAGACATCAAAGCTTGCACGAAATTCCTCCCATACTTCTTTGTTTTTATCCTTCGCAACAGCTCCTGTCTTTTTCCATTCATCTTGTAAGGCAAGTGCCTTTTCTGTAGCAGAATTCCAACCTTTGATTGTTGTAGCGGTTAATTCCGCAATTTCTTTTGACCGTTCTATCAGGGAAAGTTTCGTCTCTAAATTTTTCTCCAATTTCTCAGCTTGAGCCACATAATGAGCTTTAATTTTTGATCTCAATTCATTCACCGTTCCCCAAAATTGTTCCTTCAATTCCTCCCATTTCTCCTGAAAAGTAGGCCCAATTTCATCCCATTCCGCAATGAGTTCGTTGAGAGTAGACTGAGTTTTTTTGATTGATTTCTCTTCTTTTAATCCATTCAGGTCAAAGATGATTTTATTCTTTAACGAATAATTCCTCTTCAAGTCATGCTCTTGAATTTCTTTGTAAATATTGATGTTGTAGTTAAAAAAATCATTGAGACGACTGTATTGAGACTGAATGTCTTCGAATTTATCTTTCGGGACATTGCCAAGTTCTTTCCACCGTTCTTGAATTTCTTTTCTTTTGCTAAAGGCAGCTCCAATATTTTCCTCATTTTCTACTAATTCTTTGAATTCTGCAAGAATTCCTTTTTTAGCGATGAGATTTACTTTTTCTTCCTCTTCTTTTTTCTTTCTTTGAGCCTTTCTTCTTTCTTTAAACTCAATAATCAGCTCCTCTATCTTAGTATCCATTTTTCTGTTTTCCAGAATAATAGCTAACTCTTCTTCGGTTTGCTCTTCTTCTGCCGGCTTTGCCAGCAACTGCTCATCGGCTAGCAAACTTCGGTAGTTTCTTATGGCTTCATTGGCAGCGGTGTTTATAGATTTCACATCTTCATTCTGAAGAAGGGTAGTTAAGTTTTCTAATATCTCAGCTCTCATGGTTGTGGAATTTAAAACGTTATTTGTTTTTAAATTTATTAATGGCGTTTTTGGTAAAATCAGAAAGTACCAGCTCGCCACTCATAGCCGCTCTTTCTTTTAATAAGTCGTCCCAATGTTCTGTTCCTTTCCAAAAAATTTGTTTCAACAATCTCATTGCTTCAGGATTGGAGCTCGCCAATTTACTTGCAAGTACCTCAATTGCTTTGTCCATTTCTTCTGCAGACTCATACACTTCGGTATACAATCCTTTTTCTTTGGCCCACCCAGCGGATTGCCATTCGGTTGCATCAATCGCTAGCTGGCTCATTGCCGATGTT
>Ga0255773_10000233_pt1 | contig 59344 bp, 56 predicted proteins | sample 011ome_17_FD_179971 | JGI IMG/M metagenome (GOLD analysis project Ga0255773, IMG submission 179971) | Coastal salt marsh microbial communities from the Groves Creek Marsh, Skidaway Island, Georgia - 011502XT metaG (version 2) | ecosystem: Environmental > Aquatic > Marine > Intertidal zone >... | reverse complement strand
TCTTTATGAATGATAATGCTAGTGCTAGAACACTGGATATACATGTTGTACAAGATGGAGGTAGTGCAGGAGTCACAAATAAAATTGTTAAAACAATTACAATTGATCCAGCAGATACTTATGTTATTAATTTAGAAAAATTAGTTTTAAGTGATGGTGATACCGTACAATGTCTTGCAAGTGCAGGATCAAGCATTTACGCAACAGTTAGCTCGGTAACAATCTAATGGCAGGCTTTGTAAAAACAAAAGGCAAGTTTGATGGTGGTGATACTATCAAATCAGAAGAAATAGGTGCTAACTCAATACCTGCTGGAGGAACTGCAGATAGACCTTCTGACCCTGCAAATGGAGATTTACGTTTCAACACTGACACAAGTAAAATGGAATACTATGATGGCAGTGCTTTTGTTCAGTTTAGTAAAGAAGGAGACATTCCTATAACACAAGATAGTTTTACTGGTGACAATAGCACAACCGCATTTACAATGAGTAAAAGTGTAGCCAGTAACCAAACTCAAAGAGTAGTTGTGGCAGTAGGAAACGTTTATCAAAATCCAGCCACTGCATATACTCTTAGTGGTACAACAATTACTTTTACTAGTGCTCCTGGTGCAGCAGAATCTATTACTGTAATACACGGCTACGACAGTACTACCCACTAGGTATAAATACACTTATAAACCCTGTCACCTTGGACGTTAATAGGTGATCGCAAGATAGCGGAGTGTATGTATGGCTATAAGTCGTATTGGGGGACGAGCCCTCAAAGCAAATCTAGAACGAGATAGCGATCTCACATTTAACACAGACACTCTTGCGATAGACTATTCAAATAGTCGTATTGGAATAGGCACAACATCTCCAACAACAACATTAGATATTTCTGGTAATGTGACCATTACTGGTAGTAGCACTTTTGACCAAATTAGTATTGCAGGGAACAAGATTGAATCTAATACTAGTAATGCAAATCTACAATTAGATGCAAATGGTACAGGCACAATTGAATTAAAAACCGGTGCTACTATTGACGGGAGTTTAACATTACAAAGTGGCGTATCAGCAAGTAGTATACTTGACGAGGATGATATGAATAGTGATAGTGCAACTGCATTATCAACTCAACAAAGTATCAAAGCCTATGTTGATACACAAGTGGCTAGTGCTGGTGCTAGTACTGGTATGGAGCTTACATTAGGAACACCAACAGATAGTAGTCTAACAACTGATGCAATGTATAAGGGTTTCACAACTTCTACAAAGGTTACTGATAGTATTGATGATTTAAATGAAGCAATACAAAATGTACTAAACAATACTGCAGTAAGTAATGTTGATTTCACTGCAGATAGCACAAGTGGTGCAAGTGGATTAGTAGTAACATTAACTATAACTGCAGATGGAAACCCTAATAGATATACAATTAATTGGGGAGATGGTAATACAGATACTGCAGTTTCTGATAGCACTCCAACTCATACATATAATACAAATGTAGGATCACCTTTTGATGTGACTGTTACTGCATTCAATAATGGCGGTAGTGGTAGTGGAAGTACAGAAACTAAAACAAGAACAGAATATATAACAATTTTTACTGCAACACCTGTTGTCAGTTTTGCAGCATATGCAGCAAGTAGTGGTGGATCAGCTATCACACAATGGGATGATGGTGACACAATCTATTTTGAAAATACAACTACAAATATCGGTGCTGCAACAATACAATTTACTTGGGATTGGGGCGATAGCGAATCTGACGATGTAATCTCAGATGACACTGCAAACGGTGGAACTGCAGGTGGAAGAATTGCTCATACATTTACTGCAAGTACAGAAGCAGAAGCAAGTAGAACAGTAACACTTACACTCGATAGCCATAGTACTGCTTTGCCAGCAGATATTCCTGCAAGTGATTCAAACACATATTTAATTTATGATACACATACACCTACTGTTACACTTGATGATAACAGTGGAGTAAATGAAGAATCAACTAGTGGACATGTTGTACAGTTAACCAATACAACAGAAGCAGGCGTAGGGAGTTATTCAACTTATGGTATACAATATCAATATCAATTCGGTGACGGCACAAGTAACGTAACTGTTAATGCTGGAAGTGGAAGTGCAGGAGATAGAAATGTTGCATTAAGTCATACATATGCACTTAGTAGTAGTAACCAAGCTAATGGAGTAGCAGTTGATTATACAGGAAATTTAAGAGTAATTAGTAATCATACTAGTAGTCCATTTATAAGCAGTACCTTTACAGTACACGTTGAACCTGACGTAAGGGCAAATATTGCTGGTACTGCAGTAACAGTAAACACTGGTAGTAGTGATAACCAATATACTATATATGATTTTACTGATTTAGATGGAACTAATCGTGCAATAGTACGTATGACTAATACATCACAAAATGCAGATGATTATGTTTATGACTGGGGTGATAGTAGTAGTGATGACGCAGTATCTGAAGATGGATCTGCTGCAGGAAGTATAGGTGCTACACTTGATCACGATTATAGTGGTGAAGGTACTGCAAACTATAATGTTTCTTTTACTGCTAACGGTACTCCGGATATTACTGCACAGACAGATGTGGATACAAGCATAACATTTAATTTGAAGGCTACACCAAGTGCACCTGCAAATTTAAGTTCAAAGAGTATAACATTAAGTGATAGTTATCAAGGCACAAGTCCTAGACTAGCTAGTGGATTTACAGATAATACAGGTTCGGCAACTTCTTTAAGTGCAGGAGCAAGTTTAGAAACGACAACTGCAAGAAGATATACTAGTGGAACAATAGATACTAGTACTGCTAGTAATTTTTATAATGGCGCAACAGGAACTCTTGCTGCAGAAATAAATGCAAGTAATGATGGTACAAAAACTTTTACTGCATCAGAAGGTGAAACAGGAACATTTACAAGTTTAGTAGTCAGTAGTAATGTAGACTATGATACAGTTGTTAGCAGTTATCCTCAAAGATTATATCTTGTAGCAAGTGCAAAAATAACAAAAGCTCTAGCAGATTACAGCACAGGATTAAGTGCCCAAAGATTAACACACAGTACAACTGGAAACACAAACTATGTTCATGTTCTCAAAGATGATCTTACTGCAAGTCCAAGTTTTGGATCAGTAGGTACATTATCAGAAGGTACAGGTGGAACTAAACGTTATATATCTGGTATTCCTTACTACAACTCAGGAAGTCCAACACTTACACTTAGTGGTACAACTATAAACAACTTAGTTGGACAAGCATATACTAATCAGAGTAATATTGTTGAAGTAGATAGCGATACTAATGTTGAAGGCACAAGCAGTTCAGCATTTACTGGACAAAATTATACTTACGCAAATATAGATGGTGCTACTACAATGTTAGATAGTGGTACACCCAAAGTCAATATAGGCACAAGTAGTGCGTATGCAATTGGTGATTTGACAATTCCTATTACATCTAGTAGTGTTAGAACAGTAGATACTGCACATATAAGAGCAAGAAACGTAAATGGTATCAGCAGTTATAGTAATTTAACAGGTAATATACAAGTACATACTGCTGCACAAAGTGGAATAAGTGAAATTGCAATTGCAGTAAGTGATAGTTTAGGTTCAACTTACGATGATGATGGAATAAGAAGTAGTGCATTTTTAAGTGATACAACAGATACCCCAAGTTTTAATGGAGCAACTAACTTTTACACAAGCAGTGTATACAGTGAAAGTGCTGATCCGGGTGTTGAAGGTACAAAAGAAGCAACTATACGTTTAGGTGTACTAAAATATGATGTGACAGACTACAGCAGTGGATACTTACCGGTAGGCCCAGATAGAAGTAGTGATACAGGTACACAATATTTTACTTTTGCATTTCGTAGAGCAGTTGTAGCTAGTTTTGATATTAATATTACAAGTAGTGGTATTGCCGGATTATGGATTGCTGCTCCAGGTACTGCAATTGACAGTGCTAGTGGACTTAATGGTTGGTTAGATTCTAGTGCTCAATATGCTGGTGCAGGCGTTCCTGGAAGTGATACAGGTAACGGTGGTAACGGTAGCAATGGATGTGCAAGTACAGGTGCAGATGTAATAGCAACAAGCACTAGTTTAAGTGGTGGCTATACAATGACACTAGGAAGTGAAAATATGAGTAATGCAACAGGAAATGTTGTACTTGTTCGTATAGCATTAACAAGCGGACAGAGCGTGACAGCTCTTAGCATAGGAGTTGCAAGTTAATGGCTATATCTGACGGACAAAAAATTGATTACTTGTTTAAGAAAGTTGGTTTTGGTATTACTAAAACTGATACTAATTCTAATAAAGTAGCAGCCAACGAAAGTATTGCAAGCCCACTGTTATTGCGTGGTGATAAAGTTATCAAAGATGCAGCAAGTATACCAAGTACAAAACCAGGAAGTAGTAGCGGAGTTGTAACTGTATACACAGGAGCAACTACAGTCGAGTGTACCTCTGATATAACTGCAACAGCAAATAGAACCTGGAAAACGGGATTAACAGATTGGATTCCGCCCGAGTTTGGTAGTACATACTTGGTTAATGTTTACATACATACATCAGGTGATGCATCAAATGCAGAAAGTATAAGCAACAAAGTTTTTATTACAGGTAGTGGTAATGATGATGAATGGTTTTTTGATTATCAGAGTGGGGTATTAAACTTTATTGGCACAAACTTACCCAATGGTGTAAATTTTACAGGCAAAAGCGTATATATTGCTGGAGCAAGGTATACTGGCGATTTTGGTGTAGGCGGAAGCACTGGTGCATTTTCATTTACTGATAATAGACTGCAAACTACAACTACTAACGAAGAAATAATTATAGAACCTGCAGGTACAGGTTACGTAGCAATTGATTCTACAAGCGGACTTGTTATTCCTGTTGGTACCACTGCACAAAGACCTACTGGTCAAACTGGTATGTTCCGTTTCAATAGTACAGATGGACAAGTTGAAGTATACAACGGAACAAGTTGGACAGGTGTTGGCAGTACTGAATCAGTAACCTTAGATGAATTTGATGGAGATGGCAGCACAGTTGCATTTACTCTTAGTCGTACAGGAACTAGTGCAAGTGTATGGGTAAGTATAAATGGTACAGTACAAGAAGTTACAAACACATATACAGTAAGTGGATCAACACTTACATTCAATGAAGCACCAGCATCAGGTGATAAAATACAGGTACGTAATTTTTTTAGTGCCAATACAACAAACGTGAGTACAAGCATTATTCAGGATGCAGACAACGATACAAAGATTCAAGTTGAAGAAACTGCAGATGAAGATGTAATCCGTTTTGACACTGCTGGTTCTGAAAGACTTTCTATAAATGCTAGTGGTTTAACTGTTACAGGTACACTAAACACACATACAATACCAAGTGGCACAGGTACATTTGCATTAAAAAAGACACCACAAATAGTAACCTCTACTACTTCAAGAAATACAACTAGTTCGTCTTTCGTGGACGTTACAGGGTATACTGCCAGTCTTACAACAACTGAAGCAAATAGCAAACTAAGAGTCAGTGTTAATGTTACACGAAGCGGTGATCCAGGCAAAATTAAATTGGTTAGAACAGTTGGTGCAAGCAATACAGATATAATTGAAATACCTTTTGTAACTGGAGACGGCAATTTTACAATTTCTTACATTGATTCGCCAAGCCAATCAGCGAGTACTAGTGTAACTTATAAACTACAACATTCAACCAATGGTTCAGGTACTGTATATGTAAATTTTACAGGAACGAACAACCAAATAGCAATAGAAGAATTATAAACAATTTGCTAAATAAAGTTGTAACCATCTAGGTTAATCTCCGTCGAGGTTGGTGTCAATCCTCGTAAAATACCACTACAAAACTTTTTCAAAGTTTTATACTTCATTACAAAATATGCAAATAAAGCTCTATAAAGCCTATTTTTTGCCACAGTTTTTTTATGTCTATATTTAAAAATCTAACGAAATCAATAAATACGTTTAGTAATTACTACGTTTGGACGGAGAAAACTAAATGGCCCTAACAAGAATTAAAACTAATCAGATAACTGATTTAAACGTTACTACCGGTAAGATAGCAAATAATGCTGTTACAGGTGCAAAACTTGCTAACAACTTATCATATGGAAGTGACTTTACTGTAACAGGTAACCTGACAGTTAGTGGCACAACCACTAGTGTTAGTACAACAAATACAAGAGTAGAAGATGCAATAATTGCATTAAGTGCTGAAGCAACAGGAAGTGCAAGTGTTGACTCAGGACTACTTATAAACAGAGGTGACGATGACAACTATGCCCTAATATGGGACGAAAGTGCAGACCAGTTTGTAGCTGCTAACGTTGGCTCAGAAGATGGAGATACTGCAGGAAACGTAACAATAAGCAGTTACGCAAACTTTCAAGCAGGAACAATTACATATGCAACACTTAATGATGGTTCAAATGATATTACATCAACTGCCGCAGAGATCAACTTAATAGATGGATCAAGTGCAGGAACTATTGTTAACAGCAAAGCAGTTATTTACGGATCTAGTGGTGAAGTAAATGCAACCACACTACAAATTGGTGGTTCAAGTATAACTGCAACAGCTGCTGAACTCAACATCATGGATGGTGACACAAGTGTAGGTACTGATGCTTTTGCCAGTGGTGATGGTCTTGTAACTAATGATGCTGGAACTATGAAACAGACCAGTGTTGATACACTAGACACATATCTATCAGCAAGTACAAAGACACTCACAAACAAAACAATAGATAGTGCAAGCAATACACTAACATTAGATTTAAGTGAAGGCACACTAACAGGTACTACTTCAGAATTCAATAGTGCATTAAGTGATGGTAGTTTTGCTACACTTGCTGGTACAGAAACATTATCAAACAAAACACTGACTGCTCCAAAAATTGTAGATGGTGGCTTTATTGCTGATGCTAATGGCAATGAACTTGTGATTTTTACAACTACTGCAAGTGCAGTAAATGAAATCACAGTAGCAAACGCCGCAGCAAGTGGACATCCAGCTATTACTACAACTGGTAGTGACACTAACATTAACCTAGTACTAAGTCCAAAAGGTTCAGGTACTATTGACGTTGATACAAGTAAAATTGTTAATGTTACAGATCCAACAGCAAACCAGGATGCAGCAACTAAAGCATATGTTGACACACAAGTTAGTTCAGCAAGTGGATTAGTTATTGCCGCTGACACTGGATCAAACGATACTGTAACAGTTGGTACTGACACACTAACTTTTGCTGGTACCGCTAATGAAATTACAACAGCAGTTACAGACAATCAAATACAAATTGGACTTCCAGATGATGTGACAATTGGTGGTGATGCAACAATTACTGGTAACTTAACAGTAAATGGTACAACAACTACACTATCAACAACAAACAGTGTTGTAAGTGACAGTTTAATAGAACTTAATAACGGTGCAGGATCTAACAGTAATGACTTAGGTCTTATTTTTGAACGTGGAAGCACAGGTGACAATGCTGTGTTTGCTTGGGACGAGAGTGAAGACAAGTTTACACTTGGTACAACAACTGCAACAGGCGCAAGTACTGGTAACTTAACAATTACTAGTGGAACACTTGTAGCAGCATTAGAAGGAAATGCAAGCACTGCAACAGCACTTGAGACAGCAAGAGATATTGCACTAGCAGGTGATGTTACAGGTACGGCAAGTTTTGATGGATCAGGTAACATTAGTATCACAACTACTATTGCAGCTAATAGTGTTGCATTAGGCACAGATACAACAGGTGACTACGTAGGTACTATTACAGGCGGTAATGGTATTGCTAGTTCTGGCGCAACATCAGGCGAAGGAATTGATCACAGTTTGAGTGTTGACCTAACAGACACTAACATCTTTGCAAGTGACGGTACTGCAAGTCGTGCAGTAGTACTGGACGGAAGTGGTGACTTTACTGCAAACGCTATAACAACTACAAATATTGATGGTATATTAGGTGCAAATACTGCGGCAGCAGCAAGTGTAACAACACTAGGAACAACTGGTGAAGCAACTCTAGCAAGTGCTATTGTAAGTGATTTAACCTCAGGTCGTGTAGTACTAGCAGGCACAAGTGGTGCAATAGAAGACAGTGGTAACTTAACATTTGATGGTAGCACACTAGCAGTTACAGGTGCAATCACTGCAAGTAGTAACGTAGACATTGCAGATGCTGGCTCATTAAGAGTTGGTACAGGCAATGACTTCACTATAAACCATGATGGTACAGATACTGCAATTACAAACGGTACAGGACTATTAACAATTGACGGTACTGCTACTAGTGCAATACGTGTTAACGAAGCAGGCGCAAACGTCGACTTTGTAGTAGAAGGTGATACAAACACTGCACTACTAACAGTTGATGCAAGTCAGGACAATGTGGGTATTGGTGGTGCTCCAAATGCTAACGCAATACTTGATGTTAATGACACAGGTGCAATATTACTAGCACGTGGTACAACTGCACAACGTCCAACTGCAGTAACTGGTATGTTCCGTTATAATACAACTAGTAATACACTTGAGTATTATAGTAACACAGCTTGGACAGGTATTAGTTCAGACTTTACACTAGCAACATCACAAACATTTAACGGTGATAACAGTACTGTAGCATTTACATTAAGTTCATTAACTGGCTCAGACAGTTATACAGTTGCTGGCGTACTTGTTATGTTAAACGGTGTGGTACAAGAACCAACGACTGTTTATGGTATAAGTGGTACAACATTAACATTTACAACTGCTCCTGCAAGTGGTGATTTAATTGAAGTACGTAAGTTTACTACAACTACAACTATTACTGCACTTACTGACTCAGATGGTGATACACAGGTACTAGTTGAGGAAAGTGCTGATGAAGACATAATACGTTTTGATATTGGCGGTAGTGAAAAAATGGTTCTTAACAGTACACAACTTAGTGTAACAGGAAACATTGTTGCTACTGGTGATATTACTGCGAACGGTGATATTACACTTGGTGATGGTAACACAGACACTATTACATTAGGTGCTGAAATAGGATCAGATATTATTCCAGATACAGATGGTAGTAGAGACTTAGGTAGTGCTACTAATCGCTGGGCAGAGGCACATATTGATGATGTTTTACTTGGACCACAAGGTGACATAAGATTTTATGACAGTGATGCTAGTAACTTTGTTGCATTTCAAAGTGCAGGAACTGTTGCAAGTGATATAACTTGGACACTTCCAAATGCAGATGCAGCAGTAAGTGGATACGCACTAGTAAGTGATGCAAGTGGTACATTAAGTTGGGCAGCAGCAGGTGCTACAACTACAAGTGATACAACAACAAACGCAGAAGAACAACTTTACTTTGGTGATATTACTAGTGGTGCAGTTACCGCTGTACATCATGACGCAGACTTAACTTATAATCCAAGTACTGGATCATTAAGTAGTGATGTGTTTATTGGTGCACTAACAGGAAATGCATCAACAGCTACTGCACTTGAAACTGCACGTACAATTGCTGGTAACAGTTTTGACGGTACTGCTAATATAACAATAGCAAGTACAGATTTAAGTGATACTGCTGACCTTGCACGTTTAGCAGGTCCAGCGTTTACTGGAACTGCAACTGGTGTAAACTTAACACTAAGTGGTGATCTTACTGTAAATGGTACAACAACTACACTATCAACAACTAATACAGTTATAAGTGATAACTTGATTGAATTAAACAATGGTGCAGGTTCAAATGCTAATGACAGTGGTATAGTAATAGAGCGTGGTTCAACTGGTGACAACGCATTTATGGGTTGGGATGAAAGTGCTGACAAATTTGTTTTTGGTACAACAACTGCTACAGGTGCAAGTACAGGTGACTTAACAATTAGTAGTGGTACAGTTGTAGCAAACACATTTGAAGGTGCTCTAAGTGGAAACGCAACTACAGCAAGTGCTTGGGAAACAGCTCGTACACTAAGTCTAGCAGGTGATGCCTCAGGTAGTGCAAGTGTTGATGGTAGTGGTAACGTATCACTAACCGTTACGGTTGCAGACGATAGTCACAATCACGTTGTTGGAAATATTGACGGTATTGAAGAGTATATTCAAGATGTTACTGGTGCAATGTTTAGTAGTAATACTGAATCAGGTATTTCTGTTACGTATCAGGATGGTGATGGAACAATTGACTTAAATGTAAACGATCCAACTATTTCCTTAACTGGTGATGTTACTGGTTCTGCTACAATGACCAATTTGGGTAACGTAAGCATCTCTACTACAGTTGCAGCTAATAGTGTTGCCCTTGGAACTGATACAACTGGCAATTATGTTGCAGCAGGTGCTACAAGTGGTAGTGGTATTAGTGGTAGTGTAAGTAGTGAAGGTGGAACATTTACTGTTACATCAAATGCTACAAACGCAAACACTGGTTCAACTATAGTGTTTAGAGATGGTTCAGGTAACTTCAGTGCTGGTACTATAACTGCTTCACTAAGTGGTACAGCTACTAATGCAACAAATTTTAATGTTGCAGCAGATAATAGTACAAACTCTACTCATTACTTAATTTTTACTGGTGGTACTAGTGGAAACCAGCGTCCAAACAGTGATACTGGATTAACATATAATCCAAGTAGTAACACACTTTCTACAAGTATTTTTAGTGGTACATCAACTGCTGCTAGATACGCTGACTTGGCTGAGATGTATGCTGCAGATGCAGAAATTGAGCCAGGCACAGTGGTACACTTTGCAGGTGAAGGCAAACTTGCAGCTTGTGATACTGAAAACTGTAGAACAGTAGCAGGTATTGTTTCAACAGATCCAGCACACTTAATGAACGCAGACCAAGAAGGTGTTGCACTAGCACTAGCAGGGCGTGTACCGTGTAAAGTAACAGGTGTTGTAAACGCAGGTGACTTAATGGTAAGTGCAGGAAATGGTATGGCAATGGCTAACAATGAAGCTGCAATGGGTACAGTAATTGGTAAGGCAATTGAAGCAAATGAAGGCGGAGAAGGCGTTATTGAAGTACTAGCATTAATGATGTAATTTAATAAACAAATTTAAAATTAGCACCTTCGGGTGCTATTTTTTTGACTACTAATAATAGATAAATACAGTATTAATTAAGGATTTCTAAATGGCGTTCACTAGACCAAAAGCTGCACAAATAGATTTTGATGTTACTAACATTTCAGACCCTCTTATAAGATTAAACAGTGGACAAAGTGGTAGTGCAGACAAAGATGTAGGTATTGTAGTAGAACGAGGAAGCGATACTAACGTTGCTATTATTTGGGACGAAAGTGCCGATCAGTTTGTACTAGTAAATACCACAGAAAATGGTAGCACAAGTGGCAATGTAACAATTTCAAGTTATGCTGGATTACAAGCAAATGCTATTGTATATGGTTCACTAAATGATGGCACTACTACATTAACTGCTACTACTGCTGAACTAAACTATCTAGATGGCGTAACAGGTATTACACTAGGCAGTGCAAATGAACTGCTAATTGTAGGTTCTGATGGAACCAGTATTATAAGTGACAGTACACTTAGCATTGATACAGGTAGTAATTATATTGGTATTAACCAATCCTCGCCTGAAGTAACATTACATATGACAGGCGAAGGTGCTCAAACAGCACAGATTCGCATGGAGCAGTACAATGATAGTGCTGACGCTCCAGATTTAAGAACAAGAAGATACAGAGGCACAATTGCCTCACCGAGTGCTGTACAATCAGGTGATTATCTATATAGAAGTAACCACGAATATTGGAATGGTTCAGCTCTTATTGTCGGTGGTACTTTTGCTTTTGACAACACTAACAATGCTAATAGAACACAGTTTGCTGTTTCAGTTACTACAGATGGTACATCAGCAGACGCTAACACACCAAGCAAAGTACAGTTTAAGATTGATGGTAATGACAGTGGTGCTATCACATTCAACAACGCATATAAGTTTCCAACTAGTGATGGTAGTGCTAATCAAGTACTACAAACAGATGGCAGTGGTGCATTAAGTTTTGCTAGTATTAGTTCTACTATTAATCTAGCAGGAGATAGTGGCACAGACGCATATACCACAGGAAGCACTCTTACATTTAGTGGAACTGCTAACGAAATTACAACAGCAGTTACAGACGATACTGTAACTATCAGTCTACCGGATAATGTTACTATAGGACAAGATCTTACTGTAACAGGTAACTTGACTGTAAGTGGCACAACTACAACTATTAGTACTACAAACAGTGTAGTAAGTGACAGTTTGATAGAACTAAACACAGGTGCGGCAAGCAATGCCAATGATCTAGGTATTGTTATGGAACGTGGTAGTACCGGTGATAATGCTGCTATTATATGGGACGAAAGTGCAGATAAATTTGTAGTTGGCACCACTACTGCTACAGGTGCAAGCACCGGTGACTTAACTGTCACTACTGGTACACTAGTGGCTAACATTGAAGGTAACGTAACAGGTAACATTACTGGTGATGTAACTGGTAATGCTGATACTGCCACTGCACTTGCTACTGCAAGAAACATTGCTGGTCAAAGTTTTGATGGTACTGGCGATATTACAATAGCAAGTACAGACCTTAGTGATACATCAAATCTTGTACGTAATAATCAGAACAATACAATCACTAGTACTACTGCAGGCAGTAGTGCGGCTCCAGAGTTTGAACTATTTAGAGATATTACAGGTGCAGATGCAAACTATATTGGTCAGATAAAGTTCAGTGCAGACAATGATGCAGATCAAAAGACTGTGTTTGCTAAAATTACTGGTAAGATTGGTGACGCTAGTGATGGCACAGAAGATGGTATTATTGAAATAGCACACATAAAAGCCGGATCGCAAAATATAAATGTTCGTATGACAAGTACAGAATTTAAAATTCTAAACGGTACTGACTTTGATATTGAAACACATGATGGTAGTAGTGCAGGTTTAAGATTAAACAATACATTGGTAACTGCCACTGCCGCAGAACTAAACATACTTGACGGAGTGACTGCAACTGCAAGTGAACTTAATATAATTGACGGTGACACTAGTGCAACTAGTACAACACTTGCTGATGCCGATAGAGTTGTTGTAAATGACGCAGGTACTATGAAACAGGTTGCACTTACAGATTTTGAAACTTATTTTGAAACTGCACTAGACACATTGAGCAATGTTACCAGTGTTGGTACACTAAATGGACTAGCAGTAGCAAGTACACAAACAATTAGTTTAGGATCTAATAGAGTACAAAATGTTGCTGATCCTGTAGGAAACCAAGATGCGGCGACTAAAGCATATGTAGATGCAAACGCTGGGTCAGGAGGCGGATCAAGTGGATTTACTGCAAGTACAACTACTACTGCACCAGGTAGTGATGGTGATTTTGATTTAAGTTTTAACGTAGCACAAGATACACAGGAAACACCTTTTGAATCAGGAGGCAGTGATGCTTTTGGTGTTTCTTTAGGTGAAGTATATGATCAAATGGAACCAGTAGGAAGCACAAGTTCAGTTGATTTAGGCGTACTGACATAATAAATATAGCAAAGGATTAAAAAATGCCAACACAGTTACAATTTAGAAGAGGTACAACCGCCCAGAACAATGCATTTACAGGTGCGGCAGGTGAAATCAGTATTGATAGTACTATTGATACTGCTAGAGTACATGATGGCACAACTGCTGGTGGTTTTGAATTAACACAAAATACTGCAACGCAGACACTTACTAATAAAACATTAACTAGTGCAGTATTAAACACAGGTGTTTCAGGAACGGCAGTTTTAGACGAAGATGATATGTCTTCTGACAGTGCAACTCAACTTGCAACTCAACAATCTATTAAAGCATATGTTGATTCTCAAGTGACTGCACAGGACTTAGATGTTACTTCAGATAGTGGTACGATTGCTATTGATCTTGATAGTGAAACGCTTACGATTGCAGGCGGAACTGGAATAGATTCAAGTGCAACAAGCAACACTGTAACTCTTGCTATTGATAGCACAGTTACTACACTAACAGGCACACAAACACTTACAAATAAAACATTAACTAGCCCAACTATTAATAGTGCAACTATTGCTATGGGTACTAATAAGATTACAGGTATGGGTGATCCAACAAGTGCTCAAGATGCAGCTACAAAGGCATATGTTGATGGCGAGTTATCTAGTCTAAGTTCAAATAGTTTATCTGAAGGTAACACAACTTGGGTAATTGCAGATAGTGGCACAGGTACTATAACTGCAACAGTAGATGGAACAACACACAGCACTTTTGCCGCCGCAGGTATTACACTTTCTCAAGGTGCATTTGTTGGTGATGTTACAGGTGATGTTACAGGTGATGTTACAGGAAATGCCGATACCGCAACTGCATTGGCAACTGGTAGAACAATTAGTCTTACAGGTGATGTAACTGGAACAAGTGGTTCATTTGATGGAAGTGGCAATGTAAGTATATCAGCCACTATTGCTGCAAACAGTATTGCACTAGGTACAGATACTACAGGCAACTATGTTGGCACAATTACTGGCGGTACTGGTATAGCATCAAGCGGTGCAACATCAGGAGAAGGTATTTCTCACACACTTTCAGTTGACCTAAGTGAACTAACTGATATGACTGCTACAATGACAGGTACTGACGAATTTATAGTACTAGATGCAGGTGCTGATAGACGTAAGGCGGCAAACGAAATTGGATTAAGCATTTTTAGTAATGACGCAGGCTTTACTACTAACACAGGTGATATTACTGGTGTAACTGCTGGTACTGGATTAAGTGGCGGTGGATCAAGTGGGTCTGTTACACTGAATGTGGATTTATCAGAACTTACCGACATGACTGCTGCGATGACAGGCACTGATGAGTTTATAGTACTGGATGCAAGTGCAGATAGACGTAAAGCTGCAAACGAAATTGGATTGAGTATCTTTAACAACGATTCTGGTTTTACTACAAACACTGGCGATATTACAAATGTTAGTGTAAGTGGAACAGGATTATCGGGCGGCGGTTCAAGTGGCAGTGTTACAATTACAAGTAATGCCACAAATTCAAATACAGGTAGTACTATTGTTGCTCGTGATGGCAGTGGAAATTTTAGTGCTGGTACAGTTACGGCTACATTGAGTGGTACGGCTACTAATGCAACAAATTTTAATGTTGCAGCTGATAATAGCACAAACGCTACACATTATATAATTTTTACAGGTGGTACCAGTGGAAACCAGCGTCCAAATAGTGATACTGGACTAACATATAATCCAAGTAGTAATACATTAAGTACAACAAACTTTTCAGGTACTGCAACTTCTGCAAAATATGCTGACTTGGCAGAAAAATATACCAGTGATGCAGACTATGATGCTGGTACTGTCTTAGTTTTTGGCGGCGAGGAAGAAGTTACAATCTGCACAAACAAGTATGATAAACGTATTGCTGGTATTGTAAGTACTGATCCTGCATATTTAATGAACAGTGAAGGTCAAGGTGCTACTGTGGCACTACTAGGACGTGTTCCGTGTAAAGTTATTGGTGAAATACGCAAAGGTGATTTAATGGTTGCTAGTGATACACCTGGACATGCAATGGCATGGCGTGATGAAAGTAATCCTTATATTGGTAGTGTAATAGGCAAAGCATTAGAAAATAAAACAGGTGCAGGTACAGACGTAATAGAAGTTGTTGTAGGCAGAATATAATGCCTGCAGGTAAATTTTATACTGCAGATTACACTGGTGAAACAGTATCTCATAATGTAAGTTGGAAAAACAGAAACGATCCAAATAGTATGATTTGGGTTGAAAAAACTGTTATCAATGATACACATAATGGTATTGCTCATGTCATAGGAAATAGCACTAGTAGACAAGGTTTTGATCTTAATTTACTAACGGGACAAACTGGTGGCGAGTATGGAGCTCAAAGTGTAGGACAAACATATGGTTGCAACCTATTATACAAAGATTTTTCACCAACGTTTTTAATATGTATTAACAAAAAAATATGTGCTGATATTGCACTATCCGAATATACAAAAGATAATATAGTTTACAGTAACGTAAAAAATATAATACAACACCAAGGTCATTTTTATCTGTATCCTCAATTGTTCACAGGAAACACAGGAAGTTTGGCACTAAGATTAGCGTGTGCTGACGGGCATAAGAAAATATATATGATAGGAATGACAACATATAATACGCCTGAAGATAATATATATTTTGAAACGCATGATGCTTATGGTGCAGTTAATACGGAAGGTGCAAACAGCAAATTTATATCTGATTGCACAAAAATATTTTTAACATACAATGATGTGGAATTTTTTTACGTTGCTAAAGATGCTGGACTTATGCCGGAAGAATATAACTGGTGTCCTAATGTTAAAGAAATAACATATAACCAGTATTACAGTTTTGCAAGTTTAGGTGCAATTGCACGGTAACTTATAAGTTACACATTGTATCTTCTATTGTTTTAATTTTGCTTATAATTTCATCTACTTGAAATGTTGTAAAAACACCAGGATGAAGTGGCTTCGGCCAACTATCTAGTTTGCTCCAAGCATATCCTTTATGTTCTTCATTTAATTTAGGAACAAATTCTTCTTCTATTAGACAAACATATGTAGTATATGTAAAATTATTTTTACTGTTTGTAAATTTTTCCACAGGAATAGTTTTAAGCACTAGTGGCATAAACCCTATTTCCTCTACTATTTCACGTTGCAGTGCAGTGAATTCAGTTTCATTCTTTTCAACTTTCCCACCAACAAATGCCCAGGTGCTATCATACCTAGCACCACTACGTAGTACAAACAAGTATCTACTAGTTTTTTTACTTAAAAAAAGTGCGCCTACACTTTGATTAATTTGTTTATTTTGCTGACTCATTTAAACTATCGATTACACTATAGATATTTGGCTCTTCACCATACGGATTATACAGACACTTATATTTTCTAGGGCAATTTTTTTCTATTGCCATTTCATAAGTTCTATTCTGTCCTTGATATATACAAACTTCGTCACCGTTTTTTGCTCTTATTCTTTTTTTCAGCATACAAGTGACCATTTTAGGTTTTTTTGTTATTCCTTGATTAAATTTCTGACTACGTGAATATTCGTTCTTTTTCCCGTATATTTTTTTATCGCCTTTAGGCTGATACATTTTACCACCTGCATCTATTGTAGTAGGATTAAAAATAAGAAATACAGATATTATAATACTATAGACCAATCGCCTGCCTTATATTCGCCTTCATAAGACTTTATCCACTCTGTTCCAGTCCATTTATATTGTAAATTTGTAGTAGTGTTAGTTACATAATGTATACCTTCTTCGGCGCTGCTATTAAAAGCAATTTGCCAAACTGTTCCATTATACTCAATTATATCGTTTGCACTTGCTACCAAATCTCCCCAAGCATCAGGGCCATCTGTGTTAGAGCTGTCACCAATTGCATTAAGTATAAGATATCTTTGACCAATTGCAGCAGTTGCTAATCCTGCATCAGGTCCACTTTTAAGAGGATTTATTATTTTTGTTATAGCAGGCAAGTCGTTTGTTGGAATAGTGTCGCTTTGTACTGTCCATAATAATTTGTGAGGATCACTAGGATGAAATGCAATAGTACCTACAATTTCAGCAGTGCCTCCGGTTTCTAAACGTAATTGACTTATGCCACTTTGTAATTCACCATATTGGTTTATAAGTGCAGCCCAACTTACGTCATCTGTACCTACCTTTGTTGGAGGATCATTTAACGGACTATAATCTACTTTATTTGTTGTTGTCTCATTCCTGTCTAAGATCTGTACAGTATTACCCAATAATATTATACCAAAGTTCATTGGTGTAAACTTTTGTCTTGTACCTAATAGTATCTCTCCATCAATTACACCGTCTGCTATGCCACCATTATCATCGTATATACTTGCAACAATTTTATTAATTACTCCTAATTTTTTTACTTTTGCAGGTGCACTTAAAAATATTGGTACTGTAAATTGTAGTGTGGCAATATCTATTTGATCATCAACCCCCTGTGGTATTGACCTACTACTAAACTGTGTACCACTAAGTTCTATGTAACTTAAACTTGTCCAATCTAAATAATTATCTGTACTTTGTATTTCTAATGCTGGATTAAAAAGTACTAATATTTGTTCTAACAATTGTAATTTTTGATTTGTATTACTTGTCCATATATCAACACTCATTTGTAATGTATAAGGAACAGGCATCATTCTTTCTATAGTAAATGCATTTCCTTGTTGTGTAGTATAACTATTTGTGTTAGCGTCAAACTTTCTCATACGTATGTGTTTTTTGTCTACAAAAGTTGGATCCTGTCTGCGTTCTGGATTATACTCTAAACCTGTAATGTAGCAACTTATCATAGGTGTAGGTAATATTTTATTTTCACTGTTTTCTCTTACAATTGAACTTACCATACGTGTCGCATCACCATACTTTACAGGTACAGTTTGTAATGTGGTAAGTCCATCTCGGTCTTTACCATATTCAACTTGAAAGTTACTGAAAGCACGAATAAACTGTAATAGAAATCTTCTTATTTGTTGATCGTAGAAAAATTGTTGTGGCATTAATCTTCTCTAGGTTTAAGTGCTTCACTTAATGACTGTCTACTATCTTGTACAGTATTATCATCTGCAATAAATGTACCAGTATTGTTTATAAAGGTATCTCTTTGTGTATTTCCTGTACCAGGGGTTAATGGACTACGCACATCATCTTCTATTTTTACCCAACGAGATCCATTATATCTAAATAGTCTATTTGGTAAAAAGTCTAATCTTAAAACAAAATCACCTTCTTGTGAGTCACTAGGAAAACTTGTACCCATTGTTACGTTTTCTCCATTAGGCGCAAGTCCATCACCTACTAAGTAACCGCTGTATGCATTTGTATTTTGTGGAGTAATTCTTCTTGCATCTGCACTTGCATCAGTATTATCTGCATTAAGTTGTGTATCATCTGCATTTACACCTTTTGGTTCTAGTGGTGTCCCATCAGGTCCTGTAGGTACTATATAATATTGGTCAGTTTTATATCCGCTTTCTGGAACCTCTGCTTCAGCAGCGGCTACAACTTTATTGGATATTTCTAATTCTTTATTGTAAGTACTTAGCAAATCACGTAGTGTATTTGTAGTTTCGTTTCCATCTTTATCTGTTTGTATTAGATTAAGTATATCATTATATTCTTGTGAATCTACTAATGGTGTGCATTTAATACGCCATAAATGACTCCACCATGTAGGACTAAACCCTTCACTAGGCCTTGTGCCTTCTTGTACTACATAGTACCGTTTAAGACTAAGTTCTACACTTTCATCTAATGCACTATAATCAGTTAAATGAGGTAGTTCTATTACATCACCTGGCATAAGTTTACGCCCTATATTATTAACCATATCGTTTTCATGCAATGTAATAAACAGTGTGTCGTTTGCTAAAAATAATCCAAACTGGCTTAAATCAAAATCTGTATCTGTAACACTGTATATACCTCTGAGACTATAAATGTCTTGATCGTATTTTCTATCTCTATTTTCTAAAAATAAAAAATCCTGTATACCCAGTGGATCAGGTTCTACATAGTTTGGTTGGCTAGGATCATCACTTTGTCCTTGACTTTGTATGCCAAGGTACTTGTGTACATTTAATCCTGTACCACCAACAGTAAACATTTCCTTAATTCTTCTATCAAAGAATCTATAATCATTGGTGTGAGCACCGTCTTTCCATAGTGATATTCGTGGCATGTTTTTTCCTTACGTACTATTTATCGTATTAAATAAACGTATGAAACTTGATTTACATGGACTTCCTATACATAGTGCATGGAGTGTATTTAATAGTAAAATACAAGATGCTTACTATGAGAAATTGAAATATGTAGTTGTTGTTACTGGACAAGGTGCTATAATGAAAGAATTTCCTATATGGGTTAGTAATCATCCACACACAAAATCATGCAGTAGAACTCCACACAATCCTGGAAGTTTCAAAGTTTTTCTTATAAAATAGGTTGACACTTCTCTAAACTATGTTATATTAATTATATAGTTAGAAAAGAGAAGAGGACCAATTATGCAAACAATCTACAATTTACCCAAATTATACAAAAGAGATACTACTGGAAAAGTACGTGAGTGGACTATGCAGTATGGTTGGAACTTAGATGAAACACAAGCAGGTACAAGAACTATCTCAGGTTTGCAGGATGGTAAAAAAGTTACAAGTGAATGGTATATTACTGAAGCAAAAAATGTAGGCAGAGCAAACAGTACTACAAATATTACACAAGCAAAAGCAGAAGCACAAGCAGAATGGGATAAAAGAGTAGAAAAAGAGTATTTTGAGGATATTAATGAAATTGATTCTTATACTGCTTTTAAGCCAATGTTAGCACATGATTTTACAAAGACTCCTGTAGAAAGTGGCTATACACAACCTAAACTAGATGGTATTAGAATGGTTGTAAACAGTAGAGGACTTTACAGTAGAAGCAATAAAAAGATTGTTGCAGTTCCACATATTGCAGAGCAATTAAAAGATTTTATCAAACAGTTTCCTACAGTTACATTAGACGGGGAACTTTACAATCATGAACTTAAAGATAACTTTCAAAAGATTACAAGTTTAGTAAGAAAAACAGTAAACTTAGGCGCAGATGAATTAGCAGAAAGTGCTGAATTAGTACAGTATCATGTTTATGATATGTTTGATAGTGCAAATCCAGATATGACTTTTACACAAAGAGCAAAGTGGATAAGTGAAAATGTTTCAGGTAATAACATAGTTTTAGTAAAATATGACGAAGCAAATACATCAGCAGATATAGACAAATTGTATGGTGAATATACAACTGCTGGATATGAAGGTCAGATGATTAGGCAGGATACTGCTTATGAATTTAAGAGAACTAAAAACTTGCTAAAGAGAAAAGAGTTCATCACAGAAGAATATAAAGTTGTAGAAATACAAGAAGGTAATGGTAATTGGGCAGGGTATGCAAAAAGATTTATACTTGAACTTGCAGACGGTACACAATTTAGTAGTGGAGTTAGAGGTTCACAAGACAAACTTGCACAGTTACTAAATGATAAAGATACTATTAATTGGGCAACATGTAGATACTTTGAACTAAGTAATGACGGCGTTCCTAGATTTCCTGTTGTTATTGATTATGGATCAGGCGAAAGGGACGACTAATGGCACATACATCAGAACTAATGGAAACCCGAGGACATCATTTAGTAGGTGTACAATGGCCTGTAATTGGTAGTAAAGGTGATGAGTACATTGTTACTATGTATGATAGAGGTTGGGAATGTACCTGTCCTGCATGGCGTAAATGTAAACATATAAAAGGTGTTGAGCAAGGTTTAGTAAATGATAAAGGAGAATGACATGTTTAATCCTGATGTAATGAAAGAAACTAAATTTCCCAAAGGAATGTCTGCAAATTATGAATTTGACAATTATATATTAAGTATAGTCAAAAATGAAATATCATATGGAAACGATAAAGGATTGTATGAGATAAGTGTATTTGATGCAGGAAATCAGATTGAATTGCCTGGTATCACTGACAAAGGTGACACTGTAAGAGGTTGGTTGACAAAAGACGATGTTAATAGTATTATGAAGAAACTAACAATCATTACAGGCACAAATGCAAAACTTTTATGAGGGAATAATGAACGACATACTACAGGACATACAAGAATTAGAAGGCACAATAACTAGTTTAAAAAATGTAAATAACAAGCCTGAAGTTATATCTGCAATTAGAAAAATTGATGATATAATTGATCGCAAAAGAGAAGAGTTTAACAGGTTAGAAGAGCAAATACAAAAGGAATACTTTAATGGCTAGTATTACTGCACTAAAAGGTAAAAAATTATCTAAAAAGAAAACTATAACACGTAGGAAAACTACAGGTGCAAAGGCGGCACCTTTGGATGATTACAAAAAACATACAGACTATTTCCATTTCAATGTAGATTCTAAAGAATGTGTTACAATAGTCAAGGCACACATAAAGAAAGTTTATGATAAAGAACGAGTTAGGATAATTCTTAAAAATAAAGAAACTATGTTTGCTAAACAATTTGTAGCATCTTATTGCCACTGGGTAGCAGAAGGCAAAGATGCCCCAGAAGATAGTGTAAATTGGATGACAGGATACTTTGATCAACTTTATAATAAAGGGCTATCTATTGTAGAAGAAGTAAAAGCAGAAGAGGCTAAAACACCTAAAAACGTTTATGTGCCTAGTATACAAGAACGTATAAAAGAAGCAAGTAGCAACATTATTGCAGAAATAGATGAACAAGTAGATAAATTTATTGAAGACCCTAAATCATTTAAAAAATTTGATAGTGTAAAATTCTTTAGAGCAATGCAAGTTAACCAAGCACATGCAAGACATATTCGTAGTTACTATGAAGGAATATTAGGTGAATATCTGATGTTGCAAAAACCTGTTAGTGAACAAGACGAACAACTTAGAGAAGGTTACTCACATCTAGATAAAGTAGATGTTAAAAAAGCAGTAGATCTGTTTCAGGGTATTGTGGGTGCATGTGATTTAATTACTGCAGAAAGCAAAGCAAATAGAAAAACAAGGTCACCTAAACCTAAGAGTGCAGAAAAATTAGTTGCAAAAATGAAATACTGTAAGTCAGACGAAAAGTACAAAGTTGCTAGTATAAATCCTGCTGATATTATAGGGTGTAATGAACTGTGGGTCTTTAACACAAAGACAAGAAAAATAGGCAAGTACATTGCAGAAGAACACCAAACTCTACAAGTTAAAGGTACAACATTGCAATTCTTTAATGAAAAAGAGAGTATAGCAAAAACACTACGTAAGCCTGAACAACAACTTGCAGAATTTAATAAAAGTGGTAAAGTACAATTACGTAAATTTTTACCAAATATAAAAGGTGTTGAGACTAAACTTAATGGTAGGATTAACAATGATACAGTTATACTTAAGGCAGTCAATAATTAATAAATAGTGTATATACAAGGATACACTAATGGCGACACTAGCAAGTTTAAGAGCAGACACAATAGACTACATCCGTTTTCGTTTAGGCGACGGGATGGTAGATGTAGAACTTGATCCAGATCATTATGATAATGTAATAGACAAATCTATAAAACGTTTCAGACAACGTAGTCAAAATGCATATGAAAGTTCTTATGTATTTTTAAGTGTTGTCAAAGAACAACAAGAATATACATTACCTGATGAGATAGAGGAAGTACGTCAAGCATTTAGACGTAGTGTAGGAAGTGGCAGTAGTGATACTGGCACACAGTTTGAACCATTTGAGGCTGCATTCCAGAACACTTACTTGCTGCAAAGTGGTAGAATAGGTGGTATGGCTACATATGAAATGTACTATCAGTACCAAGAATTAAGTGCAAGGTTATTTGGCGGATTTATTAATTTCGAATTTAATCCTGTAACTAAAAAGATTACACTACTTCGTAAGTTTAGTGCAGACGGTGAACAAATTGTTCTTTGGACATATAACTTACGTCCAGAAAGTAGACTACTTGAAGATAGACATTCAGGTCCTTGGATACAAGACTATGCACTTGCACTAGCAAAATACACACTAGGTGAAGCACGTAGTAAGTTTAGTACTATTGCTGGACCTCAAGGTGGCACAAGTTTGAATGGTGATGCATTAAAAGCAGAAGCACAAGTTGAACTTGATAAATTGGATGAAGAACTACGTAATTATGTAGATGGTTCTGATCCACTTTCATTTATAATAGGTTAAAAATTGATTAAATGCCCATTGCCCTATATGCACCAGTTTATTGGTCAAAATTTCACGAAACCTTGTTGTAATTTTACAGAAAATAGCAACCTTACACCTACACAATACTGGAATAGTAAAGAACTAGCAACAGTACGCTCAGAACTTGAAAATGGAATATGGCCAAAAGGATGTAGTAATTGTAAACAACTTGAAGAAAATAATCAATTAAGTTTGCGACAACGCAGCTTACAAGAATATAAAATACCTGTTACTCCAAGTGTAGAATATGTAGATTTAAGGCTGAGTAATAAATGTAATTTTGCATGTAGAAGTTGCGAGCCTATTTTTAGTAGCAGAATTTCAAAAGAAAACAATAAACATAATTTAAAAGAATATTATGGATATTCTTTAAGTAAGAATTATATTGAGCATACAGAACAAATATCCCAAGATATAAAAAAAATAGTTCCCAAAGTAAAAAAGTTAATGTTTACTGGAGGAGAACCAACCTATATTCAGCAATTTTATGAGATTTTAGATACTTGTTCTGCAGAAACAAATTTATTAATTACAACGAATGCAAGTATGATAAATGATATCTTTTTAAATTGTATAAAAAAATTTAAAAACCTACATATTACTATTAGTATAGATGCAGTTGGACACCCTGCAGAATATATTAGGTATGGTACAAATTGGGATACAATAGATCAAAATATAAAAAAGATATTGTCACTAAAATGTAGTGTTATGTTTAACACTGTATTAAGTGCATATAGTGTGCCTCATATTGAAAGTTTAGTAGATTACATAATTGAAAATGAACAAGATGCTTATGGTGCAGACATGTATATATGTGATTTCCCACAACATTTACATCCGTGTATATTACCAAAAGAATTTCGTAAGCAGTTGACAGATAAAATAAATTGTAGTATTGTAAAGTTAAGTAATAGCAAAAGAGTTGACGATTATGATAATGCAATTAAAGTTTTAAAAACACTAGTAATTCAACTTAAGACAGATTATAGAGATAACATAAAGTTTAAGGCATTTACAGATAAACTTGATGTAATACGGAAACAGAAATATGATTATAGGAATATGTGGACTAATTGGTAGTGGCAAAGGCACAGTTGCAGACATACTTGTAGAACAAGGATACAAAAAAGTTAGTTTTGCAGATAAACTAAAAGATGGTGTTGCTACTGTATTTGGTTGGGATAGAGCTATGCTTGAAGGTGATACTGATGAAAGCAGAGCCTGGCGTGAACAACCTGATGAATTTTGGACTGCTGAAACAGGCAGAACAATTACTCCAAGAATAGTGCTACAAGAGTTTGGCACAGACTGTATGCGAGATGGTTTCTACGATGGTGTGTGGGTTAGTTTACTAAAAAAAGAACTTGTAGAAAATCCTGGCGACTATGTCATACCAGATGTAAGATTTTCAAATGAACAAAATATGATACGTGATATCGGTGGCCAAGTTTGGCAAGTTAGACGTGGTAATGTTCCACTATGGTGGGAAACTGCAATTAATTGTAATGAATCAAATTCAAGTGAAGAGTCGAATAATCCTATGAAGGTTGTTTTTCCTGAAGTACATGCAAGTGAATGGAAATGGGCAAGACGTGATGAGGAGTTCACAGTTACAATTGATAACAATGGGTCAATGGAAGATCTTAAACATCAGGTGTTAAGTCACCTCGATTCCAACCAAACTTTATCAACTCCTGATTACAGTTCAGGCATACCGTTTTCAGATTACGGTTGTTAACATTTTTTAAGTTACCGTCTATATAAAAAACAGTAACTTGACTTCTCATACTTGGTTTAAATCCGCAAGCCTCACATTTTCTTTTTACTTTATATCCACTATCTACCCACAATGGTTTAACAGGTTTGTGTAATTTTAAACACTGCTCGCATTTCTTTCTATAATACTTTTTATCATTTCTTATATAATTTATAGCTTTAGGACGTTGCCCGCATTGTTCACAAATAGCTCTCATGTGTGTATTTACCCATACCTTTAAAGGGATTCTGCAAAATAGGTTAATTATAGGGTGTGTGGATAAATAACAGTATATGAAATACCTTATAAAAGGAAAGAGAACATGGCACTTATATCACCAGGTGTAGAAGTTACAGTAATAGACGAAAGTAATTACACACCATCAACAGCAGGCACAGTAGCAGCAATAGTGATTGCAACTGCAGAGAATAAAACAAGTGGAACAGGTACAGGCACTGCAGCAGGAACTACTCCAGCAAATGCAGGCAAGACTTACTTAATTGGAAGTCAAAGAGAACTTACTGCTACATTTGGAAATCCAACATTTTATAACACAACTGCAGGTACTCCTATAAATGGATACGAGTTAAATGAATATGGATTAATGGCAGCTTACAGTTTACTAGGCGTAAGCAACAGAGCATACGTAACAAGAGCAGATATAGATCTAGCTCAACTAGCAAGTAGTACTAATCGTCCATTAGGAAATCCTACAAATAATACAGTATGGTGGGACGTAAGTGCAGATACACGTTGGGGAATTTTCGAATGGAACCAGAGTACAGGTGCATTTACAAATAAAATTCCTACAGTAATTACAAGCACAACTGACTTAGATACTGGTGTTCCAAAAACTTCAATTGGTGCTATAGGTGATTATGCACTAGTTGCTACAAATACAAGTAATCCTGTTTATTATAAAAACAGAAGCAATGCTTGGGTACTAGTAGGAAGTGCAAGTTGGCAAATAGCTCATGCTACTGTTGCAGGAACAATTGCAAGTCCAAGGTTTACAAACGGTGATAGTATAACAATTAACGGCACAACTGTAACAATGGTTGGTAGCACAGTTGCTGAATTAGCAACAAGTATAAACAATGCAAGTATTACAGGCGTTACTGCAGCAGTACACAGTAATAAAATTGAAATTTTTGCTAACAGTACTGCAGTAGGTGTAGACAGTGTTGCAGATGGTAAAATTGTACTAGCAAATGCAAGTGGAACAATTCTTACTGATGCAGGTTTAACTGCAGGAACTTATGCAAGACCATTAATTGCACAAGATCCACACTATACAGTTCCAGCATGGAAATCAACAGATACTACCCCACGTCCAACAGGCAGTGTTTGGGTAAAAACTACTTCAAGTAACTTAGGATTTTTAGCAGACGTAAGTGCATATAATACTGCAACTGCAGCATTTGTTTCAAGTACTGCACCAGCATATGAAAATGACCAAACTGCACTTAAGAATCTAGATACTACAGGTGGTAAAGATATTAGTACAGGAAGTTATTATGTACAATATGACGTTACAGAAAACGATACTGTTACATATAAATTGTTTCAAAGATATAGTACAGGCGCAACAAGTATTACTGGGTTAGTAAATAGTGCTACTCCATTAACTGCAAGTGAACAGTTTACAATACAGGCTAGTTCAGCAAACAGTACAACACTTAGCACTGCAGTTACAGTAACATTAAGTGGTACATCATTAGCAGATATGGCAAGTGATATAAATGCCGCAAATGTAAGTAATGTAAGTGCAAGTGTAGACACAGGTGGATACTTGGTAATTTCTCACAGTTTAGGCGGAGTGATAATTCTTAAAGATACATCAGGTACTCCTTTAACAGATGCAGGTATTACTACAAGTATTACAACAGGACAAGTCAGAGCAGGTAATAACAGTGATTTAATAGTAAGTAACTGGATTGCTCCTACATATACTGCAAGTACAAGTGCTCCAAGTGCAAATCCAGATGCAGATACATATTGGTATGCAGGCGGATTTGAAGCAGACATTATGATACATAATGGAACAACATGGCAAGGATACCAAAATATTACAGATACAAGAGGATTTGCATTAGGTGATACAGATCCAAACGGTGTAATTTTTAGTACTACTGCTCCTACACTACAAAGTGATGATAGTGTGCTAGTAAATGGTGATTTATGGATTGACACAAGTGACTTAGAAAATTATCCAGCACTTTACAGACGTCAGACTGTAGACGGTGAAGCAAAATGGGTTGCTATAGATAAGACAGATACTACAACTGAAAATGGAATAATTTTTGGTGATGCACGTTTTATGGGTGACGGCACAACAGATGTTGTCACTGGCACTATTCCAACCACAAAGACTTTACTGACAAGTGACTACTTAGATATTGATAGACCTGACCCTACTGTTTATCCACGTGGGATACTACTATTCAATACAAGACGTAGCACATATGGTGTAAAACAATTTAAATCAGATTACTTTAGTAGAACAAACTTTAGTAGCACTACATTATATCCTACACTTCCTACTGAAAAGGATGCATGGGTAACAAGTAGCGGAAGTACATTTGGACGTAAGGCAGTAAGAACAGTAGTTGTAAATGCAATGAAGAGTGCATTAGATGCTAGTGCAGAATTACGTGAAGATGCAAGAACATTTAATGTAATTGCGGCTCCTGGATACCCAGAGCTTATAAGCAACATGGTAAGTTTAAATAATGATAGACGTCAAACTGCTTTTGTTGTAGGCGATAGCCCAATGAGATTAGCTGCAACAAGTACTGCTATAGAAAACTGGGCAACAAATGCTGCAGCAGCTTCAGATAATAATGAAGATGGATTAGTAACAAGTGATCCATATTTGGCAGTGTTTTATCCTAGTGCAACAACAAACGATTTAAATAATAACACAATTGTTGTTCCAGCAAGTCATGCAATATTAAGAACAATTGCAAGAAGTGACGATATTAGTTTCCCTTGGTTTGCTCCTGCAGGCACAAGGCGTGGACTAGTAGACAATGTTGCAAGTATTGGATATATTAGTGCATCAACAGGTGCATTTATAAACGACAATATTCGTGAAAGTGTAAGAGATACACTATACACAAATAGAGTTAATCCAATAGCATTTTTCCAAGGTAGCGGAATACTAAACTATGGAAATAAAACAAGAGCTGTATCTACAAGTGCATTAGATCGTATTAACGTATCAAGATTAACAGGATATTTAAGACGACAATTACAGACAATTGCTACAGGCTTTGTATTTGAACCAAATGATAAAATAACAAGAGACGAAATAAAGCAACAGATTGAGCAAACACTTAATGATTTAGTTGCAAAGCGTGGTGTTTATGATTATTTGGTTGTATGTGATGACACAAATAATACATCAGATAGAATTGATCGTAATGAATTATATGTAGACGTTGCTATTGAACCTGTAAAATCAGCAGAGTTTATCTTTATTCCAATAAGATTAAAGAATACTGGTGAAATTGCAAGTGGAAACGTAGCAGCTTCAAGCACAGTTTAACAAAAATTAAAAAAATACAATGGGGGTTTATACCCCCATTTTTTATGACAAAAAACTGATAAATACTTTTATAATTAGATTAGGAGCAGAATGAAATGTCAGTTTCATCATTAACAAAGTTTACAGTACCTATTGACGGTGACCAGAGTGCGGCAAGCCAAGGCTTGTTAATGCCAAAACTAAAATATCGTTTTAGAGCGAGTTTTGAAAACTTTGGTGTAAGCACACCTAGAACTGAAATGACAAAACAAATAATGAATATAACTCGTCCTAGTGTTACATTTGAAGAGAACATAATTGATATTTACAACAGTAAAGTATACTTAGTAGGTAAACATACTTGGGAACAAATCACAGTAAACTTACGTGATGATGTAAACGGTTCAGTTTCAAAACTAGTAGGCGAGCAAGTACAGAAGCAATTTGATTTTATGGAACAATCAAGTGCAGCTTCAGGTATTGATTATAAGTTTATTACACGTTTTGAAATATTAGATGGTGGTAACGGTGCTAGTACTCCTAACGTTCTTGAAACTTGGGAACTATATGGTTGTTTTATAGCCAATGTAAACTACAATGATTTAGACTATGCATCACAAGAACCAGCAATGATTACTCTTAGTGTAAGATTTGACAATGCAGTTCAAACACCATTAGGTGATGGTATTGGTTCAAGTGTAGCAAGAACAGTTGGACAGGTTGTAACTGGCTAATAGGAGTTAGTTATACATGGCTAGTGTTAATCCACTTTTAAATGGAATGACCTCTGACAAGACGGTTAGAGATTATAAACACGCATCAAAAACTTTCGTAGACAATAACTATGAGTTACAACCAAAATACAGTAACTTATTCCATGTTGTATTTGAGTTTACCTCAGATGCTGCTACATTATTTGATACCATACAACAGTTAGAAATTCCAATTCTTGTTAAAAGTGCAGACTTGCCTTCTTATACACTAGATGTGCAAACCCATAATCAATACAATAGAAAAACACAAAGTCATCATAGTTTTCAATATCAGCCAGTGACAATACGATTTCATGATGATGCAAAAGAAAATATAAGAAACTTATGGCACAAATATTACATATATTATAATGCAGATCCTACTTATGATTTAGATGGAAACAGTTATACAACTTCAGATAAGTACGCAAACAGAACCCAACAACAATGGGGATTACAAAGAGGTAATAAAAGATTTTTTAAAAACATAAAAATCTATAGTATGCACAATCATAAATTTGGTGAGTATACTCTTGTAAATCCTATAATTACTGCTTTTAGTCATGATCAACATGCTTATGCTAACGGCGGGTTAATGGAAAACACAATGCAAATAGCATATGAAACGGTTAAGTATGCTACAGGTTTTGTCAATAATATTACGCCACGTGGGTTTGGTGATATACATTATGATGTAGAGGTAAGTGATTTAAGTGCAGATAATGCAGCTATTGGAGAAGATAACGCATTTATAGATGGTTCTATTAGAACAACAACAGGTGAACGTCCTAAAGATTTATTTCAGGGAAATGTAATTGGGACAATTACAGATGCAGATATAATCTTTAATCAATCACGTCTTAATACCCAAAATGTCATACAGGACACTATTGGTATTTTTGCTAACAATCTATTAACTGGCAAAAAGCCTAGTAGTAATATATTAGTACCAGTAACTGGTGCAGCAGAAAAACTTGTTAATGACCGTGTGGGGAGAATTGAGAATGGAATAATAGATTTTTTTAAAGGCGAAAATACAACTAGTACAAGACCTAATAATAGTGATATAGTGCCTACAAATGGTATAGTATTTTCTGAAGGACAAAATATTCAAACATATAGAAGTAACATTATAAATTCTAGCACATATGATATAGGTTTTGCAAATCAAGTTCCAAGAGCAGGCACAAAATCCAATGCAGCTAAAATTAGTGATATGAGAACTGTAGGTGAAAAAAGTAGTATTGTAAGTAAACCTTTAAGCAAATTAGTAGACGCAGGAACATAATATGGCACAGGATACAAATTTACCTCTAGTACAACCTGCAGATAATTTTGACCAAAGAGTACAGGATTATTTTACAAACTATTTTACAAATCAAATTAGTATGACCGATATGGAATATGAAGCTGCAAAAAGTTTTTTTGTAGCAAGAACTGCAAATACTGACGCTGCAGCAGCACTAACTGCTGCTACAATAGAAGCTGCCAACGAACTTAATGTAAACATTTTAGATATTATACAACAATTTGAAGGTGTTGCTGATTTAAAAAGTGCAGTTCCTACCTTTTTAAATTTAAGTAGACGCAGTTCTAGTTTATTAGGTTACGAACAAAATATTACTCCCAATGAAAACATAGCCAGACAAATAGAGGCTTAAAATGTTTAGCCGTAATAAATTTGCAAACGGCATATATGAAATGAAAAATCCACAAAAGTATAGTGGAAATAAATCTCCAAGATACAGAAGTGGATGGGAACATGCATTTATGCGTTTTTGTGATAATCATCCAAGCGTTGTAAATTGGGCAAGTGAAGCAATACAAATACCTTATCGTAATCCACTAACAGGAAAAGGTACAGTTTATGTACCTGACTTTGTTGTAATGTATCAAGATAAGAATGGTAAAAAACATGCTGAGCTTATAGAAGTAAAACCTAAATCACAAACAATACTTACAGAAAAAACTCGTAAACAAGAAAAACTTGCAATTGCTATTAACCATGCAAAGTGGGAAGCTGCTGCAAAATGGGCAAAGCATAAAGGTCTACGCTTTAGAGTTGTAACTGAAGAAGATATTTTTCACAACGGCAAACGTTAGTAAATAAGTACTAGTATTAATAACTAGGAACCCACATGACAAAAAAACTAGAAGAACTTTTTAATGTTGAAGTTAGCGAAGAAATGCCTTTGTCTAAAGAAGAAAGTGAAAAGACTGTAGACACTGTAACTGCAGACGATATTCCTGAATTACAAACTGCTATGGCAAATGTAGATAAAATAGATGCTGCTTTACCTAGTGTACGAGAGCTTGACTCTAGTGATAAAGAAATGGATGACATTGCAGACTTAGCAAAAGATACATTTAAGGATCTCATGGACTTGGGTATGAATGTAGAGGCACGTTTTAGTGGAGAAATATTTAACAATGCAAGTCGTATGTTGGATACTGCATTAAGTGCAAAACAACACAAAGTTAATAAAAAACTGCGTATGGTGGATTTGCAAATTAAGAAAGCAACATTAGATGCAAAACTTGCTAAACAAGCAAGAGACAATGGTGACGATTTAGAGGATGGACAAGGACATGCAATAGATCGTACACAATTATTACAGGAAATATTAGGACGTAATACACACAAAAAGGAATAAATACATACATATAAAAGGATCATAAAGATGAAAAGTTTTAAAAGTTACCTTGTAGAAAGTGAACAAACTTATAAGTTTCGCATTAAGATGGCCGAAAAAGGCGATGATGAAATAATGAATGCACTTGAAACTGCATTAGAAAAATATGAAGTTGCAAGTATTAGTAAACCTAAAAAGACACCTATACAAGAACACCCAATGGATTTCCAAACATTAAACAACGCTGAAGTGTTTATAATGGACGCAGAACTTAAATATCCAGTAACTGCTCATCAACTATATGAATATATTACTCAAACAGTTGGCGTGCCAGCAAGTCACTTAGTTGTTATTAACAGTGATCATCCAGAAGAGATTGCTCGTGAAGAAGCAATAAAAGAAGAAGGTGACGAGTATAGTGCAAAACTAGATGATCCAGATTACAAAGATGCAAAAGATGTTAAAGCAGAAGATAGTTTTGGTGACAAGTATAATGAAAATATGCTAAAAGGATTAGAAACCCGTAAATATGAGTTTGAAAAGGCAAAGTAATGAATGACTTATATAAAGCAATAGATTCTTTAAAAGATATTATAGCAGAAGAGGAATCTACTGTTAATGAAAAGATTGATTTAGAAACAGGTTATTATACTGGTACAAATATTACACCAACTAAATTACAGTTAGACCGTTTGAAGAAAAGAGGCCTGGTACCACAAGACTACCAACTTCCTAAAAGAGTTAGTAAAACAAATCCTAGTGCTAGACCGTTCATAGACTTTCTTAATAATTTAGGCAACAAAGTTAGTAAAAAAGGTGAAAAAATATTTCCTAAACGTATTGGAAAAGAACCTGATGTTTCACAAGGATCTACAATTGCAAAAGCACCAGCGGCTAAAGACAGTGATATTTCACAAGGATCTACTATATCTAAAACGCCAATGAAAAAAGGCAAAGTAAAAGCAACTGCCGCTAATACAAAAAATTATGACAGAACACTAGCTATACAAAAATATTTAATATCAAAAGGTGCTAAAATAGATGCAGATGGTATAATGGGTCCACAGACAAGAGCTGCAATGAAACAATTTGGACAACCAGGTGCAACACCAATTGCTAGACCTAAGACAACACCAAAGAGCGGTGGCCCAGATAAAAGATTTGCTACAGGTCCTGAATTAGATATGCCAGATACAATAGGCAAAGTAAATCCTTCAGCACCTTATAAAGACATTGATAAACTACGTGGACCTGGTAATAAAAATAGATTTACAGGTTTACCTATGGCACCTAACATGTATAAAAAAGATGCACAGGGCAACTATAGTATGGCTCAAGGCCCAAAGCAACCTGAGAAAAAAGTTGGCGATGATTTTATAAATCGAATTGCAAATTCTTTTGGAGACATATTTAAAGGCTCAGATAAAAAAGGTAATGCAGATCCACTTAAACTTGCTCAACCAAAAAGTGATAATACTACAAAAGTAGCAAATAGAAACATGATTAAACGCATCACTGGTGCAAACACATAAGGAAAGTAAAATGAATATGGACAATATGAGAGAATACTTAGATAAAATAATCTCATTGGAGCAAGAGCAACCAGTTGAAGAAGGCGCAGTCAAAGATATGATCCAAGACGTAGAAGAAGGCATGGGTAAAGAAGAGTTTGAGAAAAAGTATCCAGGTCAAAACTACGATGAGATTAGACAAGAAATTGAAGACAGAATGAATGAAGCAAAAAAAGCACCATTAACATCTGAACTATTACAAAAGGGATATGATCAAGTATATAATTTTGTAGGCGAATATGGTGATGCTGCTCTTGAGTATCTAGATGATAATGCTCCTACTTTTAATAACTTGTTTACCGAATATGATGGTGACTTAGATGTAATTGCAAGCAAGGTAGATATGACCACATTCAATCAAATAATGGATGAATTAAATGATGTTGCTTATGATTTAGAAGGTGGAGTTTTAGAATCAAAGGTTCAAGAAAATGATATTGAAATGGAAGAAGACTGTGGTTGTGAAGATGATGCAATGGTAAGTGTTCCAGTTCAAGAACTAGCTGATATACTACAATTAGCAGGTTATGAAAACTATGCAGACAAAATTGAAGAATACGCAAATGAGCCTGAAGAAGAGTACAGTGACACAGAAGATCAGTTAATTGGACTAAGTGGTGGACTCAACAGACCTAAGAAGCAATATCCTGCAAGTGCACCTGGTGACAACCCAATGGATCAAGAGCCACGTGAAATTGAAGAAAGCGTAGAGGATAAACTTTACAAAAGTTATAAAGACTTCTTAGAAGCAGAAGAAATTAAATCAGACGACTAAGTTCGTCTTGTAATAAATTGTATATATAGCGGTGTCCCTCATCATTAGGATGTAAATGATCCGCTATATATTTTGACTTATTTTCCATTAATATATCAACCATACCTGGCACACAATCCACATGCATAAAACGTAAATTGTTTAACTTACAAGTAGTTTCAACTATATGTTTAGGATACCAATCGTGTAGTTCCTGTATGTAATTACTGTTTTGATGTAATACATAATCTTTTACACTAGCAGTGTTTATACTGCCTGGTTTTTTCTGTTGAATATAATTTAGATGTTCCCATTTATTTTCGTATTTGTTATACCAACTGCTACGATTAGGATGACTCCAGCCAAATATTACAAAATCTTGTGATGTAATATTACTGTAAGTTTCGCAAAACTTTAGTGCAATGTGTGGGTTACTAGCACTGCTTTCACTGTGTTGTATAAATTCATAACCGTATTGTTCTGCTATTAGTTTACCATAACATGTAGTTGCTTCTTCACCTAGACTTACACTACACCCGTATTGATAGAGTTTCATTGATTACACCATTGTCTATATAATCTAGCCAACTTTTATGTTTCACATAAAATGGCAAACGGCTCCTAAGAGCCGCTAACTGATAACTATTAGGTTCATGTGGTTTGCGCCTGGGTTTCCATACGCTATCACTCTTTTTTGTATTACACGGCTTACAACATGTTACTATATTTTCCCATGTAGCCTTACCACCGTGTGATCTAGGCTTTACATGATCCATAGTAAGTTCACTATACTGCTCTTGTGTACCACAATACTGACATTTAAATTCATCACGCAAATGCACATTGAATCTACTAAAACTAATTTTACTAGTGCCTTTGTAATATTTTTTAGTCATTATCGTAGCAGGAACTTTCATACTAAAACTAGGACTGCTTATATCCCAGTCTTCATACCAGTCAAGTACAGTTACTTTTTCTAAAAAATATAACTTGATTGCACGTTTATAATCAATAACACTAACAGGAAAGTTAGTGATTGGTTGACCACTTGTGTTAAGTAATAGAGTGTCGGACATATAAATATTTATATGAAATATATTAAGGACGAGTATGTATCGGCTTTTCGTGAATGTTTAATAGAAACTAGCAGACAAGAAGGTTATACTTTACCAGAAGATATTGAAGCATATGTGGCTATTCTGCTAGGATCGTTTATAGACGAACCTGACTTCCTGCCCAATCCTACATTTACGGAAGCATATATGAGAGGCACTATGCCTAGCAAAGACTTAGCAGACACGTGTTTATTTGTGCGAGGAGTCTTTCCTAAGTATGGCGATAAAATACACATTACTACTATTGGTAAAAGTAGTTATGGAAATGCAGGTAAGCAATTAAGAATGCGTATGTTTGAAGATATTGCAGACAACTTTGAAATAGTTGTAAAAATAATACGCATAAGTACAAGACCCGCAAGAACACATTTTAAGGATGTATCATGGCTAAATCACTAGACGGCGTACTAACTAAAAAGGCCTATAAAAAAGAGAAGTACACTGACGAACAACTCACCGAGTTTGCAAAGTGTGCTGATCCTAAGACAGGTGTGTTTTATTTTATGAACAACCATTTTAATATCCAACATCCTACACAGGGACGTATGCAATACAAAGCATATGAGTACCAACACAAACTTCTTGATGTATATCATAATTACAGGTTTAACATCAATATGCTACCAAGACAAACTGGTAAAAGTACAACTGCAGCTGGTTATTTGTTATGGTATGCAATGTTTGTACCAGATAGTGTTATATTAATTGCTGCACACAAATACGCTGGTGCTCAGGAAATTATGCAACGTATACGCTACGCATATGAACTATGTCCAGATCATATACGTGCAGGTGTAACAAGTTACAACAAAGGTAGTATTGACTTTGACAATGGTAGTAGAATTATAGCACAAGCAACCACAGACAACACAGGACGAGGTATGAGTATAACATTACTATACTGCGATGAGTTTGCGTTTGTTAGACCCAGTATTGCAAAAGAATTTTGGACAAGTATTTCACCTACACTAGCAACTGGTGGAGCTGCTATTATTACTAGTACACCTAATAGTGACGAAGACCAATTTGCACAGATATGGCGTGATGCAAATAAAACATTTGACAGTAATGGTAATGAAACTGACTTGGGTGTAAATGGATTTAAAAGTTATCAAAGTTACTGGTGGGAGCATCCTGACAGAGATGAAGCATGGAAAGAAGCTGAACTAGGTCGTATAGGTGAAGAACGTTTTAGACGTGAACATGAATGTGAATTTATCATATATGATGAAACACTTATAGATAGTTTAGTACTTACAAATTTACGAGGCAAAGAACCTGCATTTAAACATGGTACAGTTCGTTGGTGGAAAAAGCCTAATCCACAAATGACATACTTAGTAGGATTAGACCCTAGTTTAGGAACCGGTGGAGACCCTGCTGCTATACAAATATTTGAAATACCTAGTATGGAACAAATAGGTGAGTGGAGTCATAATAAAACACCTATACCACAACAAATACGTATACTGGTAGATATTTGCAAATACTTACTAGACGAAGGCGTTGATAATATGAACATATACTATAGTATGGAAAATAATACTATAGGCGAGGCAGCTCTCCAGAGTGTAGCAGAAATAGGTGAAGAGAACATACCTGGTATATTTTTAAGCGAACCAAAAGTTCATGGCAATAGTAGACTGTATCGTAGAGGATATAATACTACGCATCGTAGTAAGATTAGTATATGTAGTAAATTCAAAACCTTAATAGAAACAGATAAAGTTAAAGTTAATAGTAAAATGCTAGTAAGCGAAATGAAAAGTTTTATTGCGGCTGGCAATAGTTTTAAAGCCAAAGCAGGTGATACAGATGACTTAGTTATGAGTACACTTCTTGTTATGCGTATGGCGCAGACACTTAAAAACTATCATCCAGAGTTAGAAACTTACATAAGAGATGGAGACGAGTTCGACCAAGAGCCTATGCCTTTTATTATGATTTAGGATAAATACGTACATGAGAAGCATAGATAACATATCAGAAGAACTGTTTGACAAAATACGTAGTAGAGTAGCAAACATTAAGTTGGGGAACAGTGAAGGTGAAGTAACTACAGATCCAAGTCAAGCAAGATTTTTTGAATTTAACTTTAAACACAGAGACTTGCCAGTGGGTGCAGTCACTATTAGTATTAACGAAGAAGATAAACTTCAAGTTTATTTTCCAAATAGTATGGTAGAGGATGCAGATAGTAGTACATCAGATGCTTGGTATGGATTCTTAAAAGAACTTAGTAAGTTTAGTGCAAGAAATATGTTAAACTATGAAACACATAATGTAACCAAAGAGAGACTTGATAAAAAAGATTATCAATTTTTAACACAACGTAACCAGGACGAAGTTATGGAAAACAGATTACATGGCACAAGCCAAAAAAGTTTCCTAGAACAAGGAAAAGCAAAACTAATTATTCAGCACAGTAAAACAGTTGATGAAACTAAACTGGGTGCAAGAAGTAGAAATATAAGTGCTATCTACATTGAGAATAATGAAGGTGAACGCTTTAAATTTGCTAATAACTACTTACCTGGTGCAAGAGCAATGGCAAGACATGTATCAAACGAAGGACATACTCGTGATGATCGTGGATTACATATTGTTGAAATAATGAATGAAATGCAACAATTAAAGCAATTTGTCCGTAGTGCAAAGTCAAATAACTATGTAACTGAAGAAGCACAAGAAGTTATTGAAGCAGCTACAGACAGATACTATGGCTTAAAAGATACATTGAAAGCAATTAGTAATGCAAAAGGTTATGAAGATTATTTTGAAAACTGGGTACCAAATGTAATAGAGGTTGAAGAGAACGATATAGAAGATTTAAAAACAAAACTTACACGTCAAGTTTTTGATGATCGTATGGTAGATAGTTTACCAGCAGTAAGTAGAGCTCTAAGGTTGAAAAAGGAAGCAAAAATGGATAAAGATGCAGAAACACGTAGCGACGATGAATTAGATGCAGTAGTCGCAAGTAGAGCAGGTGATATTATTTCAGCATCAGATAGTCCTGATAATATTGAAGTATTTAAGAACGAAACAGACGAAGCAGAACTAAAAAATTACTTTAACGTAATGAAAAACAGTGATATGGATACTAAAGCAAAAAATCGCAATTTAGTAATTAATGTTATTGAATACCTTGCAAATAATGTTACCGATGATGCATTGGCAGTTGCTTTGGGAAATATAAATTATGATGACGAAGCTCAATACAAAGCTGCAATAAAAATTACTAAAAAATATTTACAAGGAAATGTAGATAGAAAAGATCCTGCACCAAAGAAAGATTTATATGGTAAAGCAAAAGAAAGTGTAACTTTTGAAGCATTTGAAAAAAATATGAATATGATTTCAGAAGGCACATGGGCACTACCAGCAGACTTAGATACTGCAAATGAAGTAATAAGAATTATGCAACAACCTATTCCATTAGGAGATGGTGGTGAAGACGCAACTAATGCAATAAGTTTTGCGTTTGGTGATGACGAACTATTTGATGATCTAGGTGATGCAGGAGATGCAAATCCAGAAGGTGATGCAAGACCAATTATTAAAAAATGGATTGAATCTGCAAACTTTGATGAACCATATCAAGGAATGCTAGATATAATAAAAAGCGAAATTTACGGACCACAAGCAGAGATTCCTACAGAAGAACATACACAAATAGAAGTTGAAGATAGTGTTATTGAAGAAGTAGAAGAAGAGGCACAACCAGAGACACAAGTTGAACAAGTACAAGAAATTGAAGAAGTAGACGAAGTGGCGGAAAGCATTGCAAAACTTAAGGCAATGGCAGGCGTAGGGTCAAAAGCGAGGAGCAACCACGGCATACATGAAGGCGAAGAAGGATATCAACTTACACCAAGAAGTATAGTGGCAAGACAAATGCGTAAACTACAGGACATCGAACAAGGCTAATTGGCACAAAAAATAATTCAAAAGAGGCACCAATTTTAGGTGCCTTTTTTTATAGCCATAAATAGAAGCATGACTAGCAATAAACATAAAATAGATTATGCAGAGTTTTATATAACAAATGTTTGTAACTATGCCTGTACTAATTGTCGCTCCTTTAATAATTTAAACCTTAAGGGCTTTCAAAAATGGGCAGATTGTAAAGATGAATACAAAAAATTTGCTCAAAGATTAGATATAGAAGACATACAAATTCTAGGCGGTGAGCCATTTTTAAATCCTGATATTTACTATTGGATAGAAGGCATATTATCTTTATGGCCTAATGCTAGAGTAAAAGTCACCACTAATGGAAGTAGGCGACAGGATGACAAGTTATACAATCTTTTAATAAAACATAATGGAAGATTACAACTTGACGTTTCATGTCATGACGAGAACTATTTTGATAAGTTACATAATAATATTAAAGAGTTTTTAGGTAATTGTGATACAAAGATAATTTCAAATAAAACATCATGGAACACAGATTACGAAAAATTTAAAGGTGAAGATTGGCCGGATCAACCACCTGATATTAATATTGTAGAAAAGTTACCATGGTTAATGAGTGAACTAGATGACCTTGGCATAGATTTATACCGTTACAAACATAAAAATAAACGTATAGAGTATACAGTAAACAATGCTTTATACGCAATCTTAGGTCAGGCATGGAATTTTTCTAAATCTGCTGTAAAAGTATCACACGATAAATTTTATGTTGATACCAAAAGCGATATAGGTACTGCCCATAAGGCATGTATATCGAAATACTGTCATCATTTTATAGATGGAAAATTGTACAAATGTCATTTACCATATACATTAAAGGAAGCAATAACACAAGAACATGTTGCAATAAATGAAGAAGATTACAAAATTTTAGAAAGATATAAGCCCTTAGTAGCAGATGAATCAGAACATAAATTTGATAAATTCATAAAAAATATAAAAAATCCTATAGAGCAGTGTAAATTTTGTCCAGAATCTAGTGAGGCAGAAAAAATTTCTATTGTAGATAAAAAGAAAATGGATGCAAAAACTTCTGTACTTTTTACATAAAAACATCTTGACATGATAAATAAAAACGCATATACTATGTAAATATAGTATGTGTATAGGCACATACAAGGCTAATGAACAGGCACATTTAAGGAGAAAAATAATGGCAACATCTTTGGCAGAAATTAGAGCAAAACTAAAATCTCAAGAATCACGCAGTGAGCGTACCGGCGGCGGCGACAACGCAATTTACCCACATTGGAATATACCAGAAGGATCAACTGCAGCAGTTAGATTTTTACCTGATGGTGATCCTAACAACACATTTTTCTGGGCTGAAAGGCTTATGATTCGTTTACCATTTACTGGTGTAAAGAATGATATGAATAGCAAGCCTATAGTAGTACAAGTACCATGTGTTGAAATGTTTGGTGAAACTTGTCCAATACTTACAGAAGTGCGTGGTTGGTTTAAAGATTCAAGTCTTGAGGACATGGGTAGAAAGTATTGGAAGAAACGTAGTTATATCTTTCAAGGGTTTGTAAATGAAAACCCGTTACAAGAAGATTCACCAGAGAATCCAATACGTAGATTTGCAATCTCACCTAGTATCTTTAACTTAATTAAAGATGCACTTATGGATCCAGATATACAGGAGATGCCCACAGATTACAATGCTGGCTTAGATTTCCGTATTACTAAAACTACAAAAGGACAGTATGCAGATTACAGTACAAGTAAGTGGGCTCGTAAAGAAACTGCACTATCTGAAGCACAGTTAGCAGCTATTAACACCTATGGTCTTAATACACTATCTGATTTTCTTCCTAAAAAACCTACAGAAGTAGAATTGCAGTGCATTAAAGAAATGTTCGAAGCAAGTGTAGATGGACAACCCTATGATAACGAAAGATGGGGACAATATTATCGTCCATATGGTTTAGATGCTCCAGCAGGTTCCTCAACCTCAAGTACGTCAACTGCTCCAGCAACTACAACACCAACACCTGCTCCGGCAACTCCAGTTGCAGAAACAGTGGCTCCTGCTCCAGTAGCAACACCAGAGGAGATGGGTGCAACACCTACTCCTACTCCTGCTCCACAGACAGAAACTGTGGCAGTACCTGAGGCACCAGCAACAGGCGGTGAAAGCAAAAGAGCTGAAGACATTTTAGCAATGATCCGTAATAGACAATCCTAATACATTTATATTGTAAATGCAACAGATAAAACCACTTTGGAGTGAGTTTGGTGATCCAGACTCACTCTCAAAAACAATTTATGTAGTAGATCATTTTTATGGCGTAAATCAAAATTATAGAAATGTATTTTTTGATAAATTAAAAGGTCAACACACAGTTATTCTAGACACAATTATTCGTGATGAAGTAAAGGCTAATTATCCAAATTTAGACTTTAGATTTAGTGCCGATGGTTGTGATAAACTACTAAATCATCTCAGTGAATATAGATACAGAGGCACAGGAAATATAAAAAACTTTCTCTGTTCTTTTAATTTATCACCACACATCTCTAGACAACTTTTAGTGGCTCTTTTGTATAATTATGGATTCTTTACAAAAGAATATTGTACAAAAAATTGGATTACAGATAATGATACACTAGGCGGCATTGTAATGAATCTTCTTAATAATAACAAAGAGGAAGAACTGTACAACAAATTTTTTAGATGTGATGAAACGTTTAACAGAAAAAAGTTTGTTTTTGCAGAAAATTTGATAGAGGGACAAGATTTATATTTAGGACATCATAAAAACTTACAAGCATTTGAATCTAAAATTAGCCAAAGTTTTTTAAACTTAATAGGAGAAACATTAAGTGAAAGTTATAATCCATTTATGTCTGAAAAGGCGTTTAATAGTATAGTAACACGTGGAATATTTTTAATGTTTGGACAACCTGGTTGGTATAATTTTTATGAAAAAAATCTTGGATTTAAACTACATAATGATTTATTTGATTATAGTTTTGATAAAATTGAAAATCCAGTAAAACGACTTATAAAAATATTTGAGACGATTTCAAAATTCAGTATCCTCAATATGAATGATTTACAAGATTTGTATTACACACAAAAAGATATATTAGAATATAACTATAACCATTATTTTAGCAAAGACTACCTAAAACTCATGAAACAGTTTGACAATATAACAGATATATAGTATAGTAAAAGAATAGGCACACAGGAGATAAACATGGGCAAACCTTTTGACGTAAGTAAATTTAGAAAAGATATAACAAAAAGTATAGATGGACTAAGCATAGGATTTCACGATCCTACAGATTGGATTAGTACAGGAAGCTATGCATTAAATTATTTAGTAAGTGGAGATTTCCATAAAGGTGTTCCTATGGGAAAGGTGACTGTATTTGCAGGTGAATCAGGTGCAGGCAAAAGTTACTTTGCAAGTGGAAATATTATAAGGAATGCACAAGAGCAAGGTATATTTGTTGTATTAATAGATAGTGAAAATGCATTAGACGAAAGTTGGTTACAGGCACTTGGTGTAGATACAGAAGAAAGTAAATTATTAAAACTTAGTATGAGTATGATTGATGATGTAGCAAAAACACTTAGCACATTTATGAAAGATTATAAAGCAATGCCAGACGAAGAAAGACCTAAGGTATTATTTGTAATTGATAGTTTGGGAATGTTACTAACTCCTACAGATGTAGATCAATTTGATGCAGGTAATATGAAAGGTGATATGGGTAGAAAGCCTAAGGCACTTACTGCACTTGTACGTAATACAGTAAACATGATTGGTAGTTATAATGTAGGTATGGTATGTACTAACCATACATATGCATCGCAAGATATGTTTGACCCTGATGATAAGATATCAGGTGGACAAGGGTTTATATATGCAAGTAGTATTGTTATTGCTATGAGAAAATTAAAACTCAAAGAAGATATAGATGGCAATAAAACCACAACTGTAAATGGTATAAGAGCAGCTTGTAAAGTTATGAAAACTCGTTATGCAAAACCATTTGAAGGAGTGCAAGTAAAGATTCCATATGAAACAGGCATGGATCCTTATAGCGGATTACTAGACTTGTTTGAAGCAAAAGGATTACTTACAAAGCAAGGCAACCGTTTAAAGTATACAACGACTGCAGGTGTAGAAATGTTAGAGTTTCGTAAAGGTTGGACCGGCGATAAACTAGAAGCAGTTATGCAGGATGTTTCTGCACAAGATGGACTAAGTATAGACGATATATCAGAGGCGAAAGAATACATAGAAGAAAATACATTATCTACGCCATTATCAGAATATAAAGCAATAGAGGAAGAGAATGGAAGCACCAATTAAATTAGTATATGAAATATTAAAACAATATATACCTGCTAAAGAAATGCAAAATGCTACTGATCACTTAGTAGATGATTTGCAAGAAATATTAGATGAAGAAGATCTAATCAAATTAGGCGGGTTAGATGAATATATGAAAAGCAGTGTGGAAGAAATTGTTGGCGAAGTAGAAGAAGATTTTGAGGAAGAGGATTTGTATTGAGCCAGTGGTACAACAGAGTTGTAAATAACATTGCCGAAATTCCAGGTTTCATAAATTTTTATGAAAGCGAACTGGAAGAAGCAAAACGTGAATGCAATGTAAAAGGCATTGTAGAAAAAAATATTACTGCATTGCCCGGTATTACAGAACATAGATTTAATCAATTACAAGAAATAGAAGCAGTACTAAACTACCTTAACATACAGTTACGTAAAATACGACGTAAACATTTCCAAAAATATTTAGAAGGATATGCCCGTGCATTAACAAGCCGTGATGCAGAAAAATACGTTGACGGTGAAGACGAAGTTATTGACTTTGAAACTATTATCAACGAAGTTGCATTGCTCAGAAACCGTTGGCTAGGTATAATGAAAGGCTTAGATACTAAACAATGGCAAATGGGCCATGTAGTAAGACTACGTACTGCAGGTATGGAAGACATAAGAATTGACTAGAGAAGTTGCCAAATGGGACAATCAAGCAAGTCATAATCATAGTCTTCTTACATTGAATTTACTAGATCAATTTGATGACTTTAAACTTAGTATTAAGCATATGGCTGACTTTGGGTGCGGCAAAGGATTAGATTTAGAATTCTGGGCAAATATGCACGAATGGACCGAAGACGGTGAGCCAGGGCCTAAATTAAATTTTAATTGTGTAGGATTTGATTTAGATGCAGAAAATAATACTCCTAGTAGAAAAAATATAAAATATAAAAATCACGACTTTAATAAAGATAATATTATTTGGAGTGTACCGTTTGATGTTGTGTGGTGTCATAATCTTATGCAACACATATACAGTCCAGTAGAATTTCTAGGGCGTGTCAATCGTGCTATGTCTACAGGCAGTATGTTATATTTGTGTGTGCCTTCAACTGTAAGTGTATATCAAAACAGATTTCAAAATTATACACCAGGACAAAATTATAACACATTTACTGCAAGTCAAATATTATATCTACTAGCACTAAATGGTTTTGACGTAAAAGATTTTTACTTACAAAAAGAAAAGTATACAGACTTAATACAAGTTTTAACTTACAAAGAACGTGAACCTTTGCCTTACAATACGACTTGGTATGAAATGGTAGACATGGACATACTTAACGAAAATATGAAAGAAGTAATACTTGGTAATGGAATTTTATCTGACCAAGGCTTAGTAACTAAGTGGTTAGACGGTACAGTATATGATTATAGGTGGCACACTTGACAACCCTGGTTCTTGTTACAGGAGGTTTCGATCCTCTTCATAGTGGACATATCGCTTATTTCAAAGCTGCAAAACAATTAGCAAGTTACGGAGGCAAACTAATTGTTGGTGTAAACAGTGATGCTTGGTTACAACGTAAAAAAGGCAAACCTTTTATGCCTTATAAAGAACGTAGTAAAATAGTACAAGAACTTAGTTGTGTGGATAGATGTATTAGTTTTGATGACAATGACGATACTGCAAATGGTGCAATACTTAATGTAGTCACACAGTTTAACTTTACAAAATTAATATTTGCAAATGGTGGTGACAGAACACAAGGCAACTGTCCTGAATATGATGCTTGGAAAACGGACAAACGTATTCAGTTTGAATATGGTGTCGGTGGATTCGACAAAGCAAATAGTAGTAGTTGGATATTAAAAGATTGGTCTGCACCTAAAGTAAACCGTGATTGGGGTTACTATCGTAATTTATATAATGGCGATGGGTTTCGTGTAAAAGAATTAGTTATAAATCCACACAGTAAGTTGTCTATGCAAAAACATGAACATAGGAGTGAAACTTGGAATTTGGTTTCAGGAACTGCTAAATTGTATATAAGCAACAGACAGATGCCAGTAGATCCAGCAGTATACACTTTGTCAGTACAAAATCCTATAGACATACCTAGTGGCGTATGGCACCGAGGTGTAAATGATTCTGATTATCCTGCACATATTGTAGAAATTTGGAAAGGCCCCAGCGAGTTATTATCCGAGGACGATATACGTCGCTGGGATCCTATCAAGCAAAGCTAGGCAGTACGCATTGATAACATGCGAAAGTTCATGAATTTACGAACTCTAGCACGGTCACGTGCCTTGCAAAACCTTTTCCATGAAAATGGTCTGTAAGTCATTAGTCACCCTCCCTAGTTAATAGTTAAGGTGCGTTCCTTCAGCGATTGCTTACTTCCGCCCTTACGGGTGAACGTATATATATTTATTAATTTACATACATAATTTCTGCAATTTTTGGATAGGTACTTGTAAAGTTTTGATTTCTACGACTGTCTATTTCTTTTACTCTATCCCAAAATTCTGTATTAAGATCTTTATAATGATTTGTAAAAACATTTACTATGTCACGAATCTTTTTATATGGACTTGACTTAAGGTAATCTATAACTTTTTGTCTTTTAGTAATTGGTATATTATCTAAACTAAAATATTGAGGAGAGTACACATGGCTATATTCAATATTAAAACCTAAATTTTCAGCGTACTCATGTATAGTGGTTAGATCTAATACATTAAAAACACTTGTAGTAGTATGAAAGTCAATTGTAAACTTACTTCTATCAAGTTTAGAAAATTTTTCCAAGTTATTTTTTACTATATCCCAATCAACGCCATGTCTTTCATACTCAAATTTTTTGTATAAGTTATCTATACTTAATGAAAATTGAACATTATCAAACATAGATAGAAACTTTAAATGGATATCAGGGAAAATTGTTCCATTAGTATTGTAATGTATTTTAATATTTGTTCTTTTATCATCTATAAGGGATTGTAAAATTTTTAAATGTTTGGTATCAAGTAAAGGTTCTCCTCCTTTAAATGTAATATAATTTAAATCATTAAATGTTTTAATTTTTTCTGTCCAGAAGTTATTCTTGATATCTATAGTATAATCTAATTCACGTATATTTTGAACTGTTTCATATTTTCTATCCTCTGTATACCATAGACTACTATTTTGTCTATTACATATTCTACATTTTAAATTACAACTTATACCAAGTTTTATATCTAAGTTTTTTATTTTCGGGCTTTTAAAAATATCTGTAGTACAATAATCTTTACTAAAGTCAATTATACCTCGTTGTCTTAAACTAGGGATATTAACTTTTTCTTGTTTCCAACAATTATTACAAACACTAGGCATTTTTCCCTGTCTGAAATCTTGTCTTAACCTTTTAAATGGTTTACTATAAAATGCCTGTTCTAAGGTTGTATTATTAATATTTGGCCATGTATGTAATTTGTTTGGATCCATCATACAACATGGACTTATTGTTCCTGAAGGATCAACTTCTAATTGTGTAAATGGGTATATACAAAATGTTTCCTCTCTATTAAATTTAGTTATTGGTCCTGTCATAGTAAAATTTATTACATCATCACATAACTCCTCCATATAAGTTTTTACTTCTATGTCGTTGCTATAAACATATATAAAAAATGTAGGAATATCTAATTCACTAATAATTTTATAGAAATGTTTCCAAATACTTTTATCTGTTTTTTTATTTGCAGTAATAATAATCTTATCGTCGTATTGGTATTCTTCTTTTTTAATAGATAACAGGTCGTTATACATGTCTTGAAACGGTTGATTATAGTAATCACTCATTTCTTTCTCAAATACGATCACGCAATCTTCTCCATTGGATATCTATTTCGTCAGCAAACCATTCAGTATAACTCATACGATTTAACCAATTATTTCTGTCAGGTTTACTAAGCCATGTTCCCATTTCAGTCCCTACATCATATGCTAAACTGTGTTTACTAACTACTGCAGGCACTCCTTGTATTACACTACTTATTCCTGCATTACTGCTATGGCTGACTGTAAAATATGTATGGTTCAACATATGTTCCAAATCAAAACTGTCGTACGTCTGTTGTATATGTTTTGGTATATTCCAAGTTACACCTTGTTGTTTATACCATTCTGTATCACATGACCAGTGTAAACTTTCTCTAAAGCGAGGATGACTACGTACAACTATAGGTTTATCTGTATACTTTCTAACTTGTGTTATAGTGTTCTTGTAGTATGTATCCATATCAGGCATGTCAACCCATTGTTGACTATGACCATGTTGTCCACATATTAATACATAATCTCCATCTTGCTTCCATGGTTGAAGTATAATGCCAAATTTATGTAATCTATCATCGGGCATATATTCATCTACTGCAAAGTATGCATCTCGGTTTATTCCATTTATGCCTAACTTCCAAGTCTTATTACGTACAAGACCGCCTACTTCTATTACTATAACAGGTTTATTTTGTGACCTATAATGTTCCCAGACACGTTTATTACCAGCCATACGTCCATACCATAACACACTCCATATAAGAGCAGCATCAGCATTCATGTCTTGTTCTACAAGTGTATCTGTTTCTTTTATAGCATCTAGTACTTGAGGGTAAACTTCGTTAGCATTACCAGGAAGATTATTTGGAAAGTAAGATATTTTCATGTTGATTTTTGAAGTAATAAATAGTTATATGCGTACATTATCAGTATTTACCTCTTGGCACCCAACAGGATACAAAAAATATGGCAAGCAATTTATTACAGGGTATAACAATTGTTGGCCAAAAGAAGTTCCTCTAACAATTTATGCAGAGGATCATAATCCAGACGTTCAAGGCAATCATAACATAAAACTTAATGATCAAAGAACTACACTGCCAGACCTAAAGGCTTGGCAAGAAAGACACAAAGATAATCCACATGCACATGGTTGGAATAAAGACAAAAGTAAAAAAAGTTTTTTATGGGACGCAAGCCGGTTTGCAAATAAAACTTTTGCTCTATGGCATTTTGCAAAAACTTGTAATACAGATATTTTTATTTGGTGCGATGGTGATGTAAGAACACATACGCCTATGTCATTAGATTTCTTACACAGTATAGCTCCTAATGAGAATCAATTAGCAACGTACTTAGGCAGACGCACATGGCCCGAATGTGGTTGGATGATGTTTAATCGTAATCATCCAAAGTTTGAAGAATTTATAGAACAGTGGAGATGGATATACGAAAGCGATGACATATTCAATCATGTAGAGTACCACGATAGTTTTATATTTGGAGAGCTTATAGAAGATTTTAAATCTATAGGAGTAGAAATGAATGACTTAGGTGGTCCGGATAAAGGAGGACACATTTTTATTAACAGTCCGCTAGGTGCATACATGGATCACCTAAAAGGATTTAGAAAAGAAGTAGGCAAAAGTTTAGCAGGTGATTTAGTAGGTGGGTTCCAACATCACAGTAACCCACACTGGCAAGATTTAAGACAAGTTACTAAACAACAAATACGTGCAGAAAAAATGAAAAAACCACATGAATATGATGCGGCACAAGAACAAAAATCTCAAGGAATTAAAAAATGAGTAATTTAAGTTGTATTCAAAATGTAAAAGTAGTAGAAGAAGATCCATATCCCTATGTATGTGTAGAAGAGGCACTACCTGATAACTTGTATAAGGAGTTAGCAGATAGTTTTCCTGAACAATTGGTATGTAGTACACAACCACACGATGGAGGAATAACCTATAGATACAAAAGTAAAGAAGTTGCTAATGAAGCACCTCCTGCTATTTGGCAAGACTTTTTTGCATATCATACAAGTCCAGAATACTTTAAAGCATGTATAAAGTTATTTGAGCCTGTGATAATGAAGTCTTACCCACAGTATGAGAACCTTTTGAATGCTGATAATATTACTACAAGAGATGTGGACAATAGTGGTTCATATGTTACTGATTGTCAATTTGTTGTGCATGAACCTGTTGACCAAACTGGTACAAGTCGTACACCACATGTAGATAATCCTGTAGAAATATATGCAGGACTATTGTACATGCGTAAACCAAACGATACAAGTGCAGGTGGAAACTTTACTATACACGAGCAAACAGGAAACATAGAACAAGTAAATAAAAGTTTAGGTAGACAGGTAGCAGATAATATACATAAACCTGTACGTGAAGTACCATACAAAGCAAATAGTTTTTGTATGTTCTTAAATGTTATGGGAAGTATTCATAGTGTTACTCCTCGTATACAACCAACAGAACGTAGACGTAGTATTAATATCATTGGCGAGTTTAATGGCAATGGTAAAATGTGGAAAGTAAAAGAAATAAAAAACTAATGAAATACAGTATAGGAAAAACTAGTGGTGTATTCATTGGTGATGAAACTGTAGTAAAAATTTTTAACATAAGGAACAAAGCACTTAAACCAAGTAGAGGCACATATCAAGATTGTTGGAATAGAGAAACAACTTGTCTAAACAGACTTATAGGTGAATTGCATTTCCCACAAATTATTGAAACTTATAATGATATACTAGGTATTAAAATGACAAACACTGGTGAAAGTTTATTTAATACTTGGCAAGAACACAATCTTATGCTATACTTAGAACAAGCAAATAGGATTGCTGATACATTAGAAAAACATAAAATAAAATACTTTCATGTAGGAATGGATGGAAAAGCAAAAGTAAACAAACAAAATGTATTTCCTTTAAGTAACTTTTGTATACAAGATGGAGAATTAAGTTTAATAGATTTTGAGATGGCTTGTCCAGTTGATAGTGAAGCTGAATCTAATATGAGTGATAGGTTCAAAGAATTGTACGCAAAGTATAATCCAGATACATTTAGACAAACATTAATAGATGCACTTAAAAATCCAAGAGCTTGTTATGAAGCAGAACTAGTAGCAAAGTTGCCTGATAAAGAAAAAATACACGTACTTAAAGACCGTAACCCTAGAGAGGTATATAAATCAATGACTACATTTACACAACCTAGCGAAAAGATAGTAAACGAATGGAAAAAGTATCAAAAACGTTTTGGTACTGCTGATGCTATTGATAGAGTAAAACGTATGAAACTAAATGAAGTTTGTAAGCCAGAACATAAACTTGTAGACATTGGATGTAATGATGGTTATATAACACAACTAGTAGCACCTATGGTATCAAGTGCGACAGGTATTGAACCTTTCGTAGAACTACCAGATGATAAACCTGCAAATGTTCAATGGATTAAAAAAACATTTAATGAGTTTTCTGAAACAACAGATCAATATGATATTTTACTAAGTCTTGCAGTAAGTATTCAACTACGTGATTTTGGTGGACTTACTGAAGAACAAATAGTGAGTAAGTATTATGATTTAGTTGCACCTGGTGGTATAGTTGTACATGAAACACAAAAGCTAGAAAACCGTCCCAATAATATAGAACATACAAATGCAATGATAAAAGCATTCAAACAAAAGTTTAAACAGATAGATCACGGTCAAGCCAGACCTAGTGGTAAACGTGAATATTATCATTTTCAAAAAGTAGACTAATGAAACCTCTTTGTCTTGTACCATGGACAAGTATAGATATAAGTCCACGTGGATCTATAACACCTTGTTGTAAAATACAATTAAAGCATGAAGATAAACCTAATATTCTAAACCAAAGTATTGCTGAATACACAACTAGTGACTTTCTCAAAAATATTAAAGATAAGATGATCAAAGGTGAGTGGCCTATAGAATGTATAAGATGTAAAACTGAAGAAGACAATGGCATAAAGAGTAAAAGGATACTAGATTATGAAAGATGGAAAACAGATTGGGATACTTATACTGAAGATAGAGGTTACATAGTTGCAAGTATAGCCTTTGGTAATACTTGTAATCTAAAATGTATTACGTGTAAATCTTCATCTAGTAGTAGATGGCGTAAAGAATATAATGATATATATGGCATAGATATAAAACCAGTAGAAACTATTAGTGCTGATGCAAACGAAATATATAATGCAATGCCTAATGTAATACATTTTGATATTCCAGGTGGCGAACCATTACTTAGTGAAATTTCAAAACAAAAAACACTCTTACAAAAATATGTAGATAGCGGACAAAGTAAAAACATTACTCTTCATTACACAACAAATGCACAACTTTTTCCTAGTGAGGATTGGTGGGAACTTTGGCAAAACTTTTCTGAGGTAGATATACAACTTAGTGTTGATGGTGTTGGTAGAAAATATGAGTATATAAGATATCCTGCAAAAAATGAACTTCTAGAAGAATCTATTATAAAGTATAAGGCTCAACAGGACAAAACACCTAACCTTAAAATTAGTGTGAGTCATACTGTTAGTGCCTATAACATTTACTACCTTAGTGATTTTTTTGATTGGTGTGCAGCTTACGGATTACCAAAGCCATGGTGTGGAGCAGTACATAATCCAAAACATATGAAACCAACTGTATTCCCAAATCCTATAAGAGAAAAAATTGCAAATCATTTAAAAACTAGTAGACATGAAGATGTACGTGTATGGGGTAATTTTGTAGAAAATAACGATAGCAGTCAGTATTACCAAGAATTTTTAACTAGAAAAGATCAACACGATTTATATCGTAATTTAAATTTTGCTGAAACATTCAGCCAAGTTGAGGAGTTAATCAATGGCTTTCAATAATATTATGCAACTAGCAACTGCAACTCTAACACAACAAGGTGCGTTCAACCCTGGTGCTACTGTAGTTGAATGGGGCAATCAACGTTTTAGGTACAGTGAAGGATGGATCAATGAATGTGAAAAAAGATCAGGAAAAAAACTTAGACGCCCAACGCAATATGTCTGGGAATACTTTGAGGATCTTGGGTTTAGTGATTACCTTGCTATTGATATTAATACTGAACTAAGAAGTATTGCAATGGACTTGAATTTTATTTTAAAAGACAAGTACAACTATACACAACAATTTGATTATGTAACAAACAACGGAACAGGTGAGCATATATTTGACCAACGAACTGTGTTCGAAAATATGCACAACTTATGTCGTGTAGGTGGTACAATGATAAATGTTCTGCCTTTTGCTCCATGGTTTAATCATTGCTTCTATAGTTTTCATCCAGGATTATTCAGAGACATAGCCGCCGCTAACGGATACGAATGGCGTTTCATGTGGCTTGCACAAAACACAGGCAAGTATATAGATTGTCCTACTACAATGGATAGTTGGACACACTATGAACAAAAGAAGCCACGTGCACCACTTAGTGAATTAGAACGTGCATATGATGAACTACATAACAGAGATGGCAAAGCACATAACGTAAGTATAGTAACTGCATACACAAAAACTAAAGATACACCTTTTCAAATACCGTTTCAAGGACGTTATGTCAATGATATTGTAGATGAACTAAAAGGCGAGTATAGTGCAGAAAATATAGATGTAAGACAATCAGATCATAAGAGTGCTACTTACTAATGTTGTATAGACATCCATCGAAACCAGATAGTAAATGTAATTGGGTAATGGATAGTCTAGCAAAGGGTTGGCGAGGGAGTGAACATCACTTTTGGGGTTTTATAAACAACAACGAATATAAAACTAAACAACTAACTAAACATAGAATAGATTGGTTCTTTTGGGATATGCCTTACTATGGTAGATGGCATAGAGATATAAAACAGGATTTTTATTGGAGAGCTAGTAAAAATCATATACATTATAGACACACAAAAAATTATCCTAATGATAGATTTAAACAATGGAATGTAACGCCAAAAGAATACACTAAAGGTACTAAAATTCTTATATGTCCTAGTAGTGAAACAATGACCAGATATATTACAGGACAAACAGTTCAAGAATGGTTAGACAATACAGTTACTACGTTGAAAAAATATACTGATAGACCTATAGAAATAAGATATAAACCAAGAGCAAATGGAACAAGTGGACCTAGTGTTGCAAAGATACCTTTTAGTGAACAAGCAAAGGATACTCATTGTGTTGTAACAAGTATAAGTTTATGTGCAATAGAAGCACAATTGTTAGGTATACCAACCATTTGTCATACTGATAGTTTTGCTAAGGATATAAGTAGTACTAATATAGATGAAATCGAAAATCCTAAACGTGTGGATACTATGCAATGGTTTTATAACCTAGCATATAGTCAGTTTACACATAGTGAAATAGAATCAGGATTAGCCCAAGAGATACTCAATGCCTAAATTATTTGTATATGATACTAATCGTCATAAAACATCAAACATTACTTTATCCTTTGCAAGAGGTGCAATAAGACACAACAACGAAACTAACGGTGGATGGCAGGTTAAACACATACCAATTACGAGTTATTTAAAAAATGGCCTACCAGGAGACTTAAACTATGGTGATGCAGTGGCTACACTTGGTATACTGCGTGGCACAGGAAAGATGTTAAAAGATATCAAAACTATATCTGGAGTTGACTATTACTATATAGACCACGCATATTTTTGTCCTGGATATGGCGGCAAAGGCTGGATGAGAATTACAAAGAACGCACATACTTGTATTAATTTGAGAGATGTAGATAAAGACCGCTGGAACGGATTTCACAAACATCATGGCTATCAATGTTTGCCCTGGAAACAAAACAAAGATAGAGGTCGTAACATTCTTGTTCTACCTCCAACAGGAGCAGTAGCATGGTTTTTTAATCAAGGTCCTGACGAATGGTTAGACAGTGTGGTTAACAAACTTAAAACCCTTCTACCTGAAAGTGAACATTATCGTATACAAGTAAGACGTAAACCAAAAGAACCAGTTGTAGATGGTGATGGAAATTTACTAGAACTTAAAACTTATCCTCAACAGGATCAACCTTTAGAACAAGCACTAATGGATGCTCAGTGTGTAGTTGCTTATAATAGTATGGTTGCACTAGAAGCAACAATGAAAGGTATACCTGTAATCACTAGCGAGAACAGTTGTTGCAATAGAGTAAGTTATAAATTAGATGTTTACAATAATCAACAGGATCCAGAAGAGTTTAACACTGAACCAACCAACAGAGCACCTTTATTATATTGGTTAGCATATAATCAATGGAAACGTAGAGATATAGAAGACGGTACTGCGTGGCGTATGTTACAGGAACAAAACTAATGTCCATTAATCACATGTCAGACAAACAAATACGTGAAGCAAAAAAATGGGGAGATCACCGTAAAAACATAGACCTGTCTGATCCTGAAGATATATTTGCTAAAGAACGTTGTGAGATGATAGCATTTAAGCATCAGTTATCAGATGATTTTCCTATTGAGTTTGGTAAGGAAGATTGGAAAATTATAGACTTTGAAGACAGACACAAATACAAGTCACAGTATTTTTTCCAAATAAATGTAGATAAACCCAGTAATGTTAATGAAGATGGAACTACTAAAGACATAGCATATGACTATATTAAAAGCACAGGTCGTCCCTATCTAGTTTGTGAGCTAAGTGCATTTAGACAAAACAGTTATAAAGGCAATCCAGACGATTGGTATTACACACTTGGTTGGTTTCACTTTTTAAGACAGGGTTACTTTAATAATATAGACTGCCCAGGTGATAGATGGAATACTATAAAAAAAGCACAGGGTATACAAGTACGTGATTGGAGAACTGGTAAAGGTGGTTATGCATTAATATGTTTACAAAAAGTAAATGATAGTACACTTATACCTATGCATGAAACACACGGCAAATACAGACATTGGTTAATGTTAGTGATTAATCAGATTAGAAACTTACATCCAAATTTACCTATTGTAATAAGACCACACTTAAGAACAAAGTACAGTAGTTATAAAAATATACTGGGTTACATAGAAGGTGTAACACTTAGTAAAACCTGGGAAGACAGAACATTTTTCGAAGGTGGAAAAGGACTACAAGAAGATTTGAGTGGTGCACAGTTTGTGGTATCATACAATAGTAATGTACTTACACAGGCAGTACTCCAAGGTATTCCTAGTTTCTGTTATGATATTCGCAGTATGGCAAGTCCAGTATGTTTAACTCCTAATCAACTTGCAAACCCAAAACATGCACAGTTCATTAATAGAGAACCTTGGTTACACAACTTGGCATATACACAGTGGACTCGTAAAGAAATAAGAGACGGGCAAGCCTGGAATCATCTTAAACAAATAGGATTTTAGTATGAGTTTTAGAATGAAAATTACATATCCAGATGGAACTACATATGGCAAAATAGACTTTATTACATGGACAGACTTACTGGGCATTACAGATTATGACTTTACAGGCAAACGTGTACTAGACGTAGCAACTAATGAAGGCTGGTGGGCCTTTTGGCCAGAGATGCAGGGTGCAGAATATGTAGAAGCAAGTGATGTAGAGCTGGGCGAGGATTACGATTGGGGAGCAGTGAAAGACTGGGATTGGATTAATAAACTAAATGCTGAAAGACCGGGCAGACGTAATCTAGACTTTCACCATAAAAATCTAAATAGTCGTGTAGTAGTAAAGAAAGAAAGTATATATCAAGCAAGTGGAGAGTTTGATTGGATATTTGCACACGGACTAATGTATCACTTAAGACATCCACTGCTCGCAATAGATAATATGGCACGGGTGTGTCGTGGTGTTTTTATATTCGAAACATTTGTGGATCTAAATGCACCCAATCAACATGTAGCACAGAGTAAGTTTTATCGAACTACTGAGCTGAATGCAAGTAGTAACTGGACAGGTGCTACTACTGCTTGTTACGCGAGTTGGTGTAAGGATGCTGGATTTGCTGATGTTTACTTTACACAACTAGCAGATAACCGTAGACCACCTAGACAAATATTTGTAGCAGTAGCAGATAAACAATACAATAGTTTGTTTAATAGTAATCCAAACTTAACATACTGTGATGAACAGTACTGGCAAACTGTGTATACTGCTACACGTTTTGTAGAATGATAATATCACACGAACATAAATTTATATTTGTAAAGACACGTAAGACTGCAGGTAGTAGTATTGAACACTTTCTTAGCAAATACCTAGGACCAACGGATATATGTACAGGTAGTGACGTAGACGGTACACCTATACTAAACGCACCGCATCGTAAAGGACACATACACTGGCGTTGGATAGCCAAACATTATCCTACTGAATGGCAGACTTATTATAAGTTTGCAGTAGAAAGAAATCCCTGGGATAAAATGATTAGTTACTATTACTGGCATACTAATGGCAAAGTTGATTTCGAAAACTTTTGTTTAGACAACACTAAACAATATGACTGTTGGTTTCGTTATGCCGACGACAGTGTACGTGTAGATCAGTTAATGCGTTACGAGGACATACATAACGAAATACTCCGCAGTCCATTACCATACGACAATGAGATGCTAACAACATTTAAAAAATCAGACACTAATCGTAAATCCATAGCACACACTAAATCTACACGGCATGCAGTATCACAAGCATTTAAACGTGTTATTAAACATTTTAATTATGAGTTCACACAATGAAAGACGTATGCGTAGTATTCGCAGGAACTAAGTTTACTGATAAGCACATAGTACAGAAGCGACAACAGTTAGATCGTTATTGCAGTATACCTACTAGACTCACAGTGCTAACTGATGATCCTGCACGTATTATGGGAATAGGATTACGTGATACTCGTGCAGTATTATTACCGGACGACTGGAGGTTTACAGGCAGGCATTGTTGGTGGTACAAAGTGTTTATGTTCAGTAATACTATTAACTGGTACGGTGATGTGTTATACTTGGATTTAGATACAATACTAGTAAATGACATTGCACACTTATGGACATATGAACCGGGTAAGTTTGTAATATGTCAGGACTTTAATCGTAAGTTTATACGTGACTATCCTGTTAGCAATAGTAGTGTAATACGTTTCCCCGTTAACGAATACAACGCTATATGTGAACACTTTAACAGTAACTGGCAACAGTTAACACGACAGTTTAGGGGTGACCAAGATTATATAACATGGTGGTTTAAATCACATACAGGTAAGACGTGGTGGCCTAATAACTGGTGTATGAGTTACAAGTGGGAAATACTACATGGCGGCACACGTCACGGTAGTCCTCGTATAACGTATCCCAAAGATTACTTGCAACCTGATGTAGAATGGGTAATACCCGATGACTGTAGCATAGTAGTGTTTCACGGTCCACCGGATCCATATGATACACATTTTGGTAAACTACATACAGTTTAGACTGTACGAGCCCAGTTACGAAAAGCCACTAAGTTATCTATACGCCAGGGACTATTATAGTTACGAGCACCCTCTGCAGGATCAACAAAACTAACTCTACCGGGATAGTTTGTAATAGTACAGTTTACTTCAGGTCCTGTGCATATGTGTGTAGTATGATCATTACCGGGGAAAGGAAAACCCGGTGTATGTATGCCACCCACACTACAACTGCGTGGCATAGTCCATAATAAATTAGCAACACCTGCACCGGCAGTGCTTATGTAACGGTCCATGTTGTGAAACAGTACTATCTTTTCTGCTAGAGTTAGATTCTCACCGAACACTTCAGTATAGCCTAAATCACACAATATCTCTACAACTGAATCCTCATTAACTAATCCACGGCGTACAGTATTATCTTCTCCTATTACGCTCTTGCGATTACCAACCGGATTTGCATGGGCTCGTCTGCTTATGTATACCTGACTGATAGGCGCCGAAGGCGCTCGGTCATGAGCCACACGTATAAGAGTACGCAGTAGTTCATATTGTTCAACCGGAGGCCTACACCGTTTACCATTCAGTATACCTAACGGTGCACCATATAGTACACGCTCGTACTCACACTGTTCGTCAGTATATTCCCAGCGTATATCCAGTAGGTCGAGGAG